>OHBW01000873.1_pt1 | contig 13047 bp, 8 predicted proteins | sample 1577411 | NCBI WGS metagenome assembly OHBW01 (sample SAMEA3879534, study PRJEB24766) | human gut metagenome | biome: human-associated habitat; feature: feces | place: USA | collected 1985/1987 | reverse complement strand
CGACAATGGAGATGTGGAAGATAAGAGAGCAGGCGAAGATGCAGGCAGAGGAAGTAGTGCTCCACCAGATCGTGATGAAGTTTCATTAGAAATACAGGAAGAATTAAATAGAGAGCTTGATGAGATTAACTCATTGGGTGTCAGTAAGGAAGCCGAATATACACAGGCTTCCTTTTTTTTCGACCAAAACGGGCAGGCTAGTTTTGGTGTGAAGCAGTCAGAGAAAACCAGACACAATGAATTTATGCGTCAGTATGAGGAGGACAGAAAGACTGCCCTTGCAGGAAAATATAACTATCTCAATCCGAAAAAGGCAGAAAGTGTACCAAGTGAGTATGTAAAACAAATACTTATGAGAGGGACTGGCTTTGTCGGTGGAAAAGGCAGAGTGTGTGAAATTTACCGCACAGAGATAGATGCTGGAACCAGAGCAAAGCGTATCAAGGCAGAATATGGTCAGGGTGGTGCAAGCTGGCCGCTTGACGGTCTGGGCTTGCACGGGTATGACACATTTCACGGTTCGGGACTTCGTATCCAATGGAAAGATCAAGATGGAGAAGTAGAAGGATATGTTTCGTGGAAGAATGTCGAAAAGGAAATCGGTGTACTTATCCTTACCGGAGAATACCAGTCGGAGACACCTCGTATTGATGAGCTTGCAATGGACGGACTTCGTGAAGATGATGAAGTCATTGACGCAGAGTACCGTGAAGTTGATACGCAGGAGGAAAAATCAGAAATTGATGATTATGCTATTCCTGATGAGCCTGACAGTTATGCTGTAAACAGAAAGGCGGCTGAGTTACGGTATATCAAGCCGATTGATTATGCTGACCGTGTAGCTGCAATGGATGAAGATTTAAGAGATGCCATTGAGATACTTGTGTCAGAATGTAGCTGTTACACACCATTCCGTGCTTTCCTTATGGATGTGGTGCAATCGGATTTTGCATTTATGCCGAATAAGCTGGAACTGATCTGTGAGATAGCGATGGGAAATGTTCAGGGTGAGAGAAAGGCATATTGCAATAATCAGTATGGACTCACAGAATACACTTTAAGCAGTGCAGATGTGAAAGTAAGCTACAAAAACAGAAATGGAGAGAGGGCAGGGGATACCGTATCGTGGCGTGAGGTATATGAAATCTTATCCTATATGGTAAAACAGCCATTTTACTGTGGAGAGGACCAGAAGGCAATCTATCAGACCATAAAAAATAAGATTGACAGGGAAAAGATGAATCCTGTTTACCGCAAGTTCTTTGATATTGAGGACAGTGTGAGAGAAAGCCGTCTTAAAACCAGAGAACGGGCGATTGCATATGGCTTGAATACCAAGATTGACACGGATGGTCGTATAATTTCTGATGAGGATAAGAATGTATCGGCAGATATTTCGCAGAATGATACCGAACCACAGGAGGCTGCCCCTGAAACACCTGCACAGGAAGTATTACCGCCAGCGGAAGGTCTGCGTGGAAAAGAAAAAACACAAGACCAGACAAAACTCAATTTCCATTATAACCTGTGGGAAACAGAAAAGGGCGGTGTAAAGACCAGATACCAGTGGAACATTGATGCAATCTGTACACTAAAGCAGATTGAAGCAGAAAACAGACTTGCAACACAGGAGGAGCAGACGGTTTTATCAAAGTTTGTCGGCTGGGGCGGGTTGTCACAGGCATTTGATGAGAATAATGCAGGGTGGACCAGAGAATATGCAGAACTGAAAGAACTTCTTTCCGATGAGGAATACAGTGCCGCAAGAGCAACCGTAAATAATGCCTTTTATACTTCACCTGAGATTGCAATGTGTATTAACTCAGCACTTGTGCAGTTTGGCTTTAAAGGCGGCAATGTCTTGGAGCCTTCTATGGGTATCGGCAATTTCTTCGGAAGTATGCCAGCACCAATGCAGCAAAGTAAGCTGTATGGAGTGGAGCTGGACAGCATATCAGGAAGGATTGCAAAACAGCTTTACCAGAATGCCAATATCAGTATTACGGGATTTGAAAACACCACATATCCGGATAACTTTTTTGATGTTGTTATGGGAAATGTGCCATTTGGAGATTATAAGATATTCGATCCAAAGTACAACAAGTATAACTTCCGTATTCACGATTATTTTCTGGCAAAAGCACTCGATCAGGCAAGACCGGGCGGCATGGTTGCAGTGATTACCACAAAGGGAACACTGGATAAGAGCAATCCGACTATACGAAAGTATCTGGCTGAGAGGGCAGAACTTGTGGGAGCAATCCGACTTCCGAATACTGCATTTAAGGATAATGCAGGAACTGAGGTGACTGCGGACATTCTTTTTTTACAGAAAAGAGAGCGAAAAATTGATATAGAGCCTGACTGGGTACATCTTGGTGTCACAGGTGATGGCATAGCAGTCAATTCCTATTTTGCAGAGCACCCGGAGATGATGCTTGGTACAATGCAGTATGACACAAGGATGTTCGGACAGGACAGCAGATATACCGTCTGTGTGAATAATGATGAGAACTTCAATCTGTATGAAGCACTCAATAAGGCAATCTGTAACATCAGAGCACAGATGACAGATTTTGAGAGACTGGCAGATAATGAGGAACAGACAGAGGAAGTCATTCCCGCTGATCCGGATGTCAGAAATTATACTTACACATTCTTTGAAGGAAAACTTTATTACAGGGAAAATTCAGAGATGGTAAGGCAGAAAGTATCACCGACAGCAGAGGAGCGTATCAAGAGCCTTGATGAAATCAGACAGATAACAAGAGAGCTGATTGATATCCAGATGGAGGGCTGTAGTGATGAGGAGCTTGCAGACAAACAGCAGCTTTTGAATGTAAAATATGATAAATTCGTTGGAAAGTATGGAGCAATCACTTCCAAAGCAAACCGTACAGCGTTCAGGGATGACAGCGATTATCCGCTTCTTTGCAGTCTTGAAGAAGTAAATGAGGACGGGGAGGTGAAGAAGGCTGATATGTTTTATAAGCAGACGATTAAGGCAAAGTCCGTGGTGGACAGGGTAGAAACTGCGGTAGAGGCTCTTAATGTATCGGTCAATGAGTTTGGATATGTAAATATCCCTTATATGCTCTCCATTTATGAAGCAGACAGGGATACTCTCATAAAGGAACTTGATGGAATTATATTTCTTAATCCTGACCGTTACAATGAAAATAACCCGGACGCAGGCTGGGAGACAGCAGACGAATATCTGTCGGGAAATGTAAGGGATAAGCTGCGTGTTGCAAAGGCAATGGCGGCGGATACCGATAATCCGCAGGCAGAAAGATTTGCCGCCAATGCCGCAGCCCTAGAGGAAGTTCAGCCGGAATGGATTGAAGCCTCGGATATTGATGTAAAGATTGGTACAACTTGGATTGAGCCGCTTGATTATGAGCAGTTTATCTATGAGCTGCTTAATACACCAAAGAGGGCAAGGGCAATCAGAACAGAGTATTATAATTCCGGTATTCAGGTACACTTGAATAAAATGAGTATGGAATGGTTCATTGAAAATAAAAGTATGGATAAACATTCCGTGGCTGCAACGAAAACTTATGGTACAAGCAGAATGGACGCTTATTCTATTTTTGAGGATACCCTGAACTTAAAAACAGTCACTGTCAGGGACAGGATTGATGACGGTGATGGCAAGTACCATTATGAAGTCAATAAGAATGAGACAATGCTTGCAAGGGAAAAGCAGAATATGATCAAGGAGAAGTTCAAGGAATGGCTGTTTGCAGAACCGGAACGCCGACAGAAGTATGTGGAATATTATAATGAAACCTTCAATAATATCCGCCTGCGTGAGTATGACGGAAGCCATTTGCAATTTCCAGGAATGAACCCTGAGATTGAATTAAAACCGCACCAGAAAAATGCGGTGGCACGAATCCTTATGGGAGGAAATACCCTGCTTGCCCACTGCGTCGGAGCCGGAAAGTCGTTTGAAATGATGGCTGCGTGTATGGAACAGAAAAGACTCGGACTTTCCAATAAGACAATTATGGTAGTGCCAAAGCCGCTTATCGGGCAGACGGCAAGTGAATTTTTAAGGCTTTACCCGTCAGCAAACATCTTGGTTGCAACGGAGCGTGATTTTGAAAAGAGCCGAAGAAAGCAGTTTGTGTCAAGGATTGCGACAGGCGATTATGACTGCATCATTATGTCGTACTCGCAATTTGAAAAAATTCCAATTTCGGCAGAGAGAAAGGAGCGAATGCTTAATGAACAGATAAATGAGATCACCTATGCGATTGATGATATGAAGGAGCGGAACGGGGAACGCTGGACCGTAAAGCAGATGGAAAGCCAGAAGAAAAAGCTGGAGGAACAGCTTAAATCCCTGACCGATGAGAGCAGGAAAGATGACCTCATTACCTTTGAGGAGCTGGGTGTTGACTCTATTATGGTAGACGAAGCACACAATTTTAAGAACCTCGCCACATTTTCAAAGATGAATAATGTGTCGGGAATCAGCAGTAGTGGGGCTAAAAAGTCAACGGATATGCAGCTTAAATGCCAGTATTTATCAGAGATAAATGATGGCAGGGGAATTGTATTTGCAACAGGTACACCGATAAGCAACACAATGTGTGAGATGTATGTTATGCAGCTTTATTTGCAGAAATCGGCACTTGAGGAGATGGGAATTCATCATTTCGACTCGTGGGCGGCTAACTTTGGAGAAGTAACAACGGCACTGGAGCTTACGGTTGAGGGCAGTGGTTTCCGTTTCAAGAGCAGGTTCAATAAGTTTACCAATCTGCCGGAGCTTATGAACATCTTCCGTGAGGTTGCCGATGTGCAGACAGCGGATATGCTTGACCTTGATGTGCCAGCTCTGCGTGGCGGCAAGCCTATCATCGTGGAGTCGGAGCCGGACTGGTATGTGAAGCAGGTAATGGAAGAATTTGTTGTAAGGGCAGAAAGGATAAGGGGCGGGGGTGTTGATCCAAGTGTTGACAACTTCTTAAAGATTACGCACGAAGCAAGACTTCTTGGAACAGACGCAAGACTGATTGATAAGGACGCACCGAACAACCCGGACGGAAAGCTCAATAAGGTAGCGGAAAATGTCTGGAAAGAATATGTAAAAGGAAATGCTGATGGTCATATAGGCTGTCAGCTTATTTTTTCGGATATTGGAACACCGGGACCGGACAAGGACTTTACGATTTATGATTATCTGAAGGAGTCACTTATCCAATATGGTATCCCTGCGGAGGAGATAGCATTTATTCACGATGCAAAAACAGACGCACAGAGGGATGCACTCTTTAAGGAAATGAGGACAGGTAAGAAAAAAGTCCTTATCGGTTCGACAGATAAGTGCGGAACCGGAGTTAATGTACAGACACACCTTGTTGCAATGCACCATGTCGATTGCCCGTGGAAGCCTTCTTCCATTGAACAGAGGGAAGGCAGAGGTATCCGACAGGGAAATAAAAACGATGAGGTGGCAATCTACCGATATGTTACAAAACAAACCTTTGATGCATACAACTGGTCACTTGTGGAAAACAAGCAGCGTTTCATCAGTCAGGTTATGACAAGCAAGGCAGTGAGCCGAAGCTGTGAGGACATTGATGAGGCAACACTTTCTTATGCGGAGATTAAGGCGGTTGCGACAGGCAACCCTTTAATCAGGGAAAAGATGGAGGTTGACAATGATGTCCAGAGATTAAAGCTCTTAAAAGCGTCGTATGATAATCAGAGATACGGATTGCAGGATAATTTTATGATCAAATATCCAAAACTCATCAAAACTGCGACAGAAAAACTTGCCAATGTAAGGGAGGATATAAAGGCAAGGGATAAGGAATTGATTGATAACCCGGACTTTGCCATTACCATAGGCAATGCAACTTATACAGAGCGAGTGGATGGTGGAACCGTAATGCTTGAAGCAATCAGCAAATGTAAGACAGGCGAAACCACTCCAGTCGGTAAGTTCCACGGCTTTGAGCTTTTGGTGGAAAAGAATTTCCTCAGTATCAACTATATGGTGCTTCGTGGAAAGACGGAATACAAGGCAGAACTTTCCACAAGTCCGGTGGGAAGTATGGTAAAGCTGGAGAACCTGTTCAACGGACTTCATGAAAATGTTGATTTTCTGGAAAAGAAGATTGAACAGTACCAGAATGACCTTGAGGCTTCAAAGGCGGAGTATGATAAGCCGTTTGCATATAGTGCAGAACTGGAAGAAAAACTTGCAAGGCAGTATGAATTAAATGCCCAGCTTGACCTTGAGAACGCAAAGGCTATGGATGCAGATCTTGGCGGACCGGACGAAGAAAAGTCTGAGGACAGAATAGAAAATGCGGGTATTGTTGCAGAGGATAAGGGAATCTATATGCCAGACAGAAACAGGAAAAGATAGGAGTGAAACTCTATGAGCATAAGGAAAGTGGTCGCAGGACTACTGATTACAGCAGGGATTGCCATTATGGCAGTCTCTTTTTTCTGGTGTACAACCGGAGAGAGAAACACGAACCAGCTCATAAATGAATTTGAGCAGACATTGGAGGAGAAGCAGGATGAAAGGTCAGAGGTTGAGAAAGAGCAAACCACCGTTAGTAAAGAGGAGAAAGCCATTCTTAAAGAAGGCAGTATCATCGGCATTATTGAGATACCGGGAATAGATATCAGATACCCGGTAATGGAAGAAACCGGAAGTGAAATGCTGAATGCCGGGACAGGGAACAATGCGTTTTATTGTCAGGTGCAGATATAAGGAGGCGGCAGATGAATAAGAGATACCGACTGGGGGAGATAGAAGAAGCAGTATCGGAAATGGAGGAGCTGATCGACACTCAGGATGATATTGCAGAGATTGATGATGACTTTCAGATTGTCGTAAGCGGCTGGTCTGTGTATGTCGAAAGGCTGAATCTGACACTCAGACAGGGAGTTGCCTGTATCTGGGATACGGAGGCAGGATTATTTATGCCTGATTTTGATGTGACTATCGTGTATGAGGGAAACATCGAAACACAGGAATGGCTCTACTATGAGCAGGACGGAATGGTTGTTACACTTGGCAACTGGTTAAATGGCAGATTGTCTTGTGAACAGATAGAACAGCTTTGGTGTGAGCTTATCATACCAAAGCAAAACAAAGAACAAAAAGAAAGCGAGGAATAGCATATGAAGTATTCAATTAAGGTAAACGAAGTAAGGGCAAAAGAGGGCAGCAATATCAAGGGTTTTGCGACCGTGGTATTTGGTGATTCATTCAAGATTACCAATATCGCAATCCTTGAAAATAAGGAAAAGGGAGAGCTTTTTGTATCAATGCCAAGATACCGTTCAAATGAGCGTGATGAGAAAAACAGCGTGATTTATAAGGATGTATGCAATCCTATCACGGCAGAGTTTCGTGAGGAACTCTATACTAATATCCTTGAGGCTTATGCAAAAATCAGGGAGCCGGAGAAAGCAGAAACACAGACACAGGGAAAAACTCAGGAAATGCCGGAGTTTTCCGTGACGGTAACACCTTATGAAAGGGAAGGCAGTAATATCAAGGGACTTGCCCGTATTTACTTTGAAAACAGCTTCATTGTAAATAATGTAAACATCCTTCAGGGCAAAGAGAAAATCTTTGTATCAATGCCTTCTTATAAAACAAAGCAGGTGGACGAGCACGGCAAACCGATTTATCAGGATGTCTGCTATCCGGTCACAAAGGATTTCAGGGAGAAGCTCTATAATGAGATTATTGCAGAATATGAGAAAGCAAAGGATAAGAGCAACGAAAAAGCAAGGGAGAATGCCGAACAGAACCACGGAAATCCCGACAGGGATAAAAAGGATACACCCTTTCGATAATTAAGGCTAAGGGGCGGCATATGCTGCCCTGTTTATAAGGAGGAAAAGCAGATGGAAGCAGAAAAGACACTTACTAATGAGGAGATCATAAGAGAACTTCTCGATTTATTAAAAAAGAATACTATGAAAGAACAGGCAAATGATGTATTTGAGATATGCACCTATGTGGATGGTCTGGAAAAAAAGATTGTGTCTATGACAGAAGAACTTACCAGTATGCAGGACCAGATCAAGAAAATGCAGGAAGATACCCTTATCAATAATGCAAAAAAAGCATTAACAGAAGCACAGGAGCGACTCAATGCCAGATGTGAGCAGATAAAGTCACAGGTATCTGAGATAAAAGTACAGGTAAAATCTACTGCCAAGAATATTGTTGATGAAACAAAGGCAAAGGGCAGGGCGGCACTTTACAGGGTGACAGAATTTGTAGGAATTAAGAAAAGACTTCTCAATGTCAGAACAGCGGTAAAAGATATGATTGTATCTACAGACAGGGATATTGCAAGGATAGCACTTCTTGCAAAGGGACTCCGTGAAGCTGGTCAGATCGTAAACAATGCGTTCCATACCTTTGCAGATAAGCCGGAGGTGGATTATTCACAGAAGGAACAGAAACACCCTTTCACAAAGGCGGTGCTTGCCCCTATGAAAGCAGTGAAAAAACTGCTTGTATCAATGGAGCTGCATCTGGATGCCTCGATTGATAAGCTGGATAATCTGGCTATGAATGTGCAGTTTGATAAGGAAAAGCGTATGGAGCAGACAAAGGATAAGGAACAGAAAGCACCGGATACAGAAAGAGAGATCATCTACTCACCGATGGTAGCTGAACCACAGGAGTACAAGTATAATGCAGATGCTTTTGCGGCAAGAAAAACATCGGAGGCAAAGCAGGAAACGGCAGGGAAGGAGCTGCCAAAAGTCAGAGAAGATAAAGCCAGATAAGTTTAGGGGCGTGGGAGTAAAATCCTGCGTCCTTTTTATTTGTTTTAATAGCAGGCAAAAAATGGCGAAAATATAAAAAAATGCAAGAAATGGCGAGTAATTTATCGAGGAATAAGTTATCCTTTGAGTAAGATAGATGGACTGTGGTTATGTATAAAATTTTGCAAGTAACAAATTTTATATGAAAAAACACAGAAAGGGGTTGCATATATGCAGGCTGATACATATAATCTCGACAGACAGACAGACAGACAGACAGACAGACAGACAGACAGACAGACAGACAGACAGGATAGCTCTGTCCTTTTGTGCTATCCGAGCAGCATATATATCAGGCGCGCTTTGCCCATGGGTTTTGTGGGCGGGGCGCGCCTTTTGATATACTTTCACAGCTACACCTGTTAAAAAGGAATCGAGGCGATCAATCAGAACAAAGAAGGAGGCTTTTACACATGAAGGGAAAGAAAATCGTATCAACGCTTCTTGCGCTGCTGCTTCTCGCCAGTCTGCCCGTGTCGGCGCACGCGGCGACCTGGGACATCGGCAAGGGCGACATCACCGTAAACGCCGAGAGCGGCGGGCAGACGGTCAGGCAGGGAGGCGGAGCCGCTGTACCGGACAGCGCGCCCGTCATTACGGGAACCTCTAAGGAAAACAACGTCACCATCAACGCGGAGAAGGATCAGACCGCAAACGTCACCCTCTCCGGTGTGAACATCGACGTGCGCGATAAGGGCAAGGCCGCCGTTTCCACCACCGGCGAGGGCAATGTCAGCATCGAGCTGAACGGCGGAAGCACGCTCAGGAGTGGCTATGAGCATGCCGGCCTTGAAAAGAACAACGGCGGCAGCCTGACCATTGGGGACGAGAACAAGGACGGCAAGCTGACCGCAGAGGGCGGCAAGTACGGCGCAGGCATCGGTGGCGGCTACTATGAAAATGGCAGCGACATCACCATCACCGGCGGCAAGGTCAAGGCCACCGGCGGCAGAAGAGGCGCAGGCATCGGCGGCGGCAACTACCGCATCGGCAAGGACATTACCATCTCCGGCGGCGAGGTCAATGCCATCGGCGGCGTAACAGGCGCAGGCATCGGCGGCGGCTGTTATGGAGATGGAAAGAATATCACCGTTTCCGGCGATGCGAAGCTGAAGGTGCAGGGCGGCGTTAAAGACAAACATTACGGAGCGGGCGCAGGCATCGGCAACGGCGGCAAGTATGGCAACCACGGCGGCCCCAACGGCGCAGAGGTGGAGCCGGATATTTGCGAGCTGAACCCCAGTGGAACAATCGAATATTACGCCCCCGGCAGTGCCATGACGGGAGCTCCCAGCAAGACGGTCACCAATCCCACCGGAGACTTTGTATGGGACAGCGGCACGGTGACGACGCCCGCCACCTGCACGGGAAAGGGGGTCAGGACTTACACCTGCACCAGCTCCTCCCATACAAAAACCGAGGATATCCCCGCCCTGAACCACAGCTTTGCAGGGCAGGAGTATGTTTCCGACAACAACGCCACCTGCGAACAGGACGGCACCAAGACGGCAAAGTGCGTGCGCTACGGCACGGGCGGCTGCACGGAAACGGACACGGTAACGGACACGGGCAGCAAGCTCGGGCATCTATTTGAGGACTATGTTTCCAACAACGATGCGACCTGCGAGCAGGACGGAACAAAGACGGCAAGGTGCGTGCGCTACGGCACGGGCGGCTGTATGGCAACAGACACGGTAACGGACACGGACAGCAAGCTCGGGCATCTATTTGAGGACTATGTTTCCAACAACGATGCGACCTATGCGCACGACGGCACCAAGACGGCAAAGTGCGTGCGGTATGACCAGTGCGGGGAGACCCACACCATGCCGGATGAGGGAAGCCGGTTAATAGCTCCTCCCCTCTACCGCGTGACCGATAAGGACGGCAGGGACATTGCCTACACGGCCGAGCAAAAGGGCGGCGTGCTGACCGTCACCGTTGACGAGGACCTCGCCATTCTCACGGGCAGACTCAGCGGCATCCGCACTCTCAAGGCGCAGGGCGTGGAGAAGATCGTCTTTGTCACCAAGGGCGCAACGTCAGCGTTCCTGCTCTCCGATTTGCTGGACAAGGGCGAGGGCGGCGAAGCCTACCGGCTCACCCACAACGGCAAGGCCGTCACGTTCACGCTCGGCGAAAGCATGGCGGATGTGAGCGCCATTCTCATCAAGCCGTAAGCGAAATCTCAGAATCCATGCAGGCGGGCAGGCACAAGCTGTGCTTGCCCGCCTTGTCTGCCGAAAAGCGAAACGGGCGGCGGCAGTCAATGGCGCGAAGCGTTCATCTTGACCATTGATTGCCGCTGTCCGTTTTGCTATCTCTCTGGCGCTGCTCCCTCAAGAGTGCCGTTTTTCGCTCGATTTTTCTGGCTCTTGACTTAGGGAAATTGAGGATTTTCGAACAGAAACCGCTCCGATGAAGCATTCCTTGTTGGAAACGTCCCTGTCGGCTGTATTCGGTTTTTATCGGCTCTTGACCGCGTTCCCTTAGCTGTTGACGTTTAACTAAATTGCTGCTATAATGAATTTATAATTTCAGACACACGACACCATGCAGACACCGCAAGCCTTGCTTGACAGCGTGTCTGCTTTTCATTTCAAAAGAGAGCGATCATGCTCGGAAAGGAGAAGAAACGAATCAATGTCAACATTCAGCGGTCAGAAAAACAGTGGCATGGAGATCCCGGATTACGCCATTGAACGCATCGCCCGCTGCCTGTTGCCCATGATCCAGGCGTACTACGAAAGTGACGAAGGGCAGGCGGAACTGGCGGCGTGGAACGAGAAGAAAGACGCTGAAGACACAAGAGAACAAGACAGAAAGACGGCATGAAAAAGTAAGGGAGTGCGCTCGGCGCACTCCCTTACTTTTTCATTTTTCGTAGGTCTGGTATTCTGTGACAGCGTTCAGATACGCCTCAACGTCGCCATTCAGAACGAGGTCTGCATAGGCCAGCGGGTCGTTGTAGATGAGATAGTCCAGCTCCGCCCGCTGGAAGCGGTTGTCCGCCACCTCGTTCTCCACGGCGGTGCAGTCGATGGAGCAAATGCTCCCGTCCGTGAAGCGAAGCTCCACACAGGCGGTATCCATATTGAACGCGCAGCTTATGAGCTTTTCCATGGGTATATCCTCCTGAATTTGATGTTATTCTATCCCGAAACTAAACTTCAATGTCCTTGATAAAAACAAGAAATCCGAACCCCTGACCGATTGGTCTAAGGTTCGGATTATATTGTTTTGGTGGAGCATAGCGGACTCGAACCGCTGACATCCACACTGCCAGTGTGGCACTCTACCAACTGAGCTAATGCCCCGTTTTGCAACGAAGATTATTATAATACATCATTGCGGATTTGTAAAGCATAATTTTAGGATTTAATTGTTTCTTTTAAAATATTGGTACATCGTGCATACCATTCCGCCGTTGCTCAGCTTGCGGCGCTTGTCCGCCCGCTTGCCATATATTCTCTCGAAATCCCGGTATGCGGTGATAACGCTCACCTGCCAGTTATCCAGCTCGTCGAACTTGTGCCGCATTTCCCGGTACAGCGCCTCCGCCTCCCGCTTTTCCATCATGCGCTCACCATAGGGAGGGTTGCAGACTATAAGGCCGCCGGATTTATCAGTAGAAAGCTCCTTCAGCGGCGCTACCTTCCAGTTTACCATCACTCCCGCCTTCTTGGCGTGCTTTTTACAGAGATCTATACTGCGGGCATCAATGTCGCTGCCCAGTATGTCGGGCCGACCGTCTATACGGCTTTCACGGGCCTCCTGCCGCGCCCTGTCAAACAGGCTTTTGCCGCCGGCAAATTCCCATTCCTCCGCTGCAAATGGCCGGTTCAGGCCGGGAGCCATGTTGTTGGCGATCATTGCCGCCTCAATGGGCATTGTGCCGCTGCCGCACATGGGGTCTATAAGCGGCCTGTCGCCCCTATAATGGGAGAGCAGGAGCATTGCCGCCCCCAAGGTCTCCGCGATAGGCGCGGCGACGTTATACGTGCGGTAGCCCCGTCGGGAAAGCCCCGCGCCGCAGCAGTCCAGCGCCACAGTAACCACGTCCCGCAATATGCCTATCTCTATTATCACCTCTCCGCCTGTCTCCGGCAGCCGCTCCGTTCGGTACGCGGCCATGAGGTTTTCCACTATGGCCTTCTTTGCTATGCGCTGGCAGTCGGATACGCTGAACAGCGTGCTCTTGGCGCTCTTGCCGTTTAC
>OHBW01000872.1_pt1 | contig 13052 bp, 10 predicted proteins | sample 1577411 | NCBI WGS metagenome assembly OHBW01 (sample SAMEA3879534, study PRJEB24766) | human gut metagenome | biome: human-associated habitat; feature: feces | place: USA | collected 1985/1987 | reverse complement strand
CTCGCTTTTTCAGCTTCGGCAGGCGGCAGCCCTTGGCAGGATTGGTGAGGAGCAGCCGCTCCGCCACCGCCTGCTCCAGGCAGTTGTGCAGCAGCGTGTGGACGCCCCGCACCACTCTGGGGCTGAGGCTTTTGTCCTTGAGTTCAGGAAAATTTTTGCGCTGAACTCGTCCGCTCTTTTGGAGGTTGTTGTAAAATCGCTGGATCTGAATGGTGGTCAGCTTGTCCAGCGGGATGCTGCCGATTCCGGGGATGATGTGGTTCTCGATGTAGTTGGTGTAGTACGCTTTGGTGTTGGGGCGGATGCGAGGTTCAGCATAGACCTCGTACCACGTTTTCACCCACGAACTGACCGTGTAAGTCCCGGCTTTGGATACGTCTAACTTTTGGCTTTCGCTGATTGCGGCTTTGAGTTTTTCCTTGACCTCGGCCTGCGTCTTGCCGAGGACATTTTTGATGATGGCTTTTCCGGTTTCCGGATCGTGACCGACAGTGTATCTGCCCTCCCATCGTCCATCCTTTCGCTTTCGGATATTGCCCTCGCCGTTTGCTCGTCGCTTTGGCATAAAATCGACCTCCTTTGTAACGGTACACAATACCGTAAAAGGCAGAGAAAAGCTATGGGGAAGCCACACTATTATCAGAAAGTTATCAATTCTCAACCGCCGCTTATCTTTGTTTATGGCGTAGCAAGATTTGAGCTGCTACGGAGACTTCCGCCGACTACAACGGTATAAAGCGTACCGATTTTCTATCAAAGCGCCGCCGCAAACCGTTGTGACACGGGGCTTTGCGGCGACTTTTCTCAAATTTAGCGTCAAACCGTTCTGGGAACCTCGAAAAAAGCGTCAATTTCCAAAACCCGCAAACCCTTGCGGCAGCTCGCACTGCGGGCTGCTGTGAATAGGCATTGGCGCGAAAAGCGCCAATGCCTTTCTTCTGCTTTCTTTTTCGCCCTTGAAAAAGGCTCGAAAAGCGCAGGAAACGCAGTCATACCAACGTTTCCAATGCATTGGTCACACGGACTTCAATACCTCCGGCACAAACGCCTCACATTTGCTTCCGCTGGCAAAAGCGGGTTACACACTCGCCTTCGCCAACAGGATCGCACACAGTGGCAAACAGAGCGAAGCAGGGGCGTTTCGGTTGGGGGTGGTATCACTACCCTCAGAGCGCTCTGCGTGTTGCCGAAACGCTGGACGCCCGCTTGTCAAAACGACTCATTTGCCGTTTTCCTGGTCTGGTTACTTCTTCGTTGATTTCAGCGGCATAAACTATGCTCCAATCCGTAATCTTGAGAATCTCAAGACTATCTTGATTTTCTCAATTGCCTGTGGTGTGGTGGTCTTATTAGAAATCAAACCATTACACAGGAGTTATTATGTCGGTAAATTATAAAAAGCTCTGGAAGCTGATGATCGACAAAAATCTCAGCAAAACTGAATTGACGCATTTGGCTGGGATCAGCACTAACGCTATGGCAAAGCTGGGGCGCAACGAAGATGTTCGGGTGAATGTGCTGGAAAAGCTCTGCACCTCACTGGACTGCAAGCTGGACGACATTGTCGAGTTTGAAACTGAACAGAAGAAGTAACTTGAAAGGAAAGGGCGTGACAACATGGCCTATAGTGCCGAACTCTATGAACACGACTTGGACAGGCAAGCCGCAGATGCTTTGAATCAATTCCCGAAGTTTGTAAAGCTTCTGGAATCGTATTCTGTCAATTACGATGAGAAGGCTGCTAAAATCGACCTTCTATCGACCGCGATCCGTCTCGGCGAAAACCAGATGCCGGAGGTATACGGTCTCTTGCCCCCGATCTGTGAGCAGCTTGGCATTGATACGCCGGAGCTTTATTATGTGAGGGACAGGCAGGCCAATGCAGCAACATTTGGCAGCGTTCACCCTTGCATCTATGTGACATCCGGGCTTGTGAATAAACTTCCGCTCAATTTGCTCCCCAGTGTTCTAGCGCACGAATGCGGCCACATTGCCTGCAAGCATCGCCTGAATAGAGAACTGGCCCGTGTGAATCAGGAAGTGGAACGCTATACCAATCACGCCGATAAGGCAGATTATGCGTTTGCGGTTGCAAGCGGCGTTCTTGCCGGTTTAGTGGACAGCTTGTTTGTCGGAGAATTCTCGCTTGAGTATGCAAATCAGTGGGGAAATCAGCAGGCTGAAAAGTTGGTTCTAAAGGTTGCAAAATATCAAGGCTACGGTGGAACAGATCTTGGACAGGCTATAAAGCATCTGGAGGATCAGTTCCCCATTGCCGCAGACAAGGCAACCGCCGCCTTTGGCGGAGGTCTGCAACACCATCTCCGTGACTTCTCACACCACCCGACCCCGGTGGGACTGGTTTGTTCCATTTTGACGCAATTTACGGGCAATGTTTACGGTACCGATGTTGCGGGAGCGTTTCAGTGCGTTCCGCTTAACAAAGATGGCCTGAATCTCGTGGGAAAGAGTTTTCCCGAAAAGATTATGTTTGGCGCTGTAAACTGGTTCTTTCATATGGTCATTCGTTAATTCTGACATCTGACATGCAATATTCGACGATCAATGGTTGCGTTTACGTGTTAAACGTGATAACTTATATATTAAGGAAGTTGAAACGATTCCAATTCCCGTATTTCACCGGAAATCAGGTCTTTAGCTACATTCCGGGAAGGATGGGCAGGAAAACGACCGCTGCTTTTTTCTGCTTTCAGCAGTAAGCGCGGATTGGAGGGAAGTCGGATGACGGATAAGGAATTGAGACGGTTAAGCCGGAGCGAGCTGCTGGAAATGCTGATTGCGCAGACGGAAGAAAACCGTCAATTGAAAATCAGGCTGGAGCGTGCGGAGGCGCAGCTCCGGGATCGCAGAATAGCGGTTGAAAAAGCCGGTTCCCTTGCGGAGGCGGCGCTGCAGCTGAACCGTGTATTTGAGGCCGCGGACAAAGCCGCGCAGCAATATCTGGAAAACGTGCGTCTTATGTCGGAAAAGGGAAGCGGAGAGTTATGAAGTCGAAATCGTGGAAATCTCCCGAGCCCCCGACTCTGGAACAGCTGGAGGCGGAGCTAGGCAGAGAAAAATACAAACGGCGGTATAAACGCGTTCTTCGCAGCACCGTCTATACGCTTGTGGTTGTTGCGGCTGTAGCCGTGCTGGTGGCTACCATCTGGATGCCCGTGCTGCAGATCTACGGGTCTTCCATGACGCCCACGCTGAATGAGGGGGATATTGTCCTCTCCGTCAAGGGCTCGGGCTTTGAACCCGGCGACCTGGTGGCGTTCTACCTGGGAAACAAGATTTTGGTGAAGCGCTGTATTGCCGGCCCCGGCCAATGGGTGGATATCGACGAAAACGGAAATGTATCTGTGGACGGAAGGCTGCTGGAGGAACCGTACCTGACGGAAAAAGCGCTTGGAGAATGTGACATTACGCTGCCTTATCAGGTGCCGGATAACCGTTACTTCTGTGTGGGCGATCACCGTTCCACCTCGGTGGATTCCCGCAGTACCGCGGTCGGCTGCATTTCCGATGAGCAAATCGTCGGAAGGATCGTATTCCGGGTCTGGCCTCTGCCGGACTTCGGCGCGTTGAGATAGGAAGGATGGTGAAGGAATATGAGGCAGGATGTTCTGCGGAATGCGGAAAAATACACGAAGGTGCATAAAAGGCAGCGCCTCCGGCATCGGGTAGTGACCGTGCTTGCCGGTGTGGTGGTATTCTGTACCACCTATGCGCTGATTCTGCCGGCTATCACACTGGAAAAGCAATGTGACATCCCGGAGCACACCCACACGGACGCCTGCTATGCGCAGGTGACGTCGGTTGAGAAAAGGGTTCCCGTGTGCAGCGCGAAGACGCTGGAAATTCATCGGCACACGGCGGACTGCTATGATGCCAACGGAAATCCGACGTGCGGGTATGCCGATTTTGTGGTTCACAGCCATGATTCCCGCTGCTATGACGAAACCGGGAATCTCTGGTGTCCGCTTTCCGAGATTGAGACACACCGGCACACTGCCGACTGCTATGCCCTGCCGGAAGGACATACCCACGCGGAGGGCTGTTATACGTCGGTGCGGGGCAATCTGGTCTGCGGGCAGCATGTCCATACCGATGCCTGCTATGAATGGGAGCAGGTTCTGAGCTGCGACCTGCCCACGAATTCGGCGGAAGACGCTCAGCCGGTGCTGGTCTGCACGAAACCGGAGATCGTCCTCCACCGTCACACGCCCGACTGCTTTGACGCTGACGGCAATCTGATATGCGGACAGACCCAGATTCTGGAGCATCGGCACTCCGACGCCTGCTTTGAGGCGGTGGCGGAGCCGGTGGACACCGGGAAGCTGACCTGCACCGATACGGCGCACGTGCATACCGCCCGGTGCTACGGCACCTGGGAGCTGGTCTGCGGACAGGAAGAACACACCCACAGCGAGGCTTGCACTCAGAATGAGCAGGAAGAAACGGTATTCTGCGGTAAGGACGCCCATACCCACGGGGAAGCCTGCCGGGACGAAAACGGGGAGCTGGTCTGCGGGACGGAGAAGCACACCCACAGTCTTGCCTGTTACGCGGACCCCGGCGCGGACGTGGAGACGGCGGAGCTATGGGAGCAGACCTTCGCGGGGGTGACGCTGACCGGGAATCGGCGGCAGGATACCCTTGCCATCGCCGAAACCCAGCTGGGCTATGCCGAGAGTACGAAAAACTACGTTGTCGCGGAGGACGGCGAAACGGTTAAGGGCTACACCCGCTATGGCGCGTGGTGCGGGGAGCCTTACGGCGACTGGAACGTCATGTTCCTGACCTTCTGCCTGCATTACGCCGGGGTGGAGGGCGTCCCGCCGGACAGAGACTGCGGCGGCTGGGTCACGTCCTGGGCGGACGCCTTTGAACCGGCACAGTCCCACACCCCGGCGGTTGGAGATCTGGTGCTCTTTGACCGGGACGGGGACGGCACGGCCGACCGGGCGGGTCTGGTGGCGCAGATCACGGATTCCGGCTTCGCCGCCATGGAAGGCGACGCGGAGGACGCGGTGCGTCTGCTGACCTATGGGGCGGACGACCCCGGGATTCTGGGCTATATCAACCTGCCGGAGGGAGCGAAGGAATTCACCCTGACGGCGCAGACCGAAAACGGCATCACCGTGACCATCACCGGCGAGAGTGCCTCCCTGCCCTATCCGGCAAGGGAAATCACGGTAACGGTGACCGAGGTGACGGACGGGGAGCGTCGGGCGATTCGCGATCAGATTTTGGGCGAAGAACAAGCCGAACCGGAGCGGAGCTACCTGCTGGACATCACCCTGTGGCACGGAGAGAAAGAGATCGAGCCAACCGGCTCCGTGACCGTGACCTTCAGCGGCATTGACACGGAGGGGCTTTACCCCAAGGTCTACCACATTGATACGAATGCCCAGACCGCCACGGACATGGAAGCGAAAACCGGAGAGAACGGCGACGTGACGGTAGACACGAATCACTTCTCTTTGTATTTAGTACAGGCTCAATCCTTCCAACCTCTGTCCGGCTATGTCGGGGACGCGTTCATCAACGGCGGCGAATTTAAGCTGACCGACGATGCCTGCACGGCGGATGGGGATAATCGCGCGAATTTGGGCATTTCAAAGAACACCACCATCGATTTGAACGGGCATACCCTGACGATCAGCAAGGCCGGTCAGTACTTTGATGTGCACGACGGTGCGAAGCTTACCATTATGGACTCGCAAGCCCCTGAGGAGACCGTGTCCGATGCCAGCGGAGATGTTTACGGTCATGTGGCGACCCTGAATGAGAATACCCTGACGTATTACATCACAGAATCCACGGCCAATGGCACCGGCACCACGGAAACACTGGTAAAGCATACCGTCCCCCTCACCGGCGCAGGAAAGATTCTGTGTGGGGATGCTTCTGCACAGGCGATTCTGGTCAAGGGTGCATTGGAACTACGGAGCGGTGTACTCCAAAACACCGGCGGCCAACATATAGTCATCGTGGACCGCGGAACGCTGGACGTAAATGGCGGCTATATTGTGGGCGGCGGCAGAGACGGCACGCCCGGCGGCGGTATTTACGTTGACAACGGAACGGTGAATATCCAGGACGGTGTTGTTGCGGCCAACCGTGGCAGTTCCGGCGGCGGTATCTTCGTCAGCAGCGGTGGTACGCTGAACATCTCCGGCGGTGCGGTGACGGGCAATGAGGTCATCAATGGAAATGCGGACAACGGCGGTGGTATCTTCGTCAAAAGCGGTGGTACGCTGAATCTGTCCGGGGGCTATGTGACCAACAACTACAAGTATTGCGAATGTAGCGGCTGCCACAGTGATAAGAACAATGAACACGGCGGTGGCGGTATTGCCCTGGCGAACGGTTCTACCATGGACATGTCCGGCGGCTATGTTACCGGCAACTATTCCAGTCTGGCAGGGGGCGGCATTTATGCGGGCTTCTATGCAGGCGAAGGTGGAGTCCATTTTACAATGAGCGGCGGTACCATTGCCAGCAACTGCGCCAAATATGGCGAGGGCGGCGGCCTTCGTATCGGAGGCGGTACCAACGGCGTGATTCGAGCAACCGATCAACAAGTATATATTACCAATAACAAAACGCTTACCACAGATGACTGGGGCGGCGGCGGTATTTTCGTGCAGCAAAATGGCCTTTTGACGGTCGCCGATGCGTTGATCACGGATAACACTGCGGGCGGCTTTGGCGGCGGTGTGGGTGCTTGTCCTACAGGTGAGACCCTGATCGTCAATAAGGACGGTCCGGCCATTTACGGGAACACGGCTTCCGGCACAGAAATGTCTGACGGTGGTAACGGCAAAAATTATGATAGCAAATTGGCGCATCAAAGCACAGTTTTTATGACCAACGGCTACAAGGATTACTTCTGTGTCCGTGAAAAAGGTAAAGACAACTATATTTCTCTTGTTACCGGCCTGATGGCTGGCGGCGGGGCGGCGAAATGGAAAGGAAGCTGTGACGAACAGCCTGTTACCATCGGCAAGACCGGCTATGCAGCTGCAAAGTATCTGTTCGGATTAAATGCAAACCCAGATGACACCGCCAAGGGCCAAGCTGTCAATGCCGCAAAGGTCATAATCACCGGCAACCATTCCGGTGTTCACGGCGGCGGTATTATGACCAACGGCGGCCTGATTCTGGGTGACCCGGATGGAAAGGTTGTAACGGCCACACCGGAACTGGACATTACCGGCACCAAGGCTCTGCTCAAGGACGGCGTAGCGCAGGATAGCGGACGAGACTTTACATTCCAGCTGACGGATGATACTGGAAAGGTTCTCGGAACGGCAACATCCGATGCTGCTACCGGACAATTTACGATTTCGCCCAACGTTCAGTATTCCCAGACCGGAACCCATATCTACACGCTCAGCGAGGTCAACAACAATCGAGCCGGTATCACCTATGATACGAATGTACATACGATTCAGGTGACAATTGCGGAGAAAACCGTTTCCCTTTTGGGTGTGGACTTCAAAAGCTACTATGTGTCCTCCGTTACCGTCAATGGCAACGAAAGCGGCGGTTCCTCCGGCTCTGGCTCCGGAACGGGTTCCCAGACGGGGACGTTCAGGGTACGCTATCAGAACACAGAGAACTGGGACAACGTGAACGTGTACGTTTGGGATGGTAACAATAAACCGGCAGGCGGGTGGCCGGGAAAACCCATGACAAAGGATACGGATGGCACGTACTATTACGACCTGACCGTTACCGGAACGGGTACTTACAATTATATTTTCAACAATAAAATTGGTGATACCGGTGAGCAGACAACGGATATTAAAAATATCGCTTACGAACCGGGAAAAGAAGCGGTGTTCAATTTCAATGGCGTAGTATCAAACACCGCCGCCACCGGCTCTTCGGGGTCGGGCGATGCGGTTGGGCATGGGAGCAATTCGGACGGGTCTTACACCCTGACCATCCCGGGAGCCGCCTTTACCAACACCATGACGACCCAGCTGAATCTGCAAATCACGAAGACGGACAGCGTGGACGCTTCGAAGCTGCTGGAAGGCGCAAAGTTCACCCTGAAAGAACCGGGGGCAGAGAACTTTATGGAGGGCACCACCGGTAATGACGGCATCGCGCTCTTTACCGGCATCCAGCGCAATACCATCTACTATCTGTATGAGACAAAGGCACCGTCAAATTACATGACGGCAGGACCCTGGATTCTGGAGGTCGGGAGCGAAGACGCGACGCTTTACCCGGCCACGGAGAACTCAGACGGAACGCTGGTAAAATCCGAGGAAACCGGAACGCCCCTGACCGTCACCGGCACCGACCCGAAGGTGCTGTCGGTGACCGTCCGCGACATCTCCTGGGGCTACGAGCTTCCCGACACCGGCGGAGCCGGAACAACCTCTTATACCGTAGGCGGCCTGGCGCTGATCTTCGGCGCGGCGACCCTGTTGTATAGCCATTGCAGGCGTCGAAAGGAGGATGAGGCATCTTCCTGATACGCGGAAAGCCACCATTCCAATTCAAAATTGTGATGAAAGAAGGAGCACGAAAAATGAAACACGCAAGGAAACTCGCCAGTCTCCTGCTGGCACTGGTCATGGTCTTCGCCCTGGCCACCACAGCCTTTGCCACTGAACCAGAAGGAACAACAACCACCCCCACCACCGGCAGCATTACCGTCGATAATCCCGTTGCAGACCGAACCTATACCGCCTACAAGATTTTTGATGTCGTCTATGACACAAACGGGGCAAACGGTCACTATTCTTACACCATTAAGGGCACCAGCGAATGGTTTGAAACTGTCAAAGCCTATGCTGATGGAGCGAATAGCGGCCTGACCCTGACCGAAGTTCTCGGCACGACTACTTATGTCGTTACCACCACCAGTGATTTCAGTGCCCCCCTTTTGCCGAGGCTTTGAAAGCGGCTGTTAACGGAAAGACCGGTGGTATTACGTTGACCGAGGATAACGGCAAGGCCACTGCTACGGATCTGGACCTGGGCTACTACTTCGTCACCAGCACCTCCGGCGCACTGTGCAACCTGACTACCACCAACTCCACCGTCACCATCCACGATAAGAACGACATGCCCTTTGAGAAGAAAGTTGACAGAACCAACGTTGATGTGGGCCAGACCGTCAAATTCACCATCACCGGTAAGGTGCCTGATTACACGGGATTTGAAACCTATACTTACGAAATCGCCGATACCATGAGCGAGGGATTGACCTTTAACCGGAACAGCCTTGCGGTAAAGGTTGGAAGTGCTGATGTGACCGCTGACACCGACAAGTGCACGATCGCCTATGATGCTAAAACCGCTCCTAATACGTTCAAGGTGACCATTCTTGTCAAGAATTGCACTGTTGGCGATGCCATCACAGTTACTTATACGGCTACCGTCAATGAAAAGGCAATTGCGGTGGTCTCGAAGAACGAGGCAAAATTGACCTACAGCAACGATCCTACCGATTCGGCCAAGACGACCAACACGCCCGTGCAGAAGCAAGAGGTCTACACCTCCAAGATCGTCATCGACAAGTACGAGACTGACAAACCAGGGACCAAGCTGCCTGGCGCAGAGTTTGTCCTGTGCAGGAAAGCCCCCAATGATGAGGCCCAGTATGCTGCTGTCCAGAATAATATTAAGAATACTAACAAGATCCAGTATTACAGGTGGGACGAAGCCACCAAGACTGTCTCCTGGGTTGACGACATTGATGCTGCCACTAAAGTAACAACCGACAACAAGGGCGAAGCCTTCTTTGAGGGTCTTGCCGACGGCACCTACTATCTGGTAGAAACCAAGGCCCCCGCCGGCTACAATCCGCTGACTGCGCCTGTTCCAGTTACGGTAGCGGGCAGTAGCACGGATATCACGAAGCTTTCTGTTACCGCTAAGGTCGAGAACCAGGCCGGTACGCTCCTGCCCTCCACCGGCGGCGTGGGCACCACCGTCTTCTATGTACTGGGCGCTGTCCTGGTGCTGGGCGCGGTCGTCCTGCTGGTCACCAAGAAGCGCATGAGCGATGCCAATCGTTAATTCCTGAGAGTACACACCCTGTAATTCCGCTTTCTATACCTAAGTTCTGTGCCGGGGAGCGCCCCTCCCCGGCACACAGCCACAAGGAGAACCCTGTATGCGAAAACATCTGTCAACCATTGTTTTACTTTTCATATTGCTTATAGGGCTGTCCCTGTTGCTGTACCCCACCGTCAGTGACTACTGGAACTCCTTCCACCAGACCAAGGCCATTACCACCTACGCCGAAAACGTGGCCGCTCTCGACAACGCCAGCTATGACGCCATCTGGGACGCCGCCCGGCAGTATAACCGGAACCTGTGTAGTCGCAGCAACAGCTTCCTCCTCTCCGAGGAGCAGAAGGCCGAATACGAAAGCCTGCTGGACATATCCGGTCAGGGGGTCATGGGCTATATCGAGATTCCCGAAATTGACGTGAGCCTGCCCATCTACCACGGCACGGAGGATCCCGTCCTACAGGTGGCCGTCGGCCATCTGGAATGGACCAGCCTGCCGGTAGGCGGGGAGAGCACCCACTGCGTCCTCTCCGGTCACCGGGGTCTGCCCAGCGCCAAGCTGTTCACCAACCTGGACAAGCTCCGGGAGGGGGATACCTTCCTCCTGCGGGTGCTGGATGAGATCCTGACCTATGAGGTGGATCAAATCCTCATTGTGGAGCCGCAGGATACCGCCGCGCTGGAAATCGCGGAGGGGGAGGACTACTGCACCCTGGTGACCTGCACCCCCTACGGCATCAATACCCACCGGCTGCTGGTTCGCGGACACCGCATCGACAATATCGAGGAAGTCAAAACCGTGCGGGTCACCGCCGACGCCGTCCAGTTAGAGCCCATGCTGGTGGCGCCCGTCGTGGCGATCCCCATGCTGCTGATTCTGTTGATCCTTCTGCTGCTGCCCAGGCGCAGAAAGAAATAGGAGGTTTTTTCATGAGAAAGCATGTTATTTCCGGCCTGCTGGCCCTGCTTTTCCTGCTTGCTCTGCCCCTGCCCGCCGCCGCCCAACCGGTTCCGGATGAGAGCCGGAACGGCCATTGCAGCATCACCGTCTCCATGACCTACAAGGGAAAAGCCGTCCGCGGCGGCACGCTTGCCCTGTACAAGGTGGGCGACGTGACGGGGGACGGCGGCAACTACAGCTTCGTCCCCGTGGAAGAAATTCAGGCGGACATTCCCGAATTCGGCGACATCGAGTCCCCGGATCTGGCAGGAAAGCTATGTAAGCTGGAAAGCAAACTGACCCCGGTGACAGACCTCCCCAAAAAGGTGGGAGAAGACGGCAACGCGACCTTTTCCGACCTGACCTTCGGCCTGTATCTGGTGGTGCAGAAAACCGCCGCTTCCGGCTACGGGAAAACCGCTCCCTTCCTGGTGAGCGTGCCTTACCTCTATGCTGATGAATACCAATACGACGTGACCAGCCAGCCCAAGACCGATCTGGAACGGGAGGTGCCCACCAAGCCTACCAGCCCTACAACGAAACCCACCACCTCCTCCGGCGGCGGGGAGAAGCTTCCCCAGACCGGGCAGCTGTGGTGGCCGGTGCCGGTGTTGGCCTGTGCGGGGCTTGGCTGCATCGCTGTGGGTCTGTTCCGCCGCTGGGAGGCCAGAGATGAAGGCTAACCGGGGAACCGTCTGGATCAATGCGGGGCTGCTGCTGATTGCGGCGGCCCTGTTCCTTTCGGCTTACAATGAACGGGAGTCCCACGAAGCCCGGGACTCCGCCCGGCAAGTCATTGCCCAGCTGTGCGACGCGCTCCCCACGGAAGCGGGCGATGACGAAGCCGAACCCACGACCCTTCCGGAATCCCTGCCGGATGTCCGGCGGGAGATGCCGGTGAAGACCATCAACGGCCGGGACTACATCGGCGTGCTGAGCATTCCGTCGCTGGAGCTGGAGCTGCCGGTGATCAGCCAGTGGGACTATCCCGCATTGAAGGTTGCCCCCTGCCGGTATTCAGGCTCCTTGTATCAGGACAACCTGATCATTTGCGCCCACAACTATGCGTCCCATTTCGGAAAGCTGAAGGAGCTCCAACCCGGGGACATCGTCCTGTTTACAGATATGGATGAGCATGTGGTGACCTTCCAGATGGTGGAGCGGGAGACGCTGAACCCCATGGACGCGGAGGGGATGGAAGCAGGGGACTGGGATCTGACGCTGTTTACCTGCACCATCGGCGGACAGACCCGTGTGACGATCCGGCTTGAACGGGTGGAAGTATTCCGGAATCCCGAAACGGAAGAACCCGCCAAATCCGAAAAATAAACGCACAATCCGGCAAAGGCTTTCGGCGAGAAATGCAAGGGATGTAGGAACCGTGAAAAGGGTGTTTGCATGGCTGACTGTCTGCCTGCTGGCCTTAGTGCTGGCAGGGTGCGGCACGGCCTCTCCGGCGGAGACCGTGCCCACGGAGGCCGACAAAACGGACGACAACTACCGGGTGTTCTATGAGATTTTTGTCGGCTCCTTTGCCGACTCCGACGGGGATGGAACGGGAGACCTGAACGGGATTCTCCGGAACCTGGACTATCTGAACGACGGGAATCTCCTGTCGGATACAAGTCTCGGGGTATTGGGGCGCTGGACACACTATGTGAAGTCACTGCACGGCGACAACAAGCTGATGAAGGAGCTGCTCTGCGACTACCCGGATAGGTATACGCACTTCCAGTTCTCGATTTTGCAGCTCCTGCCAAAGGCCGTGACGCCTGATGAAGTGATCCAAACGGAGACCCTTTGGAAGAAAAAGCTGCTGACCTATGAGCCTCTCGGCATGAATGCGAACTGACTGTTCGAATTCTCCTGCCATACATCTGTCTTTGACCCACTTTTGACCCAGAACGGAACCGGAGCGGGCAAGTCTAGACGGAAACAATGGAAAATCCGCCGAGCGAGCGGCGGTAAAAAGCACAAATCGGAGCCGAAATGGCTCCGATTTGTGCGTGAGACAACCTACGGACCAGAAGGCCGGGGGTTCGAATCCCTCACGGCGTACCAA
>OHBW01000844.1_pt1 | contig 13268 bp, 10 predicted proteins | sample 1577411 | NCBI WGS metagenome assembly OHBW01 (sample SAMEA3879534, study PRJEB24766) | human gut metagenome | biome: human-associated habitat; feature: feces | place: USA | collected 1985/1987 | reverse complement strand
TGCTTTCTTCTCCGGTGTTGTCTCGGGGCTCACCCGCGGGCTTTCCCTGGGCCGGGCCGTGGCCGCAGGCACCCGTCTCGCCGCCCTCACCATCCAAAGCGATGAGGCCTGCTGCCCCTCGCTGCCGGATTTTTGGGAGGAGATGCGCCCATGAAGAGAATGCCCCTTGCTGCCGCCCGCCGCCTGTTCGATGGCCTGGTCATCGCCATGCTGGTGTGCGCCGTGCTGTTCACCCTGTCCAATAACTTCTTCCTCGGCTGCGCGGTGATCCTGCTGGGACTTGCCGCGATCCCGACGCTTTTTTACACGTGCGCGGGCGCGTTCGGGGAACTGCCGGGCTGGGGGAATATCCTGATCTTCTTTCTGGCTGACGCGCTTGCCTATCTTGTGGGCTACCGATGGCTGACGGACGGACGGCTGCGCGGGGGCGCGATGCAGCTTGCGGGCTTTGCGCTGCTGTGGGCGCTGCTGTTCGCATTTGTCTGGTTCACCTACCGCACGCCGCACCTGCCGTTGTTTTTGGATCCCGTGAGCGGCTGCTACGGCGTGCAGGTTCCTTGCTGAAACGATCCCCGCCGTGAAAACGGCGGGGATTTTACCCGTGATATACAAATAGTATATTTTGCAGAGTTCCTGCAAAATGGAGGGGGGAAATGCGGCAAAGTATTCGACAAAAGAGTAAAAATAGAATGCGGCAGTTCCGACAGAAGTTGCCAAAAAGCGGAGAGGTGTGTGCTTTTCCGACAAAACGTCGGAATGAACGACAGGAGATTTGCGGAAGCGACAAATTTACATAATATTCTAAATAAACGATTCTACGATGAGTTATCCACAGTTTCCACAGACTTATCCACAGCAGTGCACTTCCGGAAAAACGCTTGATTAGAGAGGAGAAATAGAATCGCTTTCTGTAAAATGGAAAACATATCGCAGAAATAGGTGTGTGTCGAAATTTACATAATTCTGAAACTGTTCGATTTGTAAAAGAACAGAAATTCGATTTGTTACCATAATCGGAGAATTATGCAAGCTGAGATCGTCCTCTTGCATCGGGCGGGGGAACGGAGATAAAAAGGGTATCCTCTGTCAAAAGAGGGTACCCTTTCGTATGTCAGATGATGGGATCGTCGATGTCCCTTGTTGCGTAAGCGTTGAGCGACCAGTCCGAGCGCACCCCGGCGAGGTATTCGTAGTACCCCTGCGCACCGATCATTGCGCCGTTGTCGCCGCAGAGCTTCAGCGGCGGGAGATAGAGCGTATAGCCGCGCTTCCGGCATTCTTCTTCAAGCGCTGTGCGGATGAAGGAGTTTGCGGCCACGCCGCCCGCGGCAACGAGTACTTTATGCCCGCTTTGCTCCATGGCGAGCATCGCGCGCGGTACCAGCTCGTCGACAACCGCCTGCGTGAAGTCGCGCGCAAGCGCGGCACGGTCGAGCTGCGTTCCCGTCTGCTCGGCGTTGTGGGCAAGGTTGACGACGGCGGTCTTGAGGCCCGAAAAGCTCATATCGAGAGGGCATCCGTCAATCTTCGCGCGCGGCAGCTCGTAGACACCGCCCTCGCTCTCGTGGGCGAGCTTGTCCATCGCCGCGCCGCCGGGGTAGGGAAGGCCGAGCACGCGCGCGGCCTTGTCAAAGCACTCGCCCGCCGCATCGTCGCGCGTCGCACCGAGAAGGGCAAAGTCCGTGTAGCCGCGCACATCGACGATGAGGGTATTGCCGCCGGACATGCACAGCGCGAGGAACGGCGGCTCCAGCTCTGGGAAGGCGAGATAGTTCGCCGCGATGTGTCCGCGGATGTGATGCACGGGAATGAGCGGCACGTTCAGCGCATAGGCCGCGGACTTGGCAAAGTTCAGCCCTACGAGCACCGCGCCGATGAGACCGGGGGCGTAGGTCGCGGCCACGGCGTCGATGTCTTTTTTCTCGACGCCCGCCTCCTTGAGCGCCTGATCGGTCAGCGCGGCGATGGCCTCGATGTGCTTGCGTGAGGCAAGCTCGGGCACAACGCCGCCGTAGAGCGCGTGCAGGTCTGCCTGCGACGCAATGGCGTCGGAGAGCACTTTGCGACCGTCTTCGACAACGGCAACGGCGGTCTCGTCGCAGGAGGATTCAAAAGCGAGGATCTTCATGCCTTCGCCTCCCCGTTCGCGATGAATTCCTTCGTCATGATGATGGCGTCCTCCTTCGGGTGGTCATAGTAGTTTTTGCGGCGTCCCTCGCCACGGAAACCGCGGCTGCCGTAGAGCGCGATGGCGGCATAATTGCTCTCGCGCACCTCAAGCGTCAGAAACGAAAGGCCGCTGCCCTCGGCAAAACGGATGAACACATCGAGAAGCTGCCCCGCGACTCCGCCGCGGCGGCAGTCGGGACGGACGGCCATTTTGGTGATGCAGCCTTCGTCCACAACGGCGAGCAGCCCCGCGTAGCCGACGACGCTGCCGTTTTCCGCGTCCAGCGCGACTAAGAAGGCCGAGCACGCGTTTTCAAGCTCCTCTGCGAGCATATTGCGCGACCAGGGATTGGAGAAGCACTCGCGCTCAAGCTCAGCCACGTCGTTCAGATATTCGTTTGTCATCGGGACGATGCGCACTTTTTTCTTCAACTGTTCCATAGATGTCCTCCGGTTATTTGGCTTCGAGCCAGTTTTTGCCCCAGTGCGCTTCGGCAGTCAAGGGGACAGAGAGGTGCATGGCCCCTTCCATCTCTTCGGTGAGAAGTGCCGCGACCCGTTCCTTTTCTTCCTCCGGGCACTCGACGATGAGTTCGTCGTGCACCTGCAAGATGAGCTTTGCTTTGAGCTGTTCCTTTCGCAGCCGTTTGTCGACACGCACCATCGCAAGCTTGATGACGTCTGCGGCCGTGCCCTGAATGGGCATGTTGCGTGCCACGCGCTCGCCGAACGAGCGGGTATTGAAGTTGCTCGCGGTCAGCTCGGGCAGCGCGCGGCGGCGGTGCATCAGCGTTTCGACGTAGCCGCGCTCCTTGGCCTGCGCGACGACCTCGTCCATATAGCGGCGAATGCCGGGGAAGCGCTCAAAGTAGGTCTCGATATATTCCTTTGCCTCATACACGGGAACGCCAATGTCCTGCGCGAGCGAGAAGGCGGAGATGCCGTACACGATGCCGAAGTTGACGGCCTTCGCATGCGAGCGCATCTGCTTTGTCACCTGCGCGGCTGGTACGCCGAAGACCTGCGAGGCGGTGACGGTGTGAATGTCCTCACCGGTCAAAAATGCCGTGCGCATCGCCTCATCGCCCGCGATGTGGGCGAGCAGGCGCAGCTCGATCTGGCTGTAGTCCGCGTCGACGAGCACGCAGCCGCTTGCTGGGACGAACATCCGGCGAAATTCGCTGCCGAGCTTTGTGCGCGTGGGGATATTCTGGAGGTTCGGTTCAGTCGAGCTGAGGCGGCCCGTCGCTGTGACAGTCATCTGGAAGCTTGTGTGGATGCGCCCGTCGGGCGCGATGACCTTCAAAAGTCCGTCGCAATAGGTCGAGCGGAACTTTGCGTACTGGCGGTATTGCAGCACCTCTTCGACGATGGGGTTCTCCCAGCGGAGCTTTTCAAGCACGTCCGCATTCGTCGACCAGCCGGTTTTCGTCTTTTTGCCGTGCGGCAGCTGCAAGCGCTCAAAGAGCACCTCGCCGAGCTGCTTGGGAGAGTTGATGTTGAACGGCCCGCCCGCTTCCTCGTAGATGTGCTGCTCGAGCGTTTTGAGCTGCGCCTCCATTTCGCTGCCGAAGGCTGCGAGGGCATTTGCGTCCACGCGCATGCCGGTGTGCTCCATGCGCGCGAGCACGGCGCAGAGGGGAAGTTCCACATCATAATAAAGCTCGTGCAGCTCGCGCTGCTCGATCATGGGGGCGAACGCTTCATAGAGCGCGCCGACGGCGCTTGCGTAGATGTGGAAGGCTGCTTCGGCCTCAGCTGTGTTGCCAAGCATCGAGAAGGCCTCGCTGTCCAAGTGCTTCGGCTCGGCAAGTGTTTGGTGGAAGTAGGCGGCAAAAAGCGAGGCGATGTCGTACTTGCCCGCCGTTGCGTCGAGAAGGTAGCCCGCAAGCGCCGTGTCGAAAACGAAGCCCTCGATGGGAAGATCGTTTTCAAGCAGCGTGCGCTGGAGATCTTTTACATTGTGACTGACCTTTTTGATGTCGGAAGAAAAGAGCGCGCGCAGGAGAGCATTCCAGTCGCCCTCATAGCGGTTGAAGTATAACTCAGCGGAGACGGCGGTATGTTCGCCTGTATCGCAGTCGACGATTACGCCTGAGAGGTCGGACAGCGTTAAGAGCGTCACATGCTCCGCCTTGCGGAAGAGCGCGAGATATTCTTCTGCCTTTTCCGCCGTGGTCACGGCCTCGGCGGTCACGGTGAGGTCGACCGGCTCCTCGGCGGCGGGGATGTCGGCGGGCGGCTTGAGACCGTATTTGTCGATGAGCTTGGTAAATTCCAGCTTCATAAAGAGCGGATAGAGCGCGTCTGACGGCGCCTTGCGCAGATTGTCCTGCGGAGAAAATTCGAGTGGTGCGTCCGTCACGATGGTCGCGAGGTGGAAGCTCTGGCGGGCGCTCTCTTCCCCCTCGGTGAGCTTTTTGATGACGTTCGGTTTTGCCTCAATGTCCGGCAGCAGGCGGTAAATTTCGTCGATGCTCTGGTATTTCTGGATGAGCGCCATCGCCGTCTTTTCGCCAACGCCCGGCACGCCGGGGATATTGTCGCTCGCGTCGCCCATCAGGGCTTTGAGGTCGACAATGTGGATGGGCGCAAAGCCGTAGACCTCACGAAAGCTCTCGGGCGTCATGTCCTTCGTCGTGGTCTGGCCCATGCGCGAGGAGATGAGCTTGACGGTCGTGTGCTCGGTGACGAGCTGCAAGGAGTCCTTGTCTCCCGTGGCAACGACGCAGTCCCATCCCTCTTTTTCACACTTGCGCGAGATCGTACCGATGAGGTCGTCCGCTTCAAAGCCTGCGAGCTCGTAGCGGGGAATGTTCATCGCGTCGAGCACCTCTTTGAGTACGGGCATCTGCATGGCAAGCTCTTCGGGCATGGCGTGGCGCGTGGCCTTGTAGCCCTCGTATTCCAGGTGACGGAAGGTCGGCTCGCGGCGGTCGAAGGCGACGCAGAGCGCCTCGGGCTTTTCTTCATCCAAAAGGCGCGAGAGCATCGTGAGAAAGCCGAAGATCGCGTGGGTGAAAAACCCGTCGCGCGTGGTGAGCGGACGGACGCCGTAATAGGCGCGGTTGACGATGGAGTTGCCGTCAAGCACCATCAATTTCATGGGAAGCACCTCCCAAAGTGCAAATTCTTACTAAATATAGTATAGCGCAAAGCAACCAAAAACACAACAAAAACCGCGCCGCCTCTCGGTGAGGAATGAGAAAGTATCGTGAGAATGAACAGAACGCTTGCAATTTCTTAGCAAGATGTTTATAATATTGACTGAAAATCTGTTATGCTTCCTAATTTTTTGTTAGGCTGGCGGGCAGAAAAAACAAACAGAAAGGGAGAAAACTATGGAAAAGCTATTTCAGCTCAAGGCCAACGGCACCACGGTGCGCACCGAGCTTCTTGCCGGTCTGACCACCTTTATGACCATGGCCTACATCATCGCGCTCAACCCGAACCTGCTGACCAACTTTGCCGTGGGTACGCCGCTGTGGAACGGCGTGTTCCTCGCCACCTGCATCGCCTCCGCCATCGGCACGATCTGCATGGCATTTCTTGCCAACAAGCCCTTCGTCATGGCGCCCGGCATGGGCCTCAACAGCTTCTTCGCCGTCGTTGTTGCCAACATCGCCGTCATCAACGAGTGCGAGTACGAAACCGCCTTCCAGGCGGCGCTCGTCATCATTCTGGTGGAGGGCATCGTGTTCCTGATCCTCACGCTCTTAAAGGTGCGCGAGAAGATCGTCGAGGCGATCCCCCTCGGCGTGCGCTACGGCATCGCCCCCGCCATCGGTCTCATGCTGATGAACGTCGGTCTCGGCTCCAACGTTGGCATCTATGCCGAGGGCAACGGCTTTGCAAGCCCCTTCTACATGATGCGCGACTTCTTCGGTGCGCTCACGCCCAGCATCATCAAGGGCAGCATGGGCGAGGTGGGCTACCACACGATGGTCCTCACCGTTGTGACGGCCTTCCTCGGCGTGTTCGTCATGGTTGTGCTTGCCAAGAAGGGCGTGAAGGCGGCGGTGCTGCTCGGTATGCTCTTCTCCTCCGTCATCTACTGGGCGGGCAGCGCCATCTTCCTGCATGTGAACCCCTTTGCAAGCCTTGCAACGGCAAGCTTTGCTCCGCCCTTTGCCGACATGGTCTCCACCACGCTCTTCAAGTTTGACTTTGCGGGCTTTGTGAACATCGGCTGGTTCACCGCCATCACGCTCGTCATCACCTTCTGCATGATCGACATGTTCGACACCATCGGCACCCTCGTCGGCACGGCCTCCCGCGCCGGCATGGTCGATGAAGAGGGCAACATGCCCAACATGAAGGAAGCGCTGCTCTCCGATGCCATCGGCACGGTCGCGGGCGCCTGCACCGGCACCTCCACCGTCACGACCTTCATCGAGTCCGCCTCCGGCGTGGAAGCGGGCGGCCGCACAGGCCTTACCTCGCTCACCGCGGCGGTGCTGTTCCTCGCCTGCATGTTCCTTGCGCCCATCGCCGCCATCATTCCCGGCGCGGCGACCTCCGCCGCGCTCATCTATGTCGGCGTTCTGATGCTCCAGGGTCTCAAGAATGTAGACTTCGGCGACATGGACCAGATGCTGCCCGTGGCGGTCATGCTCATCGGCATGCCGATCTCCGGCTCCATCGGCCACGCCATCGGCCTCGGCCTCATCTCCTACACCTTCGTCAAGGTGCTCTCCGGCAAGGCCAAGGACGTGAGCGCGCTGACGTATGTGATCTCCGCGCTGTTCCTCGTCAAGTTCTTCGTCGTGGTGTAAGCGAGTATCAAGCTTCAAAAGAGCGTTCCTTTGGGAACGCTCTTTTTTCATGCGCTGCAATGTTCGGGAAAATTTATGAAATGCGCTCTTGACAGATCGGGGGGGCGGGATATTATTCTAAAGTTATGAAAAAGCAATTGACAAGCGGAAAGAAAAGAGGGAAAGCACATGCTCTATATTGACCACCTGAGCAAAGCCTTCGGCGAGAAGAAGGCTGTGGACGATCTGACGCTCCACATCGCGCCGGGCGAGATCTACGGCTTCATCGGGCACAACGGCGCGGGCAAGACCACAACGCTCAAGTCCGTCGTCGGCATCCAGCAGTTCGACGCGGGGACGATTACCATCGGCGGACATTCCATTCAGGCAGATCCCATCGCCTGCAAGAAGATCCTCGCCTACATCCCGGATAACCCTGACCTCTACGAGTTTATGACGGGCATCCAGTACCTCAATTTTATCGCCGACATCTTCGGCGTGGAGGCGGAAACGCGGCAAGCGCGCATCCGCAAGTATGCCGAGCTTTTTGCGCTGACGGACGACCTTGCCCAGCCCATCGCGGCCTATTCGCACGGCATGAAGCAGAAGCTTGCCATCATTTCCGCCTGGCTGCACGAGCCGAAGCTCATTTTGATGGACGAGCCGTTTGTCGGCCTCGACCCCAAGGCTTCGTATATCCTAAAGGGCATGATGCGCGAGGTGTGCGACGCGGGCGGCGCGATCTTCTTTTCGACCCATGTGCTCGAGGTCGCCGAAAAGCTCTGCGACAAGGTCGCCATCATCAAGGGCGGAAAGCTCATCCGCTCCGGCACGATGGAAGAGGTCAAGGGCGACGATTCGCTTGAGGAGGTCTTCCTTGAGCTGGAGGGCGAATCATGCTGAAAACGCTCGTCAAAAAGCAGCTGATGGAGATCTTCCGCAGCTACTTTTACAATGCAAAAACGAATGAGCGGCGCTCAAAGGGCGCGACCGTTGCCTTCATCGTGCTCTTTGCCGCGGTGATGATCGTCATCATCGGCGGGATGTTCTTCGGGATGAGCCTTGCACTCTGCGCGCCGCTCGCGCAGGCGGGGATGAGCTGGCTCTACTTTGCGATCATGAGCCTGATGGCGGCCTTTCTCGGCGCGTTCGGCAGCGTGTTCAACACCTACGCGGGGCTGTATGCCGCAAAGGACAATGACCTGCTGCTCGCGCTCCCCATCCCGGTGCGCACGCTCATGGCTTCGCGCCTGCTCGGGGTCTACCTGATGGGACTTATGTACGCCGCGGTCGTCATCGTGCCGGCGGTCATCGTCTATTGGATGCGTGTCTCGGCAGCGCCGATGGCGATCCTCGGCGGCGTGCTGCTGACGGTGCTCATTTCGGCCTTTGTCCTCACGCTCTCCTGCGCGCTCGGCTGGCTCGTCGCAAAGGTCAGCCGCAGGCTCAAACGCAAGAGTTTCATCACGGTCATCATCTCGCTCGCGGGCATCGCGGTCTATTATTTCTTCGTCTTCAAGGCGCAGACTGCCCTGGAAGCGCTCATCGCCAACGCCGCGCTCTACGGCGAGAAGGTCAAGGGCGCGGCGCATCCGCTCTATCTCGTCGGCTGCGTCGGAACGGGCGACGGGCGCGCGATGCTACTCGTCACGCTCATCGTCGCGGCGCTGTTCGCGCTGATGTGGGCGCTGCTTGCACACAGCTTTTTGAAGCTTTCGACCGCGACGGGCGCGTCGGGACATACTGTCTACCGCGAGAGGGCGCTCAAGCGCCAGAGCGCGGACGCGGCGCTTTTCAAAAAGGAGCTTGCGCGCTTTACGGCCAGCCCGAACTATATGCTCAACTGTGGGCTCGGCATCCTGCTGCTGCCGGTCGTGGGCGTGGCGCTCGTGATCAAGGGCGGGGAGTTCCTGTCGCTTTTGCAGATGGCCTACGGCGATCGCGGCGGCTGCGTGGAGGTGCTGCTGTGCACGGGCGTGTGCACCATCGCGGCGATGAACGACATGGCAGCGCCCTCTGTTTCGCTCGAGGGGAAAAACCTCTGGCTTGCGCAGTCGCTGCCGCTTACGCCGTGGCAGGTATTACGCGCAAAGCTCAAGGTGCAGCTTGCGCTCACGGCGATCCCGGCGCTCGTGCCGCTTGTGTGCATGGCTTTCGTTCTGCCGCTCACGCCCGCGCTGCCGCTCATTTTCGTCACGGCGCTTTCGTACATCGCCTTTTCCGCCTGCCTTGGGCTGACGCTCGGTGTGATGCGGGCGAACCTTACATGGACGAATGAGCTTGCGCCCGTTAAGCAGAGCCTCGCGGTGGCGATCGCCATGTTTGGCGGCTGGGCCTACGCGCTACTGCTCGCGGGGCTGTATCTGCTGCTCGGCTGGCGCATCGGCGCGGCGGTGTATCTTGCGCTTGTCTCGGCTGCAACGATCGCGGCGGCGCTCGCGCTTCTCAAGTGGCTCAAGACGAAGGGCGCGCAGCGTTTAGCCACGCTGTAACAATAAAACGAAAGGGAGACGGTTCCAAGTCGAACCGTCTCCTTTTTTGTCTCAGCACTCCATGTGCTTGCCGAGAAAGCCCGCAATGGCCTGGGCGAGTTTGTACTCCGTTTCGCCTGCGTTGTATTCCCCTTCGGTGCCGACAAAGATCACAAGCCCCAGCGCGTCACCCTCGGAAATGATGGGCGCGGCGATGAGCGCGCAGTAGCGGTCGAGCGACTCGGTGACATAGGCGCTGCGCTCGCTCGGCGCGGCGCGGTAGATGCCGCGTCCTTCCATGATCTGCTCTAGCTGAGGGCTGATGCGCTTGCCGATGAGGTCGCGGCGCGCGCTGCCCGCCGCGGCGATGACGCTGTCGCGGTCGGTGACGGCGACCGTCGTGCCAGTCGATTTGCTCAGCGTTTCGCAAAGCTGCGCGGCAAACTCGTCCACGCCGCCCATAAGGGAATATTTTTTGAAAATGACCTCCCCGTCCTTGCTCGTGTAGATCTCCAACGGGTCGCCGTTGCTGATAACATTGGCACGAAAGACCTTGTCCGGACGCATTTTTGCGCTTTGGACGATGGTAATGGTTGAGATATCTCCCGTGCCGTCAGGAAAATTTACGGTGTCCCCCTGACGGGCCATGGCGGCAACGAAGTCCTCCTCATGCGGCAGCTCTCCGCAGCGGAGCAGACAGTCAATGTCAGCTTTCAGCTGAATTTCCAGATGATCCTCGTAGACCTTAATTTTCTCAATGATAAGCTGTAGATCCTTGCGGTCAAGATGTTCCTTGCTTAGCAGGTCATCAAAGACCTCCATGGCGGTTTTCGCCGCACGGTTCACTTGGATAATGGTATTGCGTTTGTCCGCCACCATTTGAAGCTGATTTTGCAAGCCGTTGATGCGCTGAATCAGGTCATGCTCCAGCTCGTCATAGGTCTCCTCCAAAATGGCCTCCTGCTCCGGGTGCCGCGCCATATCCCGGATACGCTGGCGCTTGGTGGCTTTCAGTTCCTCCTGTGCGTCCAGCAGCAGGGTTTCCAGATTCTCCGCAGTGCGTTCCGTTTCACTTATGTCCTCCTGCTCGTGGGCAAGGTCGGCGTTGAGACGCTCCAGCATATTGGCGGAGTTGTCCTTTACCTTTTTGAGATACAGCTTCATCAACTCGTCCAGCTTGTCCACCCGGATGTGGTGGCTGGTGCAGCCGGACAGTCCCCGGCGGTGATAGGTGCCGCAGGTGTAGGCGGGGCGCAGATCCCGGCGGCTCATAGCAAACATAGGACTGCCGCAGTCACCGCACTCCAAAAAGCCGGAGTACACATTGTCATTGATTTTCTTCCCGCGATAGTGGTTGGTAGAGCGCTGTTCCCGCAGGGCGCGAACGGTGGCAAAGGTGCGGTAGTCGATGATGGCCTGATGGTGGTGTTCAATAACAATGTGTTCCAACTCATCCCGCTTGACATCCTTACCGTTGATTTTGGCACGGGTGTACTTGCCCTGCCGGAGCGTGCCGATATAAAAATCATTGTCGAGAATGCCCTGCACCGTGACAATAGCCCAGTCCTTTTTCACCGTGCGGCGGGATTCCTCCCCCTCCGCCTCTTTGCGAAGCTGCTCTGACATCCGAGGGGTGGGCACACCAGTATCTGTCAGGTGGTTGGCGATTTTCTTATATCCCCAGCCGTCCAGATAGAGCCGGAAGATTTCCCGCACGATCTCCGCCTCCGTGGGGACGATCTCAAACTGCTTTTGTTTGTTGAGAATGTAGCCATAGGGCGCGGCGCAAAGCCACGCGCCGTCTGCCTGACGGCGGCGGATGACGGACTTTACCTTTTTGCTGGTGTCCGTCACCGGCATTTCGTTGATAAGAAACTGAAATTGAATTTTCAGCCAGTCATCGTCGTTTGGAAAGTCAATGTTGTCACCGATGGAGATGATACGCACGCCGGCGTCCCGCAGATCCTCCAGTTCCACCAGCCCGCGGGAATTGCGGCGGGAGAAACGGGAGAAGTCTTTGACGATAAGAATGTCATACTTGTGGCTCATCAGTCCTCGCCGCATTTCCTGATAACCCTCCCGCTGCTCGAAGGTATAGCCGGAGCGGTCACGATCCTCGTAGAAGGTCAGTGTGCTGTCGGGGAAGCGGTGCTTCACGAAATCTTCGATGATAGCCTTTTGGTTTTCGATAGACACATTGTCGCGATCCAGTTCCTCGTCCACCGAAATGCGCGCGTAGCCCGCTATGGCAAAGCGTTCGATCATAGCTTGTCACCTTTCAGATATGCAGCGATCTGCCGGTCAAATTCGGAGATGTATTCGGCGTCCTGCTTTTTGCGGAATTCCTCGTAAATGGTGCCTACTTTTTTCACTGCCGCGTTGTGGGAGATGCGGCCCTTGCCCTCCAGCACCTTGCGGCGGTTGTTGGTGAGGAACCGGTCTGTCTCCTCCAGCCAGTCCTGCATACTCATGAGTTGCTCGTCCTCGGCCATCAACTCGGCGTAGTCGATGAACATGGTCACAAGACGATTCAAGCGGCTCAATTCTTTTTCGTTCAGGTAGTTTTTGGCCACCAGCGTGTCGCTTTTCAGAATTTTTCCGTCCGGCGCGCCCTTCCAGTTAGTCAGACCCATGGTAGGACTGTCCAGAGTGGCTCGTTCGGAAATCAGTTCCGCCGCTGTCTTACCGGTGACAGCAAAGTGGAGCTTGTTCTGCACGAAGGCGTAGAACGCTTTCGTGGTTTCGCTGTTTTTATCATAGTCGTAGCTGCACTGCTCAAACACATCGGCAATTTTCTGGTAAGCCCGACGCTCGCTGGCCCGGATCTCCCGGATGCGTTCCAGCAGTTCATCAAAGTAATCTTTGCCAAATAGACGGCCGTTCTTCATCAGTTCATCGTTGAGGACAAAGCCCTTCTGGATGTACTCTTTCAGGGTCTTGGTGGCCCATTGGCGGAAGTGGGTGGCCTTTTTGGAGTTGACCCGGTAGCCTACGGCGATGATGGCGTCGAGATCGTAATGGTCAATGCTGCGCCGCACTTCGCGGCTGCCCTCCTTGCGAACTACCGAGAATTTCTCGGTAGTTGCCGCCTGCTCCAATTCACCGTCCGCATAGATGTTTTTCAAGTGCAGAGAGATGTTGTCAGCGGAGCAGTCGAATAATTCTGCCATGCCGCTCTGTGTCAGCCAAAAGTTTTCGTCCTTGAACACCACGCTGACGAACTGCTTGTCAGTACCGTTGTCGTACAGTAGAATTTCGCCGTGTTGTGGAAGGAGTCCACTCATAGGCACACCGCCTTTCTATCAAGATTGTTCTGTCTGTTGATTTCACTTTGCAGATAATATTGTATCACGGTTTTTTTATAAAAGCAACCGCAAATCGCATTTCGTTTCATCGGTTTGACTAAGCGGCATCGGTCAGTACCGATACCGCTTGCGCTTTTTATTCCATCACCGGTGCCTGCTGTTCCGCTTCCAGCTCTGCCGCACGGTTTCGATTGTAGAGCAGGAGCTGATGGGTCTGCTCATACAGATCTTCCGTGCCGGACTGAAAGACTGCTACGGTGTATTTTTTGCCGTTGTATTCCTGATAGATTGGACGGATCTGTTCACGCAAAGCGGCATCTGCCTGTTCCGAATGGCTGAGCCATATCTCTACGATCTTACGATCATCATGGACATTGATTTCCAAACGCATCACGCTCCTTTTCCAATAGTTTCCTCTGCTTTCAAGACTTTATACCCGATGTCTGCCGTCATAGTCCTCCCATCGTTTGCTCATGCTGTTGCTTTTTCTGTTCTTCCCGCGCGGCGTGTTCATCCAATTTTTCTTTCACCGCCAGAGCCGCGCCTGCGGCGAAGCCGATCACCGCGCC
>OHBW01000830.1_pt1 | contig 13375 bp, 7 predicted proteins | sample 1577411 | NCBI WGS metagenome assembly OHBW01 (sample SAMEA3879534, study PRJEB24766) | human gut metagenome | biome: human-associated habitat; feature: feces | place: USA | collected 1985/1987 | reverse complement strand
AGGCAAGGAGCCGTTCGTGTTCGACCACGACTGCCGCGAGGGTATCTGCGGTATGTGCTCGCTCTACATCAACGGACATCCTCACGGCCCCAACACCGGAGCTACAACATGCCAGCTGTATATGCGTAAGTTCAAAGACGGCGACGTTATCACCGTTGAGCCGTGGCGTTCGGCTGCATTCCCTGTTATCAAGGACTGCATGGTTGACCGCAGCGCATTCGACAAGATTATACAGGCCGGCGGATACATCACTGTACGCACCGGACAGCCGCAGGACGCTAACGCCATTCTTATACCTAAAGAGGCTGCCGACGAGGCTATGGACTGCGCTACTTGTATAGGTTGCGGCGCTTGTGTTGCTGCCTGCAAGAACGGTTCTGCCATGCTTTTCGTAAGTTCTAAGGTAAGCCAGCTGGCTCTGCTGCCTCAGGGACGTCCCGAGGCTGCTAAGCGTGCCAAGGCAATGATAATGAAGATGGAGGAACTCGGATTCGGTAACTGCACCAACACCCGCGCTTGCGAGGCTGAGTGCCCGAAGAATGAGACCATCGCCAACATAGCCCGTCTGAACCGTGAGTTCATCAAGGCTAAGTTGAACGACTAATGGAAAGAACGCTATAAATTTATTTTTTCATAGTCTCCATGGGCGGGGCGCCGTTGTGCGCCCTGCCTTTTTTTGTGCCCATGCTTTTCGTCTGTGCCATGAGCGGCTTTTGTTTATTTCATTCCAGTGGGTATTTTACGCTTGCGTTTGACTCCATTCTGCCCGCCATGACGGTGCTTTTGGGCAAAGCCGGGCTGTGGCTTTCATGCTGATTTTTATGTTTTGTGTAACTTGTTGATAATCAACGTGTTGCCGGTTTTGCTCCGTTGACGTTGCAAAAGGCCGTCTTTTAGGCTGTAAAAGGTGGCCTTTCATCGTGTAAAAGGTATCCTTTTATAATGCAAAAGGCGTCCTTTTAGAAATCGGGCGTTCGCGCGGCTTTTTCAGGCATGATGCCAAGCCCGTAACGTAATTTTGGCTTACGGCACAGGGATTGGCCCTGTTTCGGGGCTTCTGAGGGTGGGGAAGAATGACATATTCTGACAAAATGTAAGTGTTTTAGCGTTGAATGTTTAAATATTTTAATCATTTCTGACAATCTGTCAATAATTCTTGCCAATTTGTCTAAATCTGTAAGTGGCACGCATATTGCATCTAAGTAAGCGAAAGCCTTCGGCTGAAGAGCCTGAGGCAGCCGCGAAGCCGCGGCCGGGAAACCGGCGGGTGGGGCGGCAAGAAAAAATGAAATAACAAAAATAATTATAAGGAGGATTTAACTATGTTACCAGTAATTAACAGAAACAATTGGATGCCTGAAGTTTTCAACGACTTCTTTGACACAGATTTCATGACAAGAGCCAACGCTACAGCACCGGCAATCAATGTTAAGGAAACTGATAAAGATTACACCGTTGAGGTAGCAGCACCGGGTATGACGAAGGATGACTTCAATGTCAACATCGACAAAGACGGTAACTTACACATTCACATGGAGGCTCACACCGAGAAGAAAGATGAAGACAAGAAGAGTCATTATCTGCGCCGCGAGTTTGCTTACAGCAAGTTTGAGCAGACTTTGCTCCTTCCTGAAGACGTTAAGAAAGAGGCCATCGAGGCTAAAGTCAATGATGGTGTGCTTACAGTAACGCTGCCTAAGATGGAGAAACCTGCTGCAGAGGCTGCACGTCAGATTGAGGTCAAATAACATCCCGTTTAGTGCCGCTTGCGGCAAGAAACAATAGATACATAGCCAGGGGAGCGCGGTTCGAAAGAGCCGCGCCCCTCTTTTTTTGTGCCCGAATGTTCCGGGCTTCGCTTTTTCATACTTCTGCTTTTTGAAGATTGTATGGCATTTCTTTATTCTTTTGCGTTGCCTTTCATTGTCATTCTGATTACAGTTCGTAGCTATTCTGTTTGCCGTTCATCTCCATTCTAATTGCCGTTCATTGTCGTTTAATCATTACGTTTGCCGCAGTAGCCGTGCCGGAGGCATTGTCCGGTGATGTAATATCCATGCAGCGGTAAAATATTTTGTCAGCGGCATGCAAGTAAAGTCAAAACAAACAACATTTATGAAAAAAGCACTATCTTTGCATCCGCTATGCACTTCACACTTCAAAGATACACACCACATTACCGTGCGCTCGTGTCGCTCGGCGTGCCCATCGTAGTTGGGCAGATAGGCAACGTGGTTCTCGGCTTTGCCGACACGCTCATGATAGGCCACCACAGCATGATGGAACTGGCAGCCGCCAGCTTTGTCACCACCATGTTCACCCTTATCGTCATCTTCGCCATGGGCTTCTCCTACGGCCTTACGCCCATCGTCGGCGCAATGTTCGGGCGGGGAGAGAAGGAGGCCACGGGCGGAATACTGCGCAACAGCATTGCAGCCAACAGCCTCATGGCCGTCATACTGCTCATAGTGTCGGCCGTGTTCTATCTCAACCTGCACCGCATGGGGCAGCCCGTTGAGCTGTTGCCATATATGCGCTCATATCTGTTGGTCAACATAGTGTCGCTGCCGTTTCTGTGCTGGTTTAACGCCTTCAAGCAGTTTTACGACGGAATAACCGACACGCGCGTGCCGATGTTCGTCATCTTGGGCGGCAACGTGCTCAACATCTGCGGCAACTACGTGCTGATATACGGAGCCTTCGGCATGCCCGAACTTGGTCTTCTCGGCGCCGGAATAAGCACCCTCGTGTCGCGCATAGTCATGTTCGTTGCCTTTGTCTGCGTGTTCTTGTTCCGCCGCCGCTATGCGCCTTATCGCCGCGGCTATGCCTCCGGGCGCGTCAACCGTGCCGACTTCAGCCGTCTCAACTCTCTCGGCTGGCCCGTGGCGCTGCAGCTCGGCATGGAGTGCGCAGCCTTTTCGCTCTCAGCCATCTTTGTGGGCTGGATAGGCATAACGGCACTTGCCGTGGCCGTAAGGGTGAGCTATTTTAACGGCCAGGGCGATAAGGCCGCCGTGCGCGACGCCGCCTACGCCGGATTTCATCTCATCATGCTCATTGCCTTCGTGCTTTCGGTGCCCGTGTTCCTGCTGCGCAACACGTTCAGCTATTGGTTCACCGACAGCGCCGAGGTGTGCGTCCTCGTCTCACAGACCGTCATACCCCTCATTGTCTATCAGTTTGGCGACGGCCTTCAGTACACCTTTGCCAACGCCCTGCGCGGCATTTCGTGCGTGCGTCCGCTCATCTGGATAGCCTTTTTCTCTTATTTCGTGGTGTCGCTTCCGCTCGGCTGGTTTCTCGGCATCCACAGCGGCTGGGGCCTTGTAGGCGTTTGGAGCGCGTTTCCCGTGTGTTTGCTGTGCGCAGGCATACTTTATTGGCTCTGCTTCATTCATCGCCTCAGACGGCCTTAAAATGGCTCCTGCGGCCATTCTTCATGCCGTAGGTGTTTCTGTTGCACCGTTTTTCGGCCTTTTTCGGCCTTAAATCATGTTTTTGCGTCCATTCATTCGGTTGGTTTCATTATGTGCCTTCTGCCTTTGTTGCCATATAGTTGCCGTCAGATAGTCCGTGTCTGCCGCTGCAGCCCGGTTTGTTTCCTAAGGCAAAGTTTGTTCTTGTCAATTTTCATGTTGTGCTAAAATTATATCAAAAGGCGACATTTTGTTTTACGTTTTGTCAAATATTAGTATCTTTGCCCTGATGTTTAAAGCGCAGTTTTGATATTATCCCCCTGCTGCTGTCAAATCTTTTTCTATCTAAAAGTTAATTTCTTATGTGTAATACCATGTCTTATCGTCTGTTGTCAGTCAGTGTGTCGCCGCTCCGCATATTCTGCATTATACTTGTCTCGGTGCTGTTTCCGGCTGTTACAGAAGGCCGGCAGTTCGACCTTGAGCGCGACTTTGCCATGCTTGACACCATTGTCGACAACGCCGACAAATATATGAAGGCACGCCAGAAAGCCATTTCCGACGGAAAAAATCACGGGCCTTTGTCAACCGACATTGAGCGTTACACATATTACAGGCACATGTTCGAGGAATACAAGAAGTTCTGTTCCGACTCCGCCTTTGTCTATGCCCGCCTCTGCAAGCAGACGGCCGAGCGTGCCGGACTTGTCGAGGAGAGTATGCTTGCCGACCTCGACATGCTCTACATCACCACTCTTCAGGGCAGCTTTTTCGTTGCCGACAGCCTTGCGCGCAGTCTGCCGCCCGTCGAGGAGTTTCCGCCCTCGCTCCGCCAGCGTTTTGCCATGGTCATGATTCAGTATGAGGCACGTGTCAGGATGTTTGTGGCAGAGCCGTACAAGGGCAGCGTCTTGGCCAACATGAGCTCCATGCCCATGCCCTGGCTGTGGAATAAATACAAGGCGTATATGCCTGCCGACAGCTGGATAACCGACTATTACGAGGGCATGTGCACCAATACCGACCTGCGCAGCCGCATAGCGCGCAGGCTCAAGGATGCCCCCATGCCGTCTATTCAGGCCGCAATGCTCTATTATATCATGGCAAAGAGCTGCACGATATACGGCAGCGAAGACGAGGCCTGCCATTATCTGATACTCTCGGCTGCCAACGACATCATGTCGGGCAACCGCGAGGCTTCGTCGCTCATCACGCTGCTCCACACAAAATATGTCGACAAGAACAGTCGCCGCGCCGTCGACTATGCCCTGGCGAGCATCGGTATGGCCAAGGACTATAAGGACAAGGCGCGCAGCTTTGACATTGTAAATGCAAGCTCAATCATTATCTCCGACTATATGAACATGCAGCGCAAGATGAGCCGCAACGTGTTTGTTATCATAGCCCTGCTCGTTGTCCTTGTGGCCATGTCGGCTGTGCTGGTGTATGTGTTCATGCGGCGTTCGGGGCGGCGCAAGGAGGAGCTCGACCGCGCCATGGGCAGCAACAGCCGTCTGCGCTCGTCGCTCAAGGAGATAACACAGACCAAGGAGCAGATGGAGAACGTGCTCGTAAGGCGCAACGCCATGGCGCTCGACTCGTTTGTCATGATGTCTGAATATCTCAACGAGGTTGACAAGTTCTGCAAGACCACTGCCAACATGATTGTGGCAGGGCAGCCCGCCAAGGCACGCAAGAGCCTGCAGGAAGGCTGCTCGGCACCGTTTCTAACCTCGCTCTACGCATTTTTCGACCGCTGGTTTATGTCTGTCCATCCTGACTTCATCGAGCGCTTCACGTCACTCCTGCGCCCCGACATGCGCGACAAGTTCATGCCTGCCGGCGAGGGCCTTTCGCCCGAGCTGCGCATCTATGCCCTTGTGAGCCTCGGCATAACCGACAGCGTGAGCATTGCCGAGTTTCTTCACTATTCGCCGCAGACCATCTACAACTACCGTCTGCGCGTGCGCCATTGCGCCTGCATACCCGAGAAGGACTTTGCGGCTACAGTTGCGCGGATGTATTCAAAGGATGAAGGCTCTCACTGATGTCTTAGGGTGATGTAAGCCATATAATGTAATTACATAGTCATAGTCTCTTTATTCTGAAAAAAATTACAGATTAGACGCATATTCACAGCCCCAGAATAACAGCCCCATAAGTGGCAAAATATAAAAGGCGGTCTTTCATGTTGCGAAAGGCCGCCTTTTGCGTTCCAAAAGGGCATCTTTTACAAGCTAAAAGGCCACCTTTCGCAACGAGAAAGGTGGCCTTTATATAATTACCTGATTATCAATTTTTTATCTTTTTACCTTCTTCTGCCGGTCTGTTGTCAGCCTGCTGTCATTCCTAATGTGTTATTAAGCGGGCCATACCTATCAGTTTCAGTTGTCCGGCAGCGTTTTGCCTGACTTTGTCAGAGCCTTATTTCCATATCACAGAGTCAACCGTGTGATATATGTTTTCGAGCTGTGCGTCGCTCTTCATGTAAGAGTTGACGTCAATCTGCATGACCGACGGAGTCTGCTGTCCGTTGATCGGAGTCCATTCGGGCAGGCCGAGTCCGTTAGGGTTGCCTGTCTTCACGAAGTTGAGATAGAATCCCTGGAATATCTCCGACACGGTGAAGTCCTCCGGCTGCCAGTCGTATACGCGGTTAGTTGGCAGGTTGCCCATGGCATACTCAATGTCTGAAGAGTGGACAGCGCCTGTAACAGTAAGCGCGTTTTTGTTCTCCTCGGTCTTCTTCTGCACGCCTCCGGCAAGTCCCGGCACCATGTCGGCGTTGCGCATGGCAGGTCTCGGATGGCAGTACAGATAGCGGTAAACGGGCTGTCCGCCGGTCTTTTCGTGCATGTCGCACCATTTCCATGTAGCGAAACCTACAAACATATCGGCAGCGAGGCGTGCTCCCGGCAGTCCTGTAACGTCGGCATCAGTCTTTAGTCCGTAAGCCTCCATCACCTTCTCTGTGTCCTTGCCGAAGCGCGGGGTTATTGCTTTCTTTACCGAAGCGATGGTCATGGGGTTCTTTCCGAGCAGGAATGTTATAGGCACCTCGGTAGAGTTCCATCCGATGAGCAATGGCACCTTAGTCTGTCTGCCGTTTTTGAATGTCTCCTCCGGCTGCTCTGTAAAGAAGTATCCGTCGATGTTATACATCTTTGTCATATAGCTTGATGCAGCCTTTTCGAGTAGTTCCTCGGCAGGCATGGCTCTCATTTCCTCTATCGACTTGCATCCCACGGCCTTCATTGTTTCCTTTCCGGCCTTTTCGCTTTCCTTCAGTGTGGGCAGTTTGTCATATCCTATCACTGAAGCGCTTGATCCCATAGCCTGAGCGAACAGTCCCTTGCAGAGCGGCGAGGCCATCAGCGCGCTTACAGAAGCAGAGCCTGCCGACTCGCCCACGATGGTTATTCTCTCAGGGTCGCCGCCAAACGCAGCAATGTTGTCCTTCACCCATTTTATGGCAGCCACCTGATCCATGAATCCGTAGTTGCCCGAGCCTTTGTAAGAAGTCTCTTTCGACAGTTCGGGATGAGCAAAGAATCCGAACACGCCCTCACGATAGTTTGCCGTGATAGATATTATTCCGTTGCGTGCCATTGAGGCTCCTGCATAGCGTGGCTCGCTGCCCGAGCCGGCCATCAGTCCGCCGCCGTTGAAGTAAATCAGCACAGGCAGCTTCTCGTTCATCGTCTTTGCCGGTGTCCAGATGTTCAGATAGAGGCAGTCTTCGCTCATTTTGTCTGTACCGAAGTTCATGTCTCCGAACAGATTCTGCTGCATAGGGTTAGGTCCGAACTCCTTGGCAGACCTTACGCCGCTCCATGCCTTTACCGGCTGCGGAGCCTTCCAACGCAGTTCTCCCACAGGCGGCTGTGCAAAGGGCACGCCTTTAAACACCTTTATTCCTGATTCGTAAGTGCCTTCAAGCACTCCTGCGGCCGTCTTAGCCTGTGGTCCCTGTGCGCCAGCTGCAATCGTTGTTAGTGCCAGCGCGAGTGATATAAACAGTTTCTTCATGATTATTTAATGTTTAACAGTTGTATCTTTTTCGTATTTTGTGCAGCAAAAAACATGCCTGTCATGCGCTGTTAACGTGCCGTCGGGCTGTTTTTTGCCGCTGCTTATCAGAAGTTTATGTGAGTAGAGAATTCCACTGTGAACGGACGTATGTATGAGCCAGCCATGAGATAGTTATTGTAAGCCGAAACATCCTCAATCAGGTCGGCAGCTCCGATAGAGCCTGAGCATCCCTTTTCGTTGAACAGGTTGACGAAGTTGAGCGAGAAGTTGACATATTTGTTCATGTTGTAGTCAATTCCTGCGAATGTCTCCCAGCGTCCGTTGAAGTAGAGGCTGTTGGTCTTGTTGATGTATTGCTTGCTCTGATAGCGGAAACTTGCCCACACGCGGAACTTGCTGAACGAGTAGCTCGGGTCGAGCTCAATGATGGTCTTGCTCACGCCTGTGGTGATGTTGTCGCTGAAGTCATACGATTTAGACGTGCCGTCGGCAAACGTTGCAGTCATGTTAAAGTTCTTGTAGAGCGGGTTCTGCAGTGTCAGCAGGCCGTGGAACTGGAAGCCCTTGAACGGAGTGAGCACCACGTCGGTGGTCCATCCCAGTGTCTGTATGTCGTATGTTATAGGCAGCGTAACTACGTCTGATGCGTCGTTGGGGTTAGTAAACTGTGTGCGGCTCTTGTAGTTGCTCTGGCTGATGAGCGTAACCTGCGACACGAGCTGCATCCACTTGTTGTTGTAGAATACTCCGGCGCGTCCGAAATGTATGTTCACCGGGTCGAGAATAGGCATGTACTGTCCGGCAAAGTCCTGTGAGTTGGGGCGCTGCATGGCATATACATATTCGCCTACGAGACCGAATCCGTGAAGAATGTTGTAGCGCAGGTTGATGGTAGCCGACGGGTTAACCCACTGCTTGCTGAATCTTGTTATCTTTCCGTTGGCCACGCTGAAGTTAACGTTGCGCAGGTTTTCGGGATATGCAGGAGTCTCGTCGGTGGCGTTGAGATAAGCCAGTGCGTTCTGTCCGCCGATGTTATACAGTTCGGCACGCACTCCGGCTGACAGCCACAGGCGCTTTGTTGCCTGCCAGTCGTCAGAGAGATAGAGCGCAAACTTAGTTTCGTGAGTGTCATAATACTCGCCTCCGGTGTTGGCACCGTAGATCTGCTCGCCCTGATGTTTAAGCCATACAGGATCAGCCTCTACCGTATGTGCAAGCACGCCCGTACTTGCCTGCAGTCCCTGGCGGTTCCACCACAGGTTGGCACCTATTCTCCAGCTGTGCGCCTTGTCTTTGCTCTTGCCCGTAAGTTCGGCAGTTGTGAGCCAGTCGCGCTCATAACCGATGTCGCGCAGTAGGTAGCGGCTGTTGTAGTTGCCTGTAAACACGTCGCCGGCCTTGTGGTCGCCGTTGTCGTAGGCATAGGTGTATCCGTCTGTTTCGCCTGCCTGTCCGACGCCTGAGAGCGACAGTGTGGTCATATATGAGTTAGAGTAGTTATATTTTGAGGTTACGTCCAGGTTCATGCCGTTGTCGAACGTATAGTTCAGATTTGCCGTAATGGCGTTGTTAAGGGCATGAGTGCCGTCCTTGCGGGTTATCTCGTTCCACTTGCCTGTCATCACATCGAGATAGCGTATTTGTCCGTTGGCAGGCAAGAATCCGTCGTGTCCGAGGCTGAATCCGCCGTATTCCTTCACGCTTCCGTCGCCGACGTAGATGAATGGGCCGTATCCGTCGCTCAGGTTCTTGGTGTAGGCATAGCGATAGAAGAGGTTAAACTTGCCCTTGCCGTCGTTCCAAACCTTTGAGAGCGACGCCTTTATAATCTTCATGTCGTTCTGATACTGCACGTCGGCGAGCTTGTTAGAGCCCGGGTCGAGGTTGACGTATGCTCCCAGCGAGAAGCTCCAGCCCTTGGCTATGGGTCCGGCCAGCGACAGGTCGAATCGCTGCAGGTTGAAGATGTTGGTGGTATAGTTGGCATGTCCCTCAAACTTATCGCCTCCGGTGCGTGTGTTTGATGTCACGGCATAGTTCACCGAGCCGTTCTTCAGTGCGCTCTCGCCGAGCGACATCACACCCATCTTGGCATGCTGTGCCGTTCCTGTCCAGTAGAGATAGGGCAGGCAGGGCCATATATTGTAGCTTACGGGTATACCGTCTTCGTAGATTGTTGCCGACAGACTTGACGGCAGACCTATCGAAATCTGTCTTGGCTGGTTGTCGCTCGATGCGTTGAGCATCACGTTGCGGTTTTTCACCTCTTTTGTTTCAGGCACCGAGTCGGTCTCAATTTTGTCCTGAGCCATGCCCGTCAGCGGCATTGTGGCAGCCATTGCGGCTGTTATCAGCGTTGTTTGTATGAAAGTTTTCATGATATGAGAATGTTAAAAAAAAAATTGATAGATTTTGATTTTACAATATAAATTGTTGTGACAGTTTATCAGTGGCGCGATATCTGTCAGGCGGCTTGTGCTGCAGTCAGGCTTGGGCATGAGCCGTGCCTTACCGCCTGATGTTCAGACGGTTTGCGGTGTGCCTTTCTTCAGCTTTCAGCAAGCGTTATTTTGGCTTGCGGTAGGGCGCATATCGGCGTGCTGAAGGTGGCCTTTCAGATTGTGATTTGTAGCCTTTTGCAGTTTAAAGAAACCGTTTCCGGCAGAGGAACGGAAACCGGTGCGGCCTGTTTGCCGCACCTTTTCCGTCTGGATTTAAGGCCCGGATGAGCCTTGGATCTGATAGCTTAAAATTAAAAGTTATATTTACTGAATGATTGTTTCATTTGATCAGTCTGCCTGATTATTTTATTTCGGGCAGCAGGCATGGGCGCACAGTCTCGGTGATTCCTGCCTTCTCGTTTACAGTTGCAGTGAGCGGAGCTGCGTCGGCGGCGTTGTCTGCCACCATAATCTTGTATTCTCCGCCCTCAACCTGCCAGCGGCTGTCCTTCTCGTTGAACGATGCGAGGCTCTCGTAAGGTATTGTTATCTCAACAGTCTGTGTCTCGCCCGGAGCCAGCTTGCGTGTCTTGGCAAATCCTTTCAACTCGCGTGCAGGCTTGTCCATGTCCTTTCCGGGGGCAGATACATAAACCTCAACAACCTCCTTGCCGGCAGTCTTGCCTGCGTTCTTTACGTTAACCTTCACCGTTATGTCGCCGTCGGCATTTACGTTAGTCTCAGGAGCGCTCTTTTCGAATGTGGTGTAGCTCAGTCCGTAGCCGAATGGGTAAGCCACGTTGACGTTCTTTGTGGTATAGTAGCGGTAGCCTACGTACACGCCCTCGTTGTATTCAGTGTAGTCAAAGTTGCGTGTGGTGCCCGTAGTGCGCTTGTCGGCAAATCCTGTTATTGCTTTGTCAATCATCTCGTCGCTTATCTCGTCGGGCATAGGGAAGTCGGCCTTGTTGTTCACGTCGTTATATGTCAGCGGCCATGTCATAGGCAGACGTCCTGAGGGACACTCTTTTCCTGTGAGCACGTCGGCCACAGAGTTGCCGCCTTCCTGTCCCGGCAGCCATACGTTGAGTATTGCGTCGGGCTTTGACGTCCAGCTTGCTGTCTCGATCGGACCGCACACATTCAGGATGACAACCACCTTCTTGCCGGCTTTGTGGAACGCGTCGCAAACGCCGCTTATCATGTCCTGTTCAGCCTGAGTAAGGTTAAAGTTGTTGCTCAGCTTTCTGTCGAGAAACTCGCCTGATGTCTTTCCTATTGTGATTATCGCCATGTCGTTGCCCTTGGCAGCCTTGGTGAGCATGTCGTCTGATATCTGCATCTCGTCGATAAGGTCTTTCGGCATGAATTTTCTCAGTCCTTCGCCGGCATAGGGCATTGCAGCCTTTGCAGCCGGGATATATTTCTCGTAAGCCTTCTGTACGTTCTTGTCAATCTTCAGACCTGCGTTTTTGAGTCCTTCGGTCAGGCTTATCACGTAAGCATGGTTAACGTCGCCCGAGCCTGTTCCACCCGCAATGAAGTCGTAGGCAGTGCGTCCGAACACGGCAACCTTCTTGGCAGAGCCTTCGAGCGGCAGCACATTACCGTCGTTCTTGAGCAGCACCATGCCCTCGGTTGCGGCGTTGCGCGTAACAACGGCGTGAGCCTTGAGGTCAGGATTGTTGTCGGCCTTGAGTCCCTTAAACGCCGGAGTCATCATTATGCACTGCAGGATGTGGCGTATGTTGCGGTCGATAATCTCCATCGACAGGTGTCCGTTCACGATGGCCTTTTTCAGTTCGTCTCTCTGAGCCTTTTTGCCGGGCATCAGCAGGTCGTTGCCGGCCTGCATCTGCGCTGCGGCATACTGTCCGCCAAACCAGTCGGTCATCACCATTCCCTTGAATCCCCATTCGTGGCGGAGAATCTCCGTAACAAGGTCAGCACGTTCGCTGCTCATTGTTCCGTTGATTTTGTTATACGATGTCATGATAGTCCAGGGCTGTGCCTCCTTGACAACAATCTCGAAAGGCTTCAGATATATCTCGCGGAAGGTTCGCGGCGAGCCAATAACGTTGTTGCTCGTGCGGTTAGTCTCCTGGTTGTTCAGTGCGAAATGTTTAACCGATGTTCCCACGCCGTTGCTCTGAACGCCGTTCACCACAGCCGCGCATATCTTTCCGGCGAGCAGCGGATCCTCTGAATAATACTCAAAGTTGCGTCCGTTGAGCGGGTTGCGCATGATGTTGGTGGCAGGAGCCAGCAGCACGTCTACGCCGTAGTGGCGTGTCTCGTCGCCCATTGCCTTGCCTATCTGGTTGGCAAGTTCGGTGTTCCATGTAGAACTTACCACTGTAGCCACGGGGAAGTGGGTGCAGTAGAAGGTCTGTTTTGTGCCCTCGCGTGTAGGATTTATTCTTACGCCCGCAGGTCCGTCAGCCACTACGATGGCAGGGATGCCGAGGCGGGGTATTGCGTTTAACTGTCCGGCAGCACCCGGTACGAGTTCGGCAGAGCTGCCCACTGTAGCCGATTCGTCGGTTTCGACACCGGCTGCGCCTATCACCATGTCGAGCTTTTCGTCGAGTGTCATGGCGTCGATTACTTTATCTATGGGGTCGACTCCCAGTTTAGGATAATTTTGTCCGTTAACGCTCATGCAGCATGTAGCCGCAATGGCGGATAGAAGTAAGGTTTTCTTTAGCATAAGGTAAAATTTTGTTTTCGGCGCAAAGGTAATAAGTTAAATCGCAGAATGTAACGGCAAGTAAGCGTAAAAGTAAACGCATTGAAAACGTAAAATGCTTGTTTTCAATGCGTTACAAAATGAGTGATGCGGCTTAAAGTAAACTTTTCAAATCGTGTTTAAGCTGTTTTTCGCATATAAAAAGCATGTGCCGGCCGTCGGTTTCGGTGGTTCCGAAGATATAAGTGTCGCCCCCGTCCTTCAGTTTCAGTTTCTTGCGCAGGGCGTCGGCAGTCATAGGAAAATTCCTTACAGCGATGTTGGCTTTCGTGATGCTGGCGAGAGCCTTCTTGAGTTCGCTCTTGTTCATGGGCGTAACGGCCCTTACCTTGAACGAGCGGCCCGGGAAATCGGCTACGGCGCGGGGCGATACAAACAGATGACTGTCGCGGCTTATCTGCCTGATGCCGTATCGGCGTGATATGAGCGAGAAGCATCCTGCCTTCATGAGCGATGCGTTAGGCTCATAGAGATATGCCGCAGGCTCTGGGGCACAGGCTCCGCCGTCTGACGGTGCGCCGTAGGGCAGGGGCCGGGCGGAAGCTTCGTCGGGCGCGAAGGCGAACGTTGTGTCGTCGTTTATGCAATATATGGTCTCAATGCCGCTGTATCTTTTCGACATTACGAGCAGCAGTTCCTTACACTCGTTGCCCGTCGACACTATGTGCACCTCGCCCACGCAGCTGCCCATGTCGGCGGCAGCCTTGCGCCAGTCGAGCATTGGCGAGAGC
>OHBW01000819.1_pt1 | contig 13480 bp, 9 predicted proteins | sample 1577411 | NCBI WGS metagenome assembly OHBW01 (sample SAMEA3879534, study PRJEB24766) | human gut metagenome | biome: human-associated habitat; feature: feces | place: USA | collected 1985/1987 | reverse complement strand
CGTGCCGGCGAACAGTTGTGCCAACACATCCTGGATCGTTTTTTGGACAGCGTTGATACTGACTTTGTTTTTGGTATCGACGCCTTTGTTGATAAACAAGTAACGGGTTTGATTTTCAATCTCTTTTATAACCTGCGAAATAGGGACGTTTTCCATCTTAATGGAAATTCGGGCATTCTGTGCAGATGCAGCGAATACGTTCCCAAGCAAAGAGATTGTGAGTACGAACCCAAACAGTCTTCGAAACTTGTTGAAGAATACTGTTTTATTCATATCTTTGCGAAGTTTTAGATAAATGACATAAAATCAAATATATAACGCCACTATGGAATATAATTTCAGAGAAATCGAAAAAAAATGGCAGCAGAAGTGGGTGGATAACAAAACCTACAAAGTTGTTGAAGATGAATCGAAGAAAAAGTTCTATGTCTTGAACATGTTCCCTTATCCGTCGGGAGCGGGACTGCATGTAGGACATCCGCTTGGATATATTGCCAGCGATATTTATGCTCGTTACAAACGCTTGCAGGGCTATAATGTATTGAACCCGATGGGATACGATGCTTACGGTCTGCCTGCCGAACAATATGCCATTCAGACCGGCCAGCATCCGGCTATCACTACCGTAAACAACATCAACCGCTACCGTCAGCAGTTGGACAAGATTGGTTTCTCGTTCGACTGGGACCGCGAGGTGCGTACTTGTGACCCGGGATATTACCACTGGACTCAGTGGGCTTTCCAGAAGATGTTCAACAGCTATTACTGCAACGCATGCGGAAAGGCTGAACCTATCAGCGAACTGATCAAGCATTTCGAAGAAAAAGGAACGGAGGGCTTGGATGTAGCTTGCACTGAAGAATTGAGCTTTACGGCAGAAGAATGGAAGGCCAAGAGCGAAAAGGAACAGCAGGAAGTGCTGATGAACTACCGTATCGCTTATCTGGGTGAAACAATGGTGAACTGGTGTCCGCAACTGGGTACCGTACTGGCAAACGATGAAGTTGTGGATGGTGTATCCGAACGAGGAGGTTATCCGGTGGTACAGAAGAAGATGCGTCAGTGGTGTCTGCGTGTTTCGGCTTATGCTCAGCGCCTGCTCGACGGACTGGAAACGGTAGACTGGACCGATTCGCTGAAGGAAACTCAACGCAACTGGATCGGTCGTTCGGAAGGTACGGAAGTTCGTTTCAAGGTAAAAGACAGTGATCTGGAATTTACCATCTTTACAACCCGTGCCGATACTATGTTTGGGGTAACATTTATGGTGCTGGCTCCTGAAAGTGAGCTTGTTCCGCTGCTGACAACCGAAGGTCAGAAAGCAGAAGTAGAAGCTTATCTGGATCGTACCAAGAAACGTACCGAACGTGAACGTATCGCCGACCGTCGTGTAACAGGTGTGTTCAGTGGTTCGTACGCTGTCAATCCGTTTACGGGAGAGGCTGTTCCGGTATGGATCAGCGACTATGTACTGGCTGGTTACGGTACAGGTGCTATCATGGCTGTTCCGGCTCACGACAGTCGTGACTATGCGTTTGCAAAACATTTCAACTTGCCGATTGTTCCGCTGGTAGAAGGTTGTGACGTTTCGGAAGAAAGTTTCGACGCGAAGGAAGGTATTGTATGCAATTCGCCGAAGGCAGGAGTTACTCCTTACTGCGATTTGAACCTGAACGGGCTGACTATCAAGGAAGCTATCGCTGCTACCAAGAAATATGTGAAAGAACATCATTTGGGTCGTGTGAAAGTGAACTACCGTCTGCGTGACGCCATTTTCTCTCGTCAGCGCTACTGGGGTGAACCGTTCCCGGTTTACTACAAGGATGGCATGCCTTACATGATAGACGAAAGCAAGTTGCCGCTGGAACTTCCTGAAGTAGATAAATTCCTGCCTACCGAAACCGGTGAACCTCCATTGGGACATGCTACCAAATGGGCGTGGGATGTAACCAAAGGTGAAGTGGTAGAGAATACCAAGATAGATAACGTAACTGTTTTCCCGCTGGAACTGAATACCATGCCGGGATTTGCCGGTTCATCGGCTTACTACTTGCGTTACATGGATCCGCACAACGATCAGGCATTGGTCTCTGAAAAAGCCGACCGTTACTGGCAGAACGTTGACTTGTACGTGGGTGGTACGGAACATGCTACCGGACACTTGATTTATTCTCGTTTCTGGAACAAGTTCCTGTTCGACCTGGGTGTGAGCATCAAGGAAGAGCCGTTCCAGAAACTGGTGAACCAGGGTATGATTCAGGGCCGAAGCAACTTTGTTTACCGTATCAAGGATACCAATACCTTTGTTTCACTGGGCTTGAAAGACCAGTACGACGTGACTCCGCTGCATGTAGATGTCAACATCGTTTCAAACGATGTGTTGGATGTGGAAGCCTTCAAAAACTGGCGTCCGGAATACCACAATGCAGAATTTATCTTGGAAGACGGTAAATATATCTGCGGATGGGCAGTCGAAAAGATGAGTAAATCGATGTACAACGTAGTGAATCCGGACATGATTGTCGAGAAATATGGTGCCGATACGCTGCGTATGTACGAAATGTTCCTCGGACCGGTAGAGCAGTCTAAGCCGTGGGATACAAACGGTATCGACGGTGTTCACCGTTTCCTGAAGAAGCTCTGGAACTTGTTCTACGACCGTCAGGGCAATTTCATGCCGGCAGCAGGAGAGCCGACCAAGGAAGAACTGAAGTCTATTCATAAGCTGATTAAGAAGGTGACAGGCGATATTGAGACCTTCTCTTACAATACATCTATCAGTGCCTTCATGATTTGTGTAAACGAACTGACTTCGCTGAAATGCCGTAACAAAGCTGTCATGAGTGACCTGGTAGTGCTGATCGCTCCGTTTGCTCCACATCTGGCAGAAGAATTGTGGGAAGCATTGGGTAACACGACATCGGTTTGTGACGCACAATGGCCGGTATTCAACGAAGAATACCTGAAGGAAGACAGTGTGAAATATACAATCTCTTTCAACGGAAAAGCTCGCTTTACGATGGAATTCCCTGCCGATGCAGACAACGAAACCATTCAGGCAGCCGTTATGAGCGATGAACAGTCGCAGAAATGGATTGAAGGCAAGACACCGAAGAAAGTCATCATCGTGCCGAAGAAGATTGTAAACATCGTACTTTAATCGCACACGTATGGAAGCGATTCTAAAGAGAAAAATAGGCAGGGAGTCGAAAGACTACCTTGCCATTACTTTCGGGCTGGTATGTTATGCGCTGGGATGGGTTGCTTTTCTGTTGCCTTACCAGATAACAACCGGTGGAGTAAGTGGTATTGCCGCTATTATTTATTATGCTACCGGGATAGAGATTCAGATTTCTTACTTTGTGATTAATGCTGTCTTTCTGGGATTTGCCTTGAAGATTTTGGGACCGAAATTCAGTGTGAAGACCATCTATGCCATCTTTATGCTGACTTTCCTGCTGTGGTGGTTTCAGGTATTGTTCAGGAACAGTGACGGAAATCTTCCTCAGCTTTTGGGACCGGGGCAGGAGTTCATGGCTTGTGTCATCGGTGCCGGACTGCTTGGCTTCGGAATCGGTATCGTATTCTGCAACAACGGTAGTACGGGAGGAACGGATATTATCGCATGGATTATCAACAAATACAAGGACGTTACCTTGGGACGCATGATGATGTACTGTGATATCGTGATCATTTCGTCGTGTTACTTCATCTTTCACGACTGGAAGCGCGTGTTGTTCGGTTTCTGTGTGTTGTTTATCATGAGTTTCGTCATTGATTATGTGATCAACAGTTCCCGTCAGTCGGTCCAGTTCCTAATCTTTTCACGGAAATATGAGCAGATAGCAGAAGGTATTTCTACCCAGATAGACCGTGGGGTAACGTTGCTCGACGGACAGGGCTGGTATAGCAAGCAAGATATCAAGGTTATTGTGGTACTGGCAAAGAAAGGTGAGTCGCTTGATATTTTCCGTCTGGTAAAAGATATCGATCCGGATGCTTTTGTTTCCCAAAGCAATGTGGTGGGAGTATACGGCGAAGGATTTGATAAGCTGAAAGTAAAATAAATTTCGGCGATAGGCTGAAAGATTCAAACAAGCCCTAGGGCGTTTGATGAAATAAAGCAAGTTTTTCCGATTGATTTTATTTGTTTTATCGGAAAAACTTGCTTTATTTTGTATCATGAAGAAATTTCGCCTGAAATCCTTTTGTCCTGCTTTTTTGAAGCTCTTTCTCGGTTTTTCTCATAAGGGAGAAGAAGCTCTTGAAAGATGAGAGTGAGGGGAGCGAAATCTAGTGGTATGGTTCTTAAATCTGTAATGTGAAAAATATGTGGAAAATCATTCTGGCGGTATTATGGACAAGTCTTTTTTCGTTGGGTAATACCGCACTTGCCGATAGTCTGACACTTCACTCCAGCTGGCAGTTTTCAAAGTATGGAAGTGATGAATGGTTGCCTGCCACTGTGCCCGGTACCGTCCATCAGGATTTGATGGCTCTGGGTAAACTACCTGATCCTTTTTACGGGATGAATGAAAAAGAGATACAATGGGTAGAAGATGAAGACTGGTTGTACCGGACGTCCTTCGTGCTCTCGGAAGAGCAACTTGCACATCAAGAAATTTTTCTGGTTTTTGACGGACTTGACACGTATGCCGATGTTTCGCTGAACGGAGCATGCATACTGAAGGCCGACAATATGTTTGTCGGCTATCGGGTACCGGTGAAACAGGTTTTGAGGAGTGGGGAGAACAAACTGCTCATCCGCTTCCGTTCGCCGATTCGGGAAGCCATGCCTCAGTGGGAAACAAACGGCTTTATTTATCCGGCAGCCAATGACCATCGGTCCGAACGGGTAAGTATCTTCACCCGCAAGGCGCCTTATTCATACGGCTGGGACTGGGGAATCCGGATGGTGACATGTGGTATCTGGCGACCGGTCCGTCTGGAATTTGCCAATCAGGCGGAAATAGAAGATTATTTTGTCTGCCAGCAGTCGGTAACTTCTGACCGGGCGGAAGTTGACAACCGGCTGGAAATACGTAATCTCGGCAACGAAATACGAGAGGCACAGGTAAAGGTGACCTATGCTTACGGACAGGAGGAGAGCCGGAGTGTGGAGCAAACGGTCCGCTTGCAACCGGGGCTGAATACGGTATCGCTTCCTTTGACCATTGAATCTCCGCATTTATGGATGCCCAATGGATGGGGGGAGGCCGCCTTGTATGATTTCCGTGCTTCGGTCTGCATGGATGAAGAAACGGTTGCCAGCCAGCAACATCGGATTGGACTTCGTTCGATACGTGTCGTAAACGAGGAGGATAGTCTAGGTATGAGTTTCTATTTTGAAGTAAATGGCATTCCGATGTTTGCCAAGGGAACCAATTTGATACCTTCGGATGCCTTGTTGCCACGTGTCACCCGTGAACGGTATGTCCGCCTGCTGGAGGATGTACAGGCTGCAAACATGAATATGATACGTATCTGGGGCGGAGGAGTGTATGAAGACGATGCACTATACGAAGAAGCCGACAAGCGGGGCATACTGGTATGGCAGGACTTTATGTTTGCCTGTACCCCTTATCCACACGACCCTGCTTTTCTAAAACAGGTATCGGAGGAAGTGGTTTACAACATCAAGCGTCTGCGCAATCATGCTTCGCTGGCAATGTGGTGTGGAAACAATGAAGTCGGTGAAGGTATGAAATACTGGGGATGGAAGCGGAAATACGGTTCTGAAATCTATCAGCAACTGGCAGACGGATATGATATATTGTTCCGTAAGCTGTTGCCGGAAAAGGTGAAAGAGCTGGATCCGGGCAGGTTTTATCTGGAGAGTTCTCCTTACGAAGCCAACTGGGGCAGGCCGGAGAGCTGGAAGAGAGGGGACAGCCATAACTGGGGAACATGGTACGGACAGAAACCTTTCGAGAGTTTGGATACGGAAATCCCCCGTTTCATGAGTGAATTCGGCTTCCAGTCGTTCCCTGAAATGAAAACCATACATTCCTTTGCTACACCGAAGGACTATGACATGGAATCGCCGGTGATGAACGCGCATCAGAAGAGTTCAATTGGCAATTTCCTGATTAAGAAGACCATGGGACTGTATTATCTGGTTCCTGAAAAATTTGAGGACCTGGTGTATCTGGGATTGGTGCTGCAAGGACACGGAATGCGTCAAGGAATGGAAGCGCATCGTCGGAATCGTCCGTATTGCATGGGCAGTTTGATCTGGCAGCTCAATGACAGCTGGCCGGTGGTTTCGTGGGCGGCTATCGATTACTTCGGTAACTGGAAGGCCTTGCATTACCAGAGTCGCCGGGCATTTGCGCCCGTGCTGGTAGATGCTATCCGTGAGGGAGATAAACTGAGATACTATGTTATGTCGGATGTGTTGAAGACAAAAGATGTCGTGTTGCAGATGGAACTGATGAACTTCAAAGGGAAGGTGCTGCGCCGGCGTCAGGTAGAGGGTAAGCTGCCTGTTAATTCTTCTGTTGTATTTTACGAAGAGGACTGGAAGCAGGCTTTTGCCGCATGCGATACAACGGCCTCGTTTATCCATATGACCTTGAAGGACAGGCATGGCCGAGAGATTCTTTCGGATGAAGTTTATTATCCGGCACTTCCCAAATCTCAGCACTTGCCTCAGGCAAAGATCAGCTGCAAAATGAAAAAGAAAAACGGTGCTTATGAACTGACATTGAAGTCGGACCAGCTGGCTCGTGATGTGTTTATCGAGATACCGGTTCAGGGAGTACGTTTTTCGGATAATTTTTTCGACCTGTTGCCTGGTGTTTCCCGAAAGATACTTGTAACTTCGGGCGACGGATGTGCGCTGGAAGATCTCACGGTGAACATACGTCAGTTGGGTGATATCTGCTCTATTGAACATGAATAAATTGAATACTAACCTTTATATTTAACTTTTATGAAACCATTTTCAAAATTAAATTGTTTGGGGCTGGCATTTGCTGGGATATTGGCCACGTCGTGTACGGAACAACCGACGGCTGTAGCTGATTATCAGATAGTACCAATGCCATTGGAGATGACAACCCCTCAACAAAGTGGCTTTCTGCTGAAGAGCGGAGAAACTATTTATTACACAGCTGGTAATGAAAAGATGAAGAAGAATGCCGAGTTCTTGGCTTCGTTCATTAAGGAACAGACAGGTATTGATCTGAAGGTACAGGAAGGGGATGAAGAAAGCGGAATCATTCTGAAACTGGGACTGGAGGCCAATTCGCCGGAAGCATACCGTTTGACAGTGGATGGCAAGAAAGTGGTGATTACCGCTCCTTCTGAAGCCGGTGTATTTTATGGTATCCAGACGTTACGTAAATCGGTTTCTGTACACGAAGGAGGTGGAGCTATTGAACTGCCTGCCGTAGAAATAAACGACAGTCCGCGTTTCAGTTATCGTGGTATGATGCTCGATGTGTGTCGTCACATGTTTACGGTCGACGAAATCAAGACTTACATCGACATGCTGGCCTTGCATAACATTAACCGTTTCCACTGGCATCTTTCCGAAGATCAGGGATGGCGTATCGAAATCAAGAAATATCCGAAACTGACAGAAATCGGTTCGAAGCGTGACGAAACGGTTATCGGACGTAATTCGGGTAAATACGACGGTAAACCGTATGGTGGCTTCTACACACAAGAACAGGCCAAGGAAATCGTTGCCTATGCGGCGGAACGTTATATTACCGTGATTCCTGAAATAGATATGCCGGGACACATGCAGGCTGCACTGGCCGCTTATCCGGAACTGGGATGTACCGGCGGGCCGTATAAGGTATGGACGATGTGGGGTGTTTCCGACAATGTGCTTTGTGCAGGAAACGACCAGACAATTCAGTTCATTAAGGATGTACTGGCTGAGATTATCGATATCTTCCCGTCGCCATATATCCATGTAGGTGGTGACGAATGTCCGAAAGACAAGTGGAAAACTTGTCCGAAATGTCAGGCAAGAATCAAGGCACTGGGTATTAAGGGTGACAGCAAGCATTCGAAAGAAGAGTACTTGCAAAGTTATGTCATCGGAGAGGCAGAAAAGTTCCTGAATGAGCACGGACGTAACATCATTGGCTGGGATGAAATACTGGAAGGCGGACTGGCTCCAAATGCGACTGTGATGTCGTGGAGAGGTGAAGCCGGCGGTATCGAAGCTGCACGCCAAAAACACGATGTGATCATGACTCCGAATACCTATTTGTACTTCGATTATTATCAGGCAAAGCCTGAGAGTGAGCCGCTGGCTATCGGAGGCTATCTCCCGATGGATCGTGTGTACAGCTATGAACCAATGCCGGCTGAGTTGACTCCGGAAGAACAGAAATATGTTACGGGTGTACAGGCTAACGTATGGACAGAATATATGCCGACTTTCGCTCAGGTACAGTATATGACGTTACCGCGTATGGCTGCTCTTTGTGAGACACAGTGGAGCACTCCCGACAAGAAGAAGGACTATGAAAGCTTCCTGAAGCGTACGGCCCGTCTGACCAAGATTTATCAGTTGAAGGGCTGGAACTATGCAACGCATATTTTTGACGTAAATGTAAAGATTACGCCTAATCAGGAAACCGGAAAACTGGATGTGAGTGCGTATACCATTGATGATGCGCCTGTATATTATACACTTGACGGTACCGAACCGACTACTGCCTCGTTGAAATATGAAAAGGGGCTTTCTATCGATAAGACTTGTGTTTTGCGTATGGCTGCCATTCGTCCGGAAGGTACTTCACGTATTACTTGCGATAGTATCTCTTTCTGTAAGTCGACAGCAAAACCGATAACCCTGTTGCAACCTATTAATAAAGCATATGAATACGAAGGTGCTGTTACCTTAGTAGATGGTATGATGGGTAATCGTAATTACAAGACCGGACGCTGGATTGCTTTCTGTGAAAATGACATGGAAGCTGTTATCGATCTGAAAGAGGCGACTGAAATCAGTTCGATGACCTTACATACTTGTGTAGAAAAAGGTGACTGGGTTTTCGATGCCAGAGGTATTTCGGTAGAAGTATCGGATGATAACAAGACTTTCAAGCAGGTGGCTTCGGAAACTTATCCGGTTATGAAAGAAACAGACCCGAATCAGATATACGAGCATAAATTGACTTTCACTCCGGTAAAGGCACGTTATGTCAAAGTGAAAGCACTTTCGGAAAAGAGTCTTCCGGCATGGCATAGCGGAAAAGGAAAGCCTGGTTATTTGTTCGTGGATGAAATTGTGCTGAATTAATATAATCGACTAACTATGAGAGTCCGGTTTCCATAGGGGAAGCCGGACTTTTTTGTATGGGAAAGGAGAAACCTACGAAAGTTGCATAAGAAATAGCGGGCAAGAAGTAGCGGCTGGTTGTTTGAGTATAATTATCTTTGTGCAGAAAATAAAGAATAATAGAGCAGATTATTGATTATGAAAAAGAAATTGGTTTTTGCTACGAACAATGCTCATAAGTTGGACGAGATACGTGCCATCTTAGGAGATAAGGTCGAAGTACTGAGTTTGAAAGATATTCACTGTGAGGCTGACATTCCGGAAACGGCAGATACACTGGAAGGAAATGCAGCATTGAAAGCGGAATATATTTACAAAAATTATGGCCTGGACTGTTTCGCTGATGATACCGGTCTGGAGGTTGAGGCTTTGGGAGGCGCTCCCGGGGTGTATTCGGCACGTTATGCCGGAGGAGAAGGACACGACTCGGAAGCCAACATGAAAAAGCTGTTGGCAGAACTGGAAGGCAAGTCTAACCGTAAGGCGCAATTTCGTACGGCTATTTGCCTGATCGAGGGAGGAACGGAACATCTTTTCGAAGGCGTGGTAAAAGGCGAAATAATCGAAAAAAAACGCGGTTGTTCGGGATTTGGCTACGATCCGGTGTTCGTACCTGAAGGATATACCGAAACATTTGCCGAAATGGGAAATGAAGAAAAGAATAAAATCAGCCACCGGGCACGGGCAACGCAGAAGTTATGCGATTACCTGAATCAGGAATAAGCTGGAATAGACAAACAGGACCGCAGCAAGCTGAGAAGTTCTTCGAAGAATGGGTCTTCGGCTCTAGACTATGGAATTGCTGTGGTCCTGTCTGTTTTACGAATGTAGGCTACTGACAGATCTCTTTGAGGTATTGTTCTACTTGCTCGAAGAAAAGCGAGATATGCGCTCCGTCGACAAACGCATGGCTGACGGTCAGTGCAACGGGCATGACTCGTCTTCCTTCGCGCATGATAGCCTTTCCGGCATTCATCAGCGGATAATCCAGCGGATGTCCGACTTCCTGCTGCGTATAGGTTACCGAGGTGAAATAAAGCTTCGGCGTAGCACTCAGCAAGATCACATCGAATTCTCCTTTTTCGTAGATTCCTTTGTCTGTAGCGTATGGATCGCCATCATCCGGAATGGAAGTGATAATGTGTTGCGCTTCCTGATAGAAAGTTTCGAAATCGGCATGATAAGGAATGCGTACCGTATAAAATGTTTTACCTGGTACAGCGATAGGGGAGATGACATCTACGGTATCGTGGTAGATGACCTGCCCGTTTTTATCCCAGCGATAGCGAAACTCCTTGATCTCATTGGCTGCCCGTAAGATAGCGTACAGATAATACAGGAAAAAGGATTTTCCGTTTGTCTTGGCATGAGTGTAAGCCTCTGTACAGTCTACTTCACTAGTAATGGCAATCCAGGAGTTGGCAAATCCCCGGAAGAAATTGTAGTTATCCCTTCGCTCCCATGTTTCTGTGTCTACAATATGTTTCATGTTATACTTTTCTGAATTTCAGAGCCACTTTTCGGTAGGTTGGCATGTCAATGCCTAATCGTTCTCCCAAGTCAATCATATCGAACAGCATACCTTGTATTTCCGACTCATGTCCGCGGGCAAGGTCTTTCTGCATCGAGGCTGTACTGTGCGGATCGAGTTTGTCGATGACTTTCAGGTTATAGGCTACAGGATCTTCTGGATAGGCAATGCCCATTTTTCGTCCGATGGCAGCACTTTCGTTGGATAGTCCGATAAATGTATCGCGCACTTCGCCTTCATGCTGTACTTCTCCCATCGGTACGTCGTGGTAAGCACCGGTGCATGCCATGGCCGAGATAAATGCCCATTTGATGAAAGTATCGCGGTTGATATCGTCGGAAACATCGACTTTAATGCCGCAGCTTCTTACATCTTCGGCAATAGCTCCAATGCGTTCCTGAGCAACGCCTTGTTCCGGCCGTGCCCCGAAAACCAAACGGAAGATACTGCCCATCTGGGTGATTTCTCCTTCTCCTGAAACAAATCCTACGATATAAATACAGCCGTCGAGTACGGTAACCCCAGGAGTGAAGTGTCCGATACGTGGCCCCGTACCATAAACGTTTAGTATAGGGATGACCAGTGTATGAGGAGCGGCGGCACGTTCTATCACTTCTTTGACCGAGTCTATGGAATATCCCTTAACACAGACAAAGATGACATCTGCTTTCCCCTGATATTCTTCTGCCGTACAAGCGTTTACTTTCAAGTAATGTTCCCCTTTCAGGTCGGATTTCAGGTGAAGTCCGTGTCTGCGAATAGCTTCGAGATGCTTTCCCCGTGCGATACATGTCACTTCTTTTCCTGCTAGTGCAAGGAATCCGGCGATACTTCCTCCCACGCCGCCGGTACCTATAATCAGATAGTTCATGGTTTATGGTTTTAGGGTTAAAAAATAAATCGGACACCAGATGGCGACCGATTTATAGGAATGTTGTATGATGTGTTATACGTTGAAGCGGAAATGCATGATATCTCCGTCTTCTACGACATAATCTTTACCTTCTACGTTCAGTTTACCTGCTTCACGTACGGCAGCTTCCGAGCCGTATTTGATAAAGTCGTCGTACTTGATGACTTCTGCACGGATAAAACCTTTTTCGAAGTCGGTATGGATAACTCCGGCACACTGAGGAGCTTTCCAGCCTTTGTGGAATGTCCATGCGCGGACTTCCATCTTTCCGGCAGTAAAGTAAGTTTCCAGATTCAGCAGTTTGTAAGCAGAACGGATCAGACGGCTTACACCCGACTCTTCCAGTCCTACTTCCTGCAAGAACATCTGTCGGTCTTCGTATGTTTCCAGTTCGGCGATATCGGCTTCTGTCTTGGCAGCTACAATCAGGATTTCGGCACCTTCTTCTTTTACAGCTTCACGCACCTGTTCTACGTATTTGTTGCCTGTCACAGCACTGGCTTCGTCGACATTGCAGACATACATTACCGGTTTGGAAGTCAGCAGGAATAAATCGTGAGCGATTTTCTGTTCATCCTTAGTTTCGAATTGTACGGTACGTGCTGATTTACCTTGCAACAATGCGTCGCGGTAGCGGACCAGTACTTCGTAAGTTTGTTTTGCCACTTTGTCGCCTCCAGTCTGCGCCTGTTTCTGAACTTTCTGGATACGGCTCTCTATGGTTTCGAGGTCCTTTAACTGAAGTTCTGTATCGATAATTTCTTTATCGCGGACCGGATTTACACTGCCGTCTACGTGTGTTACATTGTCGTCATCGAAACAGCGTAATACATGAAGAATAGCGTCTGTTTCACGGATGTTGGCAAGAAACTTGTTGCCGAGGCCTTCACCTTTACTTGCACCTTTTACCAATCCGGCAATATCTACAATTTCTACTGTAGTCGGTACGATACGGTCAGGAATAACCAGTTCTGCCAGTTTGTTCAGGCGTTCGTCTGGTACAGTGATGACGCCTACATTCGGTTCTATCGTACAGAAAGGGAAGTTGGCTGCCTGAGCCTTTGCGTTCGATAAACAGTTAAAAAGGGTCGATTTTCCCACGTTAGGCAAACCGACGATACCACATTGTAATGCCATAAGCTTATATTATTTCCTTATTAATTATCAGTATATTTCAGCCTGCAAAGTTAGTCATTCTTTTGATAAAAGTTCGTCGCTTCGCTTAATTTTATGTGTGTTATTTATTATTTCATAATATTCCGATTCTTTATATGCATTTTCATGCGTTAAAATAGTTGTTGTTTAAAAAAAAATGCACATATTTGAAGCAAGTTCTATAAAGTGGGTGGGTTTTTAACGAATGTTAGCTGTCATGGAAGAATCAAGGAATAAAAAACATGTTGAAGGTGGCGACAGGGAGATTCTATACTCTAAAGCCATTAAAGCGGGAAAACGGATTTATTATCTGGATGTGAAGAGGAATTTGAAAGATGACCTATTCGTTGCCGTTACGGAAAGTAAGAAAATTCAATCAAAGGATGGTTTGCAAATCTCATTTGAGAAGCATAAGATTTTCCTTTATAAGGAGGACTTTGAGAAGTTCATGGAGGGAATGCAAGATGTAATCAGTTATATCAAGAACTCAAATCTGAAGAAATCCGCAGAAGACGTGGTGGAACCTGAAGAGGAGGAAACGATTCATGAGTAACGAATCCAAGCAGCTCGCCGC
>OHBW01000809.1_pt1 | contig 13610 bp, 12 predicted proteins | sample 1577411 | NCBI WGS metagenome assembly OHBW01 (sample SAMEA3879534, study PRJEB24766) | human gut metagenome | biome: human-associated habitat; feature: feces | place: USA | collected 1985/1987 | reverse complement strand
ATATTGTAAAAAACGGGCTAAGTGATTACAAACAAAAATTATCAGAGTTTTACAAAAAGGAATCAGAAATAATATTTAGTAATACTAAAAATTACAATAAACTTCTAAAAGATTTATCATATCCTTTAGGAGAAAAAAACATTTTTGTTGAATGCAACTATGCAAATATAATAAACAGTTTCACTTTTATTGATTTATTTGCAGGTATAGGTGGATTTCATCAAGCTATGCATTCAGTTGGAGGACACTGTGTTTTTGCGAGTGAAATAGATAAACACGCACGTCTTTCATACGAAGCGAACTATAAAAATATTGCTCCTAATTTATTTGAGAACAATTATAATTTATTCAATACTGATATAAACGATGCCGATCCAGATTTAATACCAGATTTTGATATTTGTTGTGGTGGATTTCCATGTCAAGCTTTTTCTATAGCAGGTTTAAAACGTGGATTCGAAGATACAAGAGGAACCCTATTTTTTAACATAGCTAATATCGTAAAACATAAAAAAGAACAAGGCCATGCCCCCAAAGTACTTTTTTTAGAAAATGTCAAAGGACTAAAAATGCATGACAAAGGCAACACTCTTAATGTTATTTTGAAGACACTCGAAGAATTAGGATATGCATACCAATATGAAATATTAAATGCAAAATATTTCGGAATACCACAAAATAGAGAACGTCTGTTTATTGTTGCATGGGACATCAATCAAATACCCAACGCTGATTTTAGATTTCCATATGGTATAGACAAAGAGGGTAATACTATATTTGATAAAAAAGACGTAGCTCAAAAAGCAAAAGAAACGCATATTAGCGATATCTTTGAACCAAGGGAGACAATGGATTCCAAATTTACAATCAGCGATCGCATGTGGATTGGACATCAAGAAAGAAAAAAAAGGAATAAAGAAAATGGTAAAGGCTTCGGCTACTCTTTATTTCGACCAGAAAGTACATATAGTAGCACCATATCTGCTAGATACTGGAAGGATGGAAGTGAAATACTAATTGACCAATCTGAATATGGACTTAATCCTAGAAAACTAACTCCTGTTGAAGCTGGACGACTTCAAGGATATAATATTGAAGGAAAAGGTTGGGAAAATCCTAACACAGGACTTACAACCCATGAACAAATACCATATAAAATTGTAGTTTCTCAAAAGGAAGCTTACCAACAATTCGGTAACAGTGTTGCAGTTCCAGTAATAAAAAGGATTTCACAAGAAATAGTAAAACAATTAATTTACAGATAATTATATGATAGACCTTTATTCATTCCTTGAAAGTTCATCTAATACTAGTGACTTTAAAGCAAATTTAAGTAAAAGAGGAGGATATATAACTTTTAGTAACTCAGGTCGACGAGGAGGTGCAAAATATTTCCAAATCGGACTAGATAATATTCTACAAACATTAAAAGATATCTACAATAATTTAAATATCTTTCGGACATTAACAGAGTATGAAGAAACACCATGGAGAAATAATGGTTCTATGTACTTTCAAGATCCAGTAGCTAATGCCAACTCAACTGTGCAAACCAAACCTTTATTCTCCACTTTAAGCAAAGTTATTATATGGGCTAACCAGCCAGAACTAAACAACATTAATCCAGATAACCATATTGTACTAACTGAAAATTCATTAAAAACAGCAATTACAAAATTAGAAGATGTCGCTAATAGTTTTAAGCCAAATTCAAAAATAAAAAACGACAACCTCTACTCTCATCAAATAATATTCTATGGAGCGCCAGGTACTGGAAAGTCATATACCATAAACGAAGCAACCAGAAATGAAAGTGTTATTCGCACAACATTCCACCCAGACAGTGATTATTCTACCTTTGTAGGGGCATATAAGCCGACCACCATCCAAGTAACAATGAGAGATGTATCCGGCCATAAAATCATTGAAAACGGAAAAGAAATCAAAGAAGATCGTATCATTTATGAATTTGTGAATCAAGCTTTCCTTCAAGCCTATATTCAGGCATGGAAATTCTATACCCAAACCGCCTCTGACGCTGAGCCACAAAAGCAATATCTTATCATTGAAGAAATCAACCGTGGTAACTGTGCTCAGATTTTCGGAGATTTATTCCAACTTCTCGACCGAAATAATGCAGGATTCTCCGACTATCCTATTTATACAGACAACGATATGAGAAAGCAGCTTCTTAAAGCATTTGAAGGGCTTTCTATACCTCAAGCGGAGAAAATTAATAATATGTATGGACGAAATGTTACAGAACAAGTGCTTAAAGGAGAGATATTACTCCTTCCAGACAATCTGTATATATGGGCAACAATGAATACCAGTGACCAGTCGCTTTTCCCTGTTGATTCTGCATTCAAGCGTCGATGGGAATGGAAATACATGCCTATCGGCAAAGGATATGATGAAAACGGAAACGAACTAAACTGGAAAATATGTATTGGTACAAGTGAATACAGCTGGTGGTCATTCCTTGAAAAAATCAATCTTCAAATTAGTTCTACAACCAATTCAGAAGACAAGAAACTAGGCTTTTTCTTTTGTAAAGCAAACAATGGCTGCATCAATGCAGAAACTTTTGTTGGAAAAGTCATATTCTATTTATGGAATGATGTATTTAAAGATTATGGATTCGACGGAACTATTTTCAAAGATACAGACGGAGGTACACTTTCCTTCAATAAGTTCTATAAAGCAGGACAAAATGGTAAAGCAATAGTACAAAATGATAAAGTAGAGTTATTCCTGAAAAATCTTGGAATTGAGAAGATGAATGAATCTGATGATGTTCTTTTAGATGAGAATGGAAATATGGAAGATTCAAAAACAAAAGACTTTTCAAGATATTCATTGAATGGAAACGGGAGCTACAGTAAGGGAAAAGTTGTTTATGAAGCTGTAAAGCTCTATTCTCAAAAGAACCCAGAAATGACAGCCCAAAACATAGTTGATACGTGGTTGTCTCTTTCTATTAATGTTCCCAATTTGATAGAAACTGATGATGCATGGAATAGGAGAAAAGCTTTGACAAAAGATAATACTTTTGATTCAAAATCTAAAGCTCTGACCTTAAACAATGGAGAAATAATACATATTTCTAACCAGTTTAATGTTAGCCGGATTGAAGAATTCATCAATCGTGTAAATGCTCAAAGTTGGAATATCAGAATTGAAAAATTATGAGAATCATCATTGAAGGGCATAAATATCTCGCAGCAAGTGTAAAAAATGTTCTCCACGGCATTGATGCCTTGGAGAATGTGGAAGGTTACGTAATATTAAATTATGTAGGTTACTTTTATAATACACTACTGTGCGATTGTGTCTTTATCTTACCAAAGGTTCTCTTGGAAGACATAAACGGGAAAGAGCTGGTATTCGGAAAATATGAGCCGGAAGATATTATCAATCTCGACACAAGCAATCCACTTACACAAACGGAAAAGAATTTCATTTACGAATTTGCTGTATGGATTTACCGCACTATCGATGTCTTCAGAACCGACCGAAATAATCAGACTGATATTGTATATCATAAAAAGATTATCCAGATAGGGAAAGGAAGCCGCAGGCTTAGTAATACTTTTCTGGATATATTGCTTTCTCTTATTCAGTTTAACAAAAACAATAGAAGTTTTTTCTTCTTCATTCTGAAGAATCTGCACTCCGGATATAACAAAATTAACTGGACCCGTACGATAGGTACTACTACGGCCATTATCCAAAACAATCATCCAGTTTATCTAAATCCGGTCAATAAAAAACGACAAATAAATTTTGATGAAGAACTTCTGATTATCTTCTTTTCCATATTAAACTATATTGGCGACCAATACGGATTTACAAAAGAAATAGACTGTAACTTCAATTTGATTAAGGGAAAACAATTTGAAACGTACTTAAAAGGATTTGGAAAAACCCGATTGCTGCAAATCAAATACAAATACTTTTCCGACAAAGCACTGGAACTGTGGACACTCTGCTACGCTTTCTTTGATGCAGCCAGACAAGTCCAAATAAATACCGATTTGCAAGAATATCTGCTGGTAAAAAATTTCAATATTGTATTTGAAGCTATCATTGATGAACTGATAGGTGACAAGGATATACCTAACGGCTTAAAGGAGCAGGAAGATGGCAAGATGGTAGACCACATGTATACTTACAAGAGCCTGACAACCAATGCTGACCAGCCTATTTATTATATTGGTGACTCAAAATATTACAAACGAGGAAACTCCATCGGAAAATATTCTGTTTACAAGCAGTTTACTTATGCCCGTAATGTCATTCAATGGAATCTGAACTTGTTCATGAACAGTGACGATGAAAATAAAAATCTAACCAAATCAAAAGGTGTAGCCAAACTCAGGGACGATATAACAGAAGGATATAATGTCATACCGAACTTTTTTATAAGTGCACGTTTAAATGAAGAATTAAGCTATAAAGAAGAATTAAAGATAACAGACAAAGAAGATACTTATTTTTATAACAGACAGTTTGACAACCGTTTGTTCGACCGTGATACATTGCTTGTATGTCATTATGATGTAAATTTCCTTTATATCATATCATTGTATGCACGTAACAACACTTTGCAAAAAGATTCATGGAAAGCAATAGTTAGAGAAAAATTCCGTCAGGAAATACAAAAAATTCTGGAAGAAAACTTCCAGTTTCATGCCATGAAAGCACGTCCGGGAGTAAATGCGAAATCATACATCAGAGAACATTTTCAAGAATTACTCGGTAAGATTTACACACCATACACCGACCCAAATATCTATTCTCTTGCATTGGGAAAAGAGTTTCAAACAGAGAATGAAGCACTTTTGAATCAATTAAATAAATATTTCATTGTTCAGGAATGTAAAATGGGAGAAGACCCGGAAACATTGTTCAACAATGATGTGTCCGAAGCAAGTAATGGTATACCTACAGAAACAATTACTTCCGAAAAAAATGTATTTACAGGACTTATCCGCACCACTGACGAAGAACATGAAATGTTCTATAATCATCAGGCACGGGTATATACAATGGAAAAAATTCCACCGATAAACCTGATTGCTGTAAAATATTTCCTTCCCATGCTAAGTGGAAAGATTGACGGATTTTACAAAATAGAAAAATTACAGTTTGGAAATTATAAAGATAAAGATGGCAATACGCAACCTTGTTTGAAATTCAAGCTTGGAGAATATATTAATATCGGCAAAACTTGGAATTCCATTTATGACAGGATGCGCCCAGGAGAAGTTATTTCTATAGAGAATATTATTCAATTGTATAATAAGTAACCCCACCTATGGATGTCCTTTCCCAAGAACAACGGCACAAAAACATGGTTGCTATACACTCGGCCAACACGAAGCCGGAAATGATAGTCAGGAAGTATCTGTTCGCCCACGGATTCAGATACCGCCTGAACCATCCTCGTCTGCCTGGCCGTCCGGACATCGTACTGCGAAAATATCATACTTGTATCTTTGTCAACGGTTGTTTCTGGCACGGACACGAAGGGTGCAAATATTACGTCATACCCAAATCGAATACAGAGTTCTGGACAAACAAAATCAACCGTAATATCGCACGCGACAAGAAGGTGCAGAAAGAACTAGCTAAAATGGGATGGCATTGCATCACGATATGGGAATGTGAACTGAAACCGCAGAAAAGGGAACAGACACTTGTATCGCTGGAATACACGCTTAATCACATTTATTTAAAAGATCATACGGTAAGCTATTCCATAAACGAGGAAGAAGATGTGCTGATGGCTGCGGAAGATACGGCCAATGACTATACCCCTACTCCTAAAAAACAGTAAGCCTTCTCCTGCTATTCATGCTCTAAGCCGTTACAGAGTTTCAATGTTTCTCCCAAAGCCTCCCAAACCCTAAAAAAACAAAAAAGCCGAACAAAGTCAGAACATTCTTCATCATTCATTTTTTATAATTTAAAAAGCTCTCGTTATGAATACTACAAAATTTATTTTATGCATGGGAACCCTGCTGACATTGGGTCTGGCACCCATGCGCGCTACAGCAGGAAATGCCGGTATGGAAAACGGCGAAACGGTAGTCTGCCGTGGTCAGGAAGCACATACTTCCGGTCCGATGGTGAAGGTGGGTCAACAAGCGCCCGACTTTCAGGCTACGAATGCAGACATGAAGGAAGTCAGCTTATCGTCTTTCAAGGGGAAACGGGTTATCCTGAACATCTTCCCCAGCCTCGATACGCCTACATGTGCCTTGTCTGTCCGGCAGTTTAATGCCCGGGCTTCGGAACTGGAGAACACGGTTGTGCTGTGTCTGTCGATGGACTTGCCTTTCGCACAGTCGCGTTTTTGCAGCACCGAAGGGCTGAACAATGTTGTTCCACTGTCTGTTTTCCGCAGCCACGATTTCCTGAAAGAGTATGGTCTTCAGCTTGCCGATGGTCCGTTAAGGGGACTGATGGCACGGGCAGTCGTCGTGATAGACGAAAACGGCAAGGTGTGTTATACGCAACTGGTAAGCAACATTTCGAACGAACCCGACTATGATGCTGCGCTTCAGGCAGCAAATGCCTTGTAAAAGCAGAAAATCTGTCACTTTCTTTCCAAAAAATCTAACAAAAAGTTTATATTGAATATTGGTAAAAAAATTTAATTTATTACCTTTGTTCGTATATGAAGAAACTGCTTCACATACTCCCCGTTCTGCTGGCTCTTTGTCTGTGGGTTTCTTGTAAGGATACCAAGGCAAAGAGCCAGCGGATTATGCCCGTCGAGATACTGGCTGATGGCGATCTTGTCTTCCGGCGCGGCACAGGACTCTTGAGTCACGTTGTAACTTCTGCCAGCAAAGACGGGGTTTACTCACATATCGGTATTTTAAAAAAGATCGGCGACGAATGGTTTGTCATCCACGCCGTTCCCGACGAACCTGATTTCGAAGGAGATTCCGACCGTGTAAAGATAGATTCGCTGTCGCGTTTCTTCATGCCTGACAGGGCGGTACGGGGTATGATAGCCAGAATAACGGAGGATACTCTTGTAGCTTCGAAAGCCGCATGTACTGCCTGGAACATAGCCCGACAGGGAATTCTTTTCGACCATGATTACAACCTGGCGGATACATCGCAGATGTATTGCAGCGAACTGGTGGAGTTTGCCTACCGGAAAGCGGGTATCTGTCTTTCCGAAGGTAGACGGACGCAAATCCATGTTCCGGCAATGGGCGGCACGTACCTCATGCCCGACGATATAGCACGCAACAAGAAGCTGAAAATTATATACAGTTTTCCGTAAAATTGAGCTTTTTCTATTCTAAATATTTTATTTATTAATCTTAAAAATTTAACGCTATGATGAAACAACTGATTCGTTTCGCACTGATGCTGGTAGCTGTTCTTGCCTTGGCATCGTGTACTCCCAGCACACCGGGAGCTGCTCTGAAGGAGTATATGTCGGCTCTGAGCGACAAGGATTACGAAAAGTTTATTAATGGATGCAACATCTCCGAAAAGGATGCCGACAAGGCGAAAGAGATACGTGAGGGACTTGTTGCCATGGTTCAGGAAAAGGGTTCCAAGACAATTGAAAAGAGTGGCGGACTCAAGGAAACTGAAATCGTGTCCGAAGAAATGGCCGAAGACGGTAATTCGGCCGTTGTGACGTTCAAACAGCATTATGGCGACGGCAGTGTCAAGGAAGACACGCAGAAGATGGTCAAGGTCGACGGGAAGTGGCTGATGGACATTGGCAAGTAGTACGGGATCTCAGTTCCCAGAAAGCTACAGCAGAGGCGGCTGCCACGTTCAGCGAATCGACGCCGTGCCACATCGGGATGCGGACTACATAATCGGATTCCGACAGGACTTCGGCGGGAAGGCCGTCGCCTTCTGTTCCCATGATAATGGCAAGACGGGGAATGTCCTTCAGTTCCGGATAGTCGATGGACACGGAACGGTCGGTCAGTGCCAGGGCTGCGGTACGGAAGCCCATTTCACGCAAGGAGGCTACGGGACGGGGAAGCCACGTCCAGGGTACCAGAAACACGGAACCCATCGACACGCGTACGGCACGGCGGTTCAAGGGATCGCAGGAGTCGGGTGAAAGCAGGATGGCATCGATGCCTAAGGCGGCTGCCGAACGGAAGATGGCTCCGATATTGGTGGTATCGACTACGCCGTGGATGACGGCTACCCGACGGGCATCGCGGCAGACTTCTTCGGCAGTGCGTGGAGCAGGACGGCGCATGGCGCATAGTACGCCGCGGGTCAGCGTGTAGCCTGTCAGTCGTGCCAGAAGTTCCCGGCTGCCTGTATAGACGGGAATATCACCTGCGCGGAGGATGATGTCGGCGGCATCGCCTGCTATGTGTTTCTGCTCGCAAAGCAGGGCAAGGGGCTGGTAACCGGCGTCGAGCGCGACACGGATGACTTTCGGACTCTCGGCAATGAAGATGCCTCTTTCGGGGTCTATGCGGTTGCGCAACTGGGCTTCGGTCAGGGTTCCGAACACTTCTACTCCGGGGTGTTCGAGGGAGGTGATTTCTATTACAGGCATGTGGATCTCTTTTTTCCCGCCAAAGTTAAGAAAGAATATCGGCCGGAGCAACGTTTTTTTCTCTACCTTTGTCCGTGAAAAACAAATTAAAGACTAAAAACTATGCTACATTTTGACACGGACTATATGGAAGGGGCACATCCGGAGGTGATGCGCCGCCTGATGGAAACGAATCTGGAACAGACTGTCGGATATGGTAATGATGAATATACGCGTCATGCGCGCGAACTGGTGCGCAAAGCATGCGGACAGCCTGAAGCGGCTGTATATTTTCTGGTAGGAGGTACGCAGACGAATGCGACTGTCATCGACGGACTGCTTGCGCATCACGAAGGGGTACTGGGAGCGGAAACGGCTCACATCAACGTGCACGAGGCGGGAGCCATCGAGGCTTCCGGACATAAGGTGCTGACGTTGCCTCAACACGAGGGAAAGCTGCGTGCCGATGAAGTAGAGGCGTACATCGACAATTTTTACCGCGATGAAACGTATGACCACATGGTAGCGCCGGGAATGGTTTATATCTCTCACCCAACAGAATATGGTACGCTGTATTCGCTCAGCGAACTGGAGGCTTTGAGCCGTGTATGCCATAAGGCAAATATTCCACTTTACATGGACGGTGCGCGCCTGGGATACGGACTGGCTGCTCCGGGTACGGATGTTACCTTGCAGGATATTGCCCGTTTGTGCGACGTGTTTTATATAGGTGGAACAAAAGTGGGAGCATTGTTCGGCGAGGCTGTAGTGGCTCCGCATGCGGAACGTCTGCCGCATTTCTTTACGCTGATTAAACAGCACGGAGCACTGCTTGCCAAAGGACGCTTGCTAGGGGTTCAGTTTGAAACGTTGTTTACCGACGGACTTTATCAGAAAATGGGAGAGCATGCCGTACGTCTGGCGCTGAAACTGAAACAGGCTTTCGTCCAAAAGGGATACAAACTTCACCTGGATTCGCCGACCAACCAGCAGTTTGTCTGTCTGCCGAATGCAGATATCGACCGCCTCTCTGCTCATGCAACCTTCGAACTGTGGGGACCACGCGGAGAAGAGGAAACAGTGGTACGCTTCGTTACAAGCTGGGCTACACGTGAGGCTGACGTTGATGCGCTAATTGCGCTACTCTAAATCGTCGTCGGCTTCTTCGATGGAAAAACGGTTTACGGTGACGGCGATAGCATATTTTATCAGTCCGTCATCGGAAGCCATCATGGTTCCACCACTTCGTATGCACATACGTACAGCCATGCCGTCGTTTGCCGTAAGCAGGTAATCGCCGGAATGTTGCTGCTCGTTGACGGTAAACCACATGCCGTTTTGCCCGTATTGCACTTCCACGTAATTGCCGTCGGTTTCGTAATCCCACGAGATACGGTATTTTGAAGTTGTACCGCGATGAAAAGTGAACGTACAAGTCGATTCATCGTAATTGATGTAAGGAAGTGCAGTCACTTCTTCGGGATAGAAATTGAGGATTATACGACTGACCGTATCTTCTGTTATGACGTTGTTTACGGCATATTCGGTGTAACTTTCACCTAAATGCTTTTTACCGATGGGGTAATAATCGAGTGTTTCGTTCTGGCAGGAGCCGAACCAGATGGTAGCGCATATCATCGCTACCATCCCGTAAATAGTTTTCATGCTCATTCTTGTTCTGCTTCGTTCTGCATCATATCAAACTGAGGACCTTCTTCACCGGGAGCAGGCATTCCAGCCTCTGGCATCGGATGAGGTGCCGGCTGTTTGGGTTTCATCGTCAGCCAGAGGTCGTACTGCTCATCGTTAAGTATCTTACGAAGTTTTTTCATCTTTTTTTCGGCACGTTTCTCGATGTCTTCTTTCATCTTTTCGTGATTGCCAGAAGGTCTCATCATCGGATGTCCGCCTCGTCCTCCCATCATCGGAGGCTGACCACCGCCCATCATCGGGGGTTGACCACCGCCATCCATCATCGGGGGACGACCACCGCCCATCATCGGAGGACGACCGGCTTCTTTATCGCCGCGACCTATCAGGGCTTCCAGTTTTTCTCTCTCTTCCTTCAGGTTGAGCTTGTAAATTTTCTTGTATTGTTTTTCGGTCAGATTAAGTACTTTGTCCATCTCGTCGGTCAGCCTGCGTGCTGTCTTCTCGGGGTTAGGTATTTCCTTTACCGGAGTTTGTTTCTCCTGTTGCGGTTCGTCGGGTAATGCTACAGCAAAGGCCGTCGAAGATACGGACATCAGGGCAGCAAGACAGAGAGCCCATACAATTTTCTTTATTCTCATTTCCAATAAGTTTTTTAAGATTCCTATTCTGGGAAACAAAAGTAAACAGGATGATCATTCTCGAAAAATAGAATCAGTTAACCCGTCTATTCTCTCGGCTAACTCCTGCTAAATCAGATTTACTAAAGAGAACAAAGACAGTAAAGTAACTAACAGATAAAATTAGTCCGCTTGGTCTGCAAAATCATTCCATTCGCCGATTTTAATTGCATCGGGATAAGGACGGACGTATTTTTGCAGACGTAAAAAAGAGTGACGCACGACAATGAAACATCTACAAAAGCAATTACTTCTGGAACAGATTATTTATGCTACCATCTGGGTGCTGATACTGGGAACGCCGCTTATCAGCTTCCTGCTCGACGATGACCGTCCGCTGGAAGGAGCTGAACTTTGGAAGGAGGTAAGCGATACCTGGCTCATGGTATTTCCTTTTTTCCTTTTGTTTCTGATACATAATTATATTCTTATCCCGAGGCTCTTGCTCAAAAAGTATTATACACGTTATGTGGTGTCGCTCGTCTTTACCATCGGTATTCTGTTTCTGTACCTACCGGAATGCATTCAAGTGCTGAATCCGCACCCGAGATTCCGGCCACAGAAAGAGTTTGTCATGCAGGACTCAGCTCCTCGCGTCTTTTTCCCGGACCCGCTTCCGGCCTCCCCTCCGGGCGAAAAAATGATACTCCCCGTCCGTCCCATATACCCGCCGTTCTTGCTGATTCATATTACCGTGGCAATCTTGCTGGTAGGATTTAACCTGACTATCCGTTTCTTTCTCAAGTCACTTCACGACGACGAGATGTTGAAGGAACTGGAGCATCAGCACTTAGAGTCGGAACTGCAATACCTGAAGTATCAGCTGAACCCGCATTTCTTCATGAATACGCTGAACAATATTCATGCACTGGTGGACATTGATGCGGAAAAGGCGAAAAAAACCATTATCGAGCTTTCGAAACTGATGCGGTATGTGCTGTACGAGGCGAACAACAGCCAGATTTCACTGGAACGTGAGATTCAGTTTCTCGAGAATTATATCGCACTGATGCAACTGCGTTATACCGAAAAGTTACGGATCCAGACGGATTTCCCCCTCATCGTACCTCGCGTACAGATTCCTCCCCTGCTCTTTATCTCGCTGCTGGAGAATGCGTTCAAACACGGGGTAAGCTACCGGGAGGATTCATACATCGAAGTACGGATCGCACAGGTGGACGAGGGTATCTTGTTTGCCTGCAAGAACAGCAAGCATGCCTGTACACAAGATACGCACCACGGTATAGGCATTGAGAATATAAAGAAAAGGCTCCACCTGCTCTATGGCACGAACTATACGTTTACCATTACCGAAGATGAAGTTTCTTACCATGTATTACTTATAATTCCTCCGCTATCATGAAATGTCTGATTATCGACGATGAACCGCTCGCCCTGACACAACTGGCGGGCTATATTGCACGTATTCCGTTTCTTACGCTGGTGGCTTCGTGCCAGGATGCCTGTCAGGCTTCTGAAATACTGGCGCAGTCTCCTGTCGACTTGCTTTTTGTCGACATCAACATGCCCGACTTGAACGGCATCGATTTTGTCCGCTCGCTTCCAAATCCGCCGATGGTCATCTTTACTACTGCTTATTCGGAGTATGCCATCGAAGGGTTCCGCCTCAACGCCATCGATTACCTGATGAAACCTTTCAGCTTTGCGGAATGTCTGAAGGCAGCCGAGAAAGCCCGGAAGATGTATAGTCTGACACACGACGCTACGGAACCGGAAGAGGAAAAGAATGCCTTGTTTGTAAAGAGTGAATATAAGGTGGTGCGTATAGACAAGGAGAAGATTTTGTACATAGAGGGTATGAGTGAGTATGTGTGCATTTATCTGGAGGACCGCCCGAAACCTGTCATCACGCTGAACAGCCTGCAAAAGTTATCGACCATGCTTCCGTCGAACTTCATGCGGGTGCATCGTTCGTATATTGTCAACCTGAGCAAGATTACCGAGATTTCTCGTTTCCGGATTCTCTTCGGAAAGGATGTGTATATTCCCATCGGAGAGAACTATAAGGAGCAGTTCATGGCATATATTCACCGGCTGGGACTGATCTGACGGAAGAAATGGCTATCTTTGCAGCATTCTCTGAAAACAAAATGAATTGCTTTATGGAAAAGGAAAAAGAAATACATTCTTGTGTGGACTGCGGCACACAGAACTGCAAGTATAAGGACCGTACTTATCCTGATTTCTGCCTCACGACAAACTTGAAGGAAGAGGATATGCAATGGGCGCTGGAACGATACGACGAGGGGGATAACCGCCGGGTGATGATTGCCAGTGCAGAAGTGGAATACGAAGGGTACTGCCAGTGGACGCGTGTACAGGAGATCATGGAGTTTGCCCGTAAGATCAATGCGCACCGCATCGGTATAGCCAACTGTATCGGACTGATAAACGAGGCGCGTATCTTTGCTCGTATTCTCCGGGCGAACGGTTTCGAAGCGTACTCGGTGATTTGTAAGGTTGCCGGCAAAGCCAAAAGTTCGATGGGTATTCCGGCTCAATGTGAAAGCATAGGGGCTGCCATGTGCAACCCGATTTTACAGGCGCGTCTGCTGAACGAGGCGAAAACGGACTTGAATGTGGTAATCGGTTTATGCGTGGGACACGACAGCTTGTTCTACAAGTATGCCGACGCTTATACCACCACCTTGGTTACCAAGGACCGTGTGACGGGAAACAATCCGGCTGCCGCGCTTTATACTGCCAATTCGTAT
>OHBW01000797.1_pt1 | contig 13698 bp, 9 predicted proteins | sample 1577411 | NCBI WGS metagenome assembly OHBW01 (sample SAMEA3879534, study PRJEB24766) | human gut metagenome | biome: human-associated habitat; feature: feces | place: USA | collected 1985/1987 | reverse complement strand
CCGGCCGACGTCAGGGCGAAATCCACCCCGCGGAAATCGTCGTTGTGCTGCAGCAGCCGCACCGTAAGGTCACGGCCGCGGAAGCGGTACGTACGCCCTGCGCTGCGCTGCGAACCGAAGAGCAGCAGTTCGTCGATGGGGAGCTCGCGCTCCTCGAGAATTCGGAGAAACTCCTGGCCAACGGCTCCGCTGGCCCCCACAATAGCAATTTTCATAACCAACCTGTATGTTTAAACCTTTTTTACATCATCAATCCGGCGCCGCAACGCCCCGTCCGGGGCCTCGGGCCGCCAAACAGCACCGGCACACGCCGTCCCGCACCCGACGGCAGGTGCAGGCACTCCGGCAGCGCCGGGGCGTCAGTCGAAGAACATCTCGTCCTCCTCCTCTCCGACGGGCGTTTCGTCCGAGTAGGAGGTAAGCTCCTCGTCGCAGTCGTAGTGGGGCATCATCGCCGGACGCACGAAGCGGTCGGTGCGGCTGATGCCCAGCCGCGGGTCGTCGTAGACCCGCTTGAGGAACTCGCCCACGATGGGCAGCGCCACGACGCTTCCCTCGCCGCGCGCGAGCAGGTGGACCGACTGGTCCTCGCCGCCGACCCACGCGCCGGCCACAATCTTGGGCGCCACGCCGACGAACCACGCGTCGCGGTTCTTGTTCGAGGTGCCGGTCTTGCCGCCCAGTTCGACGCCGTCGAGCCCGAACTGCCACTTCAGACGTCCGGCCGTACCGCCGTTGACCACACCCTGGAGCATCGTCAGCATCGTATAGGCCGTCCGCTCGCTGATGGCATCCTGCGACTGGGGGATGAAGCTGGCGATGAGGTTGCCCTGACGGTCCTCGATGCGCGTGACGAAAATCGGGTCGGTATGGACGCCCTCGTTGGCGAAGGTGGCGAAGGCGCTCACCAGCTCATAGACGTTCGACTCCGAAGGGCCGAGGCAGAGCGCCGGCACGGGGTCGATGAAGCTGCGGATACCCATGTTGTGGATGAAGTCGGCGACGGCAGCCGGCTGCTTGGCCTGCTTCATAATCCACGCCGAATAGTTGTTGCGGCTGTGGGCCAGACCCCAGCTGAGCGGATGCAGTTCGCCCTGCTGCTCGACGCGGCCCGCCTCCTTGGGCGACCAGGCCGTGCCGTTGGCCGTCTCGATGGTCACCGGAAGGTTGGGCACCGGCGTACAGGGACTCAACCCCAGATGGTCGATGGCGAAGGTATAGACGAAGGGCTTGATGGTCGAACCGATTTGGCGCTTGCCCTGCTTGGCCATGTCGTACTTGAAGTAGCGGAAGTTGGGTCCGCCCACATAGGCCTTCACATAGCCCGTGCGCGGCTCGACGGCCACGAAGGCGGCCCGCATGATGCGCTTGTGGTGGAGAATCGAATCGCGCGGCGTCATTACCGTGTCGCGGTCGCCCTTGTAGGTGAAGACCTTCATCGCGCAGGGCTTGTCGAAGCTGGCCAGCACCTCGCGCTCGCTCACTCCGGCGTCGCGCATCTCGCGGTAGCGGTCCGAATAGCGGATGGCCTGGCGCATGATGCGCTCGCGCTCCTCGCGGTCGGCATCGACGAAGAGCACCTTCGTGCGGCGGTACTGCGCATCCATCTTGGGCTGAATCTCGCGCTCCATCTGCCGCTGCACGGCCTGCTCGGCGTAGGCCTGCATGACGGAGTTGACGGTGGTATAGATTTTCAGGCCGTCGCGGTAGATGTTGTAGGGTGTGCCGTCGGCCTTGCGGTTCTTGTGGCACCAGCCGTAGATGGGATTCTGCTCATACTCCCTGCGGGCCACCTCGTAGTCCCACTCGTTGTAGAACTGGTTGCGGCGGGGAGGCTCGGCATTCATCACCAGGCGGAGCATCTCGCGGAAGTAGGTCGCCGCACCCTCGTTGTGCGAGACGGGCTTGTAGTTGAGCACGATGGGCAGCGCCGAGAGCGAGTCGGCCTGGGCGCGCGTCAGCGCTCCGGCCTGCTCCATGCGCGTGAGCACCAGGTTGCGGCGCGCCAGCGCACTCTCGGGATTGCGCACCGGCGAGTAGCGCGTCGGGGCGTTGACCACGCCCACCAGCACGGCCGCCTCCTGCACGTTCAGCTCGTTGGGCTCCTTGTTGAAGAAGGTGTGGGCCGCCGACTTGATGCCGTAGGCGTTCGAACCGTAGGCCACCGTATTGAGGTACATGGCGGCAATCTCCTCCTTCGTATAGTTGTATTCGAGCTTGAGGGCCGTAATCCACTCCTTGAGCTTCGAGACGACGAGTTTCGACGTGCGGGCTATCTTGCCGCGGTTGCGGGCCGTGTCGCGCGGGAAGAGGTTCTTGGCCAGCTGCTGCGTGATGGTCGAACCGCCGCCCTGCGAGGTGTTCTGCAGCAGGACGGTCTTCACCGCCACGCGGGCCAGCGAGGGGATGTCGATGCCCGAATGGCTGCGGAAGCGGGCATCCTCGGTGGCGATGAGCGCCGCCACGACGGGCGGGACCTCGTGGTCGCCCAGACGGATGTGCAGCGTCGAATCGGCCGGATAGAGCTCGTCGTACTGCACGTAGGAGCGGTTCTGCACGAAGAAGGTGCCGAGCACCTTGCCGTCCTCGGAGTAGATTTCCGTCGCCAGGTTGCTCTTGGGGTTTTCCAGCTCCTCGAACGAAGGCATCCGGCCGAAGACGCCGGCGGCCGTCAGCAACAGCAGAAAGCCCAGCAGCACGAAGGGTGCGAAGGCCACAATCCAGAGCCAGCGGACGGCCCGGGGCGACATTCGGATGAGCGGAGAACGCGCTCCCGTCTTTTTGTTTTGTGCCATAAAACCGAATTTTGCGGTAAAGGTACGAATTTTTCTCAGAAGGGAAGCCCCAATGAGGCGGTAAACCACATGCCGCCCGTACTGGGACGGTAGAACGAGAGTTTGACGGTCGAGGTGGCCGAAGCCGGCATGCGGAAGACGTTCAAGTCGAAAATCAGGTCACCGCCGACCGACCAGATGCGCCGGCGCGTCATGTTGCCGGGGTAAATCTCCCCCTCGCCGCCGAGCGTCGAGGCGCGGTAGTACCACGGTCCGGTGGTGAGGAACTGGGCATAGTCACCGCCCACGTTGAGCCGGATACGCTTGAAGTAGAGCACCGAGCCGATACCGCCCTCGGGATAGCAGAGCGGGAACTGGTAGTCGACCGAGGCGGCCAGATAGTCGTTCGAGACGATATCGGCCGACGAGAATCCGCGCGGCACGAGCCGCGACGAGCGGTAGCTCAACGGCGCATAGCCCGAAGGGAACTTGTAGCCGCCGACCGAGGTCTGGTAGGTGGCGGCCAGCGTCAGCGAGTTGTGGGCGAAGAATCCCGGCGTATAGAGCTTGGCATAGCCCGAAAGCAGGTCGCTGAAGTGGCTGTCCGAGGGGTTGACCGTATAGCCGGCACTCACCGTATAGCCCCACGGCGAGACGAAGTCGCGGTGAGCCAGCCGCGTCAGGTCCGAATAGCCGACCGAGAACGAGAGGCTGTGGAGTCCTTCGCGGAAGCCGATGTGCTCGATGTTGGTGATGGAGCCCGTCTCCTCGTCCCAGTGGATGTTGCCCACGTTGGCCACCATGCCGTTGGAGAAGTTCCAGCCCGTCGAGACGGAGAGCTGACGCGTGTGGTAACCACGCTGGTAGTAGAGCGGCAGGGTCGCCGCCAGACCCACGGAGTAGTACTTGTCGGGGCTCGGCGTACGCTGCCCGCCCAGCCCGTAGAAAATCTGGTTGCCGCCGTAGGCCGCATCGAGGTCGAGGTAGACGCCCAGCCCGAAGTAACGCACCCCGAGGCGGAAGAGCGACCCCTCGGAGCGGTTCCACCCGTAGGAGAAGAAGCCTTCGGTGTTCGAGAGCAGGTTCTGCGAAACGAGCGTCACGCCCAGATTGAGGCTGAGGTTCTTTTCGTCGGCCAGCTCGAAGGGGTTGAACGCAGCCGGCATCCAGCTGTGGACGTTCACCAGGTTGGGCACCTTCGGGTAACGCTTGGTGCGGAACTTCGGCGCGGCGGCCAGCGAATCGGTGAAGGCGAAGCGCACCGTATCGAGGTTGATGACGTTCCACGAGCGGCGCGGCGGGTTGACGATGTTGAGCGGCAGGCGCGCCGGCTCGACGCGGCAGGCGAGGCTGTCGGCCGACTGCCGGGCGAGGCGGTAGCCGAGCCGGTCATAGGTGGTCATCAGCACCCCTCCGGGCGAGGGCATCGGGTCGAAGGAGCCGTAGCGCGAGGTCGAGAGGCGGTATTCGCGGCCGCTCCCGAGGTCGAAACAGTGCACCTCGTCCTTGCCCGACTGGATGGAGCCGTACCAGAGGCGGCCGTCCGCGGCCCGCAGGTCGCTCAGCGTGATGTAGGCACCCCGGGTGAGGGGTTCGAGCCCCCCGGCTCCGATGCGGCCGAGCCACATGCCCGAGTCGTCGGTCACCAGCACGTAGAGCGCCCGCGTGAGGTTGTCCCACGCCAGTCCGTGGATTTCGGTGAGCCCGCCGACGGCGAAACGCTCCTCCTCTTCGCCGCGGCGCAGGACCACCGTATAACGGCCGTCGGGGGTGTACTCGACCCATGCCAGCGCATCGTCGCCCGCCCCGGTGGGATAGAGCACGTTGCGCCGCCCGGCGAAGGTCCGCGGGCGGTTATCCGCCAGATTCATGTAGCAGAGCTGCGAATTGACCCGCTGCTCGAAGAGCTTCGAGCGCCGGTACTCGGTCCACCAGACCCGGCCGCCCGAAAGGGTCGGACGCGTCGAGACCGAGCCTACGTGACAGAGGGTGTGCTCCTCGCCCGTACGGGTGTCGACCCGCACGAAGCGGTCGGGACGGTCGAAATCCTCCTTGAGCACCAGCACGGCCATGTCGCCCAGCGGCAGCGGCCAGCGGTAGGCGGTGTGGTTGTCCTCGGGCAGCCGGACGAGCGGCTGCGCGCTGTCCTCCACGGCGGGCAGCGAGTCCCAGTGGCGGTGCAGGTCATCGAACGTCTCGCGGAAGAGTTTCGAGACGTTCGTGTCGTAGTATTTGCCCAGCGCCACGCGCGTGATGGCGAGGACATAAGGGTTGCGCGAGCCGTAGCGCGCCACGTTGTCCCAGACATCGGGGCCGTAGCGGTCGCAGGCGTAGGAGCAGATTTGGTAGCCCAGTTCGTAGTGGTCGGGGACGTAGTCGCGGTAGGAGCCGCAGAACCACTTGTCGATGTTGCGCCGTCCGTCGCCCACGCGCCCCATGGCGCGGTAGGCCAGCGTGAAGGAGGGCTGCAGGCCGCGGCCGAACGACGACATCTGCGTCTCGGACATCACGGCGTCGCCCTCCATCGCCCAGAAGGGCATGCAGAGCAGGCCGATGGTCGACCCCTGCTGGCCGAGCAGGTAGCTCAGTCCGCGGATGACGCCCCGGTCGAGGTTGTTGTACTGCACGGCATGGCGGTACTCGTGGGCGACGAGCTGCTTGAGCCACGGCATCGAGTAGCCGTCGATGGCCGGCGAGGAGAGGAACTCGACACGCTTGGGGAGGTACATCACCAGGCCGTTCGACTGGAAGTTCTCGGGGTGGATGACAAAGGGAATCCGCATGGGCCCGTGGGTGAAGCCGTAGGAGATGTAGGGCTGGACCCGGCGGATGTAGAAAAGCGTATGGCGGGCGATGTCGGCCGCCGTATCGGGATAGATGACCCTCACGTCGCGCGAACGCATCGTGCTCCATTTCAGCCCGACGGGGTCCGAGCCCCACGTATAGTACTGGGCCGAGGCACGGTCCACGCAGCAGAGCGCACCGACAAGCAGCAGTATGGCCAGCAGACGTTTCACTTTCCGCCCGCCTTTTTGCATCGGTATCCGTTCTGCTGCAGGATTTCGACCACGCGGTCGCGGTGGTCTCCCTGGATGATGATTTCGCCCTCCTTGGCCGAGCCGCCCACGCCGCAGCGGTTCTTGAGCAGACGCGCCAGGTCGGCCAGGTCGGCCTGCGTGCCGACGAAGCCCCGAATGAGCGTCACCTGCTTGCCGCCGCGCTGCTTGCGGTCGAGCCATACGCGCAGCTCCTGCTGCGCGGGCGGGAGCGTCGCGGGCTCCTCCTCGCGGGCGGTTTCGAATTGATAGTCGGGATTGGTCGAGTAAACCATTCCGAGCCGTGCTTTCCAGTCGTTGTCTGCCATGGTGTGGATGGATGGTCGGAAAAAGTGCTCCGAAGGTAGCAATCTAACGTCGGAGCAGTCATTATATTTTGTGCAAAAATACGAAAATTATTATCTTTGTTTACGTATGGCTACCAACTTGAGCGAAAAACTGCGCCGATGGAATCCCTTCGCGCGAACGGCCTCCAACGCAGAGCTGCCGCGCCCGCTGCCGCCCGCCGACCCGGCACAGCGGCTGGTGCACGTCTATGTCGAGGGGTATGAGGACGTGGCCTTCTGGCGCGGGGTCTTCGACCACTTCCAGAACCCCTTCCTGCGCTTCGAGATATCGGTGCCCAACCGCGCCGACCTCCCGAAGGGCAAGAAGGTGCTCATGAGCATGATACCCCGTTCGTCGGAGGAGATGCTGCTCTGCGTCGACTCGGACTTCGACTACCTCTTCGACCAGGCCACCGAGCAGTCGCGCGAGGTCAACGGCGCGACCTTCATGTTCCACACCTACGCCTACGCCACCGAGAACTACCTCTGCTACGCCCCCTCGCTGCACAACGTCTGCGTCAAGGCCACCAAGAACGACACGCGCATCTTCGACTTCGTGAAGTTCATGCACGAATATTCGTGCACGATCTACCCGCTGTTCCTCTGGTACGCCTACTCGGCGCGCCTTTCGTCCGAGGGGGTCTTCACGCTGGCAGACTTCAAGTCGACCGTCCGCATCGGATACCTCGACCTGACGGACAACGGCGCCAATACGCTGGCCTGGGTGCGGCGCAACGTCGCCAAACGCGAGCAGCACCTGCGCGGCCGCAATCCGCGGATGGTCGAACCGATGAAGGAGTTCGAGGAGCAGCTCCGCGAGCGGGGTCTCCGACCCGAGAACACCTACCTCTTCATGCACGGCCACACGCTCATGGACAACGTGGTGCTCGTGCTGCTGAACACCGTCTGCGAGAAGCTGCGCCAGATGTCGGTGGCCAAAATCACTTCGTCCGAAAAGAAGGGCGTCGCGCTGAAGAACGAGATGTCGAACTACACCAACTCGCTGCGCTCCATCCGCGACGTGCTGCTCGACAACGAGAACTACACGCGCTGCCCGCTCTACAAGCGGCTGCACAACGACATCGAGCGCTATCTCGAGCACACCATCTGGAGCATGAAGCGCCGGGGCGAGATTCCCGAGCACTCGGTAGTGAGCATCCTCCACCAGCTCCGCCAGGGCAAGGAGTAGCCGCACGGGAAGGAGCCCGCACGGGGGCTCCCGCCGGAACGAAAAAGAGGGGAACGGCAAGAGCCGTTCCCCTCTTTTTTGTCGCCTTGTTCCGGCAGCAGGCATCCTCACCTGCAGCCCTCCAGCACCAAACGACGGAATCCACGCGCGCAGCACGTGTCGCACGGGTCGCACGGCACCGGGCGGGTGAGGTCTATATCCCCGCCGCTACTCCACTCGCTGGCCGCGCTTGCGCACCACGCGCACGGTCGACTGCGTCGACTGGCGGATGAAGACCTGCGGGCCCTTGGCATAGCGGCGCCACAGCTCGTCCGTATAGCCGCGGATGGTCAGCAGCTCCATGTCGCCCGTCTTCATCACGTCGAATCCGTTGGCACGCAGCGCCGCCACCGCCTCGTCGATATGCCACGAGTTGTCGACGCAGAGGCTCAGGTTGACCGCCGAGTTGTGAATCAGGTTGGTCTTGAGACGGAAACGCTCGAAGAGCGAGAAGATGGTGGCGAATTTCTCCTCGAGCACGAACGAAAAGTCGCGCGAGCGGATGGTCAGCAGCACCTGGTCCTTCTTCAGAATCAGAATCGGCACGTCGACCGGCGCCGACATGGCACGGATGACCGTACCGGGCTTGCGCTTGTCGCCGAACGGCCGCACGTAGAGCGGGATGTTCTTGTTCTGCAGCGGCTTGATGGTCTTGGGGTGGATAATCTGCGCACCGCTGTAGGCCAGCTCGATGGTATCGAGGTAGTTCAGTTCGGCAATCTGCACGGCGTCGGGGAAAATCTTGGGGTCGGCGTTCAGCACACCGTCCACATCCTTCCACACCGACATCGACTCGGCGTCGAGGATGTTGGCCGCCACGGCGGCCGAATAGTCCGAGCCTTCGCGGCCCAGCGTCGCGGTCGTCCCGTCGGGCGCCCCGCCGATGAAGCCCTGGCCGATGAAGACCCGCTCGGGACGTCCGGCCAGCTCGGCCCGCAGCAGCGGCGTCGAAGCGGCGATGTCGACGCCGGCATCCTTGTGGCGCATCTCCGTACGGAAGCAGCGGCGCATGTCGACCCAATGGTTCGGAACGCCGGCCGCATTGAGGTACTCCGAGACGATGGTCGTCGAGAGCAGCTCGCCGTAGGCGACGATGGCGTCGTACCACAACTCGGCATCCTCCGGGCGGTAGACGGTCTGCGTGGCCACCTGCTCGAGCTCGGCGAAGAGCTCCTCGACCCGTTCGAGGCGCTTGGGGCCGTGCCACAAATCCCCGATGATACCGGCGTGGTATTCGCGCAGCATTGCAATCTGCTCCTCCGAGAGGGCGCGGTCGCCCTTCTGCAGGCCCTCAAAGACCTTCTCGAGCGCGTTGGTCGTCTTGCCCATGGCCGAGACGACAATGAAGAGGTTCTCCTCTCCGGCGATGATTTTGTGGAGGTTGCGCACGCCGTCCGCATTGCGGACCGAGGCTCCTCCGAACTTGTATACTTTCATGCTGTCAATCTTCATTCCGACCGCTGCCGGACGGGCCGCTCCCCCGCAGGGTCCGCTCCGTCCGGCAGCAATCGCACAACGTGTTGTTCTCAATCATATCATTTTCGGAACCCAGCCCGGGCCTCCCCGCCCCGCGTGCTTCCCGGCAGGCGCCTAACCACCCTGCCATCCGCCCGCAGCGGCTCAAACGGCCCTCACCGGCCACCGCTCCGACGACTCCGCTCCGTGCGGCGTCACTTCACCTCGCGGTAGGGGACGCCGATGTTCTGGAAGAGGAAGGCGTACATGTCGGCCGCCTCGTCGATACGCTTCGACGTCGGCTTGCCGGCACCGTGGCCCGCCTTCGACTCGATGCGGATGAGCACCGGCGCATCGCCCGCCTGGCAATACTGCATCTGGGCGGCGAACTTGAACGAGTGGGCCGGAACGACGCGGTCGTCGTGGTCGGCCGTCATCACCAGCGTGGCGGGATACTCGACACCCTCACGGATGTTGTGCAGCGGCGAATACTTGTAGATGTAGGGGAACTGCTCCTCGTTCTCCGACGAGCCGTACTCCACGACCCAGCCCCAGCCGATGGTGAACTTGTGGTAGCGCAGCATGTCGAGCACACCTACCTGCGGCAGGCAGACGGCGAAGAGGTCGGGACGCTGCACCTCGCAGGCGCCGACGAGCAGACCGCCGTTCGAACCGCCGTTGATGGCCAGACGCTCCGACGAGGTGTACTTCTGGGCGATGAGCCACTCGGCCGCCGCGATGAAGTCGTCGAAGACGTTCTGCTTGTTCTCGAGCATGCCGGCCTTGTGCCATGCCTCGCCGTACTCCGAGCCGCCGCGCAGGTTGGCCACGCAGTAGATGCCGCCCTGCTCGACGAACATCAGCGCCGAGGGGTTGAAGCCCGGCGTGAGGTTAATCTGGAAGCCGCCGTAGCCATAGAGCAGGCAGGGGTTCTTGCCGTCGAGCTTCATGTCCTTGCGGCGGGTGATGAACATCGGGACCTTCGTGCCGTCCTTCGAGGGGTAGAAGACCTGCTCGGTGACGAAGAGCGAGGAGTCGAAGTTCACCTCCGGAGCCTTGTAGAGGGTCGACTCCGCCGAGGCGATGTCGTAATGGTAGACGGTCGCGGGAGAGGTATAGTTCGTGAGCGTGTAGTAGAGCTCGGTCGTCTCGTCGTCACCGTAGAAGCCGCCGACGGTGCCGATGGCCGGGAGCTGCACGTCGCGCACGCGGCGGCCGTCGAAGTCGAACTGCACAATCTTGTCCTGCGCATTCTCGAGGTACGAGGCGAAGAGGTAGCCGCCGACCGACGAAACCCCTTCGAGCAGCGTCGTCTCATGCTCCGGGATGACGGTCTCGATTTGCTTCGGGCTGTTCAGGTCGACGCGGCAGAGGGCATAGTTCATGGCGTCGCGGTTGGTCACGTAGTAGAGGACGTCGTCCTTCACCGTGACGGGGGCATAGTCGGCATCGAAGCCCTCGAGCAGCGTGCGGAAGCGCTTCTCGGAACTTCGGCGGTAGAGCACCTCGGTGCCGGAGGTACCCTCCGACGCAAGGATGAAGAGCCACTTGCCGTCCTCCGAGGGCCAGGCCCAGAAGTAGCGCAGCGGATGCTCGCGGTCCTCGTAGACGAGGCGGTCGGCCGACTGCGGCGTGCCCAGCTCGTGGTAGTAGACCTTCTGATACTGGTTCTGCGACGAATAGACGCTTCCGTCGGGAGCCTCATATCCGCTGTAGTAGAATCCTTTGGAGTCGGGAGCCCACTCGGCGCCGGAGTTCTTCACCCAGTTGATTTTGTCGGCGGTCAGCTCGCCCGTTTCGGTATCCTTCACGCGGATTTCGACCCAGTCGGAACCCGACGCGGCCGCGGCATAGGCGAAGTAGCGGCCATCCTCCGAGAACGAAGCCGCCGCAAGGGCCACCGTACCGTCCTCCGAGAGGGTGTTGGGGTCGAGGAAGACCTCGCCAGCCTGACCGGGGGTCTGCGTGCGGTAGAGCACCGACTGGTTCTGCAGGCCGTCGTTATAATAATAGTACCACCAGTTGCCGTGCTTGACGGGTGCACCCTCCTTGGGGTAGTTCCACAGCTCGGTGAGCCGTTCGCGGATGGCTCCGCGGAAGGGAATCTGTGCGAGGTAATCCTCCGTCACGGCATTTTCGGCCGCAACCCAGGCGGCCGTAGCCTCCGAATTGTCGTCCTCGAGCCAGCGGTAGGGGTCGGGGACCTCCACGCCGAAATAGTTGTCCACCACGTCGCCTCGCTCTGTGGCAGGATAGGGTAAGTGCTTGATGTTCATTTTGCTTCCACAACTTGCCAGCATCGCCGCTGCGCCGAGCAGCAACACCGCTCCGGAGAAATGTTTCCTCATAATCGACGGATTAAGGTTAATATCGGCACAAAGTTAGGAAAAAGTTGAGAGACTCGGACGCCGGAGTCGAAGATTTTGCATAACTTTGGGCTTCCGAAACAACGAACAAAGAGCATGTACAGCGAACTGAAACGAATCATCGAGCAGGCGTGGGAAGAGCGCGCACTGCTCAGCGAGGAGTCCGTCCGCGACGCCGTGCGTCAGACGGTCGAACTGGTGGACAAGGGGCTTCTGCGCACGGCCGAACCGGTCGATGCGGAGCGGAGCCTCTGGCAGGTGAACGAATGGGTCAAGAAGGCCGTCATCCTCTACTTCCCGCTCCAGCCCATGCGCAAGATGCAGGCCGGCGAACTGGAATGGTACGACAAGATGGAGCTCAAGCACGGATACGAGGAGCTGGGCGTGCGCGTGGTACCCCACGCCGTGGCGCGCTACGGCGCCTACATCGCCCCGGGGGCCATCCTGATGCCTTCGTACGTCAACATCGGCGCCTATGTCGATACCGGGACGATGGTCGACACGTGGGCCACGGTGGGCTCCTGCGCCCAAATCGGCAAGCACGTCCATCTGTCGGGCGGCGTGGGCATCGGCGGCGTGCTGGAGCCCGTGCAGGCGGCACCGGTCATCATCGAGGACCACTGCTTCATCGGTTCGCGCTCGATTGTGGTCGAGGGGGCCCACGTCTGCCGCGAGGCGGTGCTCGGCTCGAACACGGTCATCACCGGCTCGACCCACATCATCGACGTCACGGGGCCGGAGCCCGTCACCTACAAGGGCTATGTACCGCCCCGTTCGGTGGTCGTCCCGGGCAGCTACCGCAAGCAGTTCCCGGCGGGCGAATACAGTGTCTCGTGCGCCCTCATCATCGGCCGCCGCAAGGAGTCGACCGACAAGAAGACCTCGCTCAACGACGCGCTGCGCGACTTCGGCGTCAGCGCCTGACCCGCCCCGCAGCCAAACAATCCCAACCCGACGCGACCAAACGCATGATTTACCACATACAGCAGACCACCTCGACCAACGACGAGGCCCGCAATGCGCGCTACCGCCACGGCGACGTGGTATGGGCCGAATGGCAGAGCGCCGGCCGGGGACAGCGCGGCCACTCGTGGCTCTGCCCCGAGGGGCTCAACGTCACCTACTCGGCCATTCTCGAACCGACGTTCCTGCCCGCCACGGAGCAGTTCCTCTTCACCGAGGTGGCGGCCCTGTCGGTCGTCGACACCCTCGGCGAATACGGCATCGAAGCCCGCATCAAGTGGACGAACGACATCTATGTCGGCGACCGCAAGTGCGCGGGCATGCTCATCGAGCACGACCTGCGCGGGGCGAACCTCGCCCGCAGCATCGCCGGCATCGGCGTGAACATCAACCAGACGGAGTTCGACCCGTCGCTGCCCAACCCCACCTCGATGGCGCTGGCCTCCGGCCGCACGTTCGACCGCCGCGAGGTGCTGGAGCGCCTGGTCGACCGCCTCATGGCCCGCTACGCGCAACTCGAAGCGGGAGAGCGGGAGACCCTGCAGCGCGACTACCACGAACGCATGTACCGCCTCGGGACATGCCACCCCTTCCGCCTTGCGGACGGGAGCATCGTCCGGGCGACCGTCGAAGGGGTGCGCCCCACGGGCGAGCTGCAGCTGCGCCACGACGACGGCACGCTGCACGAATACCTCTTCCGCCAGGTCGAATTCCTCATCGAGGGACGCGACACGCCCGCCGGTACGCCGGCGCGCTGACGGGAGCGCTTCGGGAGCGGGTCACCGAAGTGCAGCCCCGAGCCCCGAAAAGCAGACGCCGAAGTGCCGCCCCGAAAAGCAGATTCCGAAGTGTGCCACGCCGACGGGAGTGCTTCGGGTGCGGGTTACCGAAGTGTACCGCGCCGAAGCGTCGCCCCGAAAAGCAGATTCTGAAGCACGCCGCGCCGAAGTGCCGCCCTGGAGTGTGAAAAAAATAACAAAACATTTGCCCATCCCGAAATAACTGCTATATTTGCAGACGGAAAATTCACAACACAAAGCTGATACTACCATGAATGTACCTGCCAATCTGAAATACTCGAACGACCACGAGTGGTGCCGCGTCGAGGGTGACATTGCCGTTATCGGCATCACGGATTTCGCACAGAGCCAGCTGGGCGACATCGTCTTCGTCGATGTTCCGACCGTGGGCGAGACGCTCGCCGCCGGCGAAGTGTTCGGCTCGATTGAGGCGGTGAAGACCGTCAGCGACGCCTTCATCCCCGTTTCGGGCGAGGTGCTCGAATTCAACGAGGCCGTCGACGCCGACCCCTCCATCGTCAACAAGGACGCCTTCGGCGAGGGTTGGCTCATCAAGGTGCGCATGTCGGCTCCCGAGGAGTACGATGCGCTGCTCACGCCGGCCCAGTACGAAGAACTGATTGGTTAAGCAGCAGCCCGGCCGCGATGCGGCCGGGAGCTCTTCTCCGACCCTCCGCACAAGTTTCACAACCTGCACAGGCGCTCCCGTCGGGGGTGCCGGGGAGGTGAC
>OHBW01000794.1_pt1 | contig 13720 bp, 7 predicted proteins | sample 1577411 | NCBI WGS metagenome assembly OHBW01 (sample SAMEA3879534, study PRJEB24766) | human gut metagenome | biome: human-associated habitat; feature: feces | place: USA | collected 1985/1987 | reverse complement strand
CGCCCTTGACGGCCTCGAAGGTCTTGCGGATGATGTGGTCGCGGCACTGGGTCAGCACCTGCACGGTGACATCCTCGGGGATCATGTTCTTCTCGATCAGGGTGCGCAGGAACTCGTACTCGGTGTCGCTGGCGGCAGGGAAGCCCACCTCGATCTCCTTGAAGCCGATCTTTACCAGCATCTGGAAGAACTCCAGCTTTTCTGCAAGGCTCATGGGCACGATCAGCGCCTGATTGCCGTCCCGCAGATCCACGCTGCACCATGCGGGGGCCTTTTCAATGTGATCCTTCTTTACCCAGCTGTCATAGCCGGCGGGGACCGGGTAATATCCCGGTGCGTACTTGGTAGCGTCCATCATCCTGTTGTCCTCCTGATGTTGTGGTGCATAAAAATGCACCCCTTCCGTCTGCTCGTTTCACTCGCATCCACCTTCCCCAAGGGGACGGCTTTCCGGAATGCGGTAAAGTTTGCGGTATTGCCCAAAGGCGCCCCCTTGGGGGAGCTGGCATCGCATAGCGATGCCTGAAGGGGTATCCGCATACAAAAAGGCTCCCGTCTTTCAAGGCGAAAACCTTGAGAGACGAGAGCCTGTAAATGGCTTTTACAGGGCACCCGTGGTACCACTCTCCTTGCTGTACGGTCAGGTACAGCCACTTTGCACGATCGGCCAAAACAGCGAATCGCTGCCCCTGTAACGGTGGGCGTCCGTCAGAACCTACTTGTCCGTTCAGTCCTGCCGCTCAGGGGCCAGTATCCGAAGCCCTCTGCACCCGCCTTGCACCACCCGGCGGCTCTCTGCACGCAGAAGAAAGATCGTTTTATCCCCGTCAACGCATTTGCACTTTGTTGAAAGTGAGATAATTTTAGCACGCCTGCCAGAAAGTGTCAAGAAGTTTCGTTCAGGATAAAGATGAAAGCATTTCATAATACCATGGGGTAAATCATGCAAAATTGAGGTCGTTGCTCCCCTGCCCCCTCATCCGGCAAGCCCTTTGCGCACCTATAATATGGTAACTGAGCGGCTTTAGCCCTCTTTGTTAAGAAACTGCTAAGTTTTTGCAAAGTTGCCCTCGCTGCGCTGTTGCCGGGCGGCAAGGTGTGGTATACTGGACGCAGCAAACGGGTGGAAGCCCACTTTATATAGAAGGAGGAACATCCCATGAAAGAAGTCAAGCCATCCAAAAAGCCGCTGGCCATCTACTATGCCATCGTGTTGCTGGTGCTGCTGGTCATCAACCTTGTGGTCATGCCGTGGCTGGCCGAGCGTCAGGTGCAGGAGGTAGACTACGGCACCTTTATGAGCATGACCGAGCAGGAAAACATCGGCAAGGTGGATATCCAGTCCAACCAGATCATTTTTACGGATAAGGACAACAAGCAGATCTACAAGACCGGCCTGATGAACGACCCCAGTCTGACCGAGCGTCTGTACGATGCCGGTGCGCAATTCTCCAGCGAGATCGTGGAGCAGGGTTCGCCGGTGCTCAGCTTTTTGCTGTGGTTCGTGCTGCCCATCCTGCTGTTCAGCTTCATCGGCAACCAGATGAACAAAAAGCTGATGGAAAAAGCAGGCGGCGGCCCGGGCTCCATGATGTTTGGCGGCGCGGGCAAATCCAACGCAAAGGTGTATGTGCAGTCCACCCACGGCATCCGCTTTGCGGATGTGGCCGGTGAGGACGAAGCCAAGGAGAACCTGCAGGAGATCGTCAATTATCTGCACGACCCCAAGCAGTACGAGGAGATCGGCGCCTCCATGCCCAAGGGCATTCTGCTGGTAGGCCCTCCGGGCACCGGCAAGACCATGCTGGCCAAGGCCGTGGCAGGCGAATCCAACGTGCCCTTCTTCTCCATCTCCGGCTCGGAGTTCGTGGAGATGTTCGTGGGCATGGGCGCGTCCAAGGTGCGCGACCTGTTCAAGCAGGCCAAGGAGAAAGCCCCCTGCATCGTGTTCATCGACGAGATCGACGCCATCGGCCAAAAGCGCAGCGGCGGCCAGTACGGCGGCAACGACGAGCGCGAGCAGACGCTGAACCAGCTGCTCACCGAGATGGACGGCTTCGAGGGCAACACCGGCGTCATCATTCTGGCCGCCACCAACCGTCCCGAATCCCTTGACCCGGCCCTGACCCGACCCGGTCGTTTCGACCGCCGTGTACCCGTGGAGCTGCCCGACCTGCTGGGGCGCGAGGCCATTCTGAAGGTACACGCCAAAAAGATCAAGATCGCCGAGGACGTGGACTTCAACAAGATCGCCCGTATGGCCTCCGGTGCCTCCGGCGCCGAGCTGGCCAACATCGTCAACGAGGCTGCCCTCCGCGCCGTCCGTGACGGACGCCGCTTTGCCACCCAGGCCGACCTGGAGGAGAGCATCGAGATAGTCATTGCCGGCTACCAGAAGAAGAACGCCATTATGACCGATCACGAGAAGCATATCGTGGCCTACCACGAGATCGGCCACGCGCTGGTGGCGGCCAAGCAGACCAATTCCGCCCCGGTGCAGAAGATCACCATCGTGCCCCGCACCTCCGGTGCTCTGGGCTATACCATGCAGGTGGAGGAGGGCAACCACTACCTGATGTCTCAGGAGGAAATGGAGAACAAGATCGCCACCCTCACCGGCGGCCGCGCCGCCGAGGAGACGGTGTTTGGCACCATCACCACCGGTGCCAGCAACGACATCGAGCAGGCCACCAAGCTGGCCCGCGCCATGATCACCCGCTACGGCATGAGCAGGGACTTCGACATGGTGGCCATGGAGACGGTGCAGAACCAATATCTGGGCGGCGACACGTCTCTGGCCTGCTCCGCCGAGACCCAGGCGAAGATCGACCAACAGGTGGTGGCACTGGTGAAGCAGCAGCACGAGAAGGCGCTGAAGCTCCTCACCGACAACCGCGCCAAGCTGGACGAGCTGGCCGCCTTCCTGTACGAGAAGGAGACCATCACCGGCGAGGAGTTCATGGAGATTCTGAACAAAAAATAAGCGAAACGCCCCCGGCGTCACCGGGGGCGTCCATCGGAGGAATACCGCATGAAGTTCATCACGACACTGGCCGTCACCTTCTTCGCCGGCATGGGCGCAGGACTGGGCACTGGCTTTGCGGGCATGAGCGCCGCGGCGGTCATCAGTCCCATGCTCATCACATTCCTGGGCATGGACCCCTACATGGCGGTAGGCATCGCTCTGGCCTCCGACGTGCTGGCCAGCGCCGTCTCCGCCTACACCTACCGCAAAAACAAGAACCTGGATATCCGGAACGGCATCATTATGATGGTCACCGTGCTTCTGTTCACCGTGGCAGGCAGCTACATCGCCAGCCTGGTGCCCTCCCGCACCATGGGAAGCTTCTCCGTGATCATGACGTTCCTGCTGGGCGTCAAGTTCATCGTCCGTCCCGTTATGACCACCAAGGAGGCCATGCTGGGTGTCTCCGCCAAAAAGCGTGCCGTTCAGTCTGTGGTCTGCGGCATCGTCATTGGCTTCATCTGTGGCTTCGTGGGCGCGGGCGGCGGCATGATGATGCTGCTGATTTTGACCACGGTGCTGGGCTATGAGTTGAAAACCGCCGTGGGTACCAGCGTGTTCATCATGACCTTTACGGCGCTGACCGGCGCCATTTCCCACTTCACTATCGGCGGCGCACCGGACTGGACGGTACTGGCGCTGTGTGTGGTGTTCACCCTGATCTGGGCCCGCATCGCCGCGGTATTTGCCAACAAGGCCGAACCCAAAACGCTGAACCGCGCTACCGGCGTGGTGCTGGTGATCCTCGGCGCCGCCATCATGACCTTCAACCTGCTGAAGTGACCGCTGAAATATGACAAGAACGCCTCCGGCACTGCCGGAGGCGTTCTTTCCTTCACTTATTCTGCTCATACAGCACGGCCAGTCCCCGCAGAATGAGGTCCGCGGCCATGTGCATCTCATGCCGGCAGGCCGGCGCGATCACCGGCGCGATGCCGCCGGTGGCCACCACTGTGGCCTTTCGGCCAAGCTCGGCCTCCATCCGGTCGATCAGTCCGTCCAGCAGCAGCGCCGAGCCCAGCACGCACCCGCTTTGCATACACGTCAGCGTGTCGTCGCCGATGGCTCTATCCGGCACCGCCAGCGGGATGTCCGGCAGCAGCGCCGTGCCGCCCGCCAAAGACGACAGCGCCAGGTTTGCCCCTGGCAGGATGGCTCCGCCCCGGAACGCTCCCTGCTCATCCAGCACCGTCACCGTGGTGGCGGTACCCATGTCGACCAGCAGCAGCGGCGGCTGATACAGATCCAGCGCGCCCACGGCGGCGGTCAGCAGGTCCGCGCCCAGCGTCTCCGGCCGCTTGATCCGCACCGGTACGCGGCAGCGGACGTTTCCGCCCACCACCAGCGGCTCTTTTCCGGTCAGCAGCCGCGCCGCGCCCTGCAGGGCCCGGGTCACCGGCGGCACCACCGAGGAGATGATGACCTGCTCCACCTCCTGCCTGTCCACCTCCGCCAACTCCAACAGCTGGCTCAGTGCCACGGCGTAATCGCCCACGGCGTTGTCCCGCCGCGTGGCGATGCGGAAGTTGCGGCGCACCTCGCGCCCCTCCATCAGTCCCACGACCACATGGGTATTTCCCACGTCCAAAGCCAGCAGCATACGCGCGCCTCCCGTCTTATGCGTTGGTCTTGCGGGCAGCCAGCTTGCCCCGGCTGTACATAACGGCCTTGGCAATAGCCGCGCCGGTGATTAGGCACACCGCGCCCTCCACCAGTCCGTTCACGCCCACAAAAGCGATGACGAACAGGAATGCGTTGGCGCTGCCGAGGGCGGCCACAAAGCCCTGAATGTACTCCGTGTGATAGAAGCACAGGCACAGCGTGGTCATAAACAGCACCGTGTTGCACAGCGCGCCGATCAGGCCCGCCGCGCCGAAGGACCACAGATTCGTCTTGTCCAGCTTGTTCAGGCCCTTGAAGGCCACGCCGCACAGCCAGCCCGCCAGAATACGGGTGGGCACGCACACCAGGAACGTGTAGATGGGGTTGATACCCAGCAGCACCGCGCCGAACTGGCTCCTGCCGAAGCATTCCCAGAAGCTGATGCAGCCGAACACGCCGCCCAGAATGGCGCCGCTGGCCGGCCCCATGACGATGGCGCCCACGATCACCGGCACCATCAGCAGCGTGATCTCCAGCCCCGGCATCTTGATCATGCCCAGACCCGTGACCTCCAGCAGCAGCATAATGGCCACCAGCACGGAAATGCGTACCAGGTCCTGCACGGAATAGGTCCCGCGCTTCGTTTCGTTATTCATAGTTTTACCTCCTGCTGCCGCCTCCGTCCAGCAGAGTGCGGCGCTCGCACGTATGATACCACATTTTCGCGTTTTTGCAATAGCTGATTTCAAAAAAAGTACCCCCGGCTTCGCCGGGGGTACTGGTCGTATGCCGCACGATCGGTCCGGCGAAGCCGGGGTACTGGCTGTGCGCCGCCGTATAGGCCGGTCAGCGCTTCCTTCTCCGCATCCAGGCCATGCCGCCCACGGACGCCAGCGCCATGCCGATATAGGCCCCGATGCCCGCGTCGAACGTGGTGGGGCTGTCCACCCCGCCGATGGTGAAGTTCATCGTCACGTTGCCCGCGTCGGACAGAATGGTCACCGTGTGCCTGCCGTCCTTCAGCGTCCGCAGATACACCGCCTTCAGATAGACCTCGATGCCGCCGTTGTCCTCGGCGACGTAGTTGGCCGCGGCGATGGTCCTGCCGTCCACCTGCACGCCCTTAAAGCCGCTGAACGCCGCCGTGCTGCGGAACGTCAGCCCGTAGATGCCGGAGGTGTAATCCGTGGCGCTCTTGGCGGCATCAGCCGTCTTCACCGCGGAAATTCCGGGCGTGGACGCGCCGCCGTAGTAGTACCCGCCGCCGGAGCTGCTCTGCGCCGCCGTGCTGATCACAAACGGCGAGAAGCTACTCACTTCAAATTTGATACCATACTCGGTGTATTCACCCTCAAATTCCTCACGGAATTCGTGGTTGTTGTAGTAGTGCTTGATCGTCGGATGCTCGCCGCGGGCCTTTCGCGCCGCGCCGTCAGCAGTCGTCATACCGAAATAGGAATAGGGAATGTAGACGACGTATTTCTCGTTCTCGCGCCCATGTCCACCAATAAGCGTAAATTGGAAGTACTGCTTGTCCTTGCCCTCTCCCCGCTGGGGATAGCGGTCGCACTTGAACTTCTCGCCTTCGTTTCCGATGATATAGGGTTTGTCCGATTCTTTTGCGCTGCTCTCCGCATTCGTTATGGTAGTCTGCACAAAGGAATCGTTCCGGCCGCAGACATAGGTATAGCCCAGCACTTCATACGTGCCGTCATCCTTTTCCTTCAGCCATTCTGCCGCCATGTGGCGATATCCCAGCATGGACGTATAGCCCACCGTAACGCCGCCGATATCCTGATACGCCACTTCCACATAGCGCATTTGCAGATCCGGCCCCATGCTTTGGGGATGATACTCCTTTACCGCGTTCGGATCGACCGTTTTGAACATGGTATTAAATGCATTCAGTATCTCCCCCTCAAGAGCAGAGGACCCTCCGGTCACCGACATAACACGGTAATGCGTTACACCCTGCAATCTCACGTCGGGCTTTAAGGTAATTCCCTTTTCCAGCTCCCGATCACTGGGCAACTGCGCGCTGCTGTCAAACGAGGTGTAGAAGTGTCCCCCATCGTATGTTACGTTTATACTGCCGGTCGACGTATCCATGTCACCCTGCGTCGGAACAGAAATTGGCTTATTTTCCGTACCAAGGCCGGACAGCTTTGCACCATCCTCTACGCTCACAGAAAACCTCTCCTGCTTGATGTTTCCGGCCGCATCCTTCCACACAAGCAGATACTGCGCCCGACCCACGTCTCCGCCCAATGCGATCAAAGAGACCACACACTTGCTATCGCCATTTGTATTGCTATTCTCAGAAATAGCTGCATTATTACCATTCAAGACCTTACACGCATCAAGTACCAGAGTATAACCCGACGGTGCCGTTATGGTGACCTTGCCCAGCGGAACATTCTGACTGGCGTTCAAACTCTCATTCACCGTCTTGCCGTCGGTCGGCCTTACGATCAGCACGCCCGGCTCCAGCGCCGTGCACTCCCAGGCACTCTGATACTTAGTTTCGAGTATTGCTCCGCTTGTCAGCCGTGAAGCTTCCACATCATTGATCGGCTGGCTGATCGTCTCATAGTGGAAATAGTTTTCCTTCTCTATGACGATCTCGGCGCGTATAGCCAGCCTTTCAATTGGCGTATTTTGACCCGCTTCTTCACTTTCAGCACCCGCAGCCCATACCACGAAAGACCGCATACCGTTGAAATTAGGTGTCGCTGTAACACTCAATACATCGCCCGACTGGTTTACGGCTGCCATCACACCGCCAAAGGCCTGTTCGTCACCTACCCCATTAAATTCCATATTACCGTTTATGAATTGATATGCCGCTTGATCGTTATTCCCGTTAAATTTTGCAATACGCGCTGCATTTTCGGGCTTCACAAAGTGAAGTGTATACCCAACGCTCCCGTTGTTCGTACTTTTCGCCGCCGCCAGCCAGTGCTCCTCGGAGCCCTTCAGCACCGTGACCGTCAGCACACCGTTCGCATAGTTGTATTCGTAGTCCGTTCCCCTTTGGAGTTCCCGCGGAAACGTAACATAAAAGTCTCCCTCATTCTCATTGCTTTGCAGTACAGGTGCCGTATAACCTGCGTCCTTCAACGCCTTGTCTATATCCACCTGTCCCCCCTGCTCACCGCCGCCGGGACCAGGACCGGGACCGGGATTAGAGTTGTTTGCAATTTCCTGCAAGATACCTACACGGTAGCTAAAAAAGCAGGGATGCTCTCCATCCGTTACATACAGCGTTTCAAGAATATCCCTTACCTTTTCACTAAGTGCTCTGTACGCTTCAACCGCTGCATTTGTTACCGTTTTAAAGTCCGCCGCACCAAATTGAGTACCTGTCGGCATGATCTGGTTCGCCATCTCACCACTTTCATAATAAGTAAATGAGCCTTGCGCGCCCAAGAACGCCTTTGCAGCCGCCAAATCTGATTCCGCAGTACCATCTACACATGCAAGGCTATCTACGTTCTTTACAGTTCCAGTCGTTCCCGTCATCTCGCCGCCTGCCGGTGGGCCATTGTCCTCCCCCTCTGCCCACACATTCACACACAGCCCCAGCGCCATCACCAGCGCCAGCAGCAAACTGACCACTTTTTTCATCATACGTTCCTCTCCTTTCCCGCCAAGAGAGTTCGTTTCAGCCCACTGAAACGTTGAAAGGGAGTATACTCCCTCGGCGGCACATAATTACTCCTTCTTTATACCACTTTACCGTCTTTAAAACAATATGCATGGAGGGAATGGTATATTTTTCGGCATTAAATGCAAAAACAGCCGGACTTTTTGTGCAAAAGTCCGGCTGCTTTCGGTTATTCCGCCGTGGGCTGTACGCCGCCCGTGGGCAGTATGGGCCGGCTGATGGGAACGCTCCCCAGCATCAGCTGGTACTCGCCGTCCAGCATCAGCTGCACCTGCGTCACATCCTCCAGTGAGCACAGCGAGTCCACCAGCCCCTGTATCATGCGGTTCTGCGCCTCCGCGTCCTCCGGCAGCAGCGCCGCCACGCTCCCCGGCAGGTTCAGGTAGCATATCCCCTCCTCCGTGCTGGCGTTCAGGGCCGTAAAGCCCTCCGGCAGCAGCGGGTACAGGTCCGCGTAGCTGTCCAGCGGCCGTTCCGTCAGTGCCTTCACCACCGCCTGGGCCACCGTCTCCCCCTCGTACACCGTCAGCCGGCGCTCCTCGCCCACCAGCGTACCGCCGCCGTCCGGGAAGTACAGCTGCACCTTCACCGTCCGCACCACATCGTCCGGGCTGGTCAGCAGCACCTCCTCTGAGGTGTACACCTCGCTGGTCCGGTCCGCAGGCAGCTCGCCCGCCACCGTCAGCCGCACGGCGTAAATGCCATCCAGCTGCATCAGCGACAGCGTGATGCAGTAGTCCGCGATGGTCCGGTCAATACCGATCAGCTGGTCGTATTCGCTGCTCATGTCCACCGACACCGTTCCGCCGGTGACGGTACAGCTCAGCAGCTGCGTCCCCACGGGTATGGGCGCGATGAATCCCTCCGCCGTGCAGCCGCCCAGCAGCAGCTCCATGATGTTAAAGCCGCAGTAATGGGCAATGAGCCGGTTGTTGTCCAGATAATCCGCCAGATCTGTGATCTGCGTGAAACCCTCGCATTTCATAACGATAAAAGCACAGACCATGGCTTTTTGGGGGAAGCCCCGCCGCCCGGTTGCCGCTCTGGGCAGCGTGAAGTCCAAGCTGCTGAAAAGCTTGTCGTAGAACATGGTAGCACTTTGGGGTGTGAACAGCGTCACATCCTGAATGATTTCCTGAAGGTAGATAGCGGCCAGCCCCTTTCCGGTTGGTTTTCGCTCAAGTCAATTTTACCAAAAAGGGGCTCCGCTTTCTATACCATATGAGTGATTTTTGGTTTCAGCCATGGCCGGGAACCATTGCAATTACTACTCTTTGGCCCCGGCGTTTGACACAAACAAAGTCAGGCGGCGCTCCAACTCGGCGTGAGCCGCTCTACTCTGTGGCGGATGCTGCACAAGGAAAAGTAAATGTCCGTCTCGCTGTGAGCTGCGGCGGGTGATTGAACGCGAAAGGGAACCCTAACGGTTCCCTTTCACACGATCCCTCCCTCCGATACTTGTGCCCGGGCAGGTTTTTCGAAAGACTAAGGCAGGCACCCAAAGGGTGCCTGCCTTTCCTGTTTCCTGCTGCGCCTTTCTCAGGGCATCGCCGGCTCGGAGGCAAGGCGCACAGTGAAGTCCTGCGCCGCTGCGCCCTCCGGCAGCAGCTTCGCCATGACCACCAGCCGCTGGTCGCCGGTATTCTCCATGTCGTACTTCCGGCAGCAGGTGGACAGCGTCAGGATGGTATCCTCCTCACTGAAGGTCACACCGTCAAACGCCAGCCAGTTCTTCTCCTCCACCTGCCGGAGGAGGCCGGTGAGCTCCTCACCCGCGGGGTTCGGAGAAATATAGTCGAAGCTGATGTCTGTGATGAAGCAGGCCGTGATCTGGAACACCATGTCGTCACCCTCCACGGAGAGGTAGATGTAGGGGTTCTCCTGCACGAAGTCCGTATCCATGTACCGGTGGAGCTTGGTGAATTTCGGACCGTCCGGGTCGCAGTTGGTGGCGGAGTGGCCAAAGATCACGGTGTTCTTATCCAGCGCGCTCCGGCTGCTCAGATGGTCATCGCAATGGGCGTAGTAGCAGCCCCACTCGCTGAAATTCCCGTTTTCGTCCTTTTGCAGGTAGTACCCGTTGTCCGCCGCCTGCATCACGGCATCGTCCACCTCCGCGCCGGGCATATACAGCCACGCCGCGGTGTCGGGATTTGCCCTTTTGGCGGCAGCCAACTGCTCCTGCCGGTCCACAGCGGGGATGACCTCGCCGACTGTCTGGGGCTCCGTCACCTCCGAAACGGTGGGATACTCCGCCTTTTTGCCGCAGGCGGCGGCCGTGGCCGCCACGGTCAGCAGCAGCGCGGCGATGAGAGCGCAGGAGAGGGTGCGCGTAAACTTTCTCATGGCGTTATCTCCCGCAGCCGGTGGTGCTCCGCGTCACGGTCACGCCGGTCTGGGGATTGCCGTTGGCCTTCATAAAGACGGCCTCGATGGTGTGGTCCTGCGTGACATTCCGGAAGGTGTAGGATGTCACCGCGCCCACGCTCCTGCCGTCCACCAGCACCTTGGCCACGGCGTAGCCCGCATCCGGCGTGATGGTGAAGGTCTGCTCCCCACCCTCGCCGACGGAGGTCCAGCCGGCGGGGGAGATGGTCCCGTTGGCGCCGGCGGACGCCCTGATGGTGCGATCGGTGCCGTACTGGTTGCCGCCGTTTGGCTTGTAATACAGCTCGATCTCACCGCTGAGGGTGGTGTAGTTGCCGTCCGCAGGGGTGAAGCGCCACTTGTAGGCCGTGTTGGCCTTCACGCGGGTGCTGCCCGGCAGCACGTTCCCCGCATCGTCCACCCACTCCAGCACGCCGTCCGCAGGGGAGATGGTGCTGCCGTCCAGCGTCAGCGCCGCGTCATCCAGCGTCTTGCCGCGGGTAATGATCCTGGTGTAGTTGGGCTCGCCGGTGGGTCTGGCCTTGGTGATGGTAACGATCACCGCGTCACTGACAGCCTCCTTGTAGTCCTTGTCCTCCGCCTTGGTGACCGTCACGGTAACGATACCCACCTTCACCGGCGTGAGAAGGCCCGTATCGGGGTCGATGACGGCTTCGCCGGTGCCGTTGGTCACGGCGTAGGCCGCTTTGCCTGTGCCGGAGCCGCCGCTGCTGCCCAGCTGCAGCGTCTCACCGTAGACCACGGTGGTGCCGCCGGTGACACGCAGCGCCGCCTGATTGTCCTTCTCCCGCAGGAGGATGTGCAGCGTAATGGTGAAGTCCTCATAGTTGGCACAGGATGCCTTGAGGGTGATGGTGATCTGGTCGCCCAGCGCCTTCCCCTCGGGGATCGCGTAGGTCAGGAGACTGCCGTCCGCCGCAAAGTCCTGCCTGAGCAGCACCTCGCTGGCCTCGCTGCTGAACGTCCACCGCTGTCCCTCGGGAAGCGAGGACCAGTCCGGCGCGTAGGTGTGTTTCTCGGTATCCGTGTACTTCTGCACCAGCTCCACCGTCCTCAGGTTCCGGCCGTCTGCCGGGCCCACGGTCACATCGATGGCGGCACCGACTACCCCCTTATAGTTTGGGTCATCCGGCTTAAAATTGGCATCATACGTATGGCTGCCGATTTTGTCAAGCACCGTTTGCGGCGTTTGCCAGCTCCATGTGCCGGGTGTAGTGCCTTCGGGGGTTGCCAGCGCAATATCACCAAGCGTTTGACCGTATTTCGCCGTCACGCCAGTGGGCTTTTTATAGGTCGGTGTCGCCTTCTCCACCACAAACTGCACAGCCGCCGTGGTGAATTCCCTGTAGTTATCCGTCTCGCCAATGACCGCGTACATGTAGTAGGTACCGGCATCCAGCGTGGTGGGCTGCATGTTCTCCCACTTCGTGCCGCCGCTGGCGGTATTTTCGGTGCCGTAGTAGTAGACCGCTCTGCCATCGCCCACCTGATATGTCAGGCTGGGCGCGCTGGGCGCATCGTTGTAGGTGAAGCCCGCCATGCTGACGGCGGCGCTCTGCGCGGCCCTGTTGACCTGAACGGTCACAGTGCCCGTGGCCTCCACATAGGTCTTGGTGTCATCCGGCATGAACTTCCACGCAGCGCCTGCATGTGTACCCGCATCCAGCACCGTGTCGGGCTCCTGCCAGGTGAACGTGCCCGCAACGGTCCTGCCGTCCGCCTGCATCGTGCCGCTGATGGCGATGGCGCCCAGCTTCTCGCCGTAGGTGATCTCGGCGGGACTCAGCGTCAGCGCGCCCTCCGGACTGGGCGTCAGCTTGGCCTCCACCTTCAGGGTAACGGTGATGGTGTAGTCCTCATAGTTGTCGGCTCCGGTGACGTTGACCTTCACCTTGGCGGTCTTGCCCACCTTGGACGCATCGTCCGCAAAGCCGAAGCGCAGGATACCTTCACTAATCGAACATGTACCGTTCAGCACACCGGCATCATCTGTCACGCTGCCCAGCACCGCCGTGCCGCCCTCCGCGATCAGGCTGCTCAGGTCCACGGTGCCGTTGTTGTCGTACATGGCGGAACCGTTCACCGTTCTGTCGCCATAGGCCGCCCTGCGGATGGTGAAATACACCACCTCATCCGCGAGCTTCAGCGTATAGTTGTCCGCCTTGAAGCCGCTGCCGTCCGCCAGCGCCAGATTGCCCCCGGTGATGGCGTAGCTGCCCGCGTTCGCGCCTGCGTCACGCGCCAGTACGCCTCTGAAGGCGGGGGTCTCGCCGTTCACCGCACCGGCGAGGGTATAGGTCAGCGCGGGGTCTTTCTCGCCGTAGGTCTTGCCCTGACCGGCATCCGGCGTCACCGTGATGACAGCGGGGGTAATGGCGGCCATCGCCGAAGCCTGCTGGCCGCTGGCCGCCAGCCGATAGTTGCCCGCGGACGCGCCGCCCAACGTCAGGCCGGAGATACGGACGGTCTTGTCCGTGCCCACGTCCTTGCTGTCGAAGGTACCATCGGCGGAAACGGTGAGTTCATCGCCTTCCGCCTTGCCGCTGATGACCGCCCCGCTGACATCCAGCACGGCGTCAGCGCTGCCGTTGTAGGTCTTATCCGCCGCCGTGATGCCGCTGACAGTGACGGCCCTGGGCGTGATGGCGAAGCTCTCCGCCACCGCGCTGAACGCATAGTTGCCCATGGCCGTGATGGTCACGGTGCCGCCCGTGCTGACATCTCGGTTCTCGCCATAGGCGACGGTGTAATCCCGCCCCTCGGTCAGCTTGGTGCTGCCGATCTTTACGGTGGGCGCAGGCGTGATCTGCCCGCCGGTATAGGTGGTGTCACCGCTCAGCGTCACCGCCGGCGCGGTCTCATTGGCCGCGATGGTGAACGTCCAGCTGTCGTCCGTCAGGTCTGCGGCGGCATCGTAGTTCTTGCCCTCCGCCACGTCGATCCTGACGTTGTACGTGCCCACATCGGCGGGCTGCTCCACCTTGACGCCGTTCCGATAGTACTTCACCGTGACGCCGCCCATGCCCGCAATACCGGCC
>OHBW01000789.1_pt1 | contig 13760 bp, 13 predicted proteins | sample 1577411 | NCBI WGS metagenome assembly OHBW01 (sample SAMEA3879534, study PRJEB24766) | human gut metagenome | biome: human-associated habitat; feature: feces | place: USA | collected 1985/1987 | reverse complement strand
CGAAAGAACAGAAGATTCTTCGTAAAGAATATATGGAACTTATCCGAGTGAACTTAAGAAGCCAGCTGAACAATATTGACATGGAACAAAAAGATGGAAGTATTGTTAATCTTGGTGAGAAGTATGGCGAAAAATATATGAACAAGAAAGGAAACTAGGATCATGTTACAGAATTTACCACAGGATCCTGTTATCCTTCTGAGCGTCATAAATACAAAGCTCAGAGATTTTTATCCATCACTGGATCAGTTATGTAAAGAGATGGAAGTGAATAAAAAAGAACTTATAGATAAATTAGATCTGATTGACTATGCTTATGATGCATCCTGCAATCAGTTTGTATAAAGGAAATGAGAATGAAAGAAATAATTGAAAATGTAAAACTGGTGGAAAATGCACCGTTGGAAGAACCTGCCCGTCAGTATTATTTTATGGAAAAAGCAAAAGAATACGTTGCTGAAATGTCTGAGAAACTGGGGCGTCCATTAACTGCGTGTGTGACGACATTTGGTTGTCAGATGAATTCGAGGGACTCTGAAAAACTGCTTGGTATTTTAGAGAAGGTTGGGTATGCAGAAGAAACGGATGAAGAGAAAGCGGATTTTGTAATCTACAATACCTGTACTGTTCGTGAAAACGCAAACCTTCGTGTTTATGGACGTCTTGGACAACTTGGTTCCATTAAGAAAAAGAATCCACATAAGATGATCGCACTTTGCGGATGCATGATGCAGGAACCGGAAGTTGTTGAGAAATTAAAAAAGAGCTACCGCTTTGTTGACCTTATTTTCGGCACACACAACATTTACAAATTTGCAGAACTTTTAACATCTGCAATACAGTCTGACAGAACAGTCATTGATATCTGGAAAGATACAGACAAGATTGTAGAGGATCTTCCGGTTGAAAGAAAATATCCTTTCAAGTCTGGTGTAAATATCATGTTCGGATGTAACAACTTCTGTAGTTACTGTATTGTACCTTATGTACGTGGACGTGAAAGAAGCCGTGAACCGAAGGCAATCATCCGTGAGATTGAACGTCTTGTTGCAGATGGTGTTGTAGAAGTCATGCTGCTTGGACAGAATGTCAATTCTTATGGAAAGAACCTTGAAGAACCGATGACATTTGCACAGCTTCTTCAGGAGATTGAAAAAATTGAAGGACTTGAAAGAATCCGTTTCATGACTTCACATCCGAAGGATCTGTCAGATGAGCTGATCGAGGTCATGAAGCATTCCAAAAAGATCTGCCGACATCTGCATCTGCCGCTGCAGTCAGGTTCGACAAGGATACTGAAAGCAATGAACCGGCATTATACAAAGGAGCAGTATGTGGATCTGGCACTGAAGATCAGGCGGGAGATCCCGGATATTGCGATCACGACAGATATTATTGTGGGCTTCCCGGGAGAAACCAAGGAAGATGTAGAGGAAACGATCGATGTGATCAAAAAGGTGCAGTTTGAAAATGCTTTTACCTTTATTTATTCCAAGCGCACAGGAACGCCTGCTGCAGCCATGGAAAATCAGGTACCGGAAGCTGAAGTGAAGGAGAACTTCAACAAAGTACTGAAAACTGTGCAGGATACCGCCAGAAGCAGAGTCGGTAATCTGCTCGGTCAGACAGTCACGGTTCTGGTGGAAGAGAAAAATGAGCAGGATGACAGCTTGGTAACAGGACGTATGTCCAACAATACGATCGTTCATTTCCCGGGCGGAGAGGATCTGATCGGAACGCTTGCAGAAGTACATCTGGATGAATGTCACGGATTTTACTATACAGGAACTGTAGAAAATAAGCGGTAACATAGTGTATGATCCCGTGTTGCGAAAATAATGCAGGATGATTGACTCAAATAGGATGAGAAGTTACCGGAGAATCAGACGGTATGACGAAAGAGGCAGAAGATGGCAGATTTAACACCGATGATGCAACAGTATATGGCGACAAAGGAACAGTATAAGGACTGCATTTTGTTTTACCGGCTGGGCGATTTTTATGAGATGTTCGAGGAGGACGCGCGCATTGCTTCGCGCGAGCTCGATCTGACGCTCACCTCGCGCGACCATGCCAAGGACAAAAGCGCAGAGGACAAAATTCCCATGTGCGGCGTGCCGTATCATTCCTCGGAGAGCTATATCGCGCGGCTGGTCGCCAAGGGCTACAAGGTCGCCATCTGCGAGCAGATGGAGGACCCGGCGCTGGCAAAGGGGCTTGTAAAGCGCGATATCATCCGCATCGTGACGCCCGGCTCTGTGACGGAAAGCTCGATGCTGGTGGAATCCAAAAACAATTATTATGCCTGCGTCTACGGCGCAGCCGGTACATACGGCCTGTGCTTCTGCGATGTGTCGACCGGCGCGTTCAGCGCGACGCAGGTTTCCGGAGCCGACGCCATGCAGGACGCGCAGAACGAGCTTGGCAGCTTTCTGCCGTCCGAGGCCCTTCTGGGCGGCACGGCGGCGGAGGACGGCGCGCTGGCGGATTTCCTGCGCGACCGCTTCCACACCTGCGTAAATCTGGGAACGGACGCGCAGTTTGACCCTGCGCTGTGCGCGGCTGCCGTGACGGCGCAGTTTGGGCAGTCGCCGGAGGCGCTCGGTCTTGCGAATATGCCGTGCGTCATTGCAGCGGCGGGCGCGCTTCTGACCACGCTGCGCGATTTACAGAAAAACGAGCTGCCGCACATCCGGGCGCTGGAATTATATATTGCAGGCAAGTTCATGCAGCTCGATCTTGCCGCGCGGCGGAATCTCGAACTGACGGAGACGATGCGCGCAAAGGAAAAGCGCGGGAGCCTTCTGTGGGTGCTCGACAAAACGAAGACCGCCATGGGCGGCCGTCTGCTCCGGGCGTGGATGGAGCGGCCGCTTCTCAGCCCCGCGCAGATCACGCGCCGACTGACTGCCGTGGAGGAGCTGGTCAAAAAGACCATCGACAGGGAAGAGCTGATCTTGTCCCTGCGCGAAATTACAGACTTTGAACGCGCCATGACCCGCATTATGACGGGCACGGCCTCCTGCCGTGATCTTGCCGCGCTTTCACAGGGCGCGGCGAGTCTACCTGCCGTCAAGGAGCGGCTGTCCGGGATGCGCGCGCCGTATTTGCAGACGCTTTTTGAGCAGCTTGACACGCTGGCAGATCTCAAGGAGAAGATCGACGCGACCATCGTGGACGATCCTCCGTTTCTGCTGCGCGAGGGCGGCCTGATCCGCGACGGCGCGAACAAAGAACTCGACGAGCTGCGCGCCGTCCAGTCCGGCGGCAAGGGCATGCTCACGCAGATCGAGGCCCGCGAAAAGGAAAAGACCGGCATCCGGAACCTGCGCGTGGGCTATAACCGTGTATTCGGCTATTATATCGAGGTTGCAAAGGGTCAGCTGAATCTGGTCCCGGACAGCTATATCCGCAAGCAGACGCTCTCCACCGGCGAACGGTACATCACGGAAGAACTCAAAGAACTGGAAAGCACGATCTTAACGGCGAAGGACCGCATTGTCGCACTGGAATATGACCTGTTCGTGGCGCTGCGGCAGTTTGTCGCGGGGGAATCTGCCCGCGTCAAGCAGACGGCGCAGGCTGTCGCGCAGCTGGACGTGCTGTGCAGCTTTGCCGCCGTCGCCGTCCACAATCATTACTGCAAGCCGGAGGTCGATCTCGGCAATACCGTATCGATCACGGCGGGCCGCCATCCGGTCGTCGAGCAGATGCTCAAAAACGCGCTGTTCGTGCCGAACGACACGCTGCTTGGCTCGGAGGACTGCCGCACGGCCATCATCACCGGCCCGAACATGGCCGGTAAATCGACCTACATGCGGCAGGTGGCGCTCATCGTCCTCATGGCGCAGATGGGCTCGTTCGTCCCGGCGCAGTCGGCGCACATCGGCATTGTCGACCGGCTGTTTACGCGCATCGGCGCATCGGACGATCTGGCCTCCGGCCAGTCGACATTCATGGTCGAGATGACCGAGGTTGCCGACATCCTCAAAAACGCGACGCCGCGTTCGCTTCTCATCCTCGACGAGATCGGCAGAGGCACGTCGACGTTCGACGGCATGGCGATCGCAAGAGCCGTGCTCGAATACGCGGCCGACCGCAAGCGGCTGGGCGCGAAAACGCTCTTCGCCACGCACTATCACGAGCTGACGGACATTGAGCAGGCGCTGCCGGGCGTCAAAAACTTCAACATTGCCGTCAAGAAGCGGCAGGGGGACATGATCTTCCTGCGCAAGATCGTCCCCGGTGCAGCGGACGACAGCTACGGCATCGAGGTCGCCAAGCTCGCGGGCATTCCCGACCGGGTCATCACGCGCGCGCGGGAAATTCTCAAGGATCTCGAATCCGGCGCGCCAGAGCGTGCAAAGCCCGCCGCCGCGCCCGTGTCCGATCAGGTTTCCATGCTCGATATGCAGTCGGACGAGCTGCGCCGCGCACTTGAAGCCATCACCGTCGAAACACTCACGCCCATCGAGGCGCTGAACCAGCTGTACCAGCTGAAGCAGCTGCTGTAAAGGGGCTGCCTGTAGGGGCCGATGCCTGCATCGGCCCGGCAGAATGCAGCTTTTTTACGGGACTCTTCAGCGAATTCGCAGCTTCCCAATGGGCCGACAGAGTCGTCGGCCCCTACAGATTCTCTCGGAAAGGGGCTTCTCCATTATGGCCCGCAAAGCGTCCCACGCGATTTCTTACCGGCTGACGAAATTTGAAACGATTGCCGGGTGGCTTTATCTGCCGTTTTATCTGCTGATTCTGAATCTGCTTCTGCAGCTGGCGAACGTGAAATTCTCGCTTGGCATGACGGCACTGACGATGAATCTCGTCTATTTTGCCGTGAATCTGCTGGCCGTGCTGCTGATTTTCCATGGTTTCCTGCGGCAGTCGTTTTTCGGCGGCTCGTTCTGGAATTTTGTGCAGGCGCTGGTTCTGGGCTTCGCGATGTATTACGCGGGCACGTGGGTGCTGCAATTCGCGCTTTCCCGGCTGGCTCCCGGCTTTACGATCTACAATAACGAAACGGTCGGTTCGCTCATTTCCGATAACCAGTATGTCATGCTGGCCGTGACGGTTTTCCTTGCGCCGATCATTGAGGAGACGCTTGTGCGCGGGCTTGTCTTCGGCTCCATTCAGCCGACGTCGCGCGTCATGGCGTATCTCGTGTCCGTTATTCTGTTCACGCTCATGCACAATTGGCAGTATTTCATGCTCTATCCTGCCGGAAAGGTGCTTCTGAGCTGCATTCCGTATCTGCCCGCCTCCGTCGCGCTGGCCTGGACGTATGAAAAGGCCGGGACGATCTGGGCGTCCATCTCGCTGCACGCCATTGTCAACGCGCTGTCGTTCGGGCTTTTGCAGCTGAACTTCTGATTGGGAGGGGCTTTATGCCGAAGATCATTCAGCTTGACCGCCATGTCGCCGATCTCATCGCCGCAGGCGAGGTCGTCGAGCGCCCGGCGTCCGCCGTCAAGGAGCTGGTCGAAAATTCCATTGACGCAGGCGCAAAAAATATTACAATAGAATTACAAAACGGCGGCATGACTTTCCTGCGCATCACCGACGACGGCTGCGGCATGGAGCCGGTCGACGCCCGCACGGCGTTTCTGCGCCACGCGACGAGCAAGATCCGCAAAAAAGAGGATCTTGCCTGCATCGGCACGCTTGGTTTCCGGGGCGAGGCGCTGGCGGCCATTTCGTCCGTGTCGAAGATCGACCTGCTCACGCGGGCGCAGGGCGCGGAAAACGGCGTCCGGCTGCATCTGGAGGCGGGGCAGGTCCTGTCCGAGGAGCCTGCCGGATGCCCGTGCGGCACGACAATTTTGGTGCGGGAGCTGTTTTACAACACGCCCGCGCGGATGAAGTTCATGAAATCCGACGCGGTGGAGTCCTCCGCTGTTTTCTCCGTCGTGCAGCAGCAGGCGCTCGCGCACCCGGAGATCTCCTTCCGCTTTTTGAAGGACGGGCAGGAGCAGCTGCACACTGACGGGCAGGGCGACCGCATGGCCGCGATCTACGCCATCTATGGCCGGGAGCTGGCCAACAATATGCTGCCGGTCGACGGCAGCTGGGAAAAGCTGCGCGTGCGCGGCTTCGTCACGAAGCCGACCGCCACGCGCGGCAACCGCGCCTGGCAGAGCTTTTTTGTCAACAACCGCTATATCAAATCCCGGCTGCTCTCCGCCGCTGTAGAAGAGGCGTACCGCAACCAGATCATGGTGGGCCGCTTCCCGGCCTGCGTGCTGGAGATCGATATGCCCGTGCAGGCCGTGGATGTGAACGTCCACCCGGCCAAGACGGAGGTCAAGTTCCTGTCCGAGCGCGAGGTCTTCGATGCGGTGCACTATGCCGTTTTGTCCACGCTCTCCAGAGCGGCGGGCCGCCCGGAATGGAAAACGCCGGAGAAAAAGCAGGAGCCTGCTCCGCAGCCGCAATCACAGCCAAAAGCTGTCCAGCCGCCGAAGCCCGGCTTCTATCAGACCATGCAGGCATCCGAATACCGCCGTCAGGCTGCGCAGCAGCCTGTGCAGAAGCCGGCCCAGCCCGTGCTGGCCTCGCCGGTGCAGCTGCCGCACTCCGAGCCTGTGCCTGCGCAGCAGAGCTTTCCGCTTCCGAAGCCGGAAGCAAAGCCGGAGGTCAGACCGGAGCCGAAGCCCGAACCGAAGATTGAGGTCAGGCCCGAGCCGAAGCCGGAACCCGTCAAAGAGCCGGAAGCACAGCAGGCGCTTTCTGTCCCGGAAGAGCCCTTCCGCATCATCGGCGAGGCGCTGCACACCTATATCATTGTCGAGCAGGGCGAGGCCGTTCTGTTCCTCGACAAGCACGCCGCGCACGAGCGTATCCGCTTTGAGGCGCTCAAAAAGGAGGACCACCCCATCATGGCCCAGCTGCTGCTGGCCCCTGTTTCCGCAGAACTTTCACGGGAAGAGGCCGCTGCCGTGCTGGAAAACAGGGCGCTTCTGGAGCGCTGCGGGTTCGAGACGGAGGACTTTGGCGGCGGAGACGTGCTCATCCGGCAGATCCCATCCGACGTGGACGTGGAGGACGCAAAGGCGCTTTTGCAGGAGCTGGCGGGCGATCTGCTGGCCGGAAAAACGCTCGACCCGGACAGCCTGCGCGACAATCTGCTGCACACCATCGCCTGCAAATCGGCCATCAAGGCCGGATGGCAGACGTCTGATGAGGAGCTGCGGCGGCTCGTGCAGGAGGTTCTGTCCCGCGACGATATCAAATACTGCCCGCATGGCCGTCCCGTCTGCGTGACGCTCACGAAGCGGCAGCTGGAAAAGCAGTTCAAGAGGGTCTGAGCATGGACAGGATCATCTGCGTCGTCGGCCCGACGGCCTCCGGCAAGACGAAGCTTGCCGTGCAGCTTGCGAAGCTGTACGGCGGCGAGGTCGTCTCCTGCGATTCCATGCAGATCTACAAACACATGGACATCGGCACGGCCAAGCCCACAAAAGAGGAGATGGAGGGCGTGCACCACCATCTGCTGGACATGGTCGAACCGGGTGAGGATTTTTCCGCCGGAAAATACGTGCAGCTGGCAGACAGCTGCGTGCAGGACATTTTATCGCGCGGCAGGACCGCCGTCATCGCGGGCGGCACGGGGCTGTATGTCGACAGCCTCATCGCGGGCCGTTCATTTGCGCCCGTCCCGCAGACCGGCAGGCGCGAAGCGCTTGAAACGCAGCTGCGCGAAACGGGCGGCGAGGCCATGCTGGCGCGTCTGCGCGAAATTGACCCGGAGGCCGCTGCGCGGCTCCATCCGGCGGACGAAAAGCGCATTGTCCGCGCGATGGAGGTCTATGAGGAAACCGGCAAGACCATCACGCAGCACAATCTGGAAACGCAGGCCATCCCCCCGCGCTACCGGCCCGTGTGGCTGGGGCTTGATTACAGCGACCGCGCCGTTTTGTACCGGCGCATCGATCTGCGGGTCGACAAAATGCTGGAAGACGGACTGCTGGACGAAATTCGCGCGCTGCTCGCCCTCGGCGTCAGCCCGAAGGCGACCGCCATGCAGGCCATCGGCTATAAAGAATTTTTTGGATACTTAAACGGCGCGTGCACGCTGGACGAAGCCGCTGCGCTCTGCAAGCAGCGCTCGCGCAACTACGCCAAGCGGCAGCTGACCTGGTTCCGGCGCAATCCGGACATTCACTGGCTCCGGCTGACGGGCACGGAAGATTTTTCGGAGGTTCTTTCCGCCGCTCGACAGAATATTCCTTTTTCCGCGTTTTGAATATGGTACGATATGGGTGTCAGATCATTGGGGAGGCTCTGATGCAATGGACAAGGGCATTGGAGCAGAGCCTCCCATATAAAGAAAAGGAGCCGATACCCATGCAAAAAACAACAGAGAATTATCAGGACGTTTTTCTGAACCAGGCCCGCAAGGACCGCACGATGCTGACCGTTTTTCTGATGAACGGCTTTCAGATGCGCGGCATTATCACGGGCTTTGACCAGTTCGTGATCATGCTGCAGTCCGACGGGCGGCAGCAGATGATCTATAAGCACGCGGTGTCTACCATGACGCCCGCCATGCCCGTCCACCTGACGCAGGGCTGAGCACCGTTCTTGCTCCTGCGGGAAGGAGCGCTATGAAGCAAGGCAAATCCTATTTTACAGTCATCCTCTGGATCCTGCTGGCCGCGATCGCCGCGTATTTCGGCTATCACGTGATCAGCAGTCTCTATGCACCCCTTATGACGGCCACCGTCACACCATATGAAGCCGGGGCGGGCTACTACGCCTCCGGCTTTGTCGTGCGTGAGGAGGAGCTTTTATATTCGCAGTACGGCACGACCGTTCTGAGCTGTGCCGAAGGCGCGCACGTGGCCGCGAACGACACCGTCGCCACCGGCTACCGCTCCGAGGACGCACGGCTCCGGCAGACGCGCATGGACGAGCTGTCCGGCCAGATCGAGCAGCTTCAGTACGCGTGGAGCGCCGTCTCCAGCGTCTACGATCAGGCTGCGCTCGACACGGACATCGCGGATGCGCTTGCGCAGCTGAGCCGGTACCTGGCGCTGCGCGACATGAATTCCGTCTCCGATCTTTCGCCGGAGCTCAAGGGCCTCATCCTGCGGCGCACGGGAAGCGGCGCCGACAGCGGCACGCTGCAATCGCGCATCAGCGCCCTGCAGGCGGAGCTGGATACGCTTGAGGCGCAGTCCGCGGGCGATACCAGCGCCATTTCCGCGGGCAGGGCCGGAACATTTTCCGCCGCCGTCGACGGCTATGAGGCCGTGCTGACGCCGGAACGGCTGATGGACATGACCGTTGCGGAATTTGAGGCCGTCCAGCCGGACGAGGTGGACGCCCACGCCATCGGCAGGCTCATCACGTCCACGACCTGGTATTACGCCTGCGTCGTGCCCGCAAGCGAGCTTTCCGATGTGGAGGAGGGCGACCGCGCCACGCTGACCTTCGCCCGCGATTATTACCAGCCGGTCACCATGCGCGTGGAGCGTCTGGGCGAAAACGAGGCAGGCTCCCGGCTGCTGGTCCTGTCGTCTGACCGGGCATTGCAGAACGTAACGCTCCTGCGGCAGCAGTCGGCGGAGATCGTCTTCACGTCCTACGCCGGGCTGCGCGTCCCGAAGTCCGCCGTCCGTGTCGAAAACGGTCAGACGGGCGTGTATATCCTCGAAGGGACGCTCGCCAAGTGGAAGCCCATCACCATTCTCCACGATACCGGCGAAAGCTATGTCGTCACGCTCGACACCAGCTCGACCAACAACCTCTGGCCGGGCGACGAGCTGATTATCAACGCGAAAAATCTATACGATGGAAAGGTCGTCAACTGATATGTCTACAATTGCTGAAAATATCGCGAATATCCGCGCCCAGATGGCTGAGGCCGCAAAAAAAGCCGGACGCGACCCGTCCGAAATTCTGCTGTGCGCCGCGACGAAGATGAACGACGCCGAGCGCGTGAAGGAAGCCGTCGCCGCAGGCGTCGACTGCTGCGGCGAGAACCGCGTGCAGGAGCTCCAGGCCAAGCGCCCGCTGGGCGCATACACGGGAAAGCCCCTGCACTTCATCGGCCATCTGCAGACCAACAAGGTCAAGTATCTCGTCGGCGTGGTCGATCTCATTGAGTCCGTCGACCGGCTGGAGCTGCTGGAGTGCATCGAAAAGCAGGCGGAAAAGCTGGGCGTCGTGCAGAACATTCTCTTTGAGGTCAACATCGGCAATGAGGAGAGCAAATCCGGCTTTACCCCGGCCGAGGCCGCCGCGCTTGCCGCCCGAATGGCCGATTTTCCGCACACGGCGCTCAAGGGTCTGATGGCAATTCCCCCTGTGAGCGAATTTCCGGGCGAAAATTGCAGATATTTTGCCGAAATGCGCAATCTTTTTGTTGACATAAGGGCAAAAAAATACGATAATGTGTCCATGGAATGCCTGTCGATGGGCATGAGCGACGATTTTGCCGACGCCATCGCCGAAGGCTCGACCATGGTGCGCATCGGCACCGCAATTTTTGGCAAACGGAACTATAACATCTGACCGACACGCCGACACGGCACAATTACATAGAATAGCAAATCTGGAGGATACATTACAATGGGATTTATGGATGACCTGAAGAAGCTCACGAAGCCGTATACAGAAGACGACGACGATTTTGATGAATTCGACGACGATGCCCGCCCCAGCCGGCCTTCCCGTTCGTCCTCGGCGCCGAAGCCCTCGTACCGCAGCAGCTTCGATCTGGACAGCGATGAGTTTTCCTCGACCGGCAGCAGCGCTTCCACCGGCCGCCGGACGCTCGGAGGCAATAACTCCGCCGGTACGCAGAGCGGCAAGGTCGTGAACATTCACGCCACGGCCCAGCTGCAGGTCGTGCTCGTCAAGCCCGACCGCTTTGACAGCGTGACCGAGATCGCGGAGCATCTGCGCAGCAAGCACGCGGTCGTCCTCAATCTGGAATCCACGAACAAGGACGTCGCCCGCCGCCTGGTCGATTTCCTGTCCGGCTGCGCCTATGCGCTCGACGGCAAGATCAAAAAGATCGCCATCAGCACCTACATCATCACGCCGTACAACGTCGACTTCGTCGGCGACAATCTGATGGACGAATTGGAAAACAACGGCGTCTATCTCTAATCGTACAAGGGGGCAGCGTCCATGTTCACACCGCAGGAAATTCAGGAGCAAACCTTCTCCAAGGCCGTCTTCGGCGGCTATGATATGCAGCAGGTCGACGATTTTCTCGAACCGCTGACCGACGACTACATCACGCTCTATAAGGAAAATTCCGTGCTCAAGGCCAAGATGAAGATCCTGGTCGAAAAGCTGGAGGAATACCGCGCCCAGGAGACGAAGCAGTCCACTGCCGCAGCCGATGCAGAGGCCAAAAGCGCCCAGCTGCTCAAGGAAACGCAGGCGCGGTGCGCCGCCATGCTGCAGAACGCGGAGGTCAACGCGCAGACCAATGCGCAGGTCAACGCCGCGAACGTGCAGCTTGCGCAGCTCAATCAGCAGCTGCACGCCGAGCAGGAGCGGCTGGATTACGCCAAGCAGACCGCGCTGAATTTCATCTCCGTGGTCGAGCGCGACATTCAGGGCCATCTGGAGCTGCTTGAAACGCTCAAGGCCCGCGATCTGACGCGCGAAGCCGCGCCTGAGCAGCCGCAGCCTGCGCATGAAAAGCCCTACGACTGGCAGGCAGAGCAGCCCGCAGCGCCCGCAGCTCCCGCTCCCGCTCCCAGTGAGGACGCAGAGAAAATCGCGACGGAGATCTCCGACAACCTTGAAAAGCTGATCGGCAGCGACAGCGGAGCCGAAACGAAGACCGCCTCCGCGCCCGCACTGTCCAAGCAAAGCGCACGCCCCATGCACCCCGAAAGCGCGACGATCAAATTTGAAGATCTCAAATTTGGCCGCAATTACGACCCGACATCATCGAAGTAAGCCGTGCAAAACTCCCCCACCCACGGTGGGGGAGTTTTCTATCCTTCGCTGTGCAGTGCCGCCAGCAGCGCGTTCAGGCGCAGCTCTTCGTCCGTGCGGCGGAGATAGACACGCCCGCTCAGCCTTTCCGCGAACAGCGCCTCCGGCGCTGCTTCTCCTGCGGCCAGCATCCGCTTTTTTGCGGGCGGGAGCGTCTTGAGGAACGCTTCCAGCCGTGCGGCGGCTGCGTGGTCCTCCGCCTGATAGAGTGCGGCAAGGGCCTCGGGCGGGTGCGCCCGCGTGTATTTTGCGCAGGCCGCGCCGCCGGACGCGTGCTGCCGCAGGCGCTTTTCGATGTCGGCAGCAATGCCGGTATACAGACTCCCGCCCCGGCAGCGGAGCATATAGACGAAATACATTACAGCTCCGTCAGCGCGTTCGCGATCGCGGCGAAGCCCGGAATATCCAGCGTCTCCCCGCGCACCGTGGGCGCAAAGCCGCAATCTTCGATCACGGCGGCAAGCGCGGGCTTGTCAAACTGCGAAAGCCCGGATGAAAGCGCGTTCAGAAGCGTCTTTCTGCGCTGGGCGAACGCTGCGCGAACGACCTTGAAGAACATGGTCTCGCTTTTGATCTCGCAGACCGGCTCTTTCCGCATGGTGAGCTTTAAAACCGCGCTCGTGACCTTCGGCTGCGGGATGAAGCAGCTTGCCGGTACGTCGAACAGCAGCTCCGGCTCGGCGTAATACTGGCAGAAGACGCTGAACGCGCCGTAATCGCCCTTGCCTGCGGGCGAGCAGATGCGCTGCGCGACCTCCTTCTGCACCATGACGGTCACGGCCTCGAACGCACGGCTCTCCAGAAGCGCTGCCAGCACGGGCGTGGTGATATAATACGGCAGATTCGCGCAGGCTATCGGGCGAAGGCCCGAGAACTCCTCCCGCACGAGCTTCGCGATGTCCGTTTTCAGAATGTCGCCGAAGATGATTTCCAGATTTTCATTGCCCGCCATCGTCTCGGCCAGCACGGGCTGGAGCGTCCGGTCGACCTCGACCGCGACGACCTTTTTCGCGTACCGGCACAGCTGCTGCGTCAGCGGCCCAATGCCGGGGCCGACCTCCAATACGCCGCACGTCTCGTCCACGCCGGATTCCAGCACGATGTTCTGCGGCACCCAGCTCTGCGTCAGGAAATTCTGCCCCTTGGCCTTGGAAAAATGGAATCCGTGCCGCGCGAGCAGCGCCTTGATCTCGTTGATATTACAAAGGTCCATAGTCGGCCTCCCTGTCTGATTCTGAGGCTATGATACCAGAAAAAAAGCCGGTTTGCAACGCATTTCCGTGTCCGCGGGGGATTGACAGAACCCCGGAAACGTGCTATTGTAGCATCCAGAAAAGGCTGAGACGAAGACACGTCCCGGCACCGGCAGCGCATCACAGAGAGAGGCTCGTATGCTGCAAGAGCCTTTGCGCGGCCCGCCCGGATACCGCTTCTGAGCCGCGGCGCGGAAATGCGCCGCCGGGTTCTCCCGTTACAGAGACACAAAGCGACGGATGTTTTTTCGTCCGTAAGCAGGGTGGAACCGTGGAGCGTACAGCGCCTCACCCCTGAAACGACAGGGGTAAGGCGTTTTTGTTTTGCCCCAAATCAATTTAGGAGGCAGAAAACCATGTCCGAAAACAATGAATTCTCGTTTGAAAACCCGCAGTACCGCAAAACGTACTGGCACACCTGTTCCCACGTCATGGCGCAGGCCGTCAAGCGCCTGTGGCCGGAGGTCAAGCTGGCCATCGGCCCGTCCATCGACAACGGCTTCTATTATGACTTCGACGCTCCGTTCAACTTCACGCAGGAAAATCTCG
>OHBW01000787.1_pt1 | contig 13805 bp, 15 predicted proteins | sample 1577411 | NCBI WGS metagenome assembly OHBW01 (sample SAMEA3879534, study PRJEB24766) | human gut metagenome | biome: human-associated habitat; feature: feces | place: USA | collected 1985/1987 | reverse complement strand
ACCGGCGATCTCGTCGGTGGTAAATGCATCCACACGCTGGCGGCGGAATACCGCGTGCCGGTCAAAGCCGGTCAGTGTGTAGGATACATTCTCCTGATACCCCATACCATTTCCGCCGTTCTCCGGCTCGCGGTCTATCGTATTTCCCGCAAGGCAGTAGACTTGCTCCTCCACAAGCGGTACATTGTTACCGCCGGTGCCGCAGCGTGCCGACATGGCCGGAGCCACACTGCCCATCTGTCGATAGCGAGCGTCCATACCGTGGCTCTCAAATATCAGCGGCTGGTGGTTGTCCATCTGCGCCCGAAGCGTGGCGGTTTTATCTACCGTCACGTCCATACGCTCGCCACCCTGATCGTTGATGCACAGGACGGTTGGCATACTGTTTCCGCTGCCGCCGGCCTTCAGTGTCGGCGCAACGCCCTCGCGGTAACCGATGCCGCCCGCACTGGCTCCTGCACCAGCGGAGAAGCCGGCGACAAACGTCTGCTGCTTCATCCCCGTCTGCGCACCCAACGCGCCGGCTTTATCGCCCAGATCACGGACTTCATCCCGCTGGTTTGCCGCAAAAGCCACCGATGTGCCGGCCACGAATGTCTGCATCTGCAAATTGGAGGTCGCCATCAACGCCCCCGCCGTATCGCCCAGGTCGATACCCTCGTTTCTCTGGTTGATATGGTACGCCTTGATAAGCCCCATCTGCGCCAATATTACCAAATCGATCATCCGCAGGCCGCTCTGCATTTCCAACGCCAATTTCAGCGTTGCAGGCAACTCCTTCCCGCGCTTCCGTGCTCTACGGAGAATGCCCAGGCAGGCTTTCCGGCTCAAATAGTATTTGCGCTGAGGATGGGGCTCCAAGATCTGCCACAAGGAAGATCCTCTTACGACTCTGGGGCACACCCCAGTATTGAGCGTCGAGGACTCGCCAACATAGGGAGACAAAATCTCCCAATATGGCTGCCCCAGAATATCGCCATCCCCAAGGGTGATTTTCAGGAACATGAATTCCTGATACACCAATTCCGAGTGTTTCCTCCAGGACGACCCGGAAGTCATCTCCCTTTTGCTGCCCGCTGGAGAATGCGCCGGGGACATTTTCCCAGCACATGAATCGGGGGCGAACATGGATACCTGTTCGTCCTCGTAAAACATCTGCATCTCGCATCTCCTTTATGATCCTGATTTGTTCCATAAATAGGCCGGAACGCTCACCGGCAAGTCCCGCCCTCGCTCCAGCCACAGACAAGTCCTGACAGGGGCTGCCGCCGCAGATAATGTCCACGGGCGGCAGTTCATCACCCCGCAGCTTCGTGATATCCCCGTAGTGCAGCATTCCCGGCAGGCGTTCCCGTGTGACGCGGATGGGAAACGGTTCGATCTCACTGGCCCACAGGGGCACAACGCCGTTATGGATGGCCGCCAGCGGGAAGCCTCCTATTCCATCGAAAAGACTTCCCATGGTGATAACTCTCATTTCGCTGCGGCCACCACCGTCCGCGTCATATTGACTGCTGTCTGTGCGGTGTACACGGCAGAGCTGATGCTGGCCCGCGTGGTGGTATCCAGCCCGAACGCACCGGCGATACGAGGGATCTCACCGGCAGATAGCATGAGTCCCAGGCCCAGCAGCGCGTGATCCTTAAACACCATCAAGCCAGCTACGAGGATGGTGGCCTGCAAAAAAGCCGTGAGACACAGCCCCACGACCTGCTTGCACCACTGTATGAATCCGTCGCCATAGCCGCGCGGTACAGAGAACATATACAGACTGCCCACCGCGATCTGAATGATCAAAATGCCGCCGCGCTTAAGGTTGGCGAAGAAGACCTTAATGACTGCGTAGGCCATCAGCGCAAGGCAGAAGATGACCATAAGTCCGCTGGTCACCGGGCCAAAGCCCCGCAAAATGATTTGTCCGGAAGATGTCAGGCTCTCCACGGCGTTGAAATCCTCCAGCGCCGCTTTTGCTGCGTCCCCGATGCTGGTCGTCCCAAAGCCGGTGATGCCTGCCGTCAGGTCGGCCTGCAGCGATACCGCCAGCTCATACAAACGCACCGGCACCTGCGAAAAAAGGGAGACCGCCAGAAAACCTTTCATGGCATTCAAAGCCGTTTCCTTAACATTGCCGCGGCCACCGGAATATTCCACGCCGCACTCGAAGCAGGCTACCACCAGCCCTATGGCAAACAGCGCCCAGCCCAGATAGGAGAAAAACAACACCACGCTCTGTACCCAGCTCATGGCAAAGAGCTCGGCGCCCATGTTTCCCATCTCCGAAAAGAAATTGCCGAGAAAGCCCACGATCTGACCGTAGAACCAGTCCACGATCTGACCCAGCACCGTATCGGCTACAAAGTCCCAAATAAAAATAAGCTCTCACCTCCATAAACGCAGGAAGCACTCTGCCGTCAGCAGAGTGCTTCCTGTTATCGTATTATGTTGCAGGTCACAGCTCCATCTTAAAGCCGTAGTCCTGCGCCCTGTCCTGTTCCACATCCTGTGCCACGTCATCCTCCTGCCGCTGCACCTTCGCCAAGGCCATCAGCTGTCCAAGCCGGGAGGAAAACGCAGAGATGATCGCAGCCTTACGGCTCTCGTCCACATACTCACCGGCCTGATCCAAGATGTCCCGGATATCCTGCTCAACGCCCCTCAGCCTATCAAAGTCGATCCAGTCGAAGGAGGTCACCAGCTTGAGCTGTTCATGGTGCGTCTTTTTGAATGGTTTACACTCAATGGCGCGGGCGGAGAGGATCTGAGGTGTCAGCTTATCGTACCCCAAGGAGGAGCCGCTATCGAAGATAGGTGCGGCGCCCAACCATTCCAGTGTATCTGCACTGCGGAGTAGTCCGAAGTTGTTCTGATGCCTGTCCTCGTTGGCGATAAGGTAGTCCAGCACGATCATCTGATCCACCGCGTGTTCCATACCCTCCACACCCAACGCCTCGCAGCAGTTCAGATAGTGGCGGTAGACCGATGTGTTGTTGTCTTTTCTCATGGACTGCATCACGCGCCACGCGCTGACAAGCTCCGTGTCCGGCGTAACGAAATCCTCACAGACACTGTAGGGCGTGTCATCATCCCACAGCAGCGTATAGGGCACGTGGGAGATACCCAGTTTCTCCGCCACCAGTGATGCGATCACCTCGTTGAACGGCTGCTGCATAAAGGGGTTACTACCTGCCTTCAGCAGGCACCGTTTTCCGTTTATGATCTTCCACCGCTTTTTCAGATAACCGTCCGACGTGTTATCTGGGGAACTGAAATCGAAATTCGCCGCGTCCGTGGCCTTGCCCAGCAGGACATCACCGATGTCCTCCGAGAAGGGATTTTCGAAGAAGTTGATGCGCTCCCACCGGAGGTCACTGCCGTGGGGTCTGACCCAATACTGATCTGAAAGGCTCAAACCGAAGCAGCGCGTCAGCAGCACCTGCGTATTTGGCAGCTCCAGCGTTTCCAGTGCCTTTCGCACACCGGAGCGGTTGGCGGGGATGCAGCGGTCGATCCACCATGCATTGAGCGCGGCACGATCCACACCGTCCCGCCTTGAGGCTGTTGCCACAGGAAGATGCTCCGAACGATACACCGCGTCGATCCGCTGGATAGAACTTGTCACCTCATCCAGCTCCATATCGAGGACTGCGATGTTCTTGTGCATCAGCGTATACTGCATCGTGCCACCTCTTTTCTCAGTCATTTCCATGCTATTCTACCACGCTTTCTGCAAAAAGCCAACCGAAAAATGTTCAGACATCGCGGTCACACACCCACGATGTCCCAGATGTACAGCGGCGCCGTCAGCGTGAACACCAGGCAGGCAAACAGAATGGCCGGTGCAGTCCATTCAAACTGTCCCGTCTTTCGATAGTCGAAGTAGGCGGTACCCAGCTTCACAAAGAAGAAAATGGCGAGGATCATATCAATGGCAGGAAATACCACATTGTTGACAACGGTCTTGATCTGCCCTGATGCCGCCGCCCATGTACTTTCCACCGCACCGGCAACATCGCCCCTGCCGGTGGCGTAAGCCGCCACGGAAAACAGCCAGCAGAGCAGTGCCGCTGCGCCGCAGACCAGCACTGCACGTTTCACATATCTCATAGCTTCCTCCTTCACATCGTCATTTCGCCCATGGCGGGCACGCCCTGGTTCTGCCGCAGCTCGGCCAGCTTCTCCGCCGCCCAGTCGGGGATGCACTCGTCGCGGATGATGCCCAGGAACTCAGAGCGATTCCACCTTGTCGTTTCTCCGTCGCCCAGGCAGGTGCAGAGCACCGAGCGGCCACGGGCATGGGGGCGACAGCCAAAACCGCTGAAGGCCAGCCACAGCTGGTTCTCCGGCTGCCAGCAGGATTCCCGCAGCGTGTCCGGTGACAGCACCAGCACGCGACCGGTGAAATCCTGTTCGCCGGAATTGGGTTCGCAATGCTCTGCGCCGAACAGATGCAGCCTTGCCAGCTCCGCTCGGTAGTCACTGGCGAAGCCGTCCAGCACGGCGGGGTGGCTGTTTATGAGGAAGGTATGGCGGTGTCCGCCGTCCTCGGGCACGAAGATGGTGCTGCTCCATCTCTTATTGGTCTCATGGTAGCGTCCGTCATAGGCGTGCAGCTGCAAGGTGTTGGCCAGCACATACCCTACACGCCTATAGCCGTACTGGTCAATGACGCTTTTGGCGCAGCCGTCCTTGAGATGCATTCCGTCAAAGTCCCGATGGATCGCCAGCTCTATCGCCCCGGCACAGGCACAGTTGGTGCGAAAATTGGCACGCCACAGCTCCAGCTCGCCCCTGTCCCTTGCCTCCTTCGCCGTGTAGGGGTACATTGCCTCATTCGGCAGCATAGACCACATCTCCTTCCTCCAGATAGCATTCCAGCAGTGCCGGGCAGCAGCCGCTATCCAGCAGCAGCTTCCGGATCGGTGCAGGCACGGCATCGAGGTCAAATTCCCTCACGTCCGAATCGCAGTTCTTGCAGCAGGGCATACGACAGGCGTCCAGCAGGGCAGACACAAGCTGCGATGCTGCGTCAAACAGTCCGGCCAGTGCGTCTGCCGTTTGTAACGCTGTCATCTCACGAGGCATAAGCAGCAGAAGGCTGTGCGTCATCTGGGCAGACAGATCTACGCCCGCCATGCCGCATTCTGCCAACTCACTACCGGGGATGGTCAGGCCGGTCTTGTCCAGTGTCATTTCGTTCTTCATGATAGATCCTCCTCAAGTTCTCAAAGGTCGTTCCGGGATATGCACCAGTCGGCATATCTTCCCATCGCTGCTGTAATCGCCGAATATCGTCATCTGCGATGCAAAAACACGTGGGTCATAGTTGGTCATGATGTATTCCCGGTATATGTCATTTTTCTTCTTGGATTGGCTGTTGGGACGCTCCACCTCATAGATGAAAAAGTCCTCGTAGAGCCTGCGAATATAGTCGCAGTTGTTATAGGACACCATGGCGAAGCCCGTGTGCTGCGCCAGCACATCATGGAGCCGTTGATGGTCACTGCGGGGAAACTCCACCGCGTAACGCTCCGCCTCATAATAGGGCGGGTCACAATAGACCGTGGTCTGCGGATCATTGTGGGTGGTGATGATGCTCTCGAAATCCTTATTCTCCAGCGCTACATCCTTCAGGCGGTGAGAACACTCCCAAATATCCCGAAAAAATCGCTGTATATCGCAGGAGCTCACACCATAGCTGTCGCCGTTGCCGTTATAGCTGTATCGCTGCAGCTTGTAGATAGCGGCGGCGCGGCGCACATCCGACAGCTCCGCACGGCTTTGCAGCAGCCGCTTGACCTCCTCCGCCTCCGGCGGTGGGAACATCTGCTCTGCCAGCTGCAGCTCCTCATCCAGATACAGCTGTGTGAAGTCCTCGCCCTGCAGCTGTCTGCGCAGCACATCAAACTCATCACGGGCATTGATGGGGAGAAAGCTCAGTTCTTTCGTCAGGGCCATAGGGCGGTGCTTGACGCAGAAAAGCAGGTTATACAGGTCGTGGTTCAGGTCGTTATATATTTGCAGGAACCCCTTCGGCACGGCGGTATTCAGCGTGATGATACCGCTGCCGCCAAACACATCCACCAGTGTTTTATAGTGGATAGGCAGGAGCATCTGTATGGCCCACATAAGCTGTCCCTTACCGCCCATCCAAGGCATGAGCTAGGCATGAGCTTTATCAGGCTGTCACGCATCAAATTTCTCCAATGCACGCTCCAGTCCGGAGATAGCCGCGTCCAGTCCGCTGCGCATTTTCTGCAAGCCGCGGATGGTATCATAGACCTCCGCCGCCGTTTCCGCGAAGTAGTAGCCCCGCTGGTCTGCCGCGATGGGTACAGTGTCCCGCCGCAGACGGTTGACGCGCCGCTGCAGCTCGTTCCTGCTGATGCCCAGCACACGCTCCAATTCCCGGCTGCTGATCACATTTCTGCGCCCCTTAAATCCATTTTCCAGATACAGGGCGACGGTTTCCTTCGTCATTCTTGCACTCCCTTCCGGTGACCGTTCACCGAAAAGGGCGCAAAAAGAGGGATCGCCGTCCCTTTTCGGAAAGCGGCCCCATTGTTGTTAAATTTTACTGCATGGTCATGTCCACGCCTTGCCGCGGTACTTGCAGCGGCTGTCCGCCCGGACGGCAGATATAACCGTAGTCACTGAAAAGCCCCTGATCTCGCCACAGCAGGTCTGCCCCGTAGGCCTCCATGTTCAGATGCCGCGTCAGCAGGTCACGATCCGGATCGTTCACGATGACGGAGAGTTCATCCCTCGCCAATTCCTCCAGAGAATGGATCCCCGGCTCAAGGGCATATTCGCTCAGATGCTCTGCCAGTGCAAACGCATCATCCAAGCCGCTGATATCCAGCTGACCGGCCACAGCCTTGAACTTTATCAGCTCGTTATTTCTGTCCAGTTCCTCCAGGCACTGTGCAAATCGGTTGATCTGCTCCATGCCGTCATAGGCCATATCCGTGAAGCGCCACATCTCCGGCATGGCGGCGTCGCACTCCTCCAGCCGCACCTCCTGCCAGCTGTCCACCTCCAGGCAGTCCAGCACGGCGTCCAGCTCCGCCTGCTTTGCGGGTAGGTACAGCTTTACAGCACGGACATCGCTGACGCAGAGGAAATAGATCATATACGGCGGCTTTCGTGGCGGCCTGCCCAAGTTGGACGGGGCCTGCCGCAGCTCGGACTCCTGCATCACATAGCCGCGGGGCGTAAGTACGCCGCCCTCACCCTCACGCATCGATCTGCCGATCTTCTCGTAGTCCAGCATTTCCAATACGCTGTCCGGCACGGTTGCCAAAGCCGGAAGAAAATCGTTCTCCACGTAGAACTGTCCCAGTGCTGCATCGTCCGTGATCCCCGGCACCACATGGCAGCAATCCACGCTGTATGCCAGATCCAGTACTCGCCGGAGCGTCAACTCACCGCCGTTGTTCTGCCATAGCTTGTCAAGCTCCATCTGCACCAGACCCTCGAAAGCCACAGCATCCACATCACCGAATGTACGGAGCTTCTCTGCCAGCGCGTTGAATTGGTACAGGTCATACCCGTCAAGATGTGGGGCGAGAAATTCATATCGGCCCATGTCCTCCACCTGCCAATAGGGCTCCTGTCCCGCTGACAGACGCAGTCTGTCCATGGCATCCACCATTTCCCATGGCGTGGCGGGCAGCTCCAGCTCTGCGTGATTGCTGTTGTCGGGATTGCCCATGTATATGGAGATAATCTTTTTATCCAAGCTCCATCCCCCCACGGCGCTGTACGATGTCCTCACAGTTGTCCGGGTCTGCACCGGGTACATCCCAGCCGCACATGCTGCCGATCTTCATAGCCTCCTCCTGTGCAGGCGTCACGCCCCTCTTTCTGTTCTGCTCATCCGCGATACGGCGGTTCTCGTGGGCGTCACCGGTAGACCAATCGCTGGGGTAGTACCCGCTTTCGCCGCGTTTGATGCAGATAAGCTGTCCTGTGCCCGGCAGCAGCGAGAAGCACATCTCCGGCAGCTTTTCGAAGTGGGCGCGGAAGCGCTCCTGCTCCGTCTGGACGTTCCAACCGTGATCCTGCCACAGATGCACATACAGCTCGCTGCCACGTCCAACGGCGATCTCATGCTGCTCGAAACCCTCGCCCCAGCCGTCCGACGCCTGTCCTTCAATGTATTCCTTCAGCGTGGTCAGCTCTGCCGCCGACAACTCGCCGCTGATCTGACATTCCGCGATACCCCACAGCTTGCCGTTTCGCCGCTCCACGCTGAAGGTAACGGAACGCACCTTGTCGTTCACACTGTCCGCCGCGTCGTACCAGTGCATGATGCCGCGGTTGACCTCCTCCGGCATCCGATACTTCACCAGTGCGCTGCGGATATGGTCCTCATACGCGGTCAGGTCGTGTCCGGTCAGCAGCTCCGGCTCTTCCTGCATATTGCCATACACATCCGGCTCATAAAGCTCGGCGGTAAGCGGCATATACAGCTTCGTCATGCTGAGCTCGGGCGGTAAAACGGTAAAGCTATCCACGCCGGGGATGAGAGCCAGTGCCCGCCCGTTGTCCCACTTCATATGGAACTGCCCGGCGTCGTCGATATAGTCCAGTTTCCCCGTCATTCCAGCCTCCACCGGTGCGTACGGATCCTGCATGGAGTCCAGCCGGATGCGTGTACCCACAGGGTACTGCTTCCGCAGGAACGCCAGCATCTCCCGATTTACGTTCATACTAAATTCCTCCCATCGTCTGTGTGTAGTCTTCCAGCTCACAGGGGTTTTCCTCACCAAGAAAGTCAAACAGGATGTCATCTGCTGCCTTGCGGATAGCGGGATCGTCTGTCAGGACTTCGTAGCGAAACCCTGTGGTATCACGGTAGGGCAATTCCTCCCGGATGCAGTCCAAAAAGTCGTCGGCATCGTCGTAGAAGATATCATCGTCCCCTACGAAGGTCACCTTGCCGAAAATGCTTATAGTTATCTCACCTCCGTTCTCTCGCAGTACACCACATACCGCTGTCGCCCGCCGCTGGCATAGGGGTGGCAAGTGACAAGCGTCAGCAGGTCGCGGTTCGGTTGGATTTTGATCTTATCCACCTCGTGGGGCTGGATGATTTGAATGTCGGCCACGGTATAGGTCAGCGTTTCCCACAGGTTTGTCAGCGTAACGGTATCGCCCATCTGCAAGCGGTCTATATGCCGGAAGTAGTCCGCGCCACGCCAGCCCCGGTGGCCCGCAATGACCTGGATCGCACCCTTGTCTGCGGCGTTGCGGTACCTCTCCTTGCCTGTCGGACGGAAAGGCGCTAAAATATGACGATGACACCGTTTATCCTCGGGCGTTTTGCGCTGCCACATTCACCGTTGAAAAAACTGTAACCTGTCCACAGCTTTTTGCAACTTACTGGGTGAGAGCTCTTAAAGGAGGTCGTCATGGAAGACGAAAGAATCATTGATCTATACTGGCAGCGAAGTCAGGAGGCCATCTCCCGTACCGATGAAAAGTACGGCAGGCTTTGCACGAAAATTTCTCTCAATATCCTATCCAACGCGCAGGACGCGGAAGAATGCGTGTCTGATACATACATGGCCCTATGGAACAGCATTCCCCCACAGCGGCCAACGTGTTTTCAGGCTTTTGCGGCAGCCATTGTCAGAAATCTCAGCCTGATGAAGTTGCGGGAGCAGTACGCCCGGAAACGCGGCGGCGGTGAGTTTGATCTTGTATTGGACGAGCTGAAGGACACCATCGCTTCCGGTGATTCCGTGGAAGCGGAATGCGAGAGGAAGGAGTTTGCCGCGGCGGTCAATCAATTTCTTTGCACACTCTCAGCAGACGACCGAAATATCTTTGTGTGTCGCTACTGGTTCTTTGCTTCCATAGCGGACATTGCCTTGAGGTTCAAGTGTTCACAAAGCAAAGTAAAAACCTCACTTTTCCGAACCAGGCAGAAATTACGGCTATATTTATCTAAGGAGGGATTGCTATGACATCGTTTGACTTTCTGTCCGGGTTCAACAATATTGATCCGAAGTTTATACTGGATGCCATCGACCTGATGCAGACGGTTGAGGCATCTGATGCCGAAAAGGAGATTATGAACATGGAAAACTATACGATTCACAAAAAGAGAACTGTCAGAAGATCGGTACTGGTGGCGGCTGTCATAGCGCTTTTGTGCGCCATGTGCGCAGGGGCCTACGCGGTGAATCTGTTTGGTATCAGAGACGCTGTGATGGGCAGCCAGATCGTTTCCGACAACTATGTGAACGGTGAATATGCAGGCAAAAAGCTGGCTGACGGAATGACCATCAGCATGCAGGGCTGCATCGGCTCCCCCGAATACGAGGCCTCCCGCGAGTTCAACGCCTTCCTCAGCGCCTACGAAGCAAACGGCTATAACGGAGATGCGCTGCACCAGCCTCTGGGCGACTGGGGCGAAGCCCATCGAAGGGTCTACAACGGTCTTTACACCGAAACACTGGTCAACAAGTTCCTTGAGATCAGCGAGAAATACGATCTCAAGCCGTGGGACGCTCTATACGAAGGCTCCGGATATACGAGCTTTTGCGAGATCATCGGCAGCGATGGCTTTTTGACGCTGGAAAGCCCGTCACGGCAGGGCGTCCCCGATTATCGGGTATGGAACGACGGCTCCTTCTCCTTCGGGGATGATTGGCGTACGGGCGGCGAGGAGGAACGCTTCTGCACCATCGCCATAAACCGTCGGGTGAAGGGGAGCATGAGCATCGACTGCCTTTCTCTGGATGATGCCCATGAATACCATGAATGGTCGTATACCACCGCGCGTGGCGAGACAGTGTCTGTTTACTCCGGCAACCATCAGTTTATTGTCCTTTACAACGGCGAGAACGCATTTATCAGCCTGGTTTCTCAGCCGGGTGACTCTCTCGGCGATGACGAGATCAAAGCGTATGTGGAAAGCGTTGATCTCTCTGCGCTGGATAAAATCGGTCATATCAACCTGCCGGCATAAGCCCGCCCCGATTGCGGCAAACTGCTGGACAACCACCAAGGGAGGGACGGAAGTCCCTCCCTTGGTGGTTACTGGTCTTAGGTGGATCACAGCTTGGTTTTTGGATGTCGGTCAGGCTGCCGGTATTCTTGCCGGTGGAGTTCTTTGCTTCGCGCACAGTCTTATCCAGTGTAGGGTTACCGGTCTGGTTCTTGGGGTAAACGGTCACATCGTAATTCCACGCCGCGCCATCGATGGTGGTCATGGGCAGGGCCACGAAGAAGGGATTGCAGGTAGAGGTCACGTTTTCAGGGACGCGAGTCTCCACCACCAGATACAAGCCCTGCACCATATTGGAAGCAGAAGTGTGGCCGGTGGTGTCCGTTTCCGTCATAGCCACACCACCATTTCTGCCAGCGGCCTCCAGCGCATTTTTGACAGTGGTGGCATTGGCAACCAGCGCAGCGGTCAGTTTGTTGTTGAGCATATCGCTGGTGAAGTAGTTGATACCGCCCTCAGTCTTGTGAGTGTCTGCGCCGGTCAGACCGATGGCAGACAGTACGGCATTGGAGCGTTCAGAGCCATCAAAGCCATACAGCACACCCACCTGACGCTGGCCCTCCACGGCCTCACTGTTCATGGTAATGTCGGCCACGCGGAGGTATGTGAACTCTACGCCCTGAATGGCGTACTTGCTCAGCTTGTCGATAACCGCATCGTCATGCAGGCCAGCGGAAACGTAGGACTCGGCATCCCACGCACCGTCGTTGCTGGCCTTGGTGATGTCGTATTTATAGATGCTCAGGGATGCTTTCTTGCCGGGGTCGATGGTCGGCTCGGCAAATGCCGTGGTGATGAGGCTCAAGGCCATAAGCGCCGCCAGCAGCAGCACCAATACGCGATGGATCTTTTTCATTTGGTTTTCTCCTTCATAAAATCAGATTTTTTGCAAAAATAAACACCCATGCAAAGCATGAGTGCTGCAAGCACAATATAGGTTGTAAATCCCGTGCCGCCCGTGAACGGCAGGGCAAATCCCGCATTGTTGCAGGCAGTGATGGTAACATCACGGTTGCTGCTGTCCAACGTTCCTGTGAACAACGGCTCGGTCAGCAGCGTGTACCCTGCGGGAGATTTGGTCTCCGTCACACGGTACTGCACACCGGTTTTAAGATTCTCCCACTTGGCGACGCCTGTACTGTCGGTGGTAATTTTGCCCACCTCTGTCCATGCTTGGCCATCTGCGGAGGTTTCCAACAGTAGCTCCGCACCGGCAAGCGGGGAGCCTGTGGCATCTATCTTGCGGACGGTAATGCTGCCCTTCTCCTCCATGGCTTTGATTTTGTAGTCGGCACTGGGATAGCCCAGGGACATTGCCAGCGCGATGCCGCTCTGCACAGAGGCGGGCAGGTTATACCAGCTGGCACTGGATCCCTCCTTGTAGGTGCCGCTGTCATCGGAATGAACACCCGGCTCGATACAGTAGGCCACCGCGCCATCCGCATATTTCATGTGGTAGAGGGCACTGCCGCTGCCGAGGCCGCTGGTAGCCGAGATGGTCAGATTTGTAATGGACGGCGTTGTGCTTTGGCTATAATCATACTGACGAAATGTGATCTCGTCAGAATAGACGTAGACCCTGTACTTGACCGTCACGCTGGCAGCATAGGCGGTCACCGCCAGTGCCGCCGCCATGACCAACGCCAGCACAAGGGCTGTCATGTGTTTGAATGCTTTCAAATGGCTTCCTCCTCTACAAAAGATAAGACCTCTCTGTTTCCAGAGAGGTCTTCGCGTATTGTTTTTTCTCAGCCTGCATAGAGAACATAGATGAGCAGGCTTGCACCATCCTCTACGATGCAGACGTTGCAATGGAAGCCCGCGTCGGCCAGCGTATCCACACCTGCCTGCATCATGAGCTGCCGGAAGGTGTAGTCCACCATGTCCCGCGCCTTGGCCTCCAGCGCTTCCTGCGAGGCATCCACCGACACCGATGCAGGGAAGCGATAGGCACTGTTGTCCAGCGTCAGGCTGCCGTCTGTGATGACACCGTACTGCGTTACCGCGTAGGCATTGGCGGCGCTAACAGCCGCCCAGCGGTCTGCCGGTTCGGGTTTCGGCTCCAGTGCAGGGACAGGTTCGGGCGCAGGCTCTTCCTCCTGTTTCTCTGCCGGTTTCTGTGTAGGTGCCGGTGTGGGTGCGGGAGCAGGTTTATCCTCCGGCACAAGCGCGGGTGTTGCCAGCTCTTCCGGTGCAGTGGGCGGTGGTGTTTCAGCGGGTGCGGACGGTGTTTCCTCCGTCTTGGTGGAAGGTGTCTCCGCATCCTCGGCAGGTTTCGGAGTCTCCTCACTGTCTGCATCCTGGGTCTCCTCGACAGTTTCCTCGGCGGGCAGGCTCTCCGTATCTTCCTGCGTCTTGTCCTCCATGGGCGCGATGGCCTGTGCTGCGCTCTGCACCGCCGCCACTGGCAGCATCGTCGATGCGGAATTGCTCCCCGTCTGCCCACAGGCCGTGAGCAGCAGGAGCGCCCCCATCATCAGGGACATAATCTTCTTTCTCATGTGCGTTTCTCCTTTCTATGTTTTTGGTAGCACAAACAACTACCACACAACCATCCGTAAGTCAACGGAAGAATTTAGAATGGTCTGACAGTGCGGGAGGCCCTCTGACACAAGCCGTTCCCATGCTCATATCATGCCCCCTATTTCCATGTGAGGCACTTCCTTCTGTGCCATGTTCTGCCGCTGGACATCCAGATCATAGGCCGTCAGATACCCGTTATAATCGCCCGGAGAGGGGTTGCACCGCAGGCAGTAGCGGTAATGCTCCGTTACCACGACGTAACCGT
>OHBW01000783.1_pt1 | contig 13852 bp, 10 predicted proteins | sample 1577411 | NCBI WGS metagenome assembly OHBW01 (sample SAMEA3879534, study PRJEB24766) | human gut metagenome | biome: human-associated habitat; feature: feces | place: USA | collected 1985/1987 | reverse complement strand
CAATTGCGACATTACTGAATTCAAGAACGGGATTGATTATTTATGCAGTGGCAATTGTGCTATCAATGATTTTTGTGCTTAAAAAGGGTGATTTAAAAAAAATACTCACAATGGTGATTGCAATGTCTGTTTTGATATTATGCGGAATGGAAATTATAAAAGTAATGTCAAGAAATGAGTATACAGCAGGATGGTTTCAGTCAGGAATAAATAGTATTAGTAACTTTCTTGCCGGAAATAAAAGTTATGACAATAGCAATGACGCAATGAGCGCACTGTTTAATGATGATTTTTGGAAATTGCCTCCCTTTCCAAGAGTATTAATTGGCACAGGACATTCGTTGTATTTGGCAGAAGGATATAATCATTCGGACGTTGGATATATTAATGAGATTTGGATATGGGGCATTATCGGATGTGTTGTATTTTACGGAACAATTATTAAGCAATGTGGTGTTCTGATGAGAAACAAAAATCAATTATACAGTTTTATTGGAATCTTCCTAATGCTTTCATATTTTTTCTTTAACATAAAAGGAGCTGCGTTTGGATACAATCCAGGGGCGGCTGCGATGTATACGCTGATTTTTAGTTGTACATATTTAAACAATAAAATAGGAAGAAAGGAATTATTCAATGGCCAATGATATTGTAGTGTCAATCTATTGTACAGCATATAATCATGAAAAATATATTGAAAAGACCTTGAATGGCTTTGTTAACCAGAAGACTGACTTTAAGTACCAAGTCATTGTTCATGATGATGCATCTACGGATAGAACAGCAGAAATTATAAAAAAATATGAAACTCAGTACCCTGATATTATTCATGCAATCTATCAGAAAGAAAATCAGTACTCTCAAGACAAAAATATAGTAAAGGAATTCATACTTCCCAAAATAACGGGCAAGTATGTTGCGATATGCGAGGGAGATGATTACTGGACAGATTCGGAAAAATTGCAAAAACAGGTTGATGCTTTGGAAAAGAACAAGGAATGCTTCTTTTGTGTGCATCGAGTAGAAGAAGTGATGGAAAATGAGGAAAAAACCGGAGTGTTGTTTCCTCCGGAAGATATTGCAACAGGAGTTATTTTGCCGCAAGAATTTTTAGAAATGACAAGAAACTACTCCTTCCATACTAGTTCCTATCTATTTGAAAAAAAACGCTGGGTGGAATATCAAGAGAATCCACCTGAATTTAAAACTGTATGCCCCGTAGGCGATGAAGCATATATGCTGTATTTCGCTCAACTCGGACCAGTTTATTATATCCAGGATAAAATGTCGTGCTATCGACGGGGTGTTCCATCTAGCTGGTCTAAAATACAAAATAGTGGAAATATTGTCGAAAAGAAAATAAAGATTAACAAACAAATGGCAAGAACGATCCTGCTGTATGATGAATTTACAAATCACAGATTCCATGACATTTGCTGCAAGAGATATGCGTATTATATGAAGACGATCTGGTTGCTTGAAGGCAGAACAAAGGAATTGTTTGAACCAAAATCCAGAGAGTTACTTAAATCATTCCCAATAAAACATCGAATTGCATTATTGCTTTCAGCGCTTTTTCCGCAGGTGAGCCAGAAAATATACAAAGAAAAACTCCTTAAAGTAAATCAAAAAAAAGGATACTAGAAAGAATGGAAAAAAGTAAAAATAATAGCATCCTTAAAAATTTTATCTGGCGCTTTGCTGAACGCTGCGGTGCGCAACTTGTAACCTTTATCGTATCTATCGCACTTGCCCGCATTCTTACACCAGAAGATTACGGTCAAATTGCGCTGATTACAGTCTTTACCACCATCATGCAGGTGTTTGTAGATAGTGGCTTAGGTACTGCACTAATTCAAAAAAAGGATGCTGATGATCTGGATTTTTCGTCAGTATTCTACTTTAATTTTGTGGTTTGTCTGGTCCTGTACGCCATCATGTTTATGGTGGCACCAATCATTGCAGCCTTCTACAACGATTTCTCTCTGACTCCGATTATCCGGGTCATCAGTCTGACCATTGTGATTTCTGGTGTGAAGGGCATTCAGCAATCCTATGTGTCGAGGAATATGCTTTTTAAGCGCTTCTTCTATGCGACATTGGGCGGAACCGTTTTCTCGGCGTTTCTGGGTATTGGATTGGCGTATGCAGGTTTCGGAGTATGGGCGATTGTAGCACAACAGCTATCCAATACAGCCATTGATACCTTGATATTGTGGCTGACAGTTAAGTGGCGTCCCAAGAAGATGTTCTCTTGGGAAAGACTAAAAGGGCTGCTTTCATTTGGATGGAAAATGCTGGCGTCTGCTCTTTTGGATACGCTCTATGGTAATATTCGCAGCCTGATCATCGGTAAAATGTATTCTTCTGCAGATTTGGCGTACTACAACCAAGGCGATAAGTTCCCAAGTGTGATTGCAAACAATATCAACACATCCATCGATAGTGTTCTTTTGCCCACGATGGCCGGCGTACAAGATGACTCCAGTCGAGTAAAGGCAATGACTCGCCGGGCTATTAAAACCAGCACCTATATTATGGCTCCGCTGATGATGGGCTTGGCATTCTGTGCAGAGCCGATTGTTCGGTTGGTCTTGACGGATAAATGGCTACCATGCGTCCCGTTTTTACGCATTTTCTGCATTACTTATATGTTCTATCCAATCCACACAGCAAACCTGAATGCAATCAAAGCAATGGGGCGTAGCGATTTGTTTTTGAAGCTTGAAATTGCGAAGAAGATTGTTGGTATGACGTTGCTGCTTTCTACTATGTGGTTTGGCGTTATGGCAATGGCTTATAGCTTGCTTGTCAGCAGTGTTACAAGCCAAATCATCAACTCATGGCCCAATCGGAAACTTTTGAATTATCGATATTGGGATCAGGTGAAGGATATTCTGCCGAGCATTGCTATAGCAATCTTTATGGGATGCTGCGTGAATCTTGTTGGCCTGCTTCACCTGTCAAATGCTGTCACGTTACTGATTCAGATTCCGATGGGTGCGGTAATTTACATTGGAGCATCGGCTGCCTTGCATCTGGAATCCTATGAATATCTGATGGGCATGATTCGCCCTGTCTTGAAAAAAATTGCAAGAAAGTAAAGGCGATAAAAATGAAAAAAATCCTTTTATTAGGTGGTTCTGCGCAGCAAGTAGTAGCTATTGAAACTGCAAAAAGGCTCGGTTACTACACTGTTCTGTGCGATTTCCTGACGGATAACCCCGGGCAGTATGTCGCAGATAAGTTCTATCTTGTAAGTACTACAGATAAGGATGCAGTACTTGAGGTAGCGCAGAAGGAAAAAGTTAATGGCGTTTTGGCCTATGCATCTGACCCCGCTGCACCCACAGCAGCTTATGTGGGTGAAAAATTAAAACTGCCAACAAACCCTTATTACGCGGTAGATATCCTCTGCAATAAAGATCGTTTTCGTGCATTTTTGCAAGACAATGGATTTAATGCGCCAGTATCTATGGGATATCAAACTATTGAGGATGCGATGGCAGATACTTCTCGATTTCGGTTGCCGGTCATCGTCAAGCCGGTAGATTCTTCTGGCTCAAAAGGAGCTACCGTACTGCATAGCTGGGATAAGGTAAACGACGCATTAGAATTTGCTTTTTCATTTTCTCGTGCCCACCGAGTGATCGTTGAAGAATATATTGAGAAAAAACATCCATATCTTATCGGTGGCGATATTTTTGTTTTAAATGGAAAAGTGGTTATATGGGGGCTTCTTAATTGCCATAGAGATACCCGGGTGAATCCATTAGTTCCTGTCGGAAAAAGCTATCCGTTGATTCTGGAGGAAGCCGATGTACAACTTGTTCAACAAACGCTACAAAGCATGATGGACAAGCTGGAAATTCGATTTGGCTCGGTCAATGTTGAATTGGTTATTGATAAGAACAACCGAGTATGGCCTATCGATGTTGGACCGAGAGCTGGCGGAAATATGATACCAGACTTATTGGGGAAAATTTTTGGCGCAGATTTAGTTGAAATGGCGGTCCAAGCCGCAATGGGACAACCTATTTTAACTACAGTACAAAAGCCCGAGGGCTGTTATGCAACGCATAATTTACACAGTACAAAGAATGGAATATATAAGCAGATTGTATTTAGTGATGAATTAAAAAAATATCTTCAAGAAGTACATTTCTACAAAAAGCCCGGAGACCATGTGGAACGGTTTGACAATGCGGCAAAATGTCTTGGAATTATCTTTATGAAATTTCCTGATGTTGCAACCGCTGAAAATATTTTATCCCATATAGAAAAGCATATTGATGTTCAATTAACGACGGAGTGAAGCTATGAAAGAAATTGGCGGGTATATAGAGCTTGATACTTATACAGGTGCAATGCTCCACGAAAAAGCTATTGCCCTGAATTGCGGAAGAGGAGCGCTGGAATATCTTTGCGAAGCGAAGATGATTCGGAAGTTATATCTGCCGTATTTTCTTTGCGATTCTGTGCCCAATCTCTGCAAAAAAATCAATGTCGAATATGAATTCTACCATATTAATGAGGCATTTGAACCGGTTTTCACGAAGGAGATTGGCGCAAACGAATGGCTCTATATTGTAAACTTCTATGGTCAGCTTAGTAACGAGTATTTGAATAACTGGAAGCAGCGATATGATCGTGTCATAGTTGACAATGCACAAAGTTATTTCCAAATGCCCGTAGATGGACTGGACGTGCTTTATACTTGCCGGAAATATTTTGGTGTTGCGGATGGGGCGTTTCTGTATACGGATGCAAAGCTGGATCGTGAGCTTCCGCAAGATGAGTCTTTCGAACGAATGCACTTTTTGCTGGGACGATATGAACGCAGCGCAAATGAATTTTATAGTGAATACGTATTGAACAATAAGCTGTTTGCTACAGAACCGGTAAAGCGAATGTCCCGCCTGACAGAAAATCTTCTGCATGGAATCAACTATGATATCGTGGCAAAGAGACGGCAGGAAAACTTCGATTTCTTGGATGCAGAATTTCGGGATATAAATGAGCTGAATTTGAAAAGTGTTTATGGTGCATTTATGTACCCGCTTTTGATTCAGAATGGCTCTGAAATCCGAAAGGACTTGCAAAAAGAAAAAATCTATATTCCGACTTTGTGGCCGAATGTGCTGAAAGAATGCTCAGTGGATAGTTTGGAATACCATTACGCAGCTGATATTCTGCCGATTCCAATTGACCAACGATACGGAAAAGAAGATATGAAAAGAATTGCTGAAATGGTTAAGAAAACCATGAGTATAAAAGAGGAGTGAAAGTATATGTCTGATAATATCTTAGTGACACGCTCGTCTATGCCAAATCTGGATGAGTACATAGAAGAAATCCGTCCTATTTGGGAAAGCCACTGGCTGACCAATATGGGCGTAAAACATAAGCAGTTGCAGGCAGAGCTGGAGGAGTATTTGAGTGTACCCCATGTGGCTCTTTATACCAACGGTCATCTGGCTCTGGAAAATGCCATTGCTGCCCTGAACCTACCGGAGGGTGGCGAGGTGATCACTACGCCGTTTACCTTTGCTTCTACCACCCATGCGATTGTTCGCAATGGGCTTGTCCCGGTGTTCTGTGATGTGAACGATAGAGACTATACCATGGATGTGACGAAGATTGAGGGTCTTATCACTGACCGCACGGTAGCCATCGTTCCGGTTCATGTGTATGGAAACATTTGCGATGTTGAGGAAATTGATCGAATCGCAAAAAAATACGGTCTGAAGGTGATCTATGATGCGGCTCACGCCTTTGCTGTGAAGTATAAGGGCGTGTCTACCGCCTGCTTTGGCGATGCATCCATGTTCAGCTTCCATGCTACTAAGGTGTTCAACACTATCGAGGGCGGTGCAGTCTGCTTTAAGGACGATAGTTGGGTTCAGCTGCTGAACGACCAGAAGAACTTTGGCATCCATGGACCTGAGTCGGTTTGCTTTGTGGGTGGCAATGCCAAGATGAACGAATTTCAGGCAGCTATGGGCATCTGCAATCTGCGGCATTTGGACGAGGAAATTGCCAAACGTAAGAAGGTCGTAGAGCGTTACCGTGAGCACCTTTCCGGCGTAGAAGGTATTAAACTCAGTGCGATTCAGGAAAATGTAGAGAGCAACTATGCGTATTTCCCGGTCGTGTTTGATGGGTATAAGTTCACCCGCAACGAGATTTTTGAGATGCTGTCTGAGCAGGGCATTACGGCCAGAAAATATTTCTATCCGCTGACCAACAGCTTTGAGTGCTATCGGAATTATCCGACCGCCGGAACTGAAAAAACGCCTGTTGCGCAGCATTTGGCATTGCGTGTGCTGACCCTGCCGTTGTATGCAGATTTGGCGCTTGAAGATGTGGATCGCATCTGTGATGTTATTCTGGGACAGAAAGCATAGTATATAGCTCGGAAAATCAACAAGCAGGGTATAAAAGGAGTGTGTTTTATATGAAACTGTTAATGCTTGGCACGACCGGACGTGGTACGAAAGAACTTCTTCTAGAGGCAAAAAGACGTGGGATTTACACGATCGTGACAGATAATCTTAGTGTGGAAAAAGCACCGCTGAAGCTTTTGGCAGATGAGTATTGGATGATCAGTACGGCGGACATTGATGTTCTGGAAGAAAAATGTAGAGAAGAAGGGGTTGCTGCCATTATGAATGGCATAAGCACCTTTAATATTTCTGTCTGCATGGAATTGTGCAAACGGTTGAATCTTCCTTGCTACTGCACGCCTGAATCATGGCATTATACGATTGATAAGCGGCAGTTTAAAGACCTTTGCATCAGCTGTGGTGTGCCGGTAGCGAAGGACTATTATCTCAGCAAAACTCCGACCGAAAAGGAATTGAGCGAGATTCAGTATCCTGTTGTAGTCAAGGCGATTGATCAAAGCGCAAATAGAGGCATGAGCTACTGCAATTCGAAGGAAGAAGTGCTTGCAGCGTGTGAGTATGCAAGGTCTTATTCAGCAAGCGACACGGTGATAGTTGAAAGAATGCTGAAAGGACATGAGTACACTGCTTGGTATGCGCTGGCAGATGGAAAAGCATCTTTGGTAAACTTCGGAATTATGTTTGAACAGGAGGGATATCCAAGCAACTGTTATTCGGTCACAACAACAGAAACAAATAAACTGGATTTGTATTTAAAGGAAATCGATCCATACATTACAACTGCCTTCAATAAAGCAGGATGCAAAGAAGGTTTGGCGTGGATCGAAATGATGCTAGACGATGATGGGCATTTTTATGTGCCGGAAACGGGATACCGGATGTCTGGTGATATGATGGCCTTAAATCATAAGAATGTCTGTGGATTTAATACTTATGCGTGGCTGGTTGACATTGCTACAGGAGTTAAACACAATCATTTTGATCTGCCTGCGCCAGAGAGAAAACTGCCTGAGAGATGCGGGTGTACCTATATTCTTTGGAGCAAGGATGGAGGAACGATTTCTGAAATTACGGGACTAGACGAAATTAAGAAGTTAGAGAACATCAATTTAAATATTGACGGAATGCTGAATGTTGGTGATGTAGTAAAGAAACATCAGTATCTTTTGGTAATTACGTTTGACACTGCAACTGAAGATGAAATGATAGATGTGATCAAGAAAATCAACGCATCCGTCGCAGTAAAAAATGATACTGGAGCAGACATCGTTATCCGATTTGACGGATTTGAGCGGTTGAAAACGGTTGCAAAAGAAGCAAATAAATTGGGAGAAAAATGAGCAAGCAAATCAAAGAGAACGAAAGGCAATTACTTAACACCGGCGATGTTCTAGTCTTTGCATTTGGCGCAATGATAGGCTGGGGATGGGTTGTTCTTTCTGGACAATGGATCGTAACCGGAGGAATAATCGGAACTGCAATCGGCTTTCTTATTGGCGGCCTCATGATATATTTTGTAGGACTCTGTTATGCTGAGTTGACAACATCAATTCCCCAAAATGGCGGAATAAAGGTATTCGGCTACTTGGCTCTTGGAGAAAAAGCATCATTTGTGTGCACATGGGCTATCATTTTGAGCTATATTTCGGTTGTGTGTTTTGAGGTGGTCTCATTTCCTACTGTTCTTCAGTATATTTTTCCGAATTTCTCCATAGGAAGAATGTATACGCTTTTGGGAGCGGACATTTACATCAGTTGGACATTGGTATCAGTCGTTATGGCTCTAGCGGTTACAGTTATGAATCTTGTTGGTACAAAGACTGCTGCTAGATTTCAAAAAATAATGACACTGGCAATAGCAGGTGTTGGCGTCCTTTTAATCGTTGGTGCTGTTTTTTCAGGAAATGTACAAAATCTGGACGATCAGCTTTTTCTAGGCTCAACCGAAAGAGAAGCTATTGAAGGCATTGCGAAAATTTCTATCTTGACACCATTCTTTCTGTTTGGATTTGATGTCATTCCGCAGATTGCGGAAGAAATAAAGATCCCGATGAAGAAAATAGGAAAGCTAATGATGATGTCAATCGTACTTGCAGTAGCTTTCTATGTACTTGTGGTTTTTAGCGTCGGATTCATTTTGAGCAAGACGGAAATCCTATATTCCATGGAGCATACGGGATTGGTGACAGCAGATGCCATGGCGAAAGCGTTCAATAGCGTAAACATGGCAAAAATCGTTATTGTTGGAGGGATGTGTGGAATTCTCACAAGTTGGAATTCGTTCCTGATAGGTGGGAGTCGCGCATTGAGTTCTTTGTCTGCGTCAAATATGCTGCCTTCCTTTTTTGGTGTGACAAGTAAAAAGACTGGTGTTCCAATTTATTCAATTTCATTTATTGGATTGATTTCCATTATATCAGCCTTTTTTGGTAAAGCGATTCTAACATGGTTTGTGGATGCAGGTAATTTTTCGTGTTGTGTAGCATACTGTATTGTCTCAGTTTCTTTTTTAATGATGCGAAAAAAATACAGGGCACTGAAGAGACCGTATGAAGTAAAGCATTATAAAATGGTTGGTGGCCTTGCTGTGTTTTTGTCAGGGCTCATGGCTAGTCTTTATATAGTACCGGGAACAAATTGTACGCTTTCTTTTCCAGAAGTTATAATAATAATCATTTGGAGCGGTTTGGGTCTAATTTTTTACTTGTATTGCAAAAAAGATATGCTACTAAAATATTCTCTGATATAGATAACAGCATTCTGATTGAAAAGAACTAAATACATATTAAAAAAGACTCTTTAGAAATGAGGTGATCAAAAATGGGAAAGTATTTTGGAACTGATGGCTTCCGTGGTGAAGCTGGTATTGATCTGACCGCTGACCATGCCTACAAGGTGGGTCGCTTCCTCGGCTGGTACTACAATGCACTACGCGAGCGCAATGGCAACAACGAGCCTGCTCGCATCGTCATCGGCAAGGACACCCGCCGCAGCTCCTATATGTTTGAGTACAGTCTGGTCGCAGGCCTGACTGCTTCCGGCGCGGACGCCTACCTGCTGCACGTCACTACTACGCCGTCTGTAGCTTATATTGCCCGCGTGGACGACTTTGATTGCGGCATCATGATCTCTGCCAGCCACAACCCGTACTATGATAACGGTATCAAGCTGATCGATTGCTACGGTGAGAAAATGCCGGAGGAGACCCTGCTGCTGGTGGAGGACTACATCGACGGCAAGCTCCATGTCTTTGATAAGGACTGGCCGGAGCTGCCCTTTGCCCACCGTGAGCATATCGGCTGCACCGTGGACTATGTGGCTGGCCGCAACCGCTACATGGGCTACCTGATCTCTCTGGGCATCTATTCCTTCAGGGGCGTGAAGGTTGGTCTGGATTGCGCCAACGGTGCAAGCTGGAATATCGCTAAGTCTGTTTTTGATGCTCTGGGTGCGGATACCTATGTCATCAACAACAAGCCGAACGGCCTGAACATCAACAACAACGCTGGCTCTACTCATATTGAGGGTCTGCAGAAGTTCGTGGTAGAGAACGGTCTGGATGTCGGTTTTGCCTTCGATGGTGACGCTGACCGCTGCCTGTGTGTGGATGAAAAGGGTAATGCGATCACCGGCGACCATATCCTGTACATCTATGGCTGCTACATGAAGGAACACGGCGAACTGATGAACAACACCGTGGTCACCACGGTCATGTCCAACTTTGGCCTGTACAAGGCTTTTGATGAGCAGGGCATCGGCTACGCTAAAACTGCTGTGGGCGATAAGTACGTCTATGAGTACATGGCTAAGAATGGCTGCCGTATTGGCGGTGAGCAGAGCGGTCATATTATCTTCAGCAAGTACGCCAGCACCGGTGATGGTATCCTGACCAGCCTGAAGATGATGGAGGTCATGCTGGCCAAAAAACTACCCATGAGCAAGCTGACTGAGCCGCTGAAGATCTACCCGCAGGTGCTGGAAAATGTCCGCGTCACCGATAAAAAGGCCGCACAGAACGACCCGGCGGTGCAGGAAGCAGTCAAGGCAGTGGCCGAGGCTTTGGGTGATACCGGTCGTATTCTGGTGCGCGAGTCCGGCACGGAACCTGTTGTGCGTGTAATGGTAGAAGCTCCTGACCATGACACGTGCCAGAAGTATGTGGACGAAGTAGTCAATGTGATTTGCGAAAAGGGATACAAGGCATAAAGTCGAAGATGACTCTTGGAGATGAATCCGGAGTCATTTTCCGTAATAGAGGGAAAGTATAAGAGAAAATACCGGGAGGAATAAACAATGTGTGGAATCGTTGGTTTTACAGGAAACCGACAGGCCGCGCAAAAGGCCGTCTGTCCAACCTGATCGAGAAAACAGATGCTGGCAATGCTCTGAAAGGAACCTACGGTATTGGTCATACTCGCTGGGCAACGCACGGTGAACCGAGCCAGACCAATGCGCATCCGCACGTTTCTGGTAATTGCAGTCGTTCCGGTTCCGGAGCAGTGGAAGCGGAAGTAGTTGGTGTACATAACGGCATCATCGAAAACTATACTGAGCTGAAAGAAAAGCTGTTGAAGCACGGCTATACTTTTTACAGTCAGACGGATACCGAGGTGGTCATCAAGCTGGTGGACTACTATTAAAAAAAATATAACCTGGGTCCCATTGATGCCATTGCTAAAACGATGGTTCGTGTCCGTGGTTCCTATGCCCTTGAGCTGATGTTCCGTGACTATCCGGGTGAGATCTGGGGGGCTCGTAAGGACAGCCCGATGATCATTGGTATTGCAGACGGCGAGATCTATGTGGCATCGGATGTTCCTGCAATTCTGAAGTACACCCGGAATGTCTATTATATTGGCAATCTGGAATTTGCAAAGCTGACTCCGGGAGAAGCTCACTTCTATGACCTGAATGGAGACGAGATCGAGAAGCAGACCACGGAGATCAAATGGGATGCAGAAGCCGCAGAAAAGGCTGGGTTCGAGCATTTCATGATGAAAGAGATCCATGAGCAGCCGAAAGCTGTGCAGGATACTCTGAACTCTGTTATCAAGGATGGAAAGATCGACCTGTCCAGTGTGGAAATCACTGAGGATGAGATCAAGAGCTTCGAGCAGATTTACATTGTAGCCTGCGGTTCTGCATGGCATGTTGGCATGGCTGCACAGTATGTACTGGAAGATATGGCAGACATCCCGGTGCGTGTAGAATTGGCATCAGAGTTCCGCTATCGGAAGGTGACGATCAATCAGAAGGCACTGGTAATCGTTATCAGCCAGTCCGGTGAGACGGCGGATACGTTGGCGGCGCTCCGCCTTGCAAAAGAAAAGGGCATTAGCACACACTGGCAGTTGTCAATGTGGTTGGCAGTAGCATTGCCCGTGAAACAGACAAAGTGTTCTACACTCTTGCAGGCCCGGAAATCTCTGTTGCCACGACGAAGGCATACAGTGCACAGCTGGTAGCGATGTACTGTCTCGCAGTTGAGTTTGCCAAGGTCAGAGAGAAGATCACGGAAGAGCAGTACAGCTATTATATCTCTGAACTGCTGACCATCCCGGAGAAGATGCAGAAAGTTCTGGAAGACAAAGAGCGCATCCAGTGGTTTGCAGCAAAGTACGCCAATGCGCATGATGTGTTCTTCGTAGGTCGCGGCATCGACTATGCCATCTGCTTGGAAGGCAGCCTGAAGCTGAAGGAAATCAGCTATATCCACTCCGAGACATACGCTGCGGGCGAGCTGAAGCACGGCACGATCAGTCTGATCGAGCAGGGAACACTGGTCATCGGAGTGTTGACTCAGAGCGAGTTGTATGAAAAGACCATCAGCAATATGTTGGAGTGTAAGAGCCGTGGCGCATATTTGATGGGTTTGACCACTTACGGAAAGTATGAAACTGAGGATCAGGTGAACTTTACGGTTTATGTACCGAAAGTGGATGAACACTTTATTGGTAGTTTGGCGGTAATCCCGTTGCAGTTGCTGGGCTATTATGTGTCCGTCGCCAAGGGTCTGGATGTAGATAAGCCGAGAAATTTGGCGAAGAGCGTTACGGTTGAATAAAAAAGTGACAACAAGAATTGGGACAGTTTTTGCCGATAGTCTGATAGCATTTTATTGATTCTTGTGATTGCACTCTTCTTTATTCATCTTATGAGTGGGTCAAGAAAGCGGTTGATTTATGGAGCAGAGGATAGGATATCCGTAGAGTATCGGAGAAAAATCGAAGATTTGTCGCGAAAAAATGAAAGACGAACATAAAATGAAAACACGTCAAAGAAGCTTGAAATGAGGTAAAAAATGGCGGGCGTTGTAAAACTGTATGCTGCATATAAATCCGGGTACCTAGGTAGCAACATTTTGGATACTTATTTTTCCTTTATGGCGAATATGATTTCTGAAGAACATTTGACCGTAGTGGAAGACGATGTTATAGCTGACAAGTTCAAAACACGCTATAACATGGAACTTCCGTTGCCATTCATTCGGCAGATTTTGGGGGTTGGTATTCAGAATGGAAGTTTTGTTGAAGACCATGGAAAATACAGCGTAGTTGTGAATGAACTCGCCAAGTATCGTTTTAGTGAAACGGATTTTAATAAGCATTGGGATCAATTAATCAATGAATTTGCAACGTATTGCCGAACGCAGGATATCGATATATCTTCACTGGATATCAGTGCATTTGTGGCAGGTGTTTTAGATGATACTGATGAGAAAATATTGTCAGGAGAAAAGGTCAATGAGCAGGAGGGCATGGCACCATCTGAATATGGCTGGTATAGTTTCATCAAAGAACAGGGTGAATTAAAGGCGGCTGCCGAGGAAAAGGCTCGTCAGGAAGAAGAAGCTAAAAAAGCAGAGAATGAAAAGAAGGTTAAAGAATATCAAACAAGCTTGAATAGTTTGCAGCAAGACTACAATACGTATGCACAATATGCACAGAGTCTAGAGTCTGATTTGGCATATGCGCAACAAAATGGAGAAGATACTGCAGATATTCAATCTCAGATTGATACAAATAATCAGATGTTGTCTTCTTTGCAGCAACAAATTACATATTATCAACAACAGATTTCTGCTTTACAATCTTAAAAAATAAGACTATTCTAATAGGGTAGTCTTTATGCCGACTTAGCACAGTGGTAGTGCAACGCACTCGTAACGCGTAGGTCATTGGTTCAAATCCGATAGTCGGCACCATGTTTTGAAATTAAGCTGGTTCAACCAGCTATTTTTTTTGAAGGGAGGATCTATGAATTTAGATGAAAAAATGATTTTATTGGCCACTGCCTTTCTGTTTTTGCCCTATCAAATCGCAAGTGTAGCAGTCGCATGCGTTTTAATACAAGCATTATGCCGACATAAATTGGTGGATGCCATAAAGAATCAAACGGGCGCAATTTTCTTTTATAGCTTTATCGTATTGGAATTTATTGTCTCC
>OHBW01000770.1_pt1 | contig 13944 bp, 10 predicted proteins | sample 1577411 | NCBI WGS metagenome assembly OHBW01 (sample SAMEA3879534, study PRJEB24766) | human gut metagenome | biome: human-associated habitat; feature: feces | place: USA | collected 1985/1987 | reverse complement strand
GATGATGTGCAAAGTGTCGATGCTGAACGGAGCCATGTCCTTAAGATAGCCGAACACCTGACGATAGCGCAGAGCCAGACTGTCGAGTATGCAGCGGCATATCTCGGCATAGCCCTCGGGAACATGCTGCCCCGTAACGGCACAATATTGTTTTATTGCAGCATGCATGTCATCAGGATTGGCAAACATCTCGTCGTCGGGATTGATGATGCTGGCGAACGGCTCTGCCTTCATTGCGTCGGCTATCAACGTGGCGTAGTCAGAAGGGGCACTGCTGCCCCACTCCTTGCGGCAACGCTCCAAGAGCCACATGCCGCAGATATTTTTCAAGAAACGTGTTGTGCCTTCCACTCCACCTTCATTAGTGAAGTTTTTATCGTAGCTCTCACCATTTATTATCGCGTCTTTTGTCTCGATGCCCATAAGACTCCACGTGCCACTGCTCAGATAGGCAAAGTTCTCGTTGGCGGCGGGCACGGCAGCCACGGCGCTTGCAGTGTCGTGTCCGGCAACGGCAATCACCGGCACCGCTCCAAGGCCTGTCATCTTCTGCACTTCCTCTGTAAGCACACCTATTTTATATCCCGGCACAACCATCTTTCCGAACTTATCGCGCGGAAGTTCAATACTGTCAAGCAGCATTCCGTCTAAGTCTTTTGTAACAGGATTAAGCATCTGGCTCGTCGAAGCTATGGTATATTCGCACACGGCTTCGCCAGTAAGCATCCAGCTGAGCGCGTCGGGCATGAACAGAATCTTGTCGGCGTTCTTCAGCGCCGAATTGCCGTCGCGTTTCATTGCATAAAGCTGAAACAGCGAATTGAAGTTCATAAACTGTATGCCCGTGGCATTATATACTTTTTCTTTTGACACCTTCTTGCTGAAATACTCCTCCATGGCGCCAAAGGTGTGAGGGTCGCGATACGAAAGCGGATTGCGCAACAGAGCGCCGTCGTCGCCTATGCATACAAAGTCGACGCCCCAAGTGTCGATGCCTATGCTTGCAATATCCATATTACGTCCTGCAACAATCTTCAAACCTTTGATTATCTCGAAATAGAGCGCGTAGATATCCCAGTAGAAATGTCCGCCTGTTTCAATCAGATTATTCGGGAAACGAGTTATCTCCTCTAACTCAACTTTACCGTCAGAGAGTGTCCCTACAACAGTTCTGCCGCTTGTTGCCCCAAGATCGACAGCAAAGAAACATTTTGAATTGATCATTTAGTATCTTAGTTATGTTTTTTAACGTATTAAATTATTTTCTGCAAAGATAAAGATTATTCCACTTGGAATATATGACAATTTGATTTTTAGACAATAAGATTTGAGAATAAAATATTGCTTAACACTTTGAAAGAATTATTCAACGCGCCTGACAAGACCAATAGCTGACCTCAAAGAAAATACAACACACATCAATAAAAAAACAGAAACATATATTTAGTCATTAAAACAAATATACGAAAATAAAGCCACAAAAAGGTATTTTTCGGGCAATTACAGACTTGTGTTGAAAATAATTACTAAATTTGCAAGTCATTTTGAAATACATAAAATATATCATATATGAATATCTCTTATAATTGGCTGAAAGAGTATGTCAATTTCGATTTGACACCCGATGAAGTGGCAGCCGCACTTACCTCCATTGGCTTGGAAACAGGCGAGGTAGAAGAAGTTCAATCTATAAAAGGAGGACTGGAAGGGCTTGTTATCGGCGAAGTACTGACTTGCGAACCGCATCCCAATTCGGATCACATGCATATCACTACCGTAAACTTAGGACAGGGCGAGCCTGTTCAGATTGTTTGTGGAGCTGCAAACGTAGCTGCCGGACAGAAGGTGGTAGTGGCAACGATCGGAACCAAGCTGTACGACGGTGACGAATGTATTACCATCAAGAAATCAAAACTTCGCGGTGTTGAATCAAACGGTATGATTTGTGCCGAAGACGAAATCGGTATCGGTACAAGTCACGAAGGTATCATCGTGCTTCCTGCCGATGTTGTACCGGGCACACTTGCCAAAGATTACTATAATATAAAGAGCGACTACGTACTCGAAGTGGATATCACTCCGAACCGTTCGGATGCCTGCTCACACTACGGTGTAGCGCGCGACTTGTATGCATGGCTTATTCAGAACGGTCGTCAGGCTACATTGAAGCGTCCTTCGGTAGATGCCTTCAAGGTAGACAACCACGATATGAACATTGATATCGTTGTTGAGAACACAGAAGCATGTCCCCGCTACGCAGGCGTTGCCATCAAGAACGTGACCGTAAAGGAAAGTCCCGAATGGTTGCAGAACAAGCTGCGTCTGATCGGTGTACGTCCTATCAACAACATCGTCGATATTACCAATTACATCCTTCACGCCTACGGTCAGCCGATGCACTGCTTCGATGCCGACAAAATTAAAGGCGGCAAGATCGTTGTAAAGACTTGTGCCGAAGGAACCAAGTTCGTTACGCTGGATGGCGTAGAACGCAAGTTGTCCGACCGTGACCTGATGATCTGCAATACAGAAGAACCGATGTGTATTGCCGGTGTATTCGGAGGACTCGATTCAGGAACAACCGAAACGACAAAAGACGTATTCCTGGAAAGCGCTTATTTCCATCCGACATGGGTACGTAAGACAGCCCGCCGTCACGGACTGAGCACCGACTCTTCTTTCCGTTTCGAACGTGGTATCGACCCGAACAATACGATTTATGCGCTGAAAGAAGCTGCCCTGCTGGTAAAAGAACTTGCCGGCGGTGAAATCGCTTCCGAAATTAAAGATAACTATCCGTCGCCGATTGCCGATTTCCCGGTAGAACTTTCTTACAACTACGCCAACGCTTTGATTGGAAAGGTTATTCCGGTAGAAACTATCAAGAGCATTGTAACCAGCCTCGAAATGAAGATTACCGGCGAAACTGCCGAAGGTCTGTCACTGCTGGTTCCGGCATATCGTGTAGACGTACAGCGCCCGTGCGACGTAGTAGAAGATATTCTCCGTATCTATGGATATAATAATGTAGAAATACCTACTTCCGTCAAGTCAAGCCTGAGCGTAAAAGGCGACGTAGACAAGTCGGTTAAACTTCAGAACCTCGTATCCGAACAGCTCGTTGGCTGCGGTTTCAATGAGATACTGAACAATTCGCTGACAGCCGCTGCTTATTACGAAGGACTGGAAACCTACAAGCCGGAAAATCTTGTCCGCCTGATGAATCCGTTGAGCAACGACCTGAACGTAATGCGTGCAACCTTGCTGTTCGGCGGTCTGGAAAGTATCCAGCACAATGCCAACCGCAAGAATGCCGACCTGAAGTTCTTCGAATTCGGAAACTGCTATCACTTCAATGCCGAGAAGAAGAATCCGGAGAAAGTGCTTGCTGCTTATTCTGAAGAACTGCACTTGGGCTTGTGGCTGACCGGTAAACGCGTTAGCAACTCATGGGCACATCCCGATGAAGACAGCTCGGTATACGAACTGAAGGCTTACGTGCTGAACATCTTCCGTCGTCTGGGAGTAAACTTCGGTGGACTGGTATTCGGAAACCTGACCGACGATATCTATTCTGTAGCCATTTCAGTACATACCCGTGGCGGCAAACTGCTGGCTACCTTCGGTATTATCCACAAGAAGATACAGAAAGCATTCGATATCGACAATGAAGTTTACTATGCCGACCTGAACTGGAAGGAACTGATGAAGGCCATCAAGAACAACGCCGTTTACTACAAGGAAATTTCCAAGTTCCCGGCTGTGAAACGCGACCTGGCACTTCTGATCGACAAGAAAGTGCAGTTTGCTGAAATCGAGAAGATCGCCTACGAAACCGAAAAGAAACTCTTGAAGAGCGTTGAGTTGTTCGATGTATACGAAGGCAAGAATCTGGAAGCCGGCAAAAAATCGTATGCCGTAACAATGATTCTGCAAGACAACGAAAAGACACTCAACGACAAGCAGATTGATGCCGTAATGAACAAAATCATTACCAACCTCCAGAAACAACTGGACGCCAAACTACGATAATCAACATACATCATAAAAATATATAAACGAACAACAATATGGGAAGAGCTTTTGAATATCGCAAAGCGAGAAAACTGAAACGCTGGGGTAATATGTCCCGCACATTTACAAAAATCGGTAAGGAAATCACCATTGCTGTAAAAGCAGCCGGACCGGACCCTGCAGGCAACTCGCGTCTGCGTATGCTCCTACAAAACGCTAAGGCAGCCAACATGCCGAAGGACACAGTTGAACGTGCCATCAAAAAAGCTACCGACAAGGATTCAAGCGACTACAAGGAAATCGTTTACGAAGGATACGGACCTTACGGCATCGCTATCGTTGTTGAAACCGCTACCGACAACAACACTCGTACCGTTGCCAACGTACGCAGCTATTTCAACAAATTCGGCGGTTCTCTCGGTACTTCCGGCAGCCTTTCATTCCTTTTCGACCACAAATGTGTATTTAAAATCACACCTAAAGAAGGTGTTTCACTCGAAGACCTCGAACTCGAACTCATCGACTACGGTGTTGACGAACTGGATGACGAAGGCGATTCTATCGTAATTTACGGCGCATTCGACGAATTCGCCAACATTCAGCACTACCTCGAAGAGAACGGTTTTGAAATCCAGAGCGCTGAATTCGAACGTATTCCGAACGACTATAAGGAAGTAACTCCGGAACAACGCGAACAAATCGAAAAGCTTCTTGAAAAATTCGAAGACGACGACGACGTTCAGAACGTATTCCACAACATGAAGGAAGACGACGACGATACCGAAGAATAATCTTTCAAGTAATTACAACTTTTTCAATACTCCGAACGCGGCAAGGTAGAAACCCTGCCGCGTTTTTCATATTTATACCACCAAATCTACATATAAATGTTAAAATCGGGATAAACTCATTGCAATTCAAATCATTTTGCTAATTTTGCCATGCAAATTAGGGTGAAACCTAACAGAAGATTACATTATCTTGGCAATTCTCTTCGGAGAAAGTAATGGGACGGCTCTTCTTCTTTAATTTTTATTAGTATCATCTGTATCCCGTCTATCAGAATCCATGTCAGACTATATCACAAATAGCCTGCTGTTTTGATTTGCAGATGATAGCACTCGCATTCACACATAATCAGCTATTCAGCTTTCCGGAAAACATCTTTCGGAACATCTTTTCACGTACATATTACAACATCCATATTCTATACGGCAGAATTCCAGACAATAAGGAAATTCCCTGCCCAACAATCTGCACAAACAGCCGACAACAAAAGAAAGTCCGCAACTTTTGGCAGATACATACCAACGACCCCAACGGGAAAATAGACACCTTAATGACAACAAGACTGCACCGCAGTCAGTTTTTAGCTGTATCACTTTTGATACAGCTTTTTTTATGGGGAAAAGTTTGGTTATTTTACATATTTTTGGTAACTTGCCAACAAATTCTGACAGAAATATGGACAATCAGGGCATAATAGAACGTATTCGGTTTATAATGAACGAAATGCGTCTCAACCAATTCAACTTCGCCAAAAGAATCGACACGGACCCGTCGAACTTTTCCAAGCACCTGAATGGCAAATTACCCATCAATGAATCGCTTATCAACAAGATTGTGGTAAATTTAGGCGTATCGAAAAATTGGTTGAAAAACGGCAACGACATTCCTTTTCCCAGAAATAAGGAGCCGGAAACGGTAACGGTAGGCCAGCTGGCTGAAAAGGATTCCGGCTCGCCGGTCTACGACATCGACGTGACGGCGGGGACTGCATCCCGTGAAATGATGTTTGCCGACGACCGCATCATCGGCCATGTCAACGTGCCGGGAGTAAGTTCCGACTGCAAGATTGTGCGTGTGAGCGGCAACAGCATGGAACCGGTCATCAACAACGGCGACTATATTGCCGTGCGCGAAATTCATGACACGTCGGTCATCTTCTGGGGACAAATCTATGTGATTATGCTGGAAGACTACCGCATGGTGAAATATCTTCGAAGGCATTCGGACGAAAACAAGGTGATTCTCCGAAGCGCCAATAAGGACTACGACGACATCGAGCTGCCGAAAACGGCAATTCGCGGTCTGCTTTTTGTCAACAACATCATTCATATCGACACCCGAATGTAATGGACTACAAGGTTTCACAACATACACTGATGTTTACAGCCGGAGCCGTATGGACAATTGCCGGAGCCAACATCCTGCACATCGGCATTTCCTGCTGGAACGGCGACAGCCACAGTTGGATAATCAAGGCCGGCGGCGCCACGCTCGTCTTCTTTCTGTTTTTCGGCTTCATTTTCCAAAAATTGTACAAAAAACATACGAAACGTATTTCCGGAAAACAAGGGAAACATTGTCCGTTCTCCTTTTTCGACATTAAAAGCTGGATAATTATGGCGGTAATGATAACGATGGGCATTGTCATTCGCTCCTTTTCGCTGTTAAACGACATGGCCATCGCTATTTTCTACACCGGACTGGCAGTGGCACTGATTGCCACCGGCATCCGATTTTTCATCTATTGGCGCAGGAATCTCCCCAATAACACCTGAACCGGCAAATTCTCTGACCGCCACCTATGCCAATGGAACAGATTTTTAATAACTTTGCAGTATACTAAAACGATAAGAATGAACATATTTAGACACTTAATCCTGCTCGTTTTGCTGGCAGCCTTCCAACCGATGAAAGCCGTTACGGTCACGACCACGGCCGGAAATCTGGAGCAGGCACTTGCAAACGAAAACATATCCGGACTGGAAGAGCTGACGGTAAGCGGCACACTGGATGCACGCGACTTCAAATTCATAGCCGAGACACTTCCCGCCCTACAGACATTGAACATGGCAAACGCCGCCATCACAGAATATTCTGCCAACAAAGCCGTTTTTGCCAACTATATTCTTTACGAAAAAAACACCCTGCCGCAATTGGCGCTGATGGGTTCCAACCTGAAAAGCGTTGTGCTGCCCAACAGCATTACAGCCGTCGGCGACGGCGCATTTGCCGGCTGTGCAAAGTTGGAGAATATTGAAATACCGGAAAACGTGACTACCGTGGGTGACTACGCCTTTTCCGGCTGCACGGCCCTTACCGACATAACCGGCGGAAACGGCGTGACCAGCATCGGCAGCTACGCGTTCAGCCAATGTTCCGCACTGCAAAACATTTCCTGCAACGCCGCCAAGGCCATCGGAGCATACGCTTTTCTCAACTGCTCACGCCTATCGGACTTCAACTTCCCGGCTTCGGTTTCCTTGCTCGAAGAAGGAGCTTTCCAGGGCACATCCCTGCATTCCGCAAACCTTGCCAACTGCGGACAACTGACAGCCATTGGCGCATGGGCTTTTGCCGATACCCCAAACTTGACCGACGTTCAGCTGCCCTCATCCGTTGAAGCAATCGGCGACGGTGCCTTTTTCTACAGTACATCGCTGCATCAGGTCAACCTTCCGTCGAAACTGACCCGTATCAACGACTTTACGTTTATGGGCGGACAAATCACCGATCCGCAGCTGCTGCCGGAATCACTGAAGGAAATAGGAAATTTTGCCCTTGCCGAGTGGGAAACGATTGAAGAGTTCCTCATACCGTCAACCGTAACACACATCGGCGACGGCGCTTTCCGCAATTGGAAAAGCCTCATTGTGCTGACAAGCGACGCGCAAACGCCTCCCGAACTGGGCGAAGCCGTGTGGGAAGGCGTATTTCAGGAAAATGTCACGCTGAACGTGCCTGCCGCATCCGAATCGCTCTATAAGGCAGCCGAACAATGGAAGGAATTTTTCTCGTCGGCATCGGCCGTCACCAACGTGAAAACGGTATTGACTACTAAAGTCATCAACGATGTGGTATATATCGACTCGTCGGTCAATATTCGGGAAGCCTCGCTCTACGACCTCAACGGAGTGATGCTCTCCGCCAAACAAGTCAACGGGCGGCAGACGGATTTCGACCTGAGTTCATATTCCGGAAAAATCTACATCATCCGCTGCATGACGGACAACAACCGAACTGAATTTTTGAAAATAGCACGACAATAACAGAATGGGTAAAAACAAACTGAAAAAATTCGGCGAAATGGAGACGTTCCACAACGTGTTCCAATTCCCATTTGCGACACTGAAAGAAAAAGGATTTCCACTGAAAGGAAAATGGAAGCAGGAATTCTTTAAGAACGACAACCCGATTGTCCTCGAATTGGGTTGTGGAAAGGGAGAATATGCCGTAGGTATGGCAAAAAAATTCCACGACCGCAACTTTATCGGAGTGGACATCAAAGGCGCCCGCATGTGGACGGGAGCGAAGCAGTCGGTGCAGGAAGGCATGACGAACGTAGCGTTTCTCCGTACCAACATCGAACTGATAGCCCATTTCTTCGCTCCGGGCGAAGTGTCGGAAATATGGATTACGTTTCCCGACCCACAAATGAAAAAGGTGAACAAGCGGCTGACGTCGACACGCTTCCTGAAACTCTACCGCGAAATTCTGGAAGACGGAGGAATTATCCACCTGAAAACCGACAGTCCGTTCCTCTACACCTACACCGACGCGCTTGTAAAGCTGAACGGATTTGATGTGGAAGTGAATACCGACGACCTTTACCATTCGGGACTTGCCGACGACATTCTCGAAATCCGCACGTTCTACGAACAGCAGTGGCTGGCACGCGGACTGACGATAAAATATATCAAATGGCATCTCGACGCGACAAGCGAACTGAAAGAGCCTGACATTGAAATCGAATTCGACACCTACCGCAGTTTCTCGCGCGGATATCTGGAAACAGACCCCAAATTCGCAGCAGGAAAACCTTCGGGCGAGCAGGATTGTTAGAATGTTGACAGACGAAATAAAACTGATTTTTAACTATCATTCATCACTATGGAAGAAAGATTATATCCGGCGCTGATTCTTGACGCGCTCAAGAATGTGAGATACCCGGGAAACGGAAAGAATTTGGTTGAAAACGATATGGTCGAAGACGATATCCGCATCGACGGCATGAAAGTGTCGTTCTCGCTCATCTTCGACAAGCCTACCGACCCGTTCATCAAATCAGTGGTGAAAGCGGCTGAAACGGCCGTCAACACCTTTGCAAGTCCGAATGCGGAAATCAAGGGCAACATTGCCGTAAAATTCCGTCAGGAGGCACCGAAACCGGTAAAACTGCTGCCGGGCGTGAAAAACATCATCGGCGTTTCGTCGGGCAAAGGCGGCGTAGGAAAGTCGACCGTAGCTTCCAACCTCGCAGTTGCCTTGGCCGCACAGGGATATAAGGTAGGATTGCTCGACGCCGACATTTTCGGACCGTCGGCCCCTAAAATGTTCGGTGTGGAAGACGAACCGGTCTACATGGATGAAGTGGACGGACGCCACCTGATTGCTCCTGTGGAAAAATACGGCGTAAAGATTCTGTCCATCGGCTTTCTGGTTGAAAAGGACAGCGCTGTGCTCTGGCGCGGCGGTATGGCAAGCAATGCGCTGAAACAGCTCATCAGCGACGCCAATTGGGGCGAACTCGACTATTTTGTCATCGACATGCCTCCGGGAACCAGCGACATCCATCTGACACTGGTACAGACACTCGCCATTACGGGAGCCATCGTGGTAACCACACCGCAGGAAGTGGCACTGGCCGATGCACGCAAGGGTATCAGCATGTTCCAAAGCGACAAAGTGAAGGTTCCGGTACTGGGTATTGTGGAAAATATGGCATGGTTCACTCCGGCCGAACACCCGGATGAAAAATACTACATTTTCGGAAACGGCGGCGGCAAGCGCCTTGCTGAAAAACTGAACGTCGAACTGCTTGCACAAATCCCATTGGTGGCAAGTATCTGCGACGGCGGTGACAACGGTACGCCGGCCGCACTGCAAAACAGCGTTTCCGGACTGGCATTCAAGGAATTAGCTGAGAAAGTGGTGGATGCCGTCAACCGCAGAAACGCAACATTGCCACCTACCCACAAGGTGGAAATGAACAAATAAAACATTATTTACACATATTGGGCATATTATACGCCCATACAATAAGGAATTTTGTAACAGAAAAAAACGATACGACTATGAAAATTGGAGATAAGATACCCGAAATATTAGGCATCAACGCAGAAGGTGTGGAAGTGAAAGCTTCCGATTTCGCAGGCAAGAAGCTTGCCATCTATTTCTACCCGAAGGATAATACTCCGGGCTGTACGGCCGAAGCATGCAGCCTTCGCGACGGCTATGCCGAACTGAAAGCGGCCGGCTTCGAAGTCATCGGTATCAGCAAGGACAGCGCGGCTTCACACCAGAAATTTGCCGCCAAGCACGAACTTCCGTTCACGCTTATCGCCGACACTGACCTGCGCATGAACGAAGCCTTCGGAGTATGGCAGTTGAAAAAGATGTGCGGACGCGAAAGCATGGGCACAGTGCGCACCACATTCCTTACAGATGAAAACGGCGTCGTTACGGACATCATCAACAAGGTAAACACGAAGGACAGCGCCCGCCAGATTTTGGATTTGAAAAAATAAAGACACGAAATATGAACGCTAAGAAAGGCGCAGGCGAACACATGCCTGTATCAAACGAAAAACTGAAAGCATTGCAAAATGCAATGTCGAAAATAGAAAAGGACTATGGCAAGGGAGCCATCATGAAACTCGGCGACGAAAGCATCGAAAATATCGAAGTGATTCCGACGGGCATCATCGGGCTGGACTATGCCTTGGGCGTCGGCGGCTATCCGCGCGGACGTATCATCGAAATCTACGGTCCGGAATCATCTGGTAAGACCACACTGGCCATTCATGCCATTGCTGAAGCACAGAGAGCAGGCGGTATCGCTGCTTTCATCGATGCTGAGCATGCATTCGACCGTTTCTATGCTGCCAAGTTAGGAGTGGACATCGACAACTTGTGGATTTCACAGCCCGACAACGGTGAACAGGCGCTGGAAATCGCCGAACAGCTGATCCGTTCATCGGCCATCGACATCATTGTCATCGACTCTGTAGCTGCCCTTACCCCGAAAGCTGAAATCGAAGGCGACATGGGCGACAACAAGGTAGGCTTGCAAGCCCGCCTGATGTCACAGGCACTGCGTAAGCTGACTTCTGCCATCAGCAAGACCAACACCACTTGTATCTTCATCAACCAGTTGCGTGAGAAGATCGGTGTGATGTTCGGTAACCCCGAAACTACCACTGGTGGTAACGCCCTGAAGTTCTATGCTTCTGTCCGTCTGGACATCCGTCGCGCTACTCAGCTGAAAGACGGCGAAGAAGTCATCGGTAACCAGGTACGTGTCAAAGTTGTAAAGAACAAGGTAGCTCCTCCTTTCCGCAAAGCCGAATTCGACATCATGTTCGGTGAAGGTATCTCTCGCAGTGGTGAAATTATCGACTTGGGAGCTGAATTAGGCATCATCAAGAAGAGTGGTTCATGGTACAGCTACAACGACACCAAATTAGGTCAAGGACGTGATGCGGCCAAACAGTGCATCCAGGATAATCCGGAACTGGCCGACGAACTGGAAAAACTGATTTTTGACGCATTGAAAGACAAGGAATAAACTTATTCTTTATCTATATAGAAAACGGATTCACCGTGCTGGATTTCAGCGGGTGAATCCGTTTTTTTGTGGCATCAATATCGCCTATAAGTTTGAATACAATATAAAAAAATGCTACAAAAGAGATTCTTTAATTTATAATAAACTTACCCGAATGATTCAAAATATCAAACTCATTTTTTACATTTCAATAACATTTATCAACACTACACCTAATAAAAACTTCCGATACGCCCCATTATGAGAACGTACCATTTGAGATTCCGGAGAATTGGGTATGGACAGACATAGAAAATATTTGCTCAAAAATAGGTTCTGGAAGTACTCCACGAGGTAGTAACTATTCTTCTAAAGGAATTCCATTCTTCCGATCTCAAAATATTTATAACAATGGTTTAGTTTACGAAGATATCAAATTTATATCAGAAGATATACATCAGACTATGATTGGTACAGAAGTTTTGCCTAATGATCTACTTTTAAATATAACAGGAGGATCTTTAGGGCGTTGTGCAATCGTACCTGCAAATTTTCAACGGGGTAATGTAAGTCAACACGTTTGCATTATGCGTCCAATACTTATTGTATCTGAATATTTCCATGCGTTTGTTCTATCGTCTTCATTCTCTAAATCTATAAAGATAACAGGTAGTGGTCGTGAGGGATTACCTAAATATAATTTGGAACGAATATTTTTCCCTCTTCCTCCTCTTACTGAGCAATACCGAATAGTCTCAGAGATAGAGCATTGGTTTGCCTTAATTAATCAAATTGAGCAAGACAAATTAGATTTACAAGAAGCTATCAAACAAGCTAAAAATAAGATTCTTAATATAGCCATTCATGGTAAGCTTGTACCGCAAGAACCAAGTGATGAGCCTGCTTCTGAGTTACTAAAACGCATTAACCCGAAAGCTGAGATTACTTGTGATAACGCGCATTATACGCAGTTACCTAAAGGATGGTCAGTTGCCCCCATGCAAATACTATGTTCTTTGATTGATGGCAATAAACAAAATGGCATAGAACGAATAAATCTTGATGTCAAATATTTGCGTGGTGAACGAGAACCGAAGACTTTAACTTCAGGCAAATTTATACCTGCAAATTCTCTTTTAATTTTAGTTGATGGGGAGAACTCTGGTGAGGTATTCAGAACTCCAATCGAAGGTTATCAAGGTAGCACTTTCAAACAGTTGTCTATCAACGAAAATATGAATACAGAATATTTGTTACAAGTTATCAACTTTTATAGAAAATTATTGCGAGAGAACAAGATTGGCTCTACCATTCCTCATTTAAACAAGAAGCTGTTTAAAGAAATCAAAGTTTCTATACCACCCTATAAGGAGCAACAAAGGATAGTAGATTCTATAAATAAAGCGTTTATGTTTCTAGATATGATAATGGAGAATTTATAAACTCTCCATTATCATATCTAATTTAGCAAAGATACTGTGAACGGCAAAAACAATTCGTTTTTGCTCTTTTTGGGGTGGTATTGGTATCTCTAATTTAGAATATTCAGAAATCCAATATCGTTTATGAGTGTCACCTATTAATCTTGTTATGCTCATAAAGATTGCTACATAATCAATCTCAACATTTTGATTTACTTTAAGTATTTTCATTGCCGATGATTTTACCTTGAAAGGGAAATTAACCAGTTTTGAATCTGTTGTAAAATCATCAAATATTATACAAGGAAGATTTGAATATATACCTGTCGTTTCATTAGTATAGCCAATTATAAAAGACTTACCAGCCGTCAAAACAGGAGTTGAATAAGAAGTATCATAATCCGTAGATTCTACGATATAATCCGTTGGTTGTTCATAATCAGTAATTTGCTCAAGTCTACAAATAGCCCATCCTTTAGGTAACTGCGTATAATGCGCGTTATCACAAGTAATTTTAGTACTCGGATTGATGCGCTTGAGCAGTTCTGATGCGGGTTCGTCATTTGGATCTTGTGGTACGAGTTTACCATGAATGGCAAGGTCTAGTATCTTGCTTTTGGCTTGCTTGATGATTGTCTGTAAGTCTGATTTATTTTGGTCTATTTGGTTAATGAGAGAAAACCACCGTTTTATTTCTTTTATTATCCGTTTTTGCTCTGTAAGAGGTGGTAAAGGAATTGGTATCGATTTTATTAAATCTGTATTAAGATTTGGTTGGGCTGCACCTTGGTCTATTTTTCTAAAACTATCTGTCTTTGATTTAAGAAACCAATATAAATACAGCTGTATTTCTTTATTTATATAAAGAAAAGCAGCAATACCATCGTTAAAAGTCGTTGAAAAAGTAGTAATTTTAGGTACGCCTAAAGTTGCTCCACTATTTGTCAATAATAATGT
>OHBW01000765.1_pt1 | contig 14039 bp, 9 predicted proteins | sample 1577411 | NCBI WGS metagenome assembly OHBW01 (sample SAMEA3879534, study PRJEB24766) | human gut metagenome | biome: human-associated habitat; feature: feces | place: USA | collected 1985/1987 | reverse complement strand
AAAAACACTTCGCCGCACAACTACGCGCTGTTCATGGCGTCGCGCGATCTCTGCGACAAGACGGAGGCCGTCACGATGGCGGACTTGGCGGAACCGGAGGTCATTGACCCGGAGGCGCTGCGCCTGATCGTCAACGCCACTCTGATCGCCCGCTACGGGCTTGCCGCCTTTCAGATCAGAGCGCGAGGTGCCGAATATGAACGCTGATGATTTTGTCGGCGGGCACAGCATCCTTGCGCTGGAGCGCTTTATGGACGAAACCCGCCACATGATTATTTTTGATGTCCTGTCATGGAAATCTCCTGTGGGTGAAAAGGGCGAACGGCTGCGGCTGTTCCTCTCCGACGTGGGATATGCCAAGGCGCAGGCATCCGAGAGGCGCGGAGAAATCAAAATCCGCAAACACGCCGCCGTCATTGAGGGGCATATCCTTCCTGACCGGAAAAAGCGGCGTCACTAAAATGATTGGAGGAATTACCATGAGCAGAGTAACAGAGCTGGAAAAAGCGCTGACCACGCTGTTCCGCAAGGGTACGGAGGTCGGCTACACGGAAACGGAGATCGACGAGTTTCTGGAAAACATCGACTATCACGCCCTGCTGCAAGCCGTTTGGAACAAGGCTGAAACGGTCTATGCCTACCGCGCAGACGGCAAAAATGCGCTGAGTCTGGACTATCGCAGCGCGGAGCTGTTCAAGCAGCGAGCGACGCTTCTCTATCAACGGTGATGTTTTACAACACAGAAAAAAGAAAAGATGGGCAGCATCCGTAAGTGATTACAGATGCTGCCCGTTGAAATTATGCTTTTATCCCCTTTCTGACAGAAGGAAGGAATCAAATTTCCTGATTCTGTTTGTGGGATGTGCGCCGCTGCGCCTGTTCAAAATTCTTGCGGGCAGAGTCCACATAGAATTTAATTTTCCAAAGCTGCTGAGAATCCTCCCGGATGGATTTGAACTGGGCATAGGTTTCGGCATGCTCCTGTTTCAATCTGGCCTCCGTAATTTTCGGAATGAAAAATCATGGATACCCGTCGCTTTATGATCTTCATATTAAAATTTCCATCCTCACGAATGAAAGTCAGTATGAAAATGCGGATATTTTTCCCATTTTTGAGCTGCACAGCTGGGACTAAAGACTCGCTGTCCAGCCGAAACAAAACTGTTCAGAGGTTCCCCGATACACGGTATCAATCTGATAAAAGTGTTATAGCAACTGCGCCAGAAGCGCGTCCGGCATTACGCCGGAGAAGCCTGGGATGGTCAGCTCTGCCGACGGGAGCAGCCGGGCCGTTCCGATGCCGATGGCTTTCATTCCGCCCCGGTGGGCGGCCTCGATACCTGCGGCTGAGCCCTCGAAAACCAGGCACTGCTCAGGCGGGAGTCCCAGAGCCTCCGCTCCTTTGAGAAACACCTCCGGGTTGGGCTTGCCGTTTACAATTTTCCTGCCGTCGATGACGGCGTCAAAAAACGCCGTAATTTCCAGCTTTTTCAGGACAAACTCCGCATTTTTGCTGACACTGCCAAGAGCTGTCCGGTATCCCTCGGCCCGGGCAACGCGTAAGAATTCCGACACGCCCGGCAGCAGCGCCGCCGGGGTCAAAGTGCCGATCATCTCCCGGTAGCGGTCATTTTTCCGGGTGCACAGCCTCTCTTTTTCGGATTCCGAAAGGGAGCGGTTTCCCTTTTTCAGCAGAATTTCCAGGCACTGTGCCCGGCTGATGCCCAGAAAGGCCTCCTGGTCTGCCGGAGTGAAGGGAATTCCCAATTCTTCGGCAAGCTCCTGCCACGCCCGGGCGTGGAGGGGGTTCGTGTTCACCAGAACTCCGTCCAGATCGAATAACAGTCCCCGGATCACAGCAGCTCCAGGGTGCCGGAGGTGATGCGCCGACCGCTTGACCGGTCAAAGAGCATCACGCTGCTGCCGGTGATATCCAGCAGGTGTTTGCTTCCGATGGTAAACAGGGTGCTGCCGAAGACCACGCCGGTGAGCAAATACTCTCCGATGCGCACCTTGACGGTGGATTCCATGCCGGTGGGCATGGCACCGTAAATCTCGCACTCCACATTTCCACCGCCGGTGATGGACAGGAACTCCGGGCGGATGCCCAGCACCAGATCCTCGTTGGTGAGCATCGGCTCCTCGTGGATGCCGTCGTCCTCGTCGTTGACTCTGGCGATGTGGTAGCGGAAGGTCTCGTCCTTGTTGCTCTTTTCCACGTAGCCGCTCTCTCCCGCACGGGCCTTCAGAGCCTGCGCCTGGGCTTCCAGCTCCTCGTCCCGCCGGTGGAACCACTGGGGCAGCTGCAATGGCTGCTCGGGGGTGAAAACTGCCTTGTGTCCGTCCAGCAGCGTCAGCTCAATGCTGCCCTCAGGCCCCTGCCAGCCCTTGGCCTCCACAAAGTTGATGGAGGGGTTGCCCACGAAGTCTGCCGCAAAAAGATTGGCAGGGTGATTGTAAACTTCCAGCGGCGCGGCATACTGCTGAAGGACACCGTTGTTCATCAGGCAGATCTGCGTTGCCAGCGTCATGGCCTCCATTTGGTCGTGGGTGACGTATACGAAGGTGGAGCCGGTCTCCACATGGAGCCGCTGCAATTCATAGCGCATTTCCAGACGCAGTTTGGCATCCAGATTGGAAAGCGGCTCGTCCATGAACAGCACGCTGGGCTCGGGAGCCAGCGTCCGGGCGATGGCCACACGCTGCTGCTGACCGCCGGACAGCTCCGCGGGATAGCGGTCCATGAACATACTGATTTTGACGATGCGGGACACCCGGCGCACGGACAGGTCGATCTCTTCTTTGGTCAGCTTGCGCACAGCAGTTTCCACCTCGCCGTCCTTGAGAAGCTCAAAGTTCTCGTTGAAGGGCTGAGCCTTTCGAGCGGCCTCCACCTTTTCTTCCAGAGCCTTTACCTCGGCGGACACGTCCTTACCCTGCTCCAAATGATAGCCGAACAGCTTTTGGGCAGTGTACTGGGAGATGGTGTAGGTATCGATCAGCTTGATGATGGCCTTCGTTTCGTCCAGCTTGCCGTTTTTATCCCGGCATTCCTCAAGAGTCTTTACCACATCCTGAGGATTTTTGAGGATCTGTGCCAGACGGGCGGCGTTTTTCGCCTCAAAGCTGATCTTCGGCATTTCCTCCTTGATGTTTGACAGGCCGAAGGAAATATTCTGGTAGACGGTCATGTTGGGCCACAGGGCATAGTTCTGGAAGAGGAAGCCCACCTTCCGCTTGTTGGCGGGGATGTTGATGCCCAGCTCACTGTCGAATACCACCGTGTCGCCGATGGTGATGCGTCCGCTAGTGGGGGTCTCCAGTCCCGCGATCATCCGCAGGGTGGTGGTCTTGCCGCAGCCGGAGGGGCCCAGCAGGGTGACAAACGCGTTATTTTCAATGACCAGATTCAGGTCGTCCACACCATAGAACTTGCCCCAGCGCTTGGTGATATGTTCAAGTTTGATTTCAGGCATGATTTAACCTCCGATTCCTTTATCCAGGCTTGCGCCCGTGATTTTGTTGACGAGGGTGTTGCAGACCAGAATGGTCACGATCAGGATCAGGTTGATGCCGCTGGAGAACGCGTAGAGGCCCATCTCGTCGAAGTAGTCCAGCGTGGTGGACAGGATGAAGCCCTGCACGCACAGCAGCATGAACAGCGACAGCTCACGCAGGCACGTCATGAACGGCAGCAGGAAACCGGAAATGATCGAGGATTTCTGGATGGGGATGATGATGCGGGTCATGCGCTTGATCCAGGGAATATCCTGAATGATGGCCGCTTCTTCGATCTCGCCCGACAGCTGGAGCATGGAATTGAGGCTGCTGCGGCTGGCAAACGGGATGTATTTGACCGTGCCGACGATAATGAGCAGCGTGTAGGTGTTGAACAGGTTCAGCTTTTCCGTCGAGAACAGGATGAAGAATGCGACGCCCACAGCGATGGACGGCATGAGATACGGCAGGAAAGCGACGGAGTTCACATAGTTTGCCCAGCGGCTGCGGCGGTTTTTCGAGACGGCGTAGCCGATCATCGTGCCGATGGAGCCGGCCAGCAGCGCACAGGCCACGGAGACAAGGATCGTGCCCTTGAACGCACGCCAGATCGTCTCGTTATACAAAATGCCCTTCTGGCCGTACATGCCGTTTTCGGTGACGTTCTCCGCCGTGACCCACCACTTGGTCGTGAGGTTCGACGCGTCGCCCGTGTACAGGAACGAATAGTCGCCCGGATTCGGCAGGAACGTCTCGAACGCGAAGGAAATGATGGGGAAGATGCTCGTGAAGAACGTGAGAATCACAAGGATCAAGGCGATGACGACGCGGCCGGTTTTGCCGAGCGTGATCTTGGAGATCTGGCCGGACTTGCCGGTGACAGTCGTGTAATTCTTGCGGCTTCTGAGCGAGAGCTGGTTCAGAAGCATGATCGCCACGCCGAAGACCATCATGATGATGGCAAGAATGCTCGCTTCACCCGTATACTTGGAGTTCATCGAGACATACTTGGTCGACAGCGTGCTCAGGCCCAGATAATGCGGCACCGGGTAAGAGCCCATCGCGCTGCCGAAGACCAGCAGAATGGTGGACAAAATCGCGGGCTTGACCATCGGAAGCGTAATGCGGAACATGGTCTTCCACTTGGGCGTGTCGAGAATGGTCGCGGCCTCTTCAAGATTGGCGTCCATGTTCCGGAAAATGCCGCCGATGAGGATATAGGCGAACGGCGCGTAGTGAAGGCCCAGAACCATCAGGCTCGGGAACAGGCCCTTGCACCACCATATCGGCATGTTGACGCCGAACAGGGCGGCAAGCAGACCGTTGGACGTGCCGGTGACGGCGTTGGAGTTAAACAGGTTCTGCCACACGACGGCCAGCGTCCACTGCGGCATGATGTACGGGAAAATAAAAATGGAACTCAGATATTTTCTCCACGCAAGGTCGGTGCGCGTAATCAAAAACGCAAACAGCCCGCCGTAGAGAATGGACACCACGCACGTGCCGACAGCGAGGAGCACCGTGTTGAGAAGCGGCGTCCACAGATTCGTCTTTGCCATGCGGCTGGTGAAAAGGTCTGTGTAGTTGACGGTCGTGTAGCCGGTCGCCTGCCCGGTCAGATGGGCGTCAATGGTGCCGGCGTGAATTTTGAAGGTATCTTCCACGATGGCGACGATCGGCGCGACCGTGGTGAAGGTCAGGACAATGCCAAGCAGCAGCAGAATGACGTTGTGCGGCTTGGAAAAGAAGGTCTTGACCTTATTGAGCACAATCGTGGATCTGCTTGCGCGGAGGGTAGTGGGTCGGCTCATGGCTTCCTCCTCTTTTCTCAGGTTTGAAGGGCGGATGATGGGGTATGTTTTTGCAAAGGCGCCCCTGGATGCGCATCCAGGGGCGCCGGTAAGGTGCTGGTTGACAGATCAGCCTGCGGAGTATTTGCTCAGCATTTCGATCCAGCTGCCGACGGTGAATGCAACGTCTGCGCAGTATTCCGGATCCTCGAGCACGAGCTTGCCGTTGGTCGTCCACCATTCATAGCCGCGGTCGTTCTTTGCTGCGAATTCAACAGTGGTGCCGTCCTCGGCCATGCCGCCGATGGAGTGATGGAAGTTGGCTTCCGTTTCCTCAGCAACGGTCGGGTTGGAGGAGTAGCCGCCCATGTCCTTGCCCCAGGCAGAGAAGCCGTCGGCGGTGCAGGTCATGTAGGCGATGAAGGCGCAGGCCGTCCAGGGCAGCGGGGAGTTGTCGGTGACGAACAGGTAATGGCAGTAGCCATAGCCGCCGATACCCTGATAGCCGTCCTCATACGCGGCGACCTTGATGTTGTTGACGGAGACGGAGCTGGACTCCTCGACGGAGCGGAGCTTGGAGTAAACGAGAAGGCCGAACTGATCCTTCGCGGAAGCGTCGACAAGGGTGTTGCAGATGGGGCCGTCGTCGGTCTGGGCGTTGTAGCTTTCGACCCACAGCTTGATCCATGCCAGCGCGTAAGCGCCGTCAGCGCCGAGGCCGAGGTCGGCAGCTTCGGATTCCATCTCTGCGATAGTGGGCTGGAAGTATGCCTGCTCGTCGGCGGACAGAGCCTCAAAGGACTCCTTCAGCCACGCTGCGTAGTCGTCGCGGGTCAGCATGTACAGGAAGTTCTTGCCGACGATCTCGGAGTCGATGTCCATGAACAGGCCATGCTCGCCCTCGGCGACGAAGTCCCAGCAGTTATCGTAGGTCTTGTCGCCCACGCAGTTGTACATAAAGACCTTGTTGAGCGTCTGCAGCGGCAGGAAGCCGGTGTAGGCGTCGGCGGTGGTGCCGTTGGCATCGGCCCAGTCCTTCGGGATGAAGGTGTCGAGGATGCCGGTCTGAACCATCTTGCTCTCGATCTGGTTGCCGTCCTGAATGAGGGTCATGGCGAACGTGCCGGTGCCCTTCAGGGAGTCAGCGGTCAGCTGATCGAAGATCTTGTTGTTCTTGGGCTGCTGCCACTCGAACTCCATGTTGTAGCTGGAATCGATGGACTGCAGATACTCAATGAACAGAGGCAGGGCGCTCTTGCCGCGGCTGGAGTTGCCGACGCCGTAGAACATCTTGCCGTTGGACTCTTCAATGGCCTTCTTCGCCAGCTCTTCAAGGGTCATGCCTTCGGCTTCCTTGATGATCTGCTGGGTCGCAGTCAGATTTTCGGGCTCGGCAGCGGGCGTTTCCTCTGCGGGAGCCTCGGTGGTTTCGTTGGTTTCAGTGGTTTCAGTGGTTTCGGTCGTCTGGGTATCTTCTGCGGGAGCGGTCGTGTCAGCCGGGGTCGTCGCCGGAGCGGCAGCGCAGGCAGCCATGGACAGAACCATCACAGCAGCCAGCAGAAGCGCAAGCATCTTCTTCATTCTGATATTCCTCCTGATAAAATTTGAATTCGTGCAGCAGCTAACGGGAGTTCTGCATCGTATGCTCTCATTTTACGGTGTTTCTGCACAAAAGAACAGTGGACAAATCTGCGATTATTTGTGATTCTCTGCGATAATTTTAAAAATTCAATGAAAACCGAGCCGGAGATGTGTTATAATCAGGGCAAAATAACAGAGAGTTTTGTTCTCGCTGCTACAGGACACGGAAACTATGAAACACATACGCATTCTGATATTATGTATAGCATTCGCTCTTCTGACCGGCTGCGCGCCCGCCGCACAGGATACAGCCGCCTACGCGCCGGATGAATCGGAGCGTCTCGTTCTGTACACCTCGCACAAAAAAGAGGTCTGGTGGCCGATCGTCAAGGAATTTGAATCGCGCACCGGAATCTGGGTCGAGGTCGTACAGGGCGGCACAAACGAACTGCTTGAGCAGCTGCAAAAGGAGCAGGACGCACCACGGGCCGACGTGATGTTCGGCGGCGGCGTCGAGAGTCTCGAAGCCTGCCGGGCGTTGTTTGAGCCCTACGTCTGCCGCGGCGCGGAGCAGATTTTGCCGCAGTACCGTGCGCAGGACAGCAGCTGGACGCCGTTTTCCTCGCTTCCGGTCGTGCTGGTCTACAATCCGAAGCTGCTGTCCTCCGGGCAGATCAGCTGCTGGGCCGATCTTCTCGACCCTGCGCTGCGCGGGCAGATCGCCTTTGCCGATCCATCCGTCTCCGGCTCGAGCTATACCGCGCTCGTGACGATGCTCTGCGCGCTGGGCGGCGACGCGGATGAGGTGCTGCAAACATTTGCGGAAAACCTGGACGGAAAGCTCCTGTCCGGTTCAGGTGCGATCATTTCCGCCGTTGCAAACGGCGAAGCGCTCGTCGGCATCACGCTGGAGGAGACCGCGCGCAAGCGCATTGCTGCTGGGGACGGGATCGCCATGGTCTACCCCGCAGACGGCACAAGCTGCGTACCGGACGGCTGCGCCGCGCTGAAGGGCGCGCCGCACCCCGACAACGCAAAGCTGTTTCTCGATTTTGCCGTCAGCTACGACGTGCAGCAGCTGCTGCAGTCTGATTTTTACCGCCGCCCGGTGCGCAGCGACGTGAGTCCTGCCAGCAAACTGCCGGAACTATCCGCCATTCGTCAGGTCGCGTATGACGTAAGCTGGGCAAGCGAGCACCGCGAAGCAATTCTGATGAGTTGGGCCTTTTATCTCGGGACGGAGGCGGAACAATGAAGCGGCTTCACTTCTCCTCCTTCCGTCAGCGGCTGAACGCGGCGTTTCTGGCCGTGTCTCTGGTGCCGATGCTGTTGTGCTCCGGTCTGCTGCTGCAGATTTTCCGCCTGCGCATGACGTCGAACGCCCAGCAGACGGCCCAACAGCAGCTGTCCGCCTCCTGCGAGGCGCTTGATACGCTGCACAGCGGCTTTTTGCAGACAGCCGCATCCCTGCAGCACAATCCACTCGTTGCACAGGCGCTGTTTGACGCAGAAGCGGAGGACACGGCGGTCTACAGCCAGCTGTTCGACGCTACAGAGTCCGTGCGCAGCTTTGCACGCTTTGACCTTTACGATATCAGCGGCCGCTGGCGCTATTCGACACAGACAGCGCCCGAAATCCGGTCGCTGCCGACCAATTGGGGCCTTTTATACGAGGCGGCCTGCGCCGGAACCGGTGTTCTGGTGTGCAGCGCGGCAGAAGATCCGGCCGACACAGACGAGCCGCTTCTGCACGCTGCGATGCTCCTGACCGACCGCTACGGCGCGCCGGTCGGATATCTCACCATCGGCATGCTGGAAACGCAGCTGCGGACACTGCTCGGCGGCACAGCTGGTGCGCAGAACGAACTTCTTCTGCTCGACGCGCGCTGGCGTCCGGTCTACTGTACGCAGCCGGCACAGACCCAGAGCCTCGCCGACGCGCTGCGCGGGCAGCTTTTGTCCGGCAAGGCGCTCACCGGTCTGTCTGCCGACGTTTCCTATACCGTGCGGCAGCATACCGAAACCGGTCTGTATCTCGTCCTGCAGCAGCCGCAGCCGCTCAGCGCCGGAACACTCCGGCTTTTGTACTCGGTGAGCGTGCTGTGCGCGCTGGCCTGCATCATTTTAAGCGTCGTACTCAGCCTGCAGCTAAGCCGGCAGGTCTTCCAACCGATCGGCAGACTGCATCACGCCATCCGGCAGGTCGGGAAAAATAATCTGGACGTGCAGGTTCCCGTTCCCGCCGGCCGGCATGACGAATTGGGTGAATTGGCACAGCAGTTCAACACCATGGTCGTCGCCCTCCGGCACAACCAGCAGGCACTGTTGGAAAACCAGCGCGCACTTAACCGCGCGCAGATCCGTATGCTGCAGGCGCAGCTAAACCCGCATTTTCTGTGCAACACGCTCGACACCATGAAGTGGATCAGCAAAATCAATCAAGTGCCGCAGGTGGCGCTGATGTCAACGAATCTTGCCGATATCCTTCGCTTCTGCATCACGCCGGACGAATTTGTCCCCCTGCGGCGGGAGTTGGAGATTTTGAGCCGGTACGTCGAGATTCAGCGCATCCGCCTGTCGGAAAGCTTCTCATACACGGAAGCCGTGCCGGAGGCGCTTCTTTCGTGCATGGTTCCGAAAATGCTCCTGCAGCCGCTGGCAGAGAATGCCATTCTGCACGGCCTTTCCGGTGTAGAACACGGTGAACTCTCCGTCACGGCCGTGCTTGCGGAGCAGGACGTGCTCGAGATCCGCGTCCGGGACAACGGCTGCGGCTTCCCGGCGGACATGCTGGGGCAGTACAAGCCGCCCGCGCAGCCGACGGGGCATCTGGGGCTTTTGAATGTGGACACGATCCTGCGCAAGCATTACGGCGACGCGTTCGGTCTGCGTCTTGAAAATCCGGAGGGCGGCGGCGCCTGTATTCTTGCGCGCCTGCCCGCGAAGGGAGGGCCCGGCGTATGATGCGGGTAATGGTTGTAGAGGATGAGGAAATGATCCGCAAGGGTATCGTCATGGCAGTAGACTGGGCGGCGCTGGACTGCATCGTGGTCGGCGAAGCCGCCAACGGCGAACAGGCCCTTGCCGTCGCGGAGGACTGCCAGCCGACGCTTATCATCACGGATCTCAAAATGCCGAAGATGGACGGGCTGGAGATGGTGCGGCGGCTGCGCGAAGCAGGCAGCCGCGCGTATGTCATCATTCTGACCGCCTACGATTCGTTCGCCTACGCGCAGACGGCCATCCGTCTGGGCGCGGTGGACTTTCTGCTGAAGCCTTTTCATGACGGCGATCTGGAAAACGCCGTTCTGGCGCTGCAAAAGCGCATCGCCGCACAAACCGCACCGCAGCCAGAGCCGCTTCCCGGCGTGAAGCCCGGCCCCAAGAGCCGCTATGTGCGCGAGGCAATGGTGTACCTTGAGCAAAACTGCGGCAGCGGCGATCTGTCCGTCGGGCAGGCGGCAGCGCAGCTGGGACTGAGCGAAGGACATCTGAGCCACCTGTTCAAAAAGGAAACGGATATGACGCTCGGCGCGTATCTTACGCGCTGCCGCATCCAGAAGGCTATGGCGCTGCTGCGCGAGGGAAAGCTGAAAGTCTACGAGGTTGCGGAGGCCTGCGGCTACCGCGATATTGCATATTTTTCCGGCACCTTCAAAAAAATCACCGGGAAAACCCCCTCGGAGTATCAGGACAGTCTTTCATTTCGTTTTTAGGGTGTATCTGAAAACTCCCAATGTGACCGGCAGCGAGAAATTTTTGCGCTGAGCAAGACATTTTTTCGCAGGAATACTGACGTATTTCAAGGAAAAATGGTGCAGCGCAGCGTGAAAAGATCCGCTGTCCGGGTGCGTTGGGAGTTTTCAGATACACCCTAGAAAGGAGTGTTCCAATATGATAAGCGTTACCCACAAAACATTTCTCAGACGGGCGCAGAAACTGTAAAAAATAATAAGGAAAGTACAGGTTTTGCCAGCATAGCTATTGCGTATAGAATCGACCCGTGATATAATAAAGGGGCTATCTCACTAAGAGGCAGCCCCTAAAAATTACGAACAGGCTGTCCCATCTGTAGCGGGAAAATGGTGCAGAAAGGGTTCAACGATCTTGCCGCAAAAGCGCCGGATGTGGCGGCGCAGTGGCACCCGACCCTCAACGGAAACCTGACGCCGGAGATGGTAACGCCCGGAAGCCACCGCCGCGTCTGGTGGCAGTGCCCCCTGGGGCATACGTGGAAAGCGTTTGTCTATTCCCGCACGGGGGCGCAGAGGTGCGGCTGTGCCGGGACTGCCGGCAAAAGCTGTACGGCAGATAAAATCTGTCCTGCCGCAAGGCGGGCTTTATATAGATACTTCAAACATATGGAGGAAAGTCAATGAAAAAACGCATATTATCCCTGTTGCTGATTCTCTGCATGGCTGTGACGCTTTTGCCCACGGCAGTGTTTGCTGAAGATGCTACGGGAACATCAAGTGCTGGCGGGACGATCTATGTTGATGCTGTAAATGGCAATGATAGCAACGAAAATGTAGGCCAGAGCTGGGAAACAGCGTATAAGACGCTGGAAACGGCTGTTACCACAGCCAAAAGCGGCGACACCATCATGCTGTCCGCTGCAAAGTACACACTCTATGGTATTCCTAGCACGAATACGACTAAGGGCAAGGACCTGACCTTTGTTGGACAAGGTGCCGACAAAACGGGTTGGAATATCGGCGCAAAAGTGCCCGATCCGGCTAATTTTGGCACGGAATACAACGGCGATTACAGCTTTGACGGCGCAGGAACGGTTACGTTCAAGAACATGACGCTTCAGTCTGCAGACGCAAATTATCTGGGCTTTATCCGTGCGGATCAAACGGTTGTTGAGGATTGTATAATCAATGGCAAGACCTTCTACTGGGGCTATACTTCTGCATCGTTTAAGAATACCACGTTTAACTGCCCGAGCGGAGATTATGCAATCTGGACGTACAGTTCACCTACCATGACCTTTGACTCCTGCACCTTTAATTCTTCCGGTAAGGTCATCAATGTCTATACCGACTATGGTGCAGGCAAGCAGGATATTACGGTCAACTTTAAGAACTGCACGGTTAATAATACCGGCAAAAGCTTGAAGCCCGTGCTGAACATCAACGACAGCAATATGGGCAACTTCAAGTATATTCTGAATATTTCTGGCAATACCACCGTAACTGGGGTAGATGCGGATAAGGATACCTGCTCCCGACTTTTCGGTTTCGGTGGAAAAGCTGCCTCAAATAACAAAGGCAAAACCGTTGTCAACTTTGGCGACACCACCGTCTGGGAGGACGGCAAAATGGTCGATGCCAAGGCATACCATACCGATGGTGTCAAGGTAGATGGCGTTACCTATGATAACGGCGGTTCCGGCGCAAACGACATCCTGTATGCAGAGGGCTACAAGGACAATGCGTTTACTATTACTTACAGCGAATGGACCAAGAACCCGGACGGTACCAAAACCCACACCGTAACAAAAACCTGCAACTACTGCGGCTATCAGGAAAGCACAACGGAAACCGCAGAGGCTGACCCCATCGACTGGGACGTCTCCAAGTCCAAGATCGCCACAAAGCTGGATACCAATACCTGGACCTCCAACGTGACGCTGTCTCTGCCCAGCGCGGAGGAAGCGCTGGGCAGCGACATCGTATTCGTGCTGGACAAATCCAGCTGCAAGAAGGAGACGGCCGCCAGTGCGGCACAGATGCTGACAGCTCTGCAAAGCCAAGTTCAAAGCAACGGCTCCAAGATTCAGGTCGGTGTTGTCGTATTTGGCGGGGATGCAAGGGTTTCTTATCCGTTGGAGGCATTCCCTGCAACAGAGGCCGCACTTGAGGAACTGAGTACGGCTCTTAGTACACGGCCAGATGGTCTGATGGGCGGCAGCAATATGCACGCGGGTCTTTTGGCGGCACAGGAAATGCTCAGATGCAGCACTACAGACGCCAATCGAAAGTATGTCATTCTGGTCAGTGACGGTTTGACTCGCCTGTTTACCGGTTCTGATGGCAAGACAAAGGATATCTATTATCAATATACCTATCAGGACATGACAGGGGATAAACAAGTTGGAACAGAGGAAGGCCAGATTTCTCCGAAGGATTGTGTCTATTTTGGCATGATTGACGAGTGGACCTCCGTTCGGACAAAGGAAACAAATACAGTCCTGAGGCCGATTCCCTATGGTAGCTGGGATACTTATTTCTCCAAGGTCAAGGATTGGGTCAGGACCGACGGTGATGCTTACGCACTGAACTATGAAACCTATGGCAATGATCCCACAGAAAAAGTAAAGAATAAAGTCACTGGGGAAATTACGGATACTGATTTCAAATATATCGGCCATAACGATTACGAGAATCATGCCATGTCTGTCGACCGCGCCGTCTACGAAGCCTACGATTCCTTTACGGGAATGGTAGATAGCGGCTACCGCTGCTATGCGGTCCTCCCCGACAGCGGTACGCCTTTTGGAACTGCGTTCATGGATGCGCTGAATGAATACGCACATAATAGTGTTATCGATTTCGCAGGTATCGGTGCTGAAATCCTCTACGCCGTTGGTGCCGGTTCCACAGTGGAGGACAAGATAGGCGATGCGTTCGATTTTGTCCCCGGTTCGCTGAAGCTGACTGTCGGCGGCACGGAGCTGGAATCCAAGGCGGAGGGCAACGTGACCTATTTCGGTGATAGTGCCGAAAATCTGAACGAAGAAAACTTCCGTTTCAAGGTGCAGTACGCTCCGGATACGGAGACCTTCGTCTGGACCATCAACGAGAACGTCTCCAACTTTGCACCAGTTCAGCTGACCTATACCGTCAAGCTGACCAATCCCGAAACCGCTCCCGGCACTTACGGTGTGGAGGATCTGAATGGCGAAAAAACGCTCTCTGAAGCAGAGGCAGAAAAGGCCCTGTTCACCAATGCGTATGCCGTTCTGAACGCAAAGAACAGCGCCGGAGCCCCTGTCAAGGCCCAGGAATTCCCCAAGCCCTCTGTTTCCTATACGGTGAAGTCCTTCATCGACGCTTCGGGCAGCCCGGCCATCATCGCCGCCGCATGTCTCAATACCAAGGATCACTATTCCTATCTGATTGGCTACTCCGACGGTACGGTCCGCCCGAACGGCAGGATCACCCG
>OHBW01000757.1_pt1 | contig 14106 bp, 8 predicted proteins | sample 1577411 | NCBI WGS metagenome assembly OHBW01 (sample SAMEA3879534, study PRJEB24766) | human gut metagenome | biome: human-associated habitat; feature: feces | place: USA | collected 1985/1987 | reverse complement strand
GTAAGGGTATCAAGATTGATCCTAAATCAGTTGAATAACTCTAAAAGTTTTGTAAGATGAAGAAAGAAGTAAAAGATACTATAGTTGTTGAACTCGGTGAAAAACTGAAAGAGTATCCTCATTTCTACCTCGTTGACGTAACAGGTATGAATGCCGGTGCTACAAGTAAGCTCCGCCGTGAGTGCTTCAAGAACGAAATCAAGATGGTCGTTGTGAAGAACACACTTCTGCACAAGGCTTTCGAGGCTTCGGATGTTGATTATGAGCCTTTGTATGGCTGTCTGAAGGGTAACACTGCTGTTCTCTTCTGCAATACAGCTAACGTTCCGGCAAAATTGCTGAAAGGTTATGTAAAAGAGAGTATTCCTGCTTTGAAGGCAGCTTATGCTGAGGAAAGCATCTATGTTGGTGCTGACAAGCTGGATGAACTCGCAGCTCTCAAGAGCAAGGATGAAGTTATTGCAGACATTGTCGCATTGCTGCAGTCTCCTGCAAAGAACGTTGTTTCTGCTCTTCAGTCAGGCGCAAACACCATCCATGGTGTGCTCAAAACTTTAGGCGAGCGTCCTGAGTAATTTAAACACCCAATCAATTAACATTTAAAAACATTAAAATTTAAAATAAAATGGCAGATATTAAAGCTATTGCTGAAGAATTAGTTAATCTTACAGTAAAAGAAGTAAATGAATTGGCAACTGTCCTGAAGGACGAGTATGGAATTGAGCCCGCTGCTGCAGCTGTTGCTGTTGCTGCTCCCGCTGCCGGCGCCGGCGAGGCTGCCGCAGCCGAGAAGACGTCGTTCGACGTTATCCTGAAGAACGCCGGTCAGGCCAAGCTTCAGGTTATCAAGGCCGTTAAGGATATCGCCGGCCTGTCGCTGGGCGATGCAAAGGCGCTCGTTGACGGTGCTCCCAAGGCCGTTAAGGAGGGTGTCTCCAAGGAGGAGGCCGAGCAGATTAAGGCTCAGCTCGAGGAGGCAGGTGCTGAAGTTGAGGTTAAGTAGCATTGCCGCTTACGACTGTTCAGTCAATGCAGGTATAGGGCTTACATTCGCTGTAAGCTCTATGCCTTTTTGCTCTAAAGACCGGAAGTGCCGTTTGAGCTGTGTCCGGTTTTTGGAATTTGAATGCTCTCAGGGATGTAATGTCGTTACACTGGGGGCATTAGCGGGATAAAGCAGTCCCGTTTCGGGAGCGTAACTCACACACGCGAACTTACACTTCAACTAATTTGGATTTTACCGATGTCCGCAGCTAAACAACAACCAAGAATCAGCTTTTCGACAGTCAAGAACCGGGTGCCCTATCCGGACTTGCTGGAGGTTCAGCTCAAATCATTCCGGGACTTTTTCCAGATGGACACTACGGCCGAAAACCGTAAGAACGAGGGACTCTACAAGGTCTTTCAGGAAAATTTCCCCATTACGGATACCCGGAACAACTTCGTTCTGGAGTTCATCGACTACTATATCGACCCGCCGCGTTACTCCATCGAGGAGTGTCTCGAACGCGGCCTGACATACAGCGTTCCCCTGAAGGCCAAGCTCAAGCTCTATTGCACGGACGACGAGCATGAAGATTTCGGCGTAGTGGTTCAGGACGTCTATTTCGGTACGATTCCCTACATGACCGAGCGAGGTACGTTCGTCATCAACGGAGCCGAGCGTGTCATCGTGTCGCAGCTGCACCGTTCCCCGGGCGTTTTCTTCGGACAGAGCATGCATACCAACGGTACGAAGCTCTATTCGGCCCGCATCATCCCCTTCAAGGGGTCGTGGATTGAGTTTGCCACGGACATCAACAACGTGATGTACGCCTACATCGACCGTAAGAAGAAGCTCCCCGTGACGACGCTTCTGCGTGCCATCGGTTATGAGGCGGACCAGCAGATTCTCGAGATTTTCGACCTGGCCGACGAGGTGAAGGTCACCAAGGCCAACCTGAAGAAGGCCGTGGGCCGCAAACTGGCCGCACGCGTGCTTTCGACCTGGGTCGAGGACTTCGTCGACGAGGATACCGGCGAGGTGGTCTCCATCGAGCGTAACAACGTCATCGTAGACCGCGAGACGGTGCTCGAGGAAGAGCACATCGACCAGATTATCGAAAGCGGTGCCAAGACCATCCTGCTCCACAAGGAGAACCTGTCGGGCATCGACTTCTCGATTATCTACAATACACTGCAGAAAGACCCCTGCAACTCCGAAAAGGAGGCTGTCGTCTACATCTACCGGCAGCTGCGCGCTTCGGAGCCGCCCGATGAGGCAACGGCGCGCGATGTCATCGAGAAGCTCTTCTTCTCGGACAAGCGTTACGATTTGGGCGACGTAGGTCGCTACCGTATCAACAAGAAGCTGAACCTGGACATCGACCCGGCCATCCGCACGCTTACGCGCGAGGACATCATCGCCATCATCAAGTACCTGATTCAGCTCATCAACTCGAAAGCCGACGTGGACGATATCGACCACCTGTCGAACCGCCGCGTCCGCACCGTGGGCGAGCAGCTTTCGAACCAGTTCTCGGTCGGCTTCGTGCGCATGGCGCGTACGATTCGCGAGCGCATGAACGTACGTGACAACGAGGTATTCACGCCGGTGGACCTGATTAACGCCAAGACGCTGTCGTCGGTCATCAACTCCTTCTTCGGCACCTCGCAGCTGTCGCAGTTCATGGACCAGATTAACCCGCTGGCCGAGATTACCCACAAGCGTCGTCTGTCGGCCCTCGGCCCCGGCGGTCTTTCGCGTGACCGCGCAGGTTTCGAGGTGCGAGACGTGCACTACACGCACTACGGCCGTCTTTGCCCGATCGAGTCTCCCGAAGGCCCGAACATCGGTCTGATTTCGTCGCTCTGCGTCTATGCGAAGATTTCGCCGATGGGCTTCATCGAGACGCCCTACCGTACGGTTACCGACGGCGTCATCGACATGGACAACTCGCACATCCGCTACTACTCGGCCGAGGAGGAGGAGGGCAAAATCATCGCGCAGTCGAACATGCCCATCGACGATGAGGGCCACTTCCTGCAGACCGACCGCATCAAGGCGCGCCAGGGTGCCGACTTCCCCGTGGTGACCGACAAGGAGGTGAACCTGATGGACGTTGCGCCCAACCAGATTGCCTCGATTGCCGCAAGCCTTATCCCGTTCCTCGAGCACGACGACGCCAACCGTGCGCTGATGGGTTCGAACATGATGCGCCAGGCCGTGCCCCTCGTTACGTGCGAGGCGCCCATCGTCGGTACGGGCATCGAGAAGGATATGATTTCCGACAGCCGCATCCAGATTGTGGCCGAGGGCGAAGGCGAGGTGGTATTCGCCGACGCGACGAAGATTCAAATCAAGTACGAGCGTACGGAGGATGAAATCATCGCATCGTTCGCTCCCGAGGTGACGACCTACGAGCTGCCGCGCTACCGCCGTACGAACCAGAACACCTCCATCACGCTCAAGCCGACGGTGCTCACGGGCGACCATGTGACTAAGGGCCAGATTCTGACCGAGGGTTACTCGACGCAGGCCGGCGAGCTGGCTCTGGGCCGCAACCTGAAGGTGGCCTTCATGCCCTGGAAGGGGTACAACTTCGAGGACGCCATCGTGATTTCGGAGCGTATCCAGCGTGAGGATATCTTCACGTCGGTGCACGTCGACGAGTATATCATGGAGGTCCGCGATACGAAGCGCGGCGTCGAGGAGCTCACGTCGGATATTCCGAACGTCTCGGAGGATGCCACCAAGGACCTCGATGCCAACGGTATCGTGCGCATCGGTGCCAACATCCACCCGGGAGACATCCTCATCGGCAAGATTACGCCGAAGGGAGAGAGCGACCCCTCGCCCGAGGAGAAGCTGCTGCGTGCCATCTTCGGCGACAAGGCCGGCGATGTGAAGGATGCCTCGCTCAAGGCGCAGCCTTCGCTGCACGGCGTGGTCATCGACACGAAGCTCTACAGCCGTGCCGGCAAGGACGGCAAGAAGAGCAAGAATGCCGAGAAGCTGCAGCTCGAGAAGCTCGACGAGAAGTTCGCCGGGCAGGTTGCCGAGCTGACGAAACTCCTTGTCTCGAAACTCTGGACGCTGCTCCAGGGCAAGACCACCACGGGCATCACCGACTACTTCGGCGTCGAGCTCTATCCCGCCGGGACGAAGTTCACGCAGAAGCTGCTCGAGGAGCTTGCACGCAAGTCGTCGGATGAGAAGACCGGCGTCATGACGGGCTACCTCAACCTCGGTTCGTGCAAGTGGACGGGCGATGCGCACATCGACTCGCTCATCGAGACGACGATTAACAATTATACCATCGAGTGGAAGAAGGCCGACGCGGCCATCAAGCGCGAGAAGTACAACCTGACCAACGGCGACGAGCTGCCCCAGACGGGCGTTATCCAGATGGCCAAGGTCTACATCGCCAAGAAGCGCAAGCTGAAGGTGGGTGACAAGATGGCCGGCCGTCACGGTAACAAGGGTATCGTGGCGAAGGTGGTGCGCGACGAGGACATGCCGTTCCTCGAGGACGGTACGATTGTCGACATCTGCCTCAACCCGCTGGGTGTGCCTTCGCGAATGAACCTGGGCCAGATTTACGAGACCGTGCTCGGTTGGGCCGGCCGCGAGCTGGGTCTGAAGTTCGCCACGCCGATTTTCGACGGTGCGTCGCTCGACCAAATCAACGAGTACACGGCCAAGGCAGGCATTCCGCACAGCGGCCGTACGTATCTCTACGACGGCGGTACGGGCGAGAAGTTCGACCAGCCGGCTACGGTGGGCGTCATCTACATGCTCAAGCTGGGCCACATGATTGACGACAAGATGCATGCCCGTTCGATTGGTCCCTACTCGCTCATCACGCAGCAGCCGCTCGGCGGTAAGGCGCAGTTCGGTGGCCAGCGTTTCGGTGAGATGGAGGTTTGGGCGCTCGAGGGCTTCGGCGCCGCCAACATCCTGCAGGAGATTCTGACCATCAAGTCCGACGACGTGATGGGACGTGCGAAGGCCTACGAGGCCATTGTCAAGGGCGAGAACCTGCCCCGACCGGGCATCCCCGAGGCAATGAACGTGCTGCTGCACGAGCTCCGCGGTCTGGCGCTCTCCGTCAAACTCGAGTAAGTGGTATAATCAGGAAGATAAGAAAAACGAACAAAATATGTCATTTACCAAAGACAACAAGACGAACAATGGTTACAGCCGCATCTCCATCGGCCTGGCCTCTCCCGAAGAGATTCTGGCCCAGTCGAGCGGTGAGGTGCTCAAGCCCGAGACCATTAACTATCGTACCTACAAGCCCGAGCGCGACGGTCTCTTCTGCGAGCGGATTTTCGGTCCGGTGAAGGACTACGAGTGCCACTGCGGCAAGTACAAGCGCATCCGCTACAAGGGCATCGTCTGCGACCGTTGCGGCGTGGAGGTGACCGAGAAGAAGGTGCGCCGCGAGCGCATGGGCCACATCTCGCTGGTCGTTCCCGTGGTGCATATCTGGTACTTCCGTTCGTTGCCTTCGAAAATCGGCTACCTGCTGGGCATTCCCTCGAAGAAGCTGGAGACGATTATCTACTACGAGCGCTACGTCGTCATCAATCCCGGTGCCGCTGCCGAGCAGGGTATCGAGCGGCTCCAGACCCTCTCGGAGAAGGAGTACCTCGACATCCTGGCCGCCCTGCCGAAGGGCAACCATGCGCTCGATGACAGCGACCCCAACAAGTTCGTCGCCCAGATGGGTGCCGAGGCCATCTATACGCTTCTGAAGCAGGTCGACCTCGACTCGATGTCCTATGCCCTGCGTCACAAGGCCTCGACCGAGACCTCGCAGCAGCGCAAGTCCGAGGCGCTCAAGTGCCTCAACGTCATCGAGTCGTTCCGTGCCTCGAACGGCAAGAACAAGCCCGAGTGGATGGTGCTGAGCGTCATTCCGGTCATTCCGCCCGAACTGCGCCCGCTGGTGCCGCTCGACGGCGGCCGTTTCGCCACGTCGGACCTGAACGACCTCTACCGTCGTGTCATCATCCGCAACAACCGACTCAAGCGACTCATCGAAATCAAGGCTCCGGAGGTGATTCTGCGCAACGAGAAGCGCATGCTGCAGGAGGCCGTCGACGCTCTGATCGACAACGGCCGCCGCGGAAGAGCCGTCACGGGCGCTAATAACCGTGCGCTCAAGTCCCTCAGCGATATGCTCAAAGGCAAGCAAGGCCGCTTCCGTCAGAACCTGCTCGGCAAGCGCGTCGACTATTCCGGCCGTTCCGTTATCGTCGTCGGCCCGGAGCTCAAGCTTTATCAGTGCGGCGTGCCGAAGGAAATGGCCATCGAGCTGTTCCGCCCGTTCGTCATGAAGAAGCTCGTCGAGGACGGTCTTGCCAACAACATCAAGTCCGCTAAGAAGATGATCGACAAGGGCAAGGATGAGGTCTGGGACGCACTGGAAGACATCATCAAGGACCGTCCGGTCATGCTCAACCGTGCCCCGACGCTGCACCGCCTCGGCATTCAGGCGTTCGAGCCGGTTCTGGTCGAGGGCCGCGCGCTCAAGCTCCATCCGCTGTGCTGCACCGCGTTCAACGCGGACTTTGACGGCGACCAGATGGCCATTCACGTGCCCCTGTCCGCAGAAGCGCAGGCGGAGGCCCGCATCCTGATGCTCTCGGCCAACAACCTGCTGCGTCCGCAGGACGGCAAGCCGGTCACGGTCCCGACGCAGGACATGATCCTCGGCACGTATTATCTGACGTACCAGCGCTATGACGTCGACGCGTATGACACCATTCACGAGATCTTCCCGCTGCTCGAGTGCGGCAAGCTGCCGTATGAGAAGCCCATCTGGGTCAGGAACATCTGGGACGATCCCGAATCCGAGGATTACCAGTATTATCTGCGTACCCGCGGCGCGCTGCTCGAAAACGAGACGGACCGCCCGGAGACGATTCCCGGCTCCTATCAGACGCTTGCGCAGGCTGCCGCAGCCCTGAACGCGGGCGAAATTCAGCCGGACGAGGTCATCTACGTCTGGAATATCTGGGATTCCGAGGCCGATATCAAGGAAGAGAACCATATCTATATCCGCACCGTCGGCGCATATGCCCAGCAGGCGCACGAGGCGGGCGATATTCGTCCGAAGGAATACTTCAAGTATTATCATGACGAGGACGAGGCCATGATGGCCTACGCCGACGGCATGATCGCCATGCACGATCCCATCAAGGTCTGGAAAGAGCTTGAGATCGACGGCAAAAAGGAGCACCGCATCATCGACGCGACTGTGGGCCGTCTGATCATCAACGACGCGATCCCGCAGAACCTCGGCTTCAAGAAGCGCGAGACGGTCGACGACCTGTTCCCGCTGGAGATCGACTTCGTCGTCGGCAAGAAGCAGCTCGGCAAGATCATCGACAAGTGTATCCGCATCAACGGCTTCACGCAGTCGACCGAAATGCTCGACAAGGTCAAGGCCCTCGGCTATAAATACTCCACCAGAGCCTCCATCACCGTTTCCATCGCCGATATGGAGATCCCGGAGAAGAAGTATGAGCTCATCCATGAGGCCGAGAAGGAGGTCGTCAAGATCGACCGCCAGTACAAGCGCGGCTTCATCACCAACGACGAGCGCTACCGTCTGACCGTCCAGCAGTGGGAGAAGTCCATCAAGGACGTCACCGACGCGCTGCAGTCGAACCTCAAGCGCTTTAACCCGATTTTTATGATGGCGGACTCCGGCGCGCGAGGCAGCATGAACCAGATCCGTCAGCTGGCCGGTATGCGCGGCCTGATGGCAGATACGAACGGCCGCACGATCGAAATTCCGATTAAGGCGAACTTCCGTGAGGGCCTGTCCGCTCTGGAATACTTCATCTCCTCCCGAGGCGCTCGAAAGGGCATGACCGATACGGCGCTCCGTACCGCTGACTCCGGCTATCTGACCCGCCGCATGGTCGACGTCTGCCAGGACGTCATCATCCGCGAGAACGACTGCGGCTCCATCAACGGCAGCTGGAAGGGCGACTATTATGAGAAGGGCCAGCTCATCGACTCCTTCGGCAACCGTATCCGCGGCCGTTACCCGGTCTACGATATCACCGACCCGAAGACGGGCGAGCTGCTGCACTCCAAGGACGTCATGCTCCGCGAGGAGGACGCCGCCAAGTTTACGGCCCACGGCATCGACCGCGTGTACGTCCGCTCCGTCCTCGGCTGCAAGGCCCGTTCCGGCGTGTGCGCACGCTGCTACGGCATGAACCTTGCCACGAGCGAGCTTGTCAATCTGGGCGAGGCCGTCGGCATCATCGCCGCGCAGTCCATCGGCGAACCGGGCACGCAGCTGACTATGCGTACCTTCCACACCGGCGGTGTCGCGGGCGACGATATCACGCAGGGTCTTCCCCGTGTTGAGGAATTGTTCGAGGCCAGAAAGCCGAAGAAGATGGCGCAGATCTCCGAGATCGACGGCGTCGTCGACGTCGACGATTCGCACCGCACGGCGCTGCGCAACATCACCATCACCGCTGACGACGGCGAGGTCAAGCAGTATCAGGTGCCGTATTCCGTCGGCCTGAAGGTCGAGCACGGCAAGCGCGTGCGCAAGGGCGAACCCATCACTGACGGCGCGCTGAACCCGCATGACGTGCTGCGCATTTCCGGCGTTGAGGCCGTGCAGGACTATCTGACGCAGGGCGTTCTCGCCGTGTACCGTCAGCAGGGCGTCGACATCAACGAAAAGCACATCGAGGTCATCATCCGCCAGATGATGCGCAAGGTCAAGGTCGAGGAGCCGGGCGACACGAACCTGCTGTCCGGCACGGTCGTCGATATATTCGAGTTCGAAGACGCCAACGCCGCCGTACAGGCGCGCATTGACGCCGGCGAGACGGACCTCAAGCCTGCGACCGACAGTCTCATCCTCATGGGCATCACCAAGGCATCCCTTGCCACCGAGTCCTGGCTCTCCGCTGCCTCCTTCCAGGAGACGACGAAGGTCCTGACCGACGCGGCCATCAAGGGCAAGGTCGACCATCTGATCGGTCTGAAGGAAAACGTCATCATCGGCAAGCTCATCCCCGCGGGCTCCGGCCTCAAGGCCTACCGCGACTTCGATACGCTTACCACCCCGGAATCCATTGTGACCGAGGAAATGATCGACGACGAGAAGCTGTAAGCAAGCAAAGTTTATTTTCGGCAGGCGCGGCGAGAGCCGTGCCTGCCGTTTGCTCTGAGACTGTTAAAAACCATGAAAAGAGTTGGACAACAGAACAGCTGGGGAAGAGACTTTTTCGCTCCGCTGAGGCGCGGCATTTGCCGCGCCTGACGTTTGCTCTGCCTGCCGCGTACATCTGTCTCTGTGCATTCTGCCAAAGTCCGAAAAGCATTGCAATTTCAAGGGAAAATCAAAAAAATATTTTCTTTTTGCGCGTTTTTTTATTGACGCGCTTCGTGATTTCTGCTATAATCCATATTTGCGTGGGTCTGCCTGCGTGTATTTTCCATGGAGGTGTCTGGATGCCGGAACGGTTGACAAGCAACCGAAAGGTGATCGGTACGAAGCAGCTGCGCAAAGCGCTGAAGGCCGGGCGTGTACGAACCGCCTATGTGGCCGCCGACGCCGACCCCATCCTCCGCGAGCCGCTCGTCGAGCAGTGCCGCGACGCCGGCGTTGAGCTTGTCGAGATCGCGACGATGAAGGAGCTCGGGAGGCTCTGCGGGATCCATGTCGGCGCAGCCTGCGCCGCACTTTTGCGCTGAAATGCGCTTTTTTCTGGTCCCAACGGAATATCTTTGATATTTCGGGATAAAATACATGATGCTGCAAAGCAGCCACAATCCGAGAAAGGAGGAACAATATGCCTACTTTTAACCAGCTGGTAAGAAAGGGAAGAGAACAGTCGACCTACAAGTCCACCGCTCCTGCTCTGCAGAAGGGTGTCAACACGCTGAAGAACCGTGCGACCGATCTGTCTTCTCCTCAGAAGAGAGGTGTCTGCACCGCTGTTCGTACCACCACCCCGAAGAAGCCGAACTCTGCTCTTCGTAAGATCGCCCGTGTGCGTCTGACGAACGGTTACGAGGTTTCCGCTTACATTCCCGGCGTTGGTCACAACCTGCAGGAGCACTCTGTCGTTCTGATCCGCGGCGGCCGTGTCAAGGACCTTCCTGGCGTCCGTTACCACATCATCCGCGGTACGCTCGACACCCAGGGTGTGCAGGGCCGTATGCAGGCCCGCAGCAAGTACGGTGCAAAGCGCCCGAAGGCCGGCAAGAAGAAGTAATTCTTCTGTCTATCATCGCAATTCTGCCTTGTGCAAGGCGATGCCTTGCTGAGAGTTTTTTATATATATTTTTATGAGAACCTCTTGGCAGGCACCCACGGAAGCTTCGGGCTTCCGAAGTACCTATGAAATCATTTTATGAAGGAGGGAAGCACAGTGCCCAGAAGAGGTAATGTTCCCAAGAGAGAGATCCTTCCCGATCCGATCTACGGTTCCGTTCTGGTGACCAAGCTCGTCAACAGCATCATGCTCGACGGCAAGAAGGGCGTAGCCCAGAAGGTCGTCTACGGTGCGTTCCAGATCGTGGAAGAGAAGACCGGCAAGTCTGGTCTTGAGGCTTTCCAGACCGCCATGGAAAATATCATGCCGGCCGTGGAAGTCAAGACCCGTCGTGTCGGCGGTGCGAACTATCAGGTTCCGATCGAGGTTCGCCCGGAAAGACGCCAGACCCTTGGACTGCGCTGGCTGACGAACTACAGCCGTGCAAGAAGTGAGAAGACCATGAAAGAGCGCCTCGCCGGCGAGCTCATGGATGCCTGCAACAACACGGGTGCCGCTGTCAAGAAGCGTGAAGACACCCACAAGATGGCCGAGGCCAACAAGGCGTTCTCTCACTTCCGCTGGTAATGACAGAAGGAGAACAGCATGCCAAGACAATATTCACTTGAGAATACGAGAAATATTGGCATCATGGCACACATCGATGCAGGCAAGACCACGACGACTGAGCGTATCTTGTTCTACACCGGTGTCAACTACAGACTCGGCGAAACGCACGAAGGCACCGCGACCATGGACTGGATGGAGCAGGAGCAGGAGCGTGGCATTACGATCACCTCTGCCGCTACCACCTGCCATTGGAAGGGCGTGCGGATCAACATCATCGACACTCCGGGCCATGTGGACTTTACGGTCGAGGTCGAGCGCTCCTTGCGTGTGCTCGACGGCGCTGTGACGGTCCTGTGTGCCAAGGGCGGCGTCGAGCCGCAGACCGAGACTGTATGGAGACAGGCCGACCAGTATCATGTTCCGCGCCTTGTTTACGTGAACAAGATGGACATGATGGGTGCCGATTTCTTCAATGTCCTGAAGATGATGGACGAGCGTCTCAAGTGCAACGCCGTTCCCATCCAACTGCCCATCGGAAGCGAAGATACCTTCCGCGGCGTGGTCGATCTCATCAAGATGAAGGCATTCGTCTTCTATGACGAGCTCGGCAAGGATATGCGCGAGGAAGCCATCCCCGCTGATATGGAGGAGCTTGCAAAGCAGTACCGCGACCATATGCTCGAGTCGATCTCCGACGAGGACGACCAGATCATGACGCTGTACCTCGAGGGTGAGGACATCCCCGAAAAGATGATCCGCACCGCGCTTCGCCGGGCGACGATCGGATATAAGATCGTTCCGGTCACCTGCGGCTCGTCCTATAAAAATAAGGGCGTTCAGGAACTGCTGGATGCAATTGTCGAGTATATGCCGTCCCCGCTGGACAAACAAGCAGTTACCGGCATCAACCCGAAGACCGACGAGGAAGAAACGCGCGAGCCCTCTGACGAGGCTCCGTTCGCCGCGCTGGCCTTCAAGATCATGACGGATCCCTATGTTGGCAAGCTGGCGTTCTTCCGTGTGTACTCCGGTTCGCTGGAGGCAGGCAAGACCGTCATGAACACCAACAAAAAGCAGCGCGAGCGTATGGGCAGAATCCTGCTCATGCACGCGAACCACAGAGAAGACCTTCCCGTTGTCTATTCCGGCGATATCGCCGCGGCCGTCGGCCTGAAGAATACCACCACGGGCGATACGCTCTGTGACGAAAAGCACCCCATCGTGCTCGAAAACATGGTCTTCCCCGAGCCCGTTATCCGCGTGGCGATCGAGCCAAAGACCAAGGCCGGGCAGGAAAAGATGGGTATCGCGCTCTCGAAGCTTGCTGAAGAGGACCCAACATTCAAAACCTACACCGATGAAGAGACCGGCCAGACGATCATCGCCGGCATGGGTGAGCTTCATCTGGAAATTATCGTTGACCGCCTGCTCCGGGAGTTCAAGGTCGAGGCAAACGTCGGCGCGCCGCAGGTCGCCTATAAAGAGACCATTCGCAAGAAGGTCAATCAGGAGACGAAATACGCGCGTCAGTCCGGCGGCAAGGGCCAGTACGGCCATGTCAAGATCACCGTCGAACCCAACGAGAGCGGCAAGGGCTTCGAGTTCATCAACGCCACCGTCGGCGGCTCTATCCCGAAGGAATTCATTCCCGCGGTCGAGCAGGGTATTCGCGGCGCGATGGAAGCGGGCGTTCTGGCCGGCTTCCCCGTGGTCGACGTAAAGGTCACGCTGTACGACGGCTCCTATCACGAGGTCGACTCGTCTGAGCTTGCGTTCAAGATCGCCGGTTCCATGGCGTTCAAGGAGGCCTGCCAGAAGGCGGATCCCGTCATTCTCGAACCCATCATGAAGGTCTGCATCATTGTCCCCGACGAGTATATGGGCGACGTCATCGGCGACGTCACCTCCCGGCGCGGCAACATCGCGGGCCTCACACAGCGCAACGGCGCGCAGCAGATCGACTGCTTCGTTCCGCTTTCCGAGATGTTCGGCTATGCGACCAACCTCCGCTCGAGGACGCAGGGCCGCGGCCAGTTCACCATGGAGCCGAGCCACTATGTGGAGCTCTCCAAGAATCTGGCAGATGCCGTTATTTCGAAGCGCAAAGGATATTAAGCGCACCAGATCCCGTTTGCGTTGGAAATTCTTCTTGTCAAATCGGCAAATGTCGTGTATGATGAAGAGGATGCAAAAATAATACCGTAAGTGAATCAACTAAGGAGGATAATCCAAATGGCAAAACAGCATTTTATTAAGGATAAGCCCCATGTCAACGTCGGCACCATCGGCCACATCGACCATGGCAAGACCACGCTGACCGCAGCCATCACCAAGTATCTGGCTTTCTTCGGCGACGCTGAGTACACCGACTATTCTTCCATCGATAAGGCTCCGGAAGAGCGCGAGCGCGGCATCACCATCAACACCGCTCACGTCGAGTACCAGACCAACGACCGCATTGGCCACAACTACAAGACCGGCGAAGACAACGTCGAAATCAAGGGCCGTCATTATGCCCACGTTGACTGCCCGGGCCACGCTGACTACATCAAGAACATGATCACCGGCGCTGCTCAGATGGACGGCGCGATCCTGGTCATCGCTGCTTCCGACGGCCCCATGGCTCAGACCAAGGAGCATCTGCTTCTGGCCCGTCAGGTTAACGTTCCTTCCGTCCTCGTCTTCCTGAACAAGTGCGACCAGGTCGACGACGAAGAGCTGCTCGAGCTCGTCGAGATGGAAGTCCGCGAGACTCTGTCCTTCTACGGCTTCCCGGGCGACGACACCCCCATCATCCGTGGCTCCGCTCTGAACGCTCTGGCTTCCGAGTCCACCGACCCGAAGGCTCCCGAGTATGCTTGCATCGAAGAGCTCATGCAGGCTGTTGACACATGGATCCCGACCCCGGACCGCAAGGCTGACCAGCCCTTCCTGATGCCGGTTGAGGACGTCTTCACCATCTCCGGTCGCGGCACTGTCGCTACCGGTCGTGTCGAGCGCGGCGTCATCAAGAAGAACGAGCCCGTCGAGATCGTTGGCCTGTCCGACGAGAAGAAGTCCACCGTCGTCACCGACATCGAAATGTTCCACAAGCTCATGGACTACGCTGAGGCTGGCGACAACATCGGCGCTCTGCTCCGCGGCATCGACAAGAAGTCCATCGAAAGAGGCCAGGTCCTGTCCAAGCCCGGCTCCATCCATCCGCACACCAAGTTCGTTGGCCAGGTCTACGTTCTGTCCAAGGACGAAGGC
>OHBW01000751.1_pt1 | contig 14168 bp, 16 predicted proteins | sample 1577411 | NCBI WGS metagenome assembly OHBW01 (sample SAMEA3879534, study PRJEB24766) | human gut metagenome | biome: human-associated habitat; feature: feces | place: USA | collected 1985/1987 | reverse complement strand
CTTTCAAGCAGTGGACAAAGAAGCAGTCGGATGACCCAATCTTCAAGGCATACCGTAAAGAGTATAAGCGGCGCTTTGCGTGGATCAAGGCCGGGCGGATCACCGACCAGCAGTTTTACGATTGGAGCGAGCGGGCCAGAGCGCAGAAAAAGGAATGCGACGAGGGGACCATCGCCTTGGAGGACTTCCAGCGGTGGCTGAAGGAGTCATAAAGCGTAGGGAGCCGGTCACATGACCGGCTCCCTACGCTTTGCTTATATTGCTGCCTGCCGCAGAGGTTGAAGCGGCATTCTTACGCTGCCTTTTATTGTTTCCAGCAGCGCAAAATGCACCGTCTTCTTTGTACTGTGACAGCCCTTGTCTATGCGGTATGTTATGATGTTTTTCACCACAACGGACAAGGAGGGCGTATGATGACGAAGGATTTTCTGTTACGGCTGACGGAGGAGCATTACGGCGCGGGAGCGTTTCCCGTCTACGGGCGGCTGTTGGAGGAGCAGCGGCTGACGCGGGGTGGGCCGCTGCTGCCCATGTGGCACTGTACGGCGGCGCTGCGGCGGGCGTTCGGGGAGGACAGCGTGCTGGTGCTGGGCTGCACCAACGACTCACTGCTGGCACACCTGCTGGGTGCGACGCCGGTGAACCCACTGCCGCCCCACTACCACTGCCCCAACTGTCACCACCTGAGCTTCGATGCCCACGCGGATGACGGCCGGGATCTGCCCGACCTTGTCTGCCCTGAATGCGGCGCACCGATGGCGGCGGACGGTCATAACCTGCGAAGCCGGTCGCTGATCGGCGAAAGCGTTGTGTCCCTGCAAGTGCCGCAGGAGCGGTTCGCACCGGTGTGCGCGTGGCTGCGGGACTACTGGGCGCAGCGGGACTGCCAGACCGATACCGAGCCGTACAGCGACGCGGAGGTCATGGGGCTGCGGCTCACGCTGCCGGAGGGCGTGCAGGGGATGTTCGAGGTGCGCGTTCTGTACCCCATCGACCCGCTGCCCGCCGATGTGCCGCCGCTGCACACGGCGTACCGGCGCATCAAGGGCATGGGGCTGCGGCTGGCCACCGACGCATGGACGGGGGCGGAGCGGGACACTGTGGAGCGGGGGCGTATGGCATTTGAGGACGTTCTCACGTTCCGGGAGGACGTGTACGATCTGCTGCGGCAGCACACGCCGCCCAAGCAGCGGCGGGAAAACGGTCTGCCGCGGGCGATCTCGGAGGATGTACGCAAGGGCAAGTACGCCGCGCAGGGGATGCCGAAGCCGGTCGAGAACTATCTGCGTAAGCAGCTGCGCGTCCCGGCGCACTACATCGAGAGCATGAAGCACATCCAATATCTGCCGCGCAAGGGGGATTGCGTGGGGAGGATGTTGTTCGAGGGGGAGAAGTGAATAGAAAGGGACAAAGGGAGGGAGCTTTACCGCTCCCTCCCTTTCCTCTTTTAGCCTGTCAAATTATAAATACCCTTATGTTATCACAGGCTTCTCCCTGCCGCGACAAAATAATTGTGCACAGAAATAGGTTATTTTAGAATGGGTAATACGTTACACTTAAAAAAGAACCACATTCTTTCCGGAATTGATGGCGATAAGCAGCTCCTTGGAAATATCTTTTCCAGCTAAAAGGGCAGCTGCCTTTTGGGATTCAGCGCCAGCCATAACAACACCTATACCAAGAGTCGCTCTCAACTCTGGACTTTCTCTTAAAAGTGCCATCATTTCGGATTCTTCATCTTCGGTCAAAGAACCGGCACATGTGTTCTCGTTACAAATCGAATAAACTTTTTCTTCAACAAAAGATTCAATAATCTCCAAAGATGAAATAACATTTGCCGGAATATCTGGCATGGTTTTAGACCAATGTAATTTAGCACACTCAGCATTAAGCTTCAACAATTGACTGATTTGCTTTGCTTCATTTTCGTTATTAATCAAATAGATTTTCATTCTCTTGCCACCTCCTTAATTGCTTTTTCTACAGCAAAAACGCTCACGTCTAAAGCCACAAGATTAGCGTCATATCTATTACATACACTTGCAGCCAATCCATCCGGCGTCCCTTTTATGTCAGACGTTGTAAGTAATACTTTTGTGCCTTCTTGACCAGATAGCTGATTCGGGATATGGGTGTTCAATTGATTCGTCATATACGAAGTTCCACCGCATTTGCACTCAATAGATAGGGTTTCTTCAGGTTGTATCGAAACACCAAATACCTCGATAGGCTGGTCTGTATTGTTGACAGCGATTACGTCGGGTCTTGTTCCACCGCTTTCTCCCTCAACAACACGCTGCTGCGCTTCAACATCGAATCCCACATCCATGAGTGCGTCTTTTGCAGTGACCTCCATAATTTGCCCTTTCAAAATACTGAGTTTTGCTTGGGTACTTCGGATTTCGACAGGAGATGCATCGGAATCGTTTAAGGTTTCAAGCGCTTCTAATTGGTTTCCCCACAATTCTGCCTTTTCCGGATGGCTCTCCATCAGCTCCTTTATTCCTTCGGGCGTGCTCATCTTTTTCGCTATCTTTTCAGCAACAGGGTCGCTTTCTTCAATATTTGCTTCGCTATTATCGCTCTTTGGTACTTCTCGGGATTCTCGGAGATTTGCAGAAGAAGCCGGAACACTCGCTTCTTCTTGGACAAGGCGATCGATTTTTTCCCGGTAAGACTTATATTCCTGATAATCTTTTCCGTCTGTATCGCCGGTTTTCTGGAAGCGATCCCATGCTTCTGCAGCCTTTCCTTCGCAATACTGAGCGACTTTTTCATAGCGGTCAGATGAAGCCGAAGTTTCCTGCCTTCTGCCTGCCAAAGAAGTTTCAATATTGTTATTGCCAGACAAGCCTAACCGTTTCAGAGCGGAATGATAAAGGTTTTTATCCGGCTTTTGGGGATGTATCGCACCGGTTTCCTTTTGCAAACAGGGTACACTTACATCGCTCTTTTTTTGCTCGACTTCTGGACGTTTTTCTGCAGCAGGAGTCTCTTGGGCAATAATATCTTTGAAGGTGCTCATACAATCCCCCCTTCCGATACGCGCTGTGCAAACTCTCGCCACACGGGATAATCAATGAGATAGCGATTTGTGTATTCGCTGATGATTAGTGTGAGCAGTGCATTTATCTGGTCGTCGCTATACTGCATGATGGATGGTTCAAGCTTTGCCAGAATTTCCATCTTCAGCGTATCCACAGAAGGACTTTCAATTGTTCCTTCCAGCGCTTCTTTTGCATTTTTGAAGTGGTCAAATACCAAAGAACTCAGCATATGGATACCCGCTGTTGTCTCTCGGTTATCGAGATAGTCCAGCAGTTTGACCTTCACCTCAGTCGGTGCGGTAGACCTGATAATCGTGCTGCGGAACAAATCTTCCTCGTCGCGGTTCATATCTACCTTTTCCCTGAATCCGGAATCGAGCAGATTGAACAACAGCGAATCTCCCGGTACTGCGGGGTATGTGCCGGGTGATCTATAAGGGGTCTCTTTCAAATCAGGCTTATCTACGGCACAGAGTACAGCATTAACCCAGTCGCTCTGATATACAGCAGCAACGCCGCGGGGCAAGCGTGCCAATTCCCCAATCTGATCGTCATTAAGACCTGCAGATTTTCCCACCAATTCTCTATCCGAGAAATCCGGAAGCCGCATGATGATTTTGGTGTTTGTATTACGGATCACCGACATATCGAGCAGTCCCGGCGATTGATCCGCAATCACAAAAGCCTCGCCATAGGTACGCATTTCCGCAATAGAATTGGCCAGCATTTCCACAGACTTCCCCAGAAGATTTGCTGTCTCAGCGCTCTGCTCTGTGCTGGTTCGCTTCAGCAAATTGTGCGCTTCCTCCAGCACAGTAATGTGCTTCAACTGGCTATTGCCCTCGACTTGCTGAGATACGCGATACTCTTGCAGCTTCAAAATCAGAATACCCATAATCAGAGCTTTCGTTTCACTGGAACCGACCCGACTCAGATCGATAATCACGTTCTTGTCAAACAAATCACGATCACTGATGTCATCTGCGGAGAAAATCAGGCCATTAAGCCCGTTGGTCAGTGATTCGAGCCGGGTCAACAGCGAGCCCTTATAATTGCTCTTATTTTCATCAGAGTATTCACTTCGGTTGATGTACTTCTCTACTTCGAGTGCCACATCTACGAAGTTCGGGAAAATTGCACCATGCGGGTTTACCGAACGTGTCAGATCCCAGCCTGCACTGCGGTAAGCATTCTCCATTGCGGCTTTCAGGACAGCGGGCATAGCAGCATACATGGGCCAGCACACGTTGAATATCTCCGTAAGCTTGTCCAGATGCTCATAAATATGAATGCTCTCGACAGGAAAGCGGAAGGGATTCAGCCGCAAAAGTGCTGTTAAAGCAGGATTCGTACCATAGACGGACACATCGCGCAGGGAACCGAATATCGACTTATACTCGCCCTTTGCCGGTTCGATAACCAAAAAGTGCTTCCCTTTCTTCTTGCCGCAGAGCTGGCTAAGAAGTTGATAAATTGTAGTGCTCTTTCCGGAACCGGTAGATCCTGTGATAAAGGTGTGCGCTGTCAACTCATTGGCATCGAGAGCAACATTGGCGCGCTCCTGATGGTGCATATGATAGACCTTGCCCAAACGGACAGCATCCACATTCTTTTGCGAGAGAAGTGCCACTTCACGGCCAAACTCTGCGCAGGTTTGAACAGAAATGCCGGCAACGGATTTTTGGGGCAACGGCATCTGGTACGCCAGCTCCTTGCCGCTGATCAGCATGGATGCCCGGACGGGATAATCACGCTCTTTCCCAATGGACGTCTGGAATACCGGGTGCCAGCAGCGCATCAGGTATTCCTTAATACAGGCAACAGCCTCCTTATCTTCCCAAGTGTTGATAGCAGATGCTTCCACAGAAGAGTTTTCTCCACGGGTCACGGAGCGGAAAGCACTTGCCGCCGCAATCGTCGTGCCATAGTCAGGGGATGCAAAATATGCGCATGTATCAAACATCCCAAAGTCTTCACAGCTGCGCATCCTCTTGATCTGCTCATCCAGCCGATCCAGCAGTGTCTTGATGGCGCGATTCTCATAGGTAAGCTGAAGCGATTCGCCATCTGTCGCAGAGAGTGCCTTCGCCACAGAATTTTGCTCCGTCAAAGATTTCGCAGTACCATCAGCAGTAGTATTTGCTTCTGATTCCGTTTTGCTTTTGGTTCTGTTCCACGTGTGGTTATAACTTGCAATAAGGCTTGCGCCAGCACTGTCGCTGTGCCCTTTGGAAATTGATGTACCATGAGACAGGGATTTTGATAAGGTCTTGTTTACGGTATCCGTGGTGCCCTTAATGACACTTGTGGTTTCCGAAGATGACGTTTGCCGGTTTATCATCTGCACCGAGGTCTTGAAAGGAAACATTTGTGAATAGATGTCCTCGTATTCTCCGCACATTTCCTCGATTTTGTCGTTGTGAACGGCGTCTGCAAGGATCAGGACGCAGTACTCCTGTCCCCGCATACTGTCAATAAACTTCTCCAAGCCCTGCACAAACTCAGGATTTTTCCGCTCATTGCTGTTCCTCAGTGCGGGAATGCTGCTGACCGCGGATATAAACTTCGTGTTGGCAAAGGCGTTCCGGATCACAGTTCTTTTATCCAGCCCATCCTTGTATAACGTCGCCGTGTTATCTGTTTCGTTTTTTACCGGGATAAGTTTTGCACCGGCAAAATTCCCTAAGAATGCATTCTTTAGTACCTTTCCATTCCGGCTGCAGTCTGCGGCATCGACCAAAGGCAAATCTTTTCTGTCGTCATTATCCCGTGCAATCAGCTCTCGGGTAACAACGCCGATGTATAGATCTGCATGATCTTTTTTTGCATTGATCAGCATCATAATGCCGCAATTGCGGAGAGAGAATACGCCAGAATACACGGTGGTCAGTTTGTCCTGAATGTTCTCATTTTTATCATAGACAATACTGCCGACCCGGTACATTTCCACATTATCTCCGATACGCAGCGCTTTCAGTTCATTGCTGATGGGAATGCATGGTGCCTGCGAGAGCTTCGTGATGTATTTTTTCAGCACAACATTGTCAACTGCTTCAAATGCGGCGTACAGCTTCTGTAAATCACGGGGGTCTGCAGGTTGTTCCTTACGTTCAGCCATATTTTTTCTCCTTTTTGTGTGGGTTGGCTTGGGATATGCTTTTTGTTTTTGCACATAGTCGTTCGCGCTTCTGTGCGCTATCCTTACAACTTTGCCTGCTCTCGGCAACCAAAGTGCGGACATCTTTCTTCCCCTTTACCGGCCCAGCAGACGTACCAGAGCGAGAACAATCAGCACCAGCGCTGCGATTCCCGCCGCGATCACTGCAAGAGAAGCCCTGGCCTTGGGGGGCTGCTTTTGCGCTGGTGCCGTTGTAGGGTTGCGGGGTTTCTCCTGCGGCTTGAGCAAGTCCTTATAGACTTCTTTGCCAACCTCTTTGATATAAGGAATTCGGGTTAGCGCAAAGTTCTCCTGAAACCAGAAAGTCAGTTTTGTGAAGTAATGCTTGTCCCATTTAGAGCGATCCAGCCGCTCTTCATACGGCAACGTGATTTCTTCTTCAAATATCTCTGGCACCCGCTCTTTTAACACGGCCAACACATCATCCGCTTCATGTCCCGAAAAGGTCGGGTCCGTTTGCATGGCGCTTCGCGTGTCTACCTTTAAACTCAAGAAATCCTTTTCCTCAATCTCTTTCCAAAAATCAGCCTCATTGAAAGAATGAAACATCTTTAAACACCCTCCATTTTATCGGCCAGCTTATTTAACCAATCACACTGTCTGCTTAACTTTTCCTTTTCATCCTCCAGCCTTACCCTGTTACCGGATAGCGCAACATATTTTTCCTGCTGCTGTTCGATTTCAGCCACGAAATTTGACAATCCGGTGTCCATGCATCTTATTAGCGATTTTACATTTTCTTTGCTCGTGGTCATCATGGTTTCAAACGCTTTCGCTGTACGGTCGCAATCTTTTGCTAGGTTTTTGAAGTATTTGTTCAGCTCTTGCTGAATCCCTTCTGTTGAATAGTAACCGTCTTTTTCATCGATCCAAACTTTTTTGTAATCTGGCATAAAATGTGAGACAGCGCGCTTGAATAGGCTGAAAGCGCCAGTGCTATATTGATAGTTGAGCTTTTTCCCGTTTATTCTCTTATCCCAGTAGCCGTTTACTCTGTCTACAGTCCCTTTCTTCATTTGCACTTCAAAGTCGGGAGAAGATGCAAGGCCGGAAAATTGCAGCCAGTTGGAATTCTTTCTAAAATCATACCCGCCCATGCTGAATATGTCCGCAGATTCCAACTCTCTCGCGATGTTGGTTACTACAGCGAAAATCTCTTCTAATTTTCGGTCATAATCTCTCTTGAGCGTTTCGAGAGTGGAGAGTGTGCCTTTCCCCACTCGAGCAAAAACGCTCTGAATATGGGCGGATGTTTGCTCAATTTCTCTCTGGACTTCGGCAGCGGTCTTTTGACCAGTGGATATTTTCTTCACTTGGAGAATATTGGAGATAATGGGGTCTGCTTCAATGTTCTCTTGGAATTTTGAACAGGCGCTTCCAAATGCGGCAGCATCAAATTCAATCTCGTCCAACTTATCAAGCTGTGCATCAATGAGTTTTTTGCTTCTTCGAGCTTGGCGCTTCTTTCGGCGGCCAGCCTTTTTCTTTCTTCCGCCTCCTTTCTTGCGCCGTCGTTTTCCCCCAGCTTGTCGATCCGTCTCTGTATATCGGCAACGGTGCTGTCCTTAAAGGAGCAGACATCCGTCAGAATGTCCTCAAAGGTTTCCAGCAGGTCGCGTACCTTGATGGGATAAGCGTAGCGTGCAATGTAGTCTCTGATGGCACATTCCACCGACATGAGCCCGCACTGCAGCTGCGTTGCGGTAATTTTGTCGCCTGCCTCTAATGCCTTTTGGAACACCGTATCCATTTCATTTCTGCGATAAGCAGGATTGTCGCAGAATCGAGAAAGATAGAAATTGCCATCCGCACAATCGATGTTGTCTTGGAATTTTTCCAACTCATGATAAAGTGTACGTTTCAGCGGTTCATTTCTTCTCTCTTCCACGGAATACTTGCCCGCGCCGCGCTGGATGGCAGAGGCAACGATTGCCGTAACGGGGAAGATGCGAGGAACGAAATGTGCCGCTTCCTGAATACGCTTCTCGTCCTCCCCAGACGCAATGCCCCACTTACCACTGTCACGCAGATATTGTGCGAAAGCAGCCTTTCGATCCTCAAAGCTCTCATCGTCACCGAAAGTCAGGTTGTCGCATTTGTTCATCAGAAAGAGAAAACGATCATTGAAACCGCCACATTCATCCACGGATTGCTGTATGATGTCCCCCATGAACTCGCCGATGCTCTTGTCCTCATATTTCTGGGCATCCACGCATAAAACCACCATCGGTTTGCTATTGTCCTGCGTGATTGCCTGCCGCGCAAGCTGCGCGTGTTGATTCACGCCGTCTTCGTCGATAGACTGCGCACTATCCATACCCGGAGTATCCACCAAAACAAGGGTAAAGTTCTTCTCGCTGACGCTTTTGGGATAGAGGTGTGACAGGTCTGCGCCGATCTCAATGGTAGTCACTTTTTCATACTGCGGATTTACCTTGCCGGTCGGGCAAACCTCCATAAACTTGGATGCGCAGGCCTCGTCCGAATCAAATACGCTCTTGGGAAGTACAACCTTCTGGTCTTCATCCAACCCCAGCAGAGAAACTTTATTTCCCAGAGATCCGTCATGCTTGATGCGGCAGTTTTTTGATGTACAGGTGGAATCACTGGTAGGAAGAATGTTGTGACGAATCAAGGTATTCAACAGTGTAGATTTTCCGGAGCTATACACGCCTGCAAAAACGACATCAAACTCGCGTTCTTTTGCCTTTGCATAGTTTGTTTCCAGCGCCTCGTATTTTTTCTGCAGAGTCTGGCTCCGGCTCCGTTCCTCAATCAACTCGCGAAATCGGTCAGACTGCAGCTCTTTTACAATATCCTCTATATTTCCGGACAGCTTTTTGTCATCCAACTGCGGATCCTCTTGCCTGAATCGCAGCGAAAGTCTGGTGCCTTCTTCGCGATTCTTATTCTGATCCTCGAGGGACCTTTTCAGGTCTTCAAAATCGATTTTTCTGCCCGAAAAGCAAAACTCTATCTCGCCGTTGTTTTCCGGGTCAGCAATTTCATTAAGCAGACCCGGCCAGTTGAGGTAGTCAATAGGCTCGACCCATGTTTGCAGCGGCGTTCCTCTTCCAATGAAATCATCGATACTGCGATAGTTTGAGTTGCCCTTCACATCGCTCCCATCTATGCATATTGATGTTTTCATTTTGTAGGGGTTATACTCCATCTTTACAACACGCATTTTTTAACTCCTCTCCGCTTGTTTTCCTACACCTGTTTTTTGCTTTATTGAATTTGCTCCACCCACTCCCCCTGGCTCCTCAGCCACATATCTATCCCCTTGCCGAACACCTCGGCGGAGATGAGCCAGCCGGTTTCGTCCTGCGACAGCACCTGCGCCGTGGGGAGCCTGTCCAGCACCGCCTCCAGCGACGGGCCAGTGTAGCGGAAGCGGATGTGCTCCAGCCGCCCGCCGTACATAAACTGGACGCGCTTGCGGAACTCGCCCTCCTCGAACCGCTTGGCATACGGCACGCGGAAATGCTCATTCAGCACCTTCACCGACCGGATGCGGTCGATGCGGTAGATCGTCGGGAACAGGTCGTCGGGGTTGTCGAAGTCCGTCTTGTCCTCCAAAAACGCCGTCAGATAGAAGTAATACTCGGAGAACATGATGCCCACCGGCTGCACCCGGCGCTGCACCAGCTTCGGCTCCTTCATGCGCTCGTACCCGATCTCAATGACCTGCTGATTGCGGATGGCCTGCCCCAGCTCCCACAGGCTGCCCAGCACGCTCTGTCCGTGATGGGGCGGGATGTAGTGCAGCTTCTCGTTGGCCACCAGCTCCCGCACGGCCTTCTGGCTCTCCTGCGGCACGGCGCAGTCGATGAGCTTGTCCAGTATGCCGCCCATGTCCCTGGCGGGCAGGGAGCGGCTCTCCAACAAAATTTTGCATACCGCCAGTATCTCGCTGTTGGTCAGCCCCCGCGGGTTGCCGGACACCATGCGGTAGCCCCGCTGCTTGCCGTCGTAGATGACCTCCCGCTCCAGATGGCGCTCGGCGAGAAAACAGCGCAAGTCCTCTACGTCACGCTGGATGCTCCGCTGCGTGACGTGAAATTCCTGCGCCAGATCTGCTTTTTTCAGGGTGCGCCCCTGCTCCAGGCGGGTGTATATCTCCAACAGACGCGCCGATTTCAGCTCGGATCGCTGTTCCATATTTCCTCCGTTTCTCATGCGCCGTCAAACACATATTTATATCTATTAAATATAATACTATGTCCGTTGGCTCATGTCAATTATTGTCTTTTTTCGCTACCATAGAGGTGGGAGATGATGTGCATGAAAGAGGTCTACGCGGACAAATACCGTCAGATCGGGCTGAAGATCGCCTACTACCGCAAGCTGCGGGGTCTGACGCAGGAGCAGCTGGCAGAGCGGCTGGAGCTGAGTCCGGCCTTCATCGGCCATGTGGAAGCGCCCAACATCAACAAGGCGGTGTCGCTGGACACGCTGTTCGACGTGGCCGCCGCATTGGATGTGCCGCCCTACAAGTTCCTGCAATTCGACGAGTGACGCGGTCAACCGCCCACAGTATACCATAAAGCCCGCGTTGTGTCAGCAAATTTTACCAAATTCTGCGCGCTGCACCGCTGCGGATATGGCGTTTTCCATAAAATGGTATATGATGCCTACGCCTCGTCCTCCTCGTCCTCGTCGGGGTATCGCGCCGCGATCTCGCACAGGCCGTCCAGCAGCTGCTTCGCGCCGGTTTTATACAGCGAGTAACCGCCCCAGCGCACCCAGCGGCCATTTTGGAATCTGATCTCCAGTGTGCTTTCGTTGTCCTTGGGCTTCGGCAGGATGATTTCGGTCTTTGCCACGTCGTTGTAGCGGAAGTGTCCCGGCTTTTCCAGAAACTCCTTGTAGTACACGCCGTCCACGGTGAACAGATACCCCTCCCTGCCAGTCTTGAGAAGCGTGGTATCCAGAAGGCCGACGATGTCGAAGCTGTATATCCCCGGCACAAAATACTTGCGGATGTTCTTCATCTGCAAGCTGCTGATGGCCTGTATCTGTGTTGTGCCGGAGTCCGCCAGCTGCCCATCGCAGAAGCGGTCGAACCGCGCCCGCATTTCCTCGCATTTATCCATGAGTTTGCCCTCCTTGTCGTTTCTGCTGTCGAGTATACCGCAGAGGGTGGACAGCCCGTGTCACTCTGCTGATATTGATAAAAGTTCCGCCGGTGCGACTGCACCGGCGGAGTTTTTTGTTGGAAAGGACAATACCTGTCCAGCCGCTGCGCTATACTGCGGGTATCAAGATACGGAGAGGAGCATTTTCATGGAGACTATCTTAGCGATTTTGTACAGCATCGTGGGCTACTGGGCGGTGAACCGCACCATCTACGCCCACTACGTCATGGTGGGTGATATCGGCAGCATCATTCTGCGCAAGTGGATGGTGGGGCTTATCGCCGGGCCGGTCTGCATCCCGTGGGCCATCATCAAGCTGGTGGTGGCGAGCAAAAACGACTGAGAGAGGAGAGACGAATATGAAACGTTGGATAACCGGGATTTTGGCCTTGTTGATGGCAACCGTATTTACCGCCTGCGGCAATGCAGGCGCAGAAACGCCCGACACAAAAGACCCCGCCGACATTGCGCGGGATATTGCAACAGCGGAGGTGCTGGGCGACACGCTGGCCACAGCCTACGAGAATGGGCTGCCCATGGCAGAGGACTGGCTGGATCTGTACTTCATGGGGTCGTCCGATCCGGGCCCAGAACGCCGCACCGAGATCGAAGCGCAGTATCCCACCAATGAGGAACTGCTGTACGGCATCAGTGCGGCCGATGCGGATGCCGCAGGCTGGTACGATATATGGTATGCGGTGCATTTCCATCTGTGGTACGCTGGCAGCAGAGGTTATGAAGAATACGATGATTACGGTAACTACATAGGCAATGGGCAAGCCAATTATGGCAATCATTCAGGCAGTGAAATGATCAGCGAGTCCCGCGTGCAGAAGATCAATGAAGTGACGGTCACGCAGATGGCCACCCAGTGGAAGAACGAGAACAACTATTCACGACCCGTCAGCTCGAAGATCACCACCGTAAATGTTCGGATATTTCTGGCAGATTACCGTTACAGCGGCAGCGTTGTTACCGCTACCACTGAGGTGGAGTATTGGATCGGCGGCGGCAGCCCGACCGGCTCTGTGTACGCTACCGTGACCATCGACCTGTACACCGGCGATGTGTTATCGGCATCGATCGGGTGAGGCTTGTGTGCAGTTTCAACCGTGGTCGGCGATGAGTTAATTGCTTTGGCTGCGTATGAAATCTTCGAAAGTTCTCTCGTCGTCCACATTGTATACTTGTATACATGGAGGCTCAGCCAGGGTCAAATCCTGCTCTCGTCGATAGTACTCCAAAATACACGGAAATCGGCAGTATGATGATCGCCTACGGCATCATGCTCTCTATCGACAACGGTTTTACCGGGGACGTGGTGCTTGAGGCAAAGACAACGCAGCTCGCGCAGCACTATGAACGGGATTTTGATGCAGTACCGCTTCCTGCATTTCACTCCACCGCTCCAAGATATCTAATTGCAGACGAAGCTGCAAAACGGATAGTCTTCACATACCTTGCCTGACTCTCGAGAAAGAGGTGTCGCATATGAATGACAGCAAATTCCGCCCGACATCCAACGCAGAGTGGTATTGCCGCAAAGATCCCGAAAGTGAACGTTTTTATGAAATGTTTTTCCGTCTATGCCAGAAGTATAATGTACGCTGGGCCAGCGTAACACCGCGAGAAAAGGCATTCATTGAAGAGGTCACCCGCGTAACCTATGAGATGGACAGGGCGCAGCGGCTTGGACTGCCTCTGTCAGAAGTCTGCCCTTCCTTTGCGTCATAAACGCTTGACCCACACGGAAAACAACCAAAAGCCTGCAGAGCCACCTGGCGGGAGCATTGCGCTCCGCCCGGTGGCTCTATGCCTTCGTTTTGATATCTTTTTATTGTTTCCAGCAGCGCAAGATGTGGGCATCGTAAGCACTTGTGAAATCCCCATGTTTGTGGTATACTGCATGGTAGGGAACATTCAAATTCATCGAAGGAGGTGCGAAGCAAATGTCTGACAGGGTCTATACACAGGACGAAATTTTTGCCGCTGTGCGTCGGCTGCTGAAAAAATATCATGCCGAGCGTGCAATCTTGTTCGGCTCTTATGCACGGCAGGAAGCGAATGCCGCTTCCGACATTGACCTCATCGTGGTTGGCGGAAGCAGATTCGACCCTACCGATGTTTTCTGTATCGCGGAGGAGCTGCATCGCACCTTAGGAAAGCCCGTGGACGTGTACGAACTGCGGGAGCTTAACGCCGGCTCCGCTTTTTATGACACCGTGATGGCGGAGGGGGTGCAGATCGCATGAAGTACAGCGACCAGCAGAGAATTGCGAAAATGCGAGAGACTGCGGAAAAGCTCCTGCGTTATGTGTCAGAAGAAAACATCACGCCGGATAGGATCTTCGCGGAGGAGACCGTCCAATGGACTGTCACAACGCCGCTTTATAACATCGGTGAGCACGCCGCTAACTTGACGGAGGACTTTAAGTCGCAGCATCCCGATATTCCGTGGGTGAAAATTGCGGGCTTGCGGCACAGGTTGGTGCATCATTACGAGGATACCAACTGGACTGTCATATGTGCGATCATCTACGATGTTCTGCCGCCGTTTCTTGATGCGCTGAAAACGCTTTGACCCACATTTTGACCCATACCGAAAACCTGCAGAGCCGCCCGACGGGAACGCAGTTCTCCGCTGGTGGCTCTATGCTTTTTCCAAGGTGCTCTTTTACTGCTTCCAGTAGTGCAAAACGCAACGATTCTCACACCATCGCAAGTTGACCCACACCGTGACCCACACGGGGAAATGAGCGGACGGAAACAATGGAACAAACAGGCTGCGACCTCATCCTTTTT
>OHBW01000747.1_pt1 | contig 14192 bp, 10 predicted proteins | sample 1577411 | NCBI WGS metagenome assembly OHBW01 (sample SAMEA3879534, study PRJEB24766) | human gut metagenome | biome: human-associated habitat; feature: feces | place: USA | collected 1985/1987 | reverse complement strand
GCCCGTTATTCGATAAGGCTTCCGTTCATTTGCCGGAGGGTAAGACTTTCGAGGTCGTAGCCCAGAACAACAGCAAGGAGAATGTATATATCCAATCCGTGTTGCTAAATGGTAAACCTTATAACAATTCTTATATTCTGTATGATGATATCGTGAAGGGAGGGAATCTTACCTTTGTGATGGGCAACACGCCGAATAAGGAGTTCGGAGCTGCCCCGGAAAATCGTCCGAAGACGGCTGAGTAAATAGCTCCCTTACCAGTGAGCGGTTTGCTCTGTTACCCGTGAGACAACGTCTCACGGATTGCCGGGAAAGTACCCGGCTGAGGAGCAAAGAATAATTAACGAATTAATAATCGACAAAATGAAGACAAAGCTTAAAACTTCGATGGCCCTTTTGGCTTCCGTTTTCCTGTGGGTGTCATGTGCCGGTGGCGGAGGGACTTCTCCTTCTGCGATGGACCCGGTGGATTACGTGAATCCTTATATGGGAAACATCAGCCATTTATTGGTGCCTACTTTCCCGACCGTGCATTTGCCGAACAGTATGCTACGTGTATATCCGGAGCGTGCGGACTTCACGGGTGACCGTCTGGGCGGTTTGCCTATTATCGTGACAAACCATCGTGAGCGTTCTGCGTTCAATTTATGCCCTTATCAAGGTGACGAATCCGGCTTGCGACCCGTGATCGCTTATAGCTATGACCGGGAGAAGATTTTGCCGTACCGTTATCAGGTATATCTGGATAATGAGGAAATCGACGTGGACTTCGCCCCGTCCCATCAAAGTGCCGTATATTCGCTCACTTTCGAGAAAGAGGGACCGGCTTATCTGGTATTTAACAGCCGTAACGGACAGCTACAAGTAAATGGTAACGCCGTAAGCGGTTATCAATATATAGATAAGAAAACGAAAGTCTTTTTATATGCCGAGACGAACCAGAAGCCTGTGAAAGCGGGGGTATTGTCGAACGGCAGTGTCAACTATAACGAGACTTCCGTGGAAGGTATCAATGCCGCTATGGAAAAGAAGGCTGATATTGTTGTGTTATGTTCTAGCGACGATGAATATGCAACATACGCTCCGGAAGCATTCAAACTTCTCAACGGACGTGCTGAATTTGTCGTAGCAGGAAATCCGGCTTGCACTGAAGAACTTCAAGCTGCTGGTATCACTAACTTTGTTCACGTTCGCAGCAATGTTCTCGAAACTTTGCAGGCTTTCAATGCTAAACTATTAAAATAACAGAACAACGATGAGACCAAATTTCAATAATATAGATATCAAATCGGAAGCTTTCAATGTTAAGCACACACCGATTGCAGAAGGAGAAAAATGGGTTACTCCGGAACTGATCCCGGTAAAACCGATTTATACAAAAGAAGACCTTGAAGGTCTTGAACATCTGAACTATGTAGCTGGTTTGCCTCCTTTCTTGAGAGGCCCGTACAGCGGTATGTACGCTATCCGTCCTTGGACAATCCGTCAGTATGCAGGTTTCTCAACAGCTGCCGAATCCAATGCATTCTACCGTCGTAACCTTGCATCAGGACAAAAAGGTCTATCTGTAGCATTCGACCTTGCTACACACCGCGGTTACGATGCTGACCACGAACGTGTTGTCGGTGATGTTGGTAAAGCCGGTGTATCTATCTGTTCAGTTGAAGACATGAAGGTATTGTTCGACGGTATTCCATTGAACAAGATGTCAGTGTCCATGACAATGAACGGTGCCGTTCTTCCTATCCTTGCCTTCTATATCAACGCTGGTTTGGAACAAGGCGCAAAATTGGAAGAAATGGCCGGTACTATCCAAAATGATATTTTGAAAGAGTTCATGGTGCGTAACACATATATTTACCCACCGGAATTCTCAATGCGTATCATTGCCGATATTTTTGAATACACTTCCAAGAACATGCCGAAGTTCAACTCTATCTCTATTTCCGGTTACCACATGCAGGAAGCTGGTGCAACAGCAGATATCGAGTTGGCTTACACATTGGCCGATGGTCTTGAATACATCCGTGCCGGTGTAAACGCAGGTTTGGACATCGACGCTTTTGCTCCGCGTTTGTCTTTCTTCTGGGCTATCGGTATGAACTTCTTCATGGAAATTGCAAAGATGCGTGCAGCTCGTATGTTGTGGGCTAAAATCGTTAAGCAATTCAACCCGAAGAATCCGAAATCTCTCGCTTTGCGTACACACTGCCAGACTTCAGGATGGTCACTTACTGAACAAGATCCGTTCAACAATGTTGGTCGTACTTGTATTGAAGCTATGGGTGCCGCTCTCGGTCACACTCAGTCACTTCACACAAACGCCCTTGACGAAGCTATTGCATTGCCGACTGACTTCTCTGCACGTATCGCACGTAACACTCAGATCTACATTCAGGAAGAGACTTACATCACAAAGGAAATTGACCCATGGGCTGGTTCCTACTATGTAGAAGCTTTGACAAACGAGCTTGCTCACAAAGCATGGGAACACATCCAGGAAATCGAAAAACTTGGCGGTATGGCCAAAGCAATCGAAACGGGTATTCCTAAATTGCGTATCGAAGAAGCCGCAGCCCGTACCCAGGCTCGTATCGACTCCGGTAAGCAAACTATTGTCGGCGTTAACAAATACCGTCTGGAAAAAGAAGATCCTATCGATATTCTGGAAATCGACAATACGGAAGTACGTAAAGAACAAATCGAACGTCTCCACGACCTTCGCGCTCACCGCAACGAAGCCGATGTCAAGAAAGCATTGGAAGCTATCACAGAATGTGTTCGCACTAAGAAGGGCAACTTGCTCGACTTGGCTGTAAAGGCTGCTGCCGTTAGAGCTACGTTGGGTGAAATCTCCTATGCATGCGAAGAAGTTGTAGGACGTTATAAAGCAGTAATTAGAACTATTTCAGGCGTGTACTCATCAGAAACAAAACAAGATCCGGACTTCATCAAGGCACAGCAAATGTGCGCTGAGTTCGCTAAGAAAGAAGGTCGTCAACCGCGTATCATGATTGCCAAGATGGGTCAGGACGGTCACGACCGTGGTGCTAAAGTTGTAGCTACAGGTTATGCTGACTGTGGTTTCGACGTTGATATGGGCCCATTGTTCCAGACTCCGGCCGAAGCTGCTCGTCAGGCTGTTGAAAATGACGTTCACTTCCTTGGCGTTTCTTCTTTGGCTGCCGGCCATAAGACGCTTATCCCGCAAGTTATCGAGGAACTTAAGAAATTGGGACGTGAAGACATCATCGTTATCGCCGGTGGTGTAATTCCTCCACAAGACTATGACTTCCTCTACAAAGCAGGTGTTGCAGCAATCTTTGGTCCTGGTACACGTATCCCGGATTCAGCTATCAAGATGCTTGAAATCTACAACTCTACTGCTGAATAATTCAACAGTAAAATATTCAATAAAAAATGCAGGAAGAAATCTTCCTGCATTTTTTATTTACCAGATAAGATTGAGGTCAATCCAGAACCTCAATCTTATACTTTTCTCCGTTTACAATGAGATAATAGTCCCCTGACTCCAAAAATCTGGTACCATTACTATCTACATAACTGAAATCCCTGTCCGTATCAATTTCAAATTCATACGTAACGCTCTTGCCCGATGGTATTTGTTTCTTTTCAAAATGCTTCAACTCCATAACTGGACGGGATATTTTGCAATAAGGATCGGAAACAAACCACATAACGGTTTCCGCACCATCGACATTGTTCACATTCTTAACCGTAACGCTCGCTTTGAGTTTTCCTCCTTTTTTCACGGATGTGGCAGACAATTGAACTTTACCGTACTCAAACTTTGAATAACTCAAACCATAACCAAATGGATATAACGGGTCGCTTGTCATATTTTTGTACAAGCCATGATCAGGCAGACGGGCCGGTTTACGACGATTGTAATAGATAGGAATCTGCCCTGTTGAATATGGGAAAGTCACAGCCAATTTTCCTGAAGGATTTACCCGTCCTGACAAAGCTGCGGCAGCAGGGCGGCCACCCGGAACACCCGGCTGCCATATTTCAAGTATGGCATCAGCCAACGGCTCCACCTTCGATAAATCCAATGGACGACCGTTTGACAAAATGACAACGATTTTCTTACCCGTAGATTTCAACTGCTTCAACAATTCGACTTGAACTTCCGGAACAGCTATTGTTGTACGCGAAGTATTCTCACCGCTCCAACTTCGTGGTTCGCCCAAACATGCTACAACGACATCCGCTTTATTAGCAATTTTAACGGCATTGCTGAAATCTGGAGTATCCTCAAAAGAGCAACCATCTGCATATAAAACATTCTTTGTCCCAAATTCTGCAGAAATTGCATCAAACAATGACGTTACATCCGAACCACGTCCATGGGCCGACCAACTGCCCAACAAATCATCTTGAGCCTTGGCCAAAGGCCCTACTACAGCAATCTTGACACCCGACTTCAATGGCAATGCCCCATCCTCATTTTTCAAAAGGACCATAGTTTCTTCCGCCAAGCGTTCGGCTACATTCAAACTTTCAGGAAGCATTAAACGCTTGGATTCGGGCAACTCATCCGTATAAGGATGCTCAAAAAGTCCCAGTTGAAACTTAACACGAAGGATACGGCTGACAGCATCGTCAATTCTACTCATCGGAACTTTCCCTTCCTTTACGAGTTCTGCCAGGAATTTAGAATAGGCTCCATCGTTCATATCCATATCGACTCCTGCCATGAAAGCCTTCTCGGCAGCTTCTTTTTCATCTTTTGCCACTCCCTGAAGGACCAATTGAACAACTGAATCCCAATCCGAAACGACAAAGCCTTCATGCCCCCAACATTGCTTAAGAATTTCAGTCAATGTGTAATGATTGGCTGAAGCTGGAACGCCACTGATATCATTGAAAGCACTCATTAAAGTAGCGGCTCCGGCTTTTACACCAGCTTCATACGGCGGCAAGTACGTGTCCCACAGTGTTTGCGGCGAGATTTCAGTATACACATAGTCACGACCGGCTTCAGATGCTCCATACCCCACAAAATGTTTCAAGCAAGCGGCAATGCTGTGGGAATCTGACAATCGTTCCCCTTGATAACCTTTTACTGCGGCAACGGCATAGACAGAAGTTGCATAGGGATCTTCACCATAGCCTTCCATAATTCGTCCCCAACGTCCGTCTCTGGCTACATCGATCATCGGAGAAAACGTCCAATCGACGCCCGACATACGTGATTCCTGCGCGGCGACAGCTGCTCCCTGTCTCACAAGTTCCGGATTCCAAGTACAGGCCTGCGCCAACGGCACGGCAAAAACCGTACGGAAACCATGGATAACGTCGTATCCAAACAATACAGGAATTCCCAAGCGGGTTTCTTCCACCGCTTTTTTCTGCAAACTGTTTCTCGTCCGGGCGTCATTGTCAAAATAGATTACCGAGCCAACTTCTGCCGGAATCTTCTCAACGGCCTCGCCTATATTGTTGGGGTTATTGTTCGTTCCCAACGTATACTGGGTCAGTTGTAGGATTTTCTCATCCAATGTCATTCTTGACAACAAATCTGTTACTCGCGTCTCAACTGGCAAGTCCTTATTTTTGTAATCAGCTTCAGCATAAGCTGCGCTCTGAATACACAATAAGGCTACTACACTGATTAATAGTCTTCTATAAGTCATATTCTCGTTTTTTTCTTTCAAAATTACTTTTTTTTCAAGTTATAGCAAAATTTGGAATTGATATACTAACAAAAAGCACTACTTTTGCATCTATGAAAGTAGTTATTGCTCCCGATAAGTTTAAGGGCTCTCTGTCGTCACAGGAAGTAGCCAACGCTATTGAAGAAGGTATTTTACAAGCCATGCCTGATTGCAGCATACAAAAATTATATGTTGCTGACGGCGGTGACGGTACAGCAGAAGCGCTGACAGCATCCCTTCGAGGTGAATGGATTGAACTCCAAACGATAGACCCGATAGGACGCCCCATTGTCGGGAAATACGGCATTATTAACCAAGACACAGCTATCATTGATGTCGCAACAGCATCCGGAATCTCGCTGCTCAAACAGAATGAATACGCACCACTGACGACCAATACAATAGGAACTGGGAGAATAATTGCGGATGCACTAAAAAGAGGATTAAGGCATATCATGATTGGAGTCGGTGGCAGCGCTACAACTGATGCCGGAACCGGAATACTTCATGAACTGGGATACCGATTTTTTGATACAGAAGGAAAAGAAGTACATCCTGGAGGCATAGGACTTTCATCCATTTCTCGCATAGACGACTGCCAGCGTATCCCGGAAATCGACGGATGCGACTTTACCATTTTATGTGATGTCGACGTCAACTACTACGGCCCGAATGGAGCCGCCTATCTGTTTGCACGCCAGAAAGGAGCTGACGACAATACGATCGAACAGCTTGACAACGGATTGAAATCATTTGCCAAAGTCCTTCACCGCCAATATGGCAAACAAGTCAAAGACCAAAGTTTTGCCGGGGCAGCAGGAAGTGTGGGTGGCACTCTGTGGGCTGTGTTGAACGCAAAATTGACTTCAGGCATTTATACCATTCTAAAAACAATCCGATTTGAACAGGCTATAAAAAACGCAGATTTGGTCGTCACCGGAGAAGGGCGTATGGACAAACTTACCCTTTTGGGAAAGGCTCCGTATGGAGTATGTGGTGAAGCTGCTTGGAACGGAGTTCCAACTATTGCGTTTGTAGGCTCAATGGACGACGCCGACCGTTTGAATGAATATGGGTTTCTGGCCGTTTATCCCATACAGCCTGGCCCAATAACATTAAGTGAGGCAATGAACCCCACATCTACATATGAAAATCTACGACGCGCAAGCACGCAAGTTTTCAGAACACTGCTCATCAACCACAAGCCTACCAACTCGATGAAAAGATTTTTCTAAATTTATTTAAAGAAACTGCGTTTTCCGAGAAATAATTTCCAGCTTTCCATAATAATATCTATCTTTACAATAAACCAAAATGAACAACTATGGAAAGAAAAATAGCAGAATCCGAATTGATTATTAATTCAGACGGCTCTGTGTTTCACCTGCACATCAAACCGGAAATGTTGACTGACAATGTGATTCTTGTCGGCGATCCGGCACGGGTGAATCTTGTCGCTTCTTTTTTTGACAAGATTACACATGAGATTTCAAGCCGGGAATTCCACACAATTTGCGGGGAGTATAAAGGCAAGCCTATCATGTGTGTTTCACATGGCATTGGAGCAGATAATATCGACATCGTCGTTAATGAACTCGACGCACTTGCAAATATCGATTTTAACACACGCACGGTCAACCACAAGTTCCGCCAGCTGACCCTCATTCGTATAGGAACATCAGGCAGCGTACAGGAAGACATTCCCGTCGGCTCGATGGTGATATCACAAAAAGCATTGGGCATTGACGGTGCTTTCCATTTCTATAAAGATTCCGAAAAATTTCGCGATATTGAATTGGAAAACGAATTTATCAAGCAGACAAATTGGAAGGAAATATGGAACCATCCTTATATTGTTGATGCCGACGAAGAACTTGTCAATCGCCTGAAAACCGATGAAATGTTTTTGGGAGTGACAGTCACAGCCAATGGATTTTATGGGCCACAAGGTAGGGAACTTCGTCTTTCCATTTCCGACCCCAATTTCAAGCAGTCGCTCAATCATTTCAAATATAAGAATTTCCGTGTAACAAACTTTGAGATGGAAAGTGCCATGCTGCAAGGTTTGGCTAAACTGATGGGGCATAAAGCCGTCACAATTTGTTCAATCATTGCCGGCAGAATGTCGAGCTCAGCCAACACCAACTACACGGGGTCCATTGAATATCTGATAGAAACAGTATTAAACAGACTATAAACTCATAAAATATTTTTCATTATGGCTAACAAAAGAGATTTAAAAAAGTACATGAAAACGATGGCCGCCAATTTGGCCGGTGAAACCATTTTCATTCTGAATTATTATGAAAATATTGATGAAGCCAAAGCGGATGCCGTCATCGACAAAATTCTTGCACTCGTTACGGAAAAAATAAACAATGTTTCCGTTTCATTTGACAAGACTTGCAAACTCTCATTTGAAGGTAATAGCAAGAACTACCGCAAAGCTCGTACAGCATATTACAAACAATGCTACAAAGAACTGGCCAATGAATTCAACCAAGGAGTTCAGGACATTTTAAAGGAAATGAACGGCCTTTTGAGCAAAGAACAATTGGAAGAAAACAAACGCATGGCTAACGCCTAACGAGACAGATTAAATATTTATAAGCCTGAAATCGATTGTCCGTTTTCAGGCTTTTTTATTGTATCTGCAAAATTGAAATGCCAAATTCTGCATCCTCCCAAAAAACTGATATTATTTATTTGATAGGCACAACAATCATCGGAATATCCGTATGAAACAAGATACGGTGAGCCAGGCTCGGATTGAACAGTCTGGCAAAAATGTTTCTTTTCTTATTTGGGATGACAACTACCCCAACCTTGTGTTCCTGCAAAAAGGCCTCAAATTCATCCAAGAAATTATCTTCAGCAAAAATTCTGTTAAAAAAACTATTCCCTTCGTATTGCCGCACACAGTAATCATAAATGGCATTCATTCGCTCCGCAACCATTTTCTCCCGTTTGGATGCGACATGTACCAGAAATATATTCTTTCCCTTTCCATCAAATCTTCGCATGAAAATATCCATAGAAAGTAAATCCGGCTGCTCAAGATTTGTATAAAAGACAAAACTGCTGACAGCATCAATCCCCATAAAGGAAGTTCCTTCCGGGACGACAAGCATAGGATATTTCACGGAGTCCAAAACTTCAGCCGTTACACTGCCAATCAAATCCTGCTCTTTCTTATGCTTCCCTCTTGTTCCCATTACAATCAAAACGGGATTGACGGTCTTTGCATATTCTATAATCGCATCTTCGGGAATGCCCTCTACAATTTCACATTTAAACGGGACATCAGGAAGTTCACCGGCGATTATGTTCTTAGAGATTTCCAACTTAAACTGTTGCATCCTGTCGTTTGCTTTCCGACCTTTCTCCTTCATGTATTCAACCATCTTTTTTTCCGCTCTTAAGGCCTCACCCAATGGTAAAGTACCGGAAAAATATTGACTGATATATGAATGCAGTATGACAACCTTGCAACTGTGCTTTTGGGCAAATTTAAAACCGATATGGCATGTTTTCATGGAATATTCGGAGAAGTCCACAGGAATTAGCACAATCCTTGAAGAACTATCTGCGAATGAGTCTGCAATCGAAATTGTTGCATCGTCTATTAAAGTCAACGCCTGGGGGAGGTCTTTTTCTTTTATGCGTACCCTCACCCCAGACGAAATTTTCGGTTTGTGCAAATCGACATCGTCCAACACGACATCAATGCCTTCTTTTTCCAGAATATTTTTCAGAACGATGGCTTTATCGTAAGTATGAATTGCTAATGTAACATATTTAGAAGTAGTCATTGTTCCAGAAAATATTTAATGGTTAAATGTTATTTCTTTATTATTCGCCTTGTTCTTTTAAGATTTCCAAAGCCATGTCATATATTAAGGTATCATCAAGCACTACAATTCCGCCATCAGGACCCGGTTCAATATGCAAACCGCAATTCTTTCCAAAGGCGTAATTGGCTCCTCCAAAATAATTTCTAACTGTTTGTACGTTGACATTCAGACGATCAGCAATTTTATGCATTGAACCGTCTGGCAAACTGTCTTTAATTCTGCGAAGCTCGTTAAATGAAATTGTTTTTGTCATGATACTATAGTTTTTATAGTTAATAATTCGGTTAATTATGATGTTGATAAATTTAGTTACTTTTTTCATAAATGCCAAATTTTATCAATCATATTTTACTATGCTTTATAACATAGCAATGCAAAACAAGCCATGCTTATAAACAGAAAACGCGCACAAAAATATGCGCGCGTTCCTGTTTTGTAATAAAAATACAATTTTAGCCTTGGTGTGCCGGACGCAACAAGTCATTGACTGTCTTGACAGGGTTAAATGTTTCAATTGGAACCTCTACAAATATTGTATTCCAATCGCTCATGGCTCCATTCCACAAGCCAGGAAGTTCCAACGCCTTGATTTCATGACCGGACTTGGATTTTTCAGAAATAAATCCCGTATTCTTGTCGACATATTTCGGCAAATCAAACTTTTCTCCCTTGTAATTTTTAATGTAGCACACTAAATCTACAGGATTAAAGTGAGTAGCCTCCTTCATAAGTTTTACAGCCTCTGCGTTATTCTTGTCAATTTGTGAGCTTTCAAGAATTTGCAACGATGTCGAACCGTCCTGATTGTAAGCAATGTAAGGCCCGCCTCCAGGTTCTCCTTCATTCCGCACGACACCGCATACACGAATCGGACGATTGAGCTTGCCTTTAAGATAAAGAATCAGTTCTGCATCCTCCAGATTTTTGGTTTCCTCATTTCTCACACACAGAGTGCGCTGCACAAAACGGACAATCTCCAGCACCTGTTCATGCGTATAGCTACCCTTGTCCAGCAATTGCAAATATCCGGCTATTTTCTTCTGAATATCCACAAGAATACCGCCGATAACCTTCTTATATGTCACTGTAATATCACGCTTCGTCTTCGGCACTACATTGTCAATATTCTTGATAAACACCACATCGGCATTCACATCATTCAGGTTTTCAATGAGAGCGCCATGGCCACCGGGACGAAACAACAGCTTACCATTTTCCCTGAACGGTGTATTGTCCATGTTTACGGCAATTGTATCCGTAGATGCTTTCTGTTCCGACATGCCAATTTCATAGCTTACACCATAAGTTTTTGAGAATTCCGGCTTCAGTTTCGCTATTTCCTTTTCAAACAAGGCACGATGTTCATGAGAAACTGTGAAATGCACGTTTACCTTATTGTCTTTGTTTGCGGCATATTGGGCACCCTCTTCCAAATGTTCAGCCAAAGCAGTGTGAATGTCACCCCCCACTTTGTGAAATTCCAGGAGCGCTTTCGGCAGATTGCCATAATTCAATCCGTCCGAATTCAAGAGTGATGCGACTATCTGCTTATATTCACCGCTCTCCATCATCGCGTCAACCCCTTTACCATATTTTGCTTCAACAACTTTGTCCAATTCACCGAAAAATGCGAAATGGTGGATATTCCCAAAGAATTTCTCCATAAAATCATTGTCGGGAACGGCCGATTCCGAATCCAGAAAGGCAAACAGATTTTTAAACATCCGGCTGGCGGCGCCAGAAGCCGGAACAAATTTTAGAATGTCGGCATTTCCTTCAAGGTATTGATTCCAAACAGACACATAGTGTGCTTTTTCTTCATCCGACAGTTTCATGATTCCATTCCCAACTGTTGCGGCTGATACAATCTTCAAATAAGGAAATCCAGTCTTGAATGCATCCAATTGAGCTTCAATTTGCTCAACCGTTACATTTCTTTCTTTAAACAATTTCAAATCTTGGTCGTTAAACATATGTATCTAATTTAAGTTTTATCTTAGGGTATGCCAAACTTAGTAATTTTTATTTAATACTTCACACGTTTTCCACAAAAAAAATATATATTTGAAGTAATAAAACCGCGACAGTTATGGATATAAACAACTATTATACATATCAGGAGTCCGAATTTGTCAAAAAAGCTTACCGTTCTTTACGCAAATCCCTCAAAGACGAGCTAAATGACCAGGAAGTGAAACGGCTGAGAGACATTATTACCCAAGGAATTGATTTAGGATATGCCCAACGCGACAAATATGGAATAAACCCTACTGTTCGTCACCTCAATACAGCCCTGTTGCTCATTGAGCATATCGGCCCGGACAAAAATATGGTCATTTCCGTACTGCTTTATCATCTCTGTAGAAATGAATATATATCATTGGATGATATTAAAAATGAGTTTGGCGATGACATTCAATCAATTGTCAAAGGACTATTGAAAGTTTCCGCACTATACAAAAAGCAGACAGCCCTGCGCGACGAGAATTTCAGCAAACTGATGATGGCATTCGCTGAGAATCTGAGAGTAATCATTATTATGATTATAGACCGTCTCGGACTTATGAAAATGATCAACCATCATCCCAACCAAAAGTTCGTATTTGACATATCAAGTGAAGCACAATACTTGTATGCACCTCTCGCCCACCGGCTTGGACTCTATAAAATAAAGTCCGAACTGGAGGACATGTCTTTAAAATATACAAATCGGGAAATATATACGCAGATTGCCAAAAAGCTGAATGAGACAAAAGAGAAACGCGACCAGTATATCGCCAACTTCATCGCTCCCGTAAAAAAAAGGCTAACCGAAGCCGGTCTTCATTTTGAAATTAAAGGCCGCACCAAATCCATCTACTCCATCTGGAACAAGATGAAAAAGCAGAATGCCGACGTTTACGACATGTACGATCTCTTTGCCATCCGTATTATTTTGGATACGCCGAAGGAAAACGAACGCAGGGATTGCTGGGCGGCATTCGCAATTGTCACGGACATGTTTACCGCCAATCCATCGAGAATGAAGGATTGGATCACCATTCCGAAATCAAATGGTTACGAATCACTGCATACCACAGTTTACGGACCGGACAAACGTTGGGTAGAAATTCAAATCCGCTCCCAACGTATGGACGAAATTGCAGAAAAAGGTCTGGCGGCACACTGGAAATATAAAGGCATTAAAAGTGAAAAAAGTCTTGACGATTGGATGGCCAATGTCAGGGACATGCTCGAGACTTCAGGCTCTGACACATCAGAGCTCATGAAGAAAATGAACCTGAATATCTATGACAAGGAAGTGTTTGTCTTCACGCCAAAAGGAGATTTGCACAAACTGCCAATGGGTGCTACCCTCCTTGACTTTGCCTTTGAAATCCATTCAAAACTTGGTTGTACCTGTATCGGAGGAAAAGTCAACGGCCGTAACCAGAAAATCAACTATAAACTGGCAAACGGCGACACCGTCGAAATCCTTACGTCGAACACGCAACAGCCCAAACAGCAATGGTTGAATTTTGTCACGACCTCCAAGGCACGTAACAAAATCCGCCAAATGCTGAATGAGCAAAACAGCCACTCTACCGAATTCGCAAAAGAACTGTTGCAAAGACGATTCAAAAACAGAAAAATCATTCTCGACGAATCGATACTGACAAAGGTGGTGAAAAAAATGGGATACAAAACGGCCACTGAATTTTTCCGCGACCTTGAACTGGAGAAAATCGAAATATCTCAAGTCATAGACCTTTATGTCAATCTGGAGAATAAGGAAGAAGAATCGGCCACAACCATTCGTTCCGCGCAAGGCTACATCATGCAACCCTCTTCGGAACAGGAAAGTTCTTCATCCGATTTTATTATAATTGGAGAAGGTATCAAAGGCATCAACTATAAACTCTCACGTTGCTGTAACCCTATACAGGGTGACGCCATTTGCGGCTTTATTTCAAGCGACGGAGCTATTAAAATCCATAAAGCTGACTGCCCGAATGCACATCACCTCTCGGCAAAATACCCCTACCGCATCATTAAAGCCGTATGGTCTGACAAAGTGGGGACAAACCAATTTGCAGTCACACTCAGCATTATTGGAAATGACGATATTGGCATCGTAAATAACATAACGTCTATTATTTCTAAAGAAAAAAATGTAACTTTACGGAACATTAATGTCAATTCTGATGACGGGCTATTTCAAGGACGGCTTGTCATTGGTATTAATGACACCCAAACATTAAATAACATCATCAAAAAAATTAACAACGTTAAAGGAGTAAAAAATGTTCAAAGGATTAACTAATACATGTGCTATCCTGCTTCTTGCAGCCGCCATTTCTGCCACATCATGCGGAAACAGCAAATCGGAAAGCCAGGAAAACGCGGAGGATATCCTGTCGGAAGCCCAGACTCTTTACGACAGTGGAAAATATGTGGAAGCCATCGGAACCATCGATTCATTGATGAAAAAATTCCCGGGCATAATCGATGTGCAGCGACAGGCCATGCACCTCAAAACTCTGGTTGTGGAGAAACAGACGATACTTGACAGTATTGCAAACGACAGTGCTATCGTCGCCAACAAACAAATTGTCGACTCACTCGCAAACAATTTCAAATATGTAAAAACGGCCGATATGGTAGAAGGCTATTACGT
>OHBW01000742.1_pt1 | contig 14277 bp, 12 predicted proteins | sample 1577411 | NCBI WGS metagenome assembly OHBW01 (sample SAMEA3879534, study PRJEB24766) | human gut metagenome | biome: human-associated habitat; feature: feces | place: USA | collected 1985/1987 | reverse complement strand
GCCGCCCAGCGGGCAGCGCTTTTCAAAATTCCAATCAGACCATCCGGCAGCAGGACTCGCAGTCTTCCTTTTTGGGGAATTTGCTGTGGTCGTACTCGATGTGGTTTTTCTCGTAATAGTCCTGAATGGCGGACTTGACGGCCTCCTCGGCCAGAACGGAGCAGTGCAGCTTGTGCGCAGGCAGGCCGCCCAGCGCGTCGACGACCTCCTGATTGGTCAGCGCCAGCGCGTCCTCCAGCGTCCGGCCCTTGATCATCTCCGTCGCGATGGAGCTTGAGGCGATCGCGCTGCCGCAGCCGAACGTCTCAAACTTCACGTCCTCGATTTTGTTGTCCTTGATCTTCAGGTACATCTTCATGATATCGCCGCACTTGGCGTTGCCGACCTCGCCGACGCCGTCCGCGTCTGCGATCTCGCCGACATTGCGCGGGTGCATGAAATGATCCATGACGGTTTCGGTATACAGTGCCATGATAAAGCCCTCCTTACAGCGTAAACTGCCGTTTGCCGCTCATCAGGTCCTTCCAGACCGGCGACATGTTCCGCAGATCGTCCACGATCGGCGGAAGCTCGGCAAGGATATAGTCGATTTCCTCTTCGGTGTTGTCCTCGCAGATGGTCAGGCGCAGCGAACCGTGCGCGACCTCGTGCGGCCGTCCGATGGCCAGCAGCACATGGCTGGGGTCGAGCGAGCCGGATGTGCAGGCAGAGCCGGACGACGCGCTGATGCCCTTCGCGTCGAGCAGCAGCAGAAGACTCTCGCCCTCAATGCCCTCGAAGCAGAAGTTCACATTGCCGGGCAGTCTCGGCTCCCGCGCGCCGTTGAGCGCGCAGTGCGGAATTTTGGAAATGCCGTCAATGAGCTTGTCCCGCAGGGCCGTGACCTTCTTTGTGTTCTCGTCCATATTGGCGCAGGCTTCCGTCAAAGCTGCCGCCATGGCCGCGATGCCGGGGACGTTCTCCGTGCCGCCGCGCTTGCCGCGCTCCTGCGCGCCGCCCTCGATGAGGTTCGTGAGGATGATGCCGCGCCGCGCGTAAAGCATACCCACGCCCTTCGGGCCGTGGAACTTGTGCGCGGACAGGCTCAGCAGATCGATATGCATCGCGTTCACGTCGATCTTCACGTGGCCCGCCGCCTGCACCGCGTCGGTGTGGAACAGCACGCCGCGTTCATGGCAGACCGCGCCGATTGCCTCGATCGGCTGAATGGTGCCGATCTCGTTGTTGGCGAACATGATGGTCACGAGGCAGGTATCATCGCGGATGGCCTCCGCGACCTGCTGCGCCGAGACAAGGCCGTCCGCGTGCACGTCCAGAAGCGTTACCTCAAAGCCCTGCTTTTCCAGCCGCTTCAGGGTATGCAGGACGGCGTGATGCTCAAATGTGGTGGAAATGATGTGCTTTTTGCCTTTGCGCGCGCCGAGATAGGCGGCGGAGGTAATGGCCTGATTGTCGGCCTCGCTGCCGCCGGAGGTGAAATAGATTTCGCGCGGCTGCGCGCCGAAGCAGGCGGCCATATCGGCCCGGGCCGTCTCGAGCACTTCCTTGGCCTGCTGGCCGATGGTGTAGAGGCTCGACGGGTTGCCGAAGGTGTTGTTCAGGTGATAGGTCATCGTGTCGATGGCCGTCTGGTGCATTCTGGTGGTCGCTGCGTTGTCCGCATAGACTTGCATCAATATCAGCTCCTTTGCAGGGAATTCTTTCTTATGGCCTGAGCATAACATATATTCCCCATAAAGTCAATAGGTTTATAGGCTGTACGAATTCAGAAAAAATTAAGGCTTTTTTCTGCCCGATTTGGTTGTTTTTCCGGTAAATTTTGTGTATGATGGGTACACTAAACTCCGGAGGTATTTCCATGGCAAACATTCTGGATTATCTGGACTGGCGCGGCGATCTGACGCTTGCCGAGCGCGGGTTCAACGAGGTCGACAATCTGCTGATGGCGGAGCTTTGCTTTCTGGACTTTTCCGGTATCGTCCCGGCGGACTTTTCCGCGCCCGTTTCTCTGCCGGAGGCCATGCAGAAGTACGACGCGGCAAGGCCGCAGGAGACAATGGGCGTGCTCGTGCCGGAGCAGATCCCGGAGCTGGGGCACAAAATGGCCGCGAGCCGCCGCTTTTCCGATCTGACGCTCTGCGCCTATGTCAGCCGTACCGATGAAGAAACGCAGACGCAGTTTTCCGCGCTGACGGCGCTTCTGCCGGACAAGACGGCCTATATCGCCTTCCGGGGCACGGACGACACCATCGTCGGCTGGAAGGAGGATTTCAATCTGGCCTTTCTGCCGGTCGTCCCGGCGCAGAGGATGGCGGCGGAATATCTGGCCGCGGCAGCCGCGGCGCTTCCGTCGCACCCGCTTCGCGTGGGCGGGCACTCCAAGGGCGGCAATCTCGCGGTCTACAGCGCGGTGTTCTGCGGCGAAGCCGTGCAGAACCAGCTCATGCGCGTGTACAATAACGACGGCCCCGGCTTTCGCACGTCGCTGCTCGGCCTGCCGGAGCACAGGCGCGTCGCGGATAAGATCACGACGATCCTGCCGGAATCGTCCGTCGTCGGAATGCTTCTCGAGCATGAGGAGCGCTATGAGGTCGTGCGCAGCACGCAGAGCGGTCTGTGGCAGCACGACGGCTTCTCGTGGCAGGTGCGCGGGGAGAAATTCGAGCATCTTCCGGATCTCACCGAGGGCGGCAAGCTCGTCGACGAGACGATCCGCACGTTCATCCTCTCCCTGAGCCCGGAGCAGCGCGTGGCCTTTACCGACGCGCTGTTCGACATCCTCACCTGCACCGACGCCGGGACGCTGACCGACCTCAAGGAGGGCGGACTCAAAACGGCGGCGGCCATGCTCAAAAAATACCGGACGCTGGACAAGCCCACGCGCAGCGCGCTGGGCAGCACGCTGCGCCTGTTCATGGCGGCAGGCGCAAAGACGGCGGCCTCCGAACTCAATCCCGTGAACCTGCTCCTGCGCCATCTGCCGCTGCAAAAGCTGGCAGACGATCTGGAGAAGCCGTAACAGCTGAAAGCAGTCCCGCAAAAAACAGCCTCCTGTACTGAACAGGAGGCTGTTTTTCAAATCGTCCGCAGGACCGCTTCGCGGTCTGCGAGCTGGCCGATGGGGCGGATCGGCTCCGGCACGCCGTCAAACGAGCCGATGTGCTTTTCGAACCAGACCACATCGCGCCAGCGGCCGTTTTTGTAGCCGGTATTGTGATACGTCCCCAGCAGCTCGAAGCCCAGCTTCCGGTGCAGGGCGGCGCTTGCGTCGTTCGGCATGGTCACAACGCCGTAGGCCGTGCGGACGCCCTGCTCTTTGAGCAGGGCCAGCAGCGCCCGGTAGAGCCTTGTGCCGAGGCCCCTTCCCGCCGCGTTTTTTGAAACGTAGACGGAAAGCTCCGCGTTCCAGTCATAGGCGGCACGCTCCTGCGCGCGGTGGGCGTAGGCGTAGGCGAGGATTTTTCCCTCCTCCTCCGCGATCAGCCACGGGTAGACCGCGCCGTAGCTGCGGATGCGTCCGGCAAACTCGTCTTCGGACGGCAGCGCCGTCTCAAACGTGATAGAAGTGTCGATATACTGTGCGTAAATGGCGAGACAGGCGGCTGCGTCGTGCTCGTCTGCAAAGCGAAGGTTCATACTGCCGCCTCCCTTACGGAACTACGATGTCGATCGCGCGGTGCTCGTTGTGGATCTCGACCTCGGTGACGCTGCCGCCGAATTCGCCGTCGACCGTCCAGGAAACCGGCTCGTCGAACTCAAAGCGCAGCGCGCCGGTCTGCGTGGAAATAAACGAATCGTTGTCAAAATCCAGCCGCAGCGCACGCGTCGCGGCCAGATTGAACTCTGCGAGATTTTTTGTCGCGCGCACAAGGATCATCTCATACAACCCGTCGTTGAGCGAGATGCCGAGATCCTTCGTGGCCTTGAAGCCACCGACGGAGGTTGTGCTGGTCACGAGGCCGACGAGCACGTCGGCCTCCTCCTTCCGGCCCTCGTAATAGACGCGCACATGCGTCGGCTTCAGCCGTCCGAGCGCGCCCGCGCCGTTCATGATATACGCAAGCCGGCCCCAGATGCGCTTGTCCTCCTGCGGCGTCTCATACGGCACGTCCGTAAAGATGCCGAAGGCGGCGACATAGGTAAAGTACCGGTCGGGGCCGAACGAGCCGATGTCCAGCGGGTATAATCTGCCCCCCACGATCTCCTGCGCGGCGCGGATGGGGTCCTTGGAAAGGCCCAGCGTGGAGGCCACGTCGTTGACTGTGCCGCCGGGGATGTAGCCCAGCGGGGGCCGCTTTTCATACGGCAGCGCCATGAGGCCGGAGACGGCCTCGTTGAGCGTCCCGTCGCCGCCGGTGCAGACGATCAGGTCATACTGCGTCCCGCGTTCGGCGATCTGCCGCGTGATATCGCGCGGCCCGGTCGTCATGTGTACGGTCGGCTCATAGCCGCCCTTGCAGAAGATCGCCAGCACCTCCATAAGCGAGCTGCGGATCTCGGCGTGGCCCGCGTTCGGGTTGATGAAAAACAGTAAGCGTTTCATGCGTGGGGTTCCTCCCGGCAGCTTGTCAGTTCTGCTGCATGACGTCAACGATGGCCGCGTTCTGCTCGGATTCCGTGACCTCGAACTTTGCCGCGACCTCCTGCAGAACGCTCACGGACAGCTCGTTCAGATAGTCCTCCTCTGCGCGGACGTACCAGTACGCGTGTTCGCCCGTGGAGGAGAAGTACATGATGTGATAGCCGTAGCTGGTCTTGACGATGCCGGTGTCGCCGGGCTGACGGGCGGGATCGAAGCACCAGGCGTCAAACTCGTCGACCATCTTGCCGGGATAGATATCCTCGTACAAGCCGCCGTTTTCCACGCTGCCGGGATCCTGCGAGTTTTCCGCGGCCATGAACGCGAAGGAATCCTCGGTGTGCTCGCCATTCTGCCACTCGGTCAGCAGGTCGTTGGCCTTCTTCTCGGCCTCTGCCCATGCTTCGTCGGTGTAGGTGCCGTCGTCATTCTTGCCTTCGGGCTGGATGAGGATGTGGCGCACGTTCACCATCTTCACATCGGATTTTTCAATGCCGTTTCCGGCGTAGGAATCGGCGTTGTCGTCATAGTACTTGCTGATATCGTCCTCGGTGTAGGGCTTCTCGTCGACGAGCACCTGCAGATAGGCCGAGGCCGTGATCTGCCGCTCGACAAAGGCGTGGTACGACGTCAGCGTGGCTGCCGGGCCATAGGCCATCTGGAGATATTCGTCCGCGCTGCCGTAGCTGTAGCTTGCGGCGGCTACGGTGATCTGGCCGTCAAGCTCGTCGAGGTAGTCCTGATCCTCCTGGCTCAGCTGGAAGCCTGCAAGCCGGGCCTCCTGCCAGATGGCGGTGACGTTTTCATAGTTCGTGATAGCCGCCTGCAGGAAATACTGCTGCCAGGTGCGCGTGTCGTCAAACATACACATCTGCTGGTCAAACGGCGTGCTGGTGTCGATAAAATATGAAGCGTAGCTGCCGTAGTTGTTCATGAGCGTATAATACTGCTGCCAGTAGTAATACGGAAGCTCCCGGTTCGTCAGATGGTCGTCGCCGCAGACGGCGATCTCGCGGTTCAGAACGTCCTCGGTCAGCTCCTCGGCTCTCACAGTGTAACTCACGCCGTTGCCCGCGGGCTCGTTTTCCTCGCCGTCCGTCTGTTCGCCGGTCTGGCCGTCCTCCGCAGGGGTCTGATCGTCTGGCTGGGTAGTGTCAGGGGTATCAGCAGGCTCGGAGATCGTCGTGTCGCCGGGCTGCTCTGCATCCGGGCTGACCGTTTTCGGCTTCAGCGTGAGGATCAGCGTGATCGCCGCAGCGATCACAACGGCTGCGCCGCCGATGATCCACGGCAGCGGAGATTTTTTCTTTGCAGGCTGCGCGGCGCTGTCCTGCGCGCCCTGCGTGCGCTCGTCTTCGAGCGGAATGGTACGTGACTCCTGCGCGGCAGCGTCTTCGAGCGGAATGGTATGCGCCTCCTGCGCGGCAGCGTCTTCGAGCGGAATGGTATGCGCCTCCTGCGCGGCAGCATCCTCGGTCGGAAGCGTATAAGAGGAATACTCCTCATTGTCCGGCATTCCGGATTGCTCCGGCGCCTGATTGGTCTTATCGTCCATGTGTGTCATTGCCTCCCATATTGTTGGTGTCCCCTAAGCATACCACATGCGCACGCGGTTTGCAATCGCGGCAGAGGCGTTCAGTTTTAAACATTTTTTGAATTTCTGCCGGGGTTTTTCTTGACAAGGGGACAATAAATGGGTACACTGTAGCTGATATATGCAATGAAAAGGACAAGTACGGGGTTTTGACGCGCAAAGAGAGCTGCCGGTCGGTGTAAGGCAGCGGCAGAAGCCTCCGAAGATCCCCTTGGAGCAGCCGGGCTGAACCGCAAGTAAGCCCGGACGGGACTTCCCGTTACAGAAGGCGAGTGCCCGCGTTTTGATGCGCGGGAATTCAGGTGGTACCGCGGTAATTTATCGCCCTGAGCCAAGGCTCGGGGCGCTTTGTTTTTGCAGGAGGAATTATGGAATACAAACAGACGCTCAACATGAACAAGTCGGGCTTTCCGATGCGCGGCGGGCTTCCGATGCGCGAGCCGGATATGCTGAAGCACTGGCAGGAACTCGACCTTTACAACGAACTGCTCAAAAAGAACGAGGGCAAGCCCCGCTTTGCCCTGCACGACGGCCCTCCGTTCTCCAACGGCGCGCTGCACATGGGCCACGCGCTCAACAAGTGCATCAAGGACTTTATGATCCGCTCGGCGGCCATGCGCGGGTACTACACCCCGTACATCCCCGGCTGGGACAACCACGGCATGCCCATCGAGTCCGCCATCATCAAGCAGAACAAGCTCAACCACAAGGCCATGCCCATCCCGGAGTTCCGCTCCGCCTGCCATGACTTCGCGCAGCATTATATTGACGTGCAGATGGAGGGCTTCAAGCGCCTCGGCGTCGTGGCCGACTGGGAGCACCCGTATAAGACCATGGCCCCCAGCTTTGAGGCCGAGGAGGTCAAGGTCTTCGGCGCGATGTACAAAAAGGGCTACATCTATAAGGGCCTGAAGCCCGTCTACTGGTGCTACCACGATGAGACGGCGCTGGCTGAGGCCGAGATCGAATATCAGGACGATCCCTGCACCACGGTCTATGTCAAGTTCCCCCTGCACGACGATCAGGGCAAGCTCACGGACGAGGAGAAGAAGAACCTCTCGTTCGTCATCTGGACGACCACGATCTGGACACTGCCCGGCAACCTCGCCATCGCGCTGAACCCGGTCGAAAGCTATGTCATCGTCCGCAATCACCAGAACGGCGAGCAGTATCTCGTCGCCGAGGCGCTCATGGAGAAGGTCATGAAGGTCGGCGGCGTGGAGGACTATACCGTCGTCTCCCGCCACGAGGGCGCGTTCTTTGAAAATATGCTGGCAGACCATCCGTTCCTGCCGAAGACCTCCCGCCTTGTCCTGGCCGATTACGTCACCATGGACTCCGGCACGGGCTGCGTCCACACCGCGCCCGGCTTCGGCGCGGACGACTATCAGACCTGCCGCCGCTACGGCATGGACATGATCGTCCCCGTGGACGACCAGGGCCGCCACACCGACTACGCCGGCAAATACGCCGGCATGAAGACCGAGGAATCCAACCCGGTCATTCTCGAGGATATGCGCGAGAGCGGCATGCTCTTTGCGAGCGAGGATATCGTCCACAGCTACCCGCACTGCTGGCGCTGCCACAAGCCCATCATCTTCCGCGCCACGCCGCAGTGGTTCTGCTCGGTCGATACGTTCAAGGACGACGCCTGCGCCGCCGCAGAACGGCCCTGGGTCTACGGCTCCATCGGCCCCTTCGAGGGACAGGCGAGCCTCTTCAACCACCGCCGCGGGGTCCGCTATGCGGACCTCTACCCCGACCGCGAGGCGCTGTGCAGCGCACCGCGCCGCACGCTGGGGGTGCTGGGAAGCGTCCCGGCCGCCATCGGCGCCATCGAAGCCACCGAAGCGCTCAAACTGCTCGCCGGCATGGAGCCGTCGCTCGACGGCCGGCTCTTCGTACTCGACCTCAAAAACATGCAATGCGAAACCATCGCTCTTTGAACAACCGATTTCACTTACCGAAAAAACCACAACATGGGAAAAGGATTTGACGAATATGCATCGGCCTACGATGCCTGGTTCCTCGAGAACCGCAACGTACTCTATTCGGAGGTCAACCTCGTTGCCTCGACACTTCGGGATGCCGGACGCATCCTCTCGGTGGGCTGCGGCAGCGGGCTCTTCGAGAAGATTCTCCGCGAGGAGTACGGCATCAGCATCACCGACGGCATCGAACCCTCGACCGGCATGGCCGACATCGCCCGCAAGCGGGGCCTCGCCGTAACCATCGCTACGGCCGAGGAGGCCGACTTCGGCCACGGCGACTACGACACGCTGCTCTTCAACGGCACGCCGAGCTACATCGGCGACCTGGAGGGGGTGGTCCGCAAGGCCTACGACGCGCTGCCCCAGGGCGGACGCATCGTGCTCATTGACGTGCCGAAGGAGAGCTCCTACGGCATCATGTACAACCTGGCCAAGGCCCTCGGCACGTGGAACCATCCGCTGCTCGAAGGGGTCTATCCACCCAACCCCTACCCCATCGAGTTCGTCGAGGTGGCCGCCTGGCGCACGACGGCCGAGAAGGTAGCGCTGCTCGAAGCGGCGGGCTTCCGCGACCTGCAGTTCGCTCAGACGCTCACGACCCATCCGCTCTGCTCGAACCGCGTCGAGGAGCAGCCCGTCGAGGGCTACGACCGGGGCGACTACGTGGCCGTAACGGGATACAAACGCTGACACGGGAGGAGCGCCATGAAACGATGGAGCGACGAAGCGTGGGAAGCCGCGCTGCCGGTCTACCGGAAAATCCTCGAGCACCCGTTCGTCGGGGAGCTCTCCGCCGGAACGCTCTCGCCGGAGCGATTCCGCTTCTACATCCGCCAGGATGCCCTCTATCTGGACGGCTACGCAAGGCGGCTGGCCCACATCGCCTCGCGCCTCGCGCGCAAGGAGCACACCGAAGCCTTCCTGCGCTTCGCACTCGACGGCGTCGAGGTCGAACGGGCGCTGCACGAGCAGTTCCTCGGCGGCGAGCACCCCTCGCCCGACGAGATTTCGCCCGCATGCCTGCTCTACACCTCGCTGCTCGGAAGCCAGGCCATGGCCCCGGTCGAGGTTGAGGCGGCGGCCGTGCTCCCCTGCTTCGTGGTCTACCAGCGGGTCGGCGAGCACATCCACGCCCGGCAGCAGGGTGCGGACAACCCCTACCGCCGCTGGATTGAGACCTATGCCGACCCTTCGTTCGCCGAGGCAGCGGCGCTTGCGACGCGCATCTGCGACGAACTGGCCGATGCAGCCGGGGTGGAAACCCGGCAACGGATGACCGAACTCTTCGTGCGCTGCACCCGGATGGAGTGGCTCTTCTGGGAGAGCGCCTGGAGACTCGAAACCTGGAATATCTAACGCCATGAACAGCAACAAGAAAACCTACAAACGCGCCCTGACCATCGCCGGCAGTGACCCGAGCGGCGGCGCGGGCATTCAGGCCGACCTGAAGACCTTCTCGGCCTGCGGCTGCTTCGGCACGTCGGCCATCGTCGCCGTCGTGGACGAGAATACGGTCGGCGTCACGGGCGTACACCCCGTGCCGGTCGACTTCGTGGTGGGGCAAATCCGCTCGGTGCTGGACGACATCGGCGCCGATGCGGTCAAAATCGGCATGCTCCACTCTTCGGAACTGATTCGCGCCGTGCGCGACACGCTGGCCCGCTACGACATCCGCAACGTAGTGCTCGACCCCGTGATGGTGGCCACGTCGGGCGACCCGCTGCTGCAGCAGGAGGCCGTCGCTACGCTGCGCGACGAGCTCATTCCCCGCGTACGGGTCATCACGCCCAACATCCCCGAGGCCGAAATTCTGCTCGGCCGCAAACTGCCTCGCCAGGAGGAGCTTCCCGATGCCGCCCGCGAACTATCGCAGGGGGGTCGCGTCTCGGTCTTCCTCAAGGCAGGCCATCTGGACGACGACGAGCTGGTCGACATCTTCTACAATGCCGAGAGCGACGAGGTCATCCCGCTACGCTCGAAGCGCATCCGGACCGTGAACACCCACGGCACGGGCTGCACGCTCTCGTCGGCCATCGCCGCCTTCCTTGCGCGCGGATTTGCGCTCAACGAGGCCGCGGCCCGGGCCAAGGAGTACATCGCCGAAGCCATCGCCGCCGGAGCCGCCTACGACATCGGACACGGCCATGGCCCGGTACACCACTTCTACCGCTTCTGGGAATAAGCCCCTCGGACGGGCGGCCCGCCTTGCACGAAACGGTGCGTTTCACCGAACGGGACGCACCGTTTCGTTTTACCCGTCTGAGGCTTTAGGCATACAAAAAACAGGAACAGGGAATCCAAGTTGCCTGCATCGATGACAACCTGTCCGGGAAAAAGGTATATTTGCCCCGGAAAACGACAAAACGATGAACGTTACAAAAATCAACAAGGTCGAAATCCGCAACCTCCAGCGCGAAGATTACGACCAACTGGCCAAATCCTTCACCCGCGTCTATGCGGACGGGAGCGATGTATTCTGGACACCGGAACAAATCGACAAACTCATCCGCATCTTCCCCGAAGGGCAGATTGTGGTGGTCGTGGACGACAAGATTGTGGGCTGCGCGCTCTCGATAATCGTGAACTACGACCTGGTCAAGGGCGACCATACCTATGCGCAGGTGACGGGCAACGAAACGTTCAGCACCCATACGCGCAAGGGCAACATCCTTTATGGCATCGAAGTCTTCATTCACCCCGACTACCGCGGCCTGCGTCTGGCGCGACGCATGTACGAATACCGCAAGGAACTGTGCGAAAAGCTCAACCTGAAGGCCATCATGTTCGGCGGGCGTCTGCCCAACTACCACAAGTACGCCGACCGGATGCGCCCCAAGGAGTACATCGACAAGGTACGCAAGCGCGAAATATACGACCCCGTGCTGCTGTTCCAGCTTTCGAACGACTTCCACGTACGCAAGGTCATGCGCAACTACCTGCCCAACGACGAGGAATCACGCCACTACGCCTGTCTGCTCCAGTGGGACAACATCTACTATCAAGCCCCTACCGAGGAGTACGTACAACCCAAAACGACGGTTCGCGTGGGTCTGGTGCAATGGCAGATGCGCAGCTACCACACGCTCGACGATCTGTTCGAACAGGTGGAGTTCTTCGTCGACTCGGTGAGCCGCTATCAAAGCGACTTCGTGCTCTTCCCCGAATATTTCAACGCCCCGCTCATGGCACGCTTCAACGATGCCGGCGAGTCGCAGGCCATCCGCGGACTGGCAGGTTATACGGACGACATCCGCGAGCGTTTCATCGGCCTGGCCATCAAGTACAACATCAACATCATCACAGGCAGCATGCCTTATATCCGCGAAGACGGGCAGCTCTACAACGTAGGCTTCCTCTGCCGCCGCGACGGCACCTACGAGATGTACGAGAAACTGCACGTCACCCCCGATGAGATGAAGTGCTGGGGACTGAGCGGCGGCCATGCCATCCGCACCTTCGAAACCGACTGCGCCCGCATCGGCGTACTGATTTGTTACGACGTGGAGTTTCCCGAACTGTCACGCATCATGGCAGACGAGGGAATGCAGATTCTCTTCGTTCCTTTCCTGACGGATACGCAGAACGCCTACTCGCGCGTACGAGTCTGCGCCCAGGCCCGCGCCATCGAGAACGAATGCTTCGTAGCCATTGCCGGAAGCGTAGGCAATCTGCCTCGGGTTCACAACATGGACATCCAATATGCACAGTCGGGCGTCTTCACGCCGTGCGACTTCGCCTTCCCGACCGACGGCCGCCGCGCCGAAGCGACACCCAATACGGAGATGATTCTCGTTTCGGACGTCGACCTCGACCTGTTGAGCGAACTGCATACCTACGGCAGCGTCCGCAACCTGAAGGACCGCCGCAAGGACCTCTATGAATTGAAAATCAGGAAATAGACAAGGAAAGGCTGTTCGAACCGCCCACATTCTGTTCAACCCGCTGCATCCGCAACGCCGATGACCGGCAGCTGTGCTCCGCGCCGCAGAGCGTCCCCGAATACGGGATTTCCGCAACGTATCCACAAGGAGGGCTGCAGCAGCAGAGCGTATGACTTATGGTTATTGTGCGATTTCCTTCTCGATTTCCTCGAGGGATTTTCCCCGGGTCTCGGGAAGCCGGGCACGGATGAACAGATAACCGGCCAGGCAGATAGCACCGTAGACCCAGAAAGTGCCGGAAGCCTCCAGCGATTCGTTGAGCAGCGGGAAGGTATAGGTCAGCATGAAGCTGGCCGCCCACAGGCAGAAGGTCGAAAGGGCCATCATCGCCCCGCGCAGACGCGCCGGGAATATCTCCGACAACACGACCCAGACAATCGGAGCCAACGACATGGCATAGGCAGCAATGGCCAGCACGACGAGCAGCAGCATGGCCCAGCCGCTCACCTCGAAGTAGTACGCCGTGCCGAGAATGGCGTATATGACGGCCAGCGCGGCAGCTCCCGCAATCATCAGGGCACGACGCCCCCAGCGGTCTACCGTGTAGACCGCCACGAGGGTGAAAACGACGTTGGTGACACCCGTCACGACGATGTTCATCAGCACGTCGGAAACGGCGTAACCGGCAGCCGAGAAAATCTCGTGCGCATAGTTGAAGATGACATTGATGCCGCACCACTGCTGGAAGACGGCCAGCACGACACCGAGCACCAGCACCCGCCGCACCGAAGGATGGACAATCTGCCGCAGCGACATCCGCTCGTTCCGTTCGTTCCGAAGTCGCGCAATATCCTGCAGCGCATTGGCAGCATACTCCTCTCCGCCGATGCGATGAAAAATCCGGCGCGCAGCCTCAGTTTTCCCGTTGAGGGCTAGCCAGCGGGGACTTTCGGGAATGACGAACGAGGCCACAAAGAAGAGCATGGCCGGGAGAGCGCCCACCCAGAACATCCAGCGCCAGGCCCATTCGAGGCTCCGAGGATTGAGCATCTCCCCTCCGATGGAGAAATAACGGGCGATGGCCCAATTGGCAACCTGTGCAGCGAGGATGCCCAGCACGATAGTCAGCTGATTGAGCGACACGAAGCGCCCGCGAATCGGAGCCGGGGCCACCTCGGCAATATAGATGGGCGAGATGTTGGAGGCTATGCCGATTCCGAAACCTCCGACAATCCGATAGATGATGAATCCGGAAATCCTGTCGGCCATGCCGACTCCGATGGCCGATACGGTGAAGAGCACGGAGGCCAGAAGCAGCATTTTCTTGCGGCCGTAACGGTCGCTCCACATGCCGGCGAGCAAGGCTCCGGTCAAACAGCCGACCAACGCACAACTCATGGCCCATCCGCGCATGGACGGAAGGCCGTCAAGCCCGAAAAAGGGCTCATAAAAGATTTTGGCTCCTCCAATCACGACCCAGTCGTAACCGAACAACAGACCGCCCATGGCCGACACAAGGCTGATGAGCAGAATGTAGAACATGTTGCAGCGTTTCATATAATTGCTCGACTTTACAGACATGACGGCCAGGCGGCTCTACAACACAACCGGAATTGGAAACAACTCCTGTTTTTCGCATCTATTCGTGCAAATCACGCTTCTTCACGAACACAACAAGACGTCGAACAGGAACCGGTCTGCAACCATTGCCGGGTACCAGGCAACGAAATTCGCCATCTTTGCGCCCTTAGGTCATTGCCGGTGACGGCGTCTGTTTTTACATGGTTTGCCCGTTTTTACAAGCCTTCCCGCCTTCTATCCGGATAGAATCTGTCTGTTTTTTTAATTGTTTATGAAATAATATTGTTCCGGTGCGAGGGGCCGTTCGGCAACTATGATGAAAAACGTTCGTTGTACTGCCTGAGCGCCCGGTAAAATGCCTCGATGTTTTCCATCGGTGTATGCGGCGACACGTCGCACCCCGTCGAAAGGATGAAATTGGGGAAATCGGAGGTTCGCTCCAACAGGGAACAAGTCTCGGCGTATACCTGTTCGGGGGCAGCCAGCTTGAGAACGGCCACCGGGTCGACATTTCCCATGACGGGGACATCGGCGGGACACATCCGAAGGAGCTCGACCATGTCGGCTCTGTTCCCGAAGTGGTAGCCTCCGGCACCGGTTGCAAGCATGGCCTGCGTACAGTGCCCCGTATTGCCGCAGTTGTGCAGGACA
>OHBW01000737.1_pt1 | contig 14369 bp, 9 predicted proteins | sample 1577411 | NCBI WGS metagenome assembly OHBW01 (sample SAMEA3879534, study PRJEB24766) | human gut metagenome | biome: human-associated habitat; feature: feces | place: USA | collected 1985/1987 | reverse complement strand
CACCGTATTCAGTTCGATATTGAGTACATAGAACAATCCCAAAGATATAAAGATGGTAATCGGAATTGTAGATGCAGCAAGCATGGCCACACGGAACGGCAACAGCAAAACAACTACCAGCACCACGGCAACAATGGCAATCAACAGTTCTTTCAGGAACGTCTCGACACTGTCGCCAACCACCTGGCTCTGATCGGTTATTTTAAACAGCGATACTTCGGAAGGCAACGTCTGTTGGAATTGTTCCAGCACTTCATTGACCTCTTCACCCATCTTGACAACATTCTGTCCTTTCTTCATTTCCACGCTCAGCAACAGACATTTCTTACCATTGTTGGTAATTCGGCTGTCGGCCACAGGATATTCACGTTTCACATCGGCAACATCCCCCAGACGAACCACATTTCCCTGCAAATCGGAAAAGACAATCATCTGTCGGATATCGCGCACGGAATTCATGGAACGTGACACATATACCGGCATTTCACAATCCTCCGTTTTTAACTTGCCTGCCGTCGTGGTAAAGCCCTTGGCAAACAAATTTGCGGCAAGACTGTTTTCTGTCAGTCCGTAATGCTTCAACCGTTCGGGATCGAGCACAATTGAAATCTGTTCATCCTGCATGCCGTGCACGGTCATTCGGCCCACACTCTCAACCGACCTCAAACGAAGTTTCAAATCGTCCATATAGTCGTCCAGCTCGGCATAAGTCTTGTCGTCACTTTCCATCGTTATCAGCAACGCAGAAGTATCGCCAAAATCATCCATTACCTGAACGGCAAGCACATCCGAAGGCAACTGCTGCTTGAACTGGTTGATGCCATGCTTGAATTTGCTCCAGAATTCATCCTTGTCATCCAAGTCATCGTTCAATTCAATTTGGACAACGACCATGCCGTCACGCGAAATTGAACGCGTTTTCGACTTCTTCACCTCTTTATAGCTGAATATATAGTCCTCCAACGGACGTGTCACCTGGTCCTCGACTTCTTCTGCCGTAGCTCCCGGATAAACAGCTACTACCACACCCTGACGGATTGTGAAATCAGGAAACTCATTCTTGTTCATTTCATTCAAACCGTAGATTCCGAATGCCATCAGCACACAAACCACAAGAATCACGATTTGACGATAATGCATCGCCCATTCAACAATGGACCGCTTTTTCTTATCTGTATTCATTTTACAATTTCCACATTTGTATTTTCACTTACTTTCTGACTACCGTCACCAATCACCTTGTCACCGGTCTGCAAACCGCCGGAAATCACCACTCCCCGCTCCATTGAGCCGTCGGTCGTCACATATCTTTTATGGGCTTTCCCCGCAACGGCAAGCCAGACAAAAGTCCGGTTGTTCTCATCAATGTGCAGAACATTCGCCGGCAATACCATCTGTCGGGAATCGTCGCCGGTATGAAAATCCACCTCGCAAATCATACCCGGAAGCAGTTCCTGCGTTTCGTTTTCGACCAAGGCATACACATCATAAGTTCGTGTCAACGGATTAGCCGACACTCCTCGCTCGACCACCTTTCCCGTCACATGCTTCTGCAATGCGGCTACAAAGACATCGACTGTCATGCCATCCTTGATTTCAGCTATTTCCGTTTCCGGCACTGCTACCTTTACTTTTACTCGACGGATATCCACAATTTTGACAACCGGCATTCCCATCGTCACATTCTGTCCGGCTTCAACCATCTTGTCAGCCACGACACCGTTCTCGGGCGCATAAAGCATGCAATCCGACAAACTTTTTCGCGCTATCGCCTCTGCTGCCTGTGCCTGCTTGAGTTTGCTTTCTACCTCTATCCACTGTATTTCAGCCAAACTGTTATTGTCCTTCAACTGCTTCATGCGGTCATAAGCGTCCTCTGCCTGCTTCAACGATACGTTGGCTGCCTCATGGCTCTGCCGCATCACTTCGTCGTCAAGAACAGCTATCAACTGTCCTTTTTTCACTTTATCACCTATGGAAACCAGCACTTTCTTCACGGTCCCAACTGTTGCGAAACTCACTGACACACCTTGTTCTTCCACAATTGTACCGGAATAATTTTTGACGTTTCCAACCGCCGTTTCATCCACATCTACAATCCTTACCTTAACGGCATCTGTTGCCGACTTTTTCTCAGACGGAGAGCAACTGACGAGCATCAGCACAACGCCAGCCATCACGAATAACTGTTTTCTTTTCATATTTTCAAATTAAATTGTCGCACAAAATTCTCCATATTCTTTCAAAAACAAGTGTTCCATTTTTCCGCACCATAGCTCATTTTTTCAATAGACGAGAAACGGAACACTTATTCCATCCTTTCGCTCTGTTTGCATTGGAATTAAATTTCCAATTTTGCAGAAAAAATAAATTCTATGGTTAGAAAAGCGACGAAACAATTGCTTGAAATAGATTTTAACGACATTGACAACTTGCCTTGTTTTGAACAGAAGAATGACTTGTTCATAAAAGACAACTTTGTTTTTATTGACAATCTGAACTATTACTCCGACAAGCAGATATTCCCGAATGTCATCAAATTGAAAAAGATATTCTGCCTGTTATTCTGCGAAACCGGCTTTTGCCAATTCTCCAACAATGAGCAAGTATTCCATTTGACAAGTGGTAATTTCTTCCATTGTCTGCCCGGGTTTCTTTTTGACAATCGTAATGCTTCAGAAGATTTTTCCGGCAAACTGCTATGCTTTTCCGAGTCGTTGACAAAAGAATTGCTGATAACCAATCTCGGAATCCTCGATATTGCCATGGCAATTAAAAGTCATCCCATTATTTCCCTTAATTCAAAGGAAACAGAAATCGTGAAAAGCTATTTCCAACTGCTGACACAAATTTTAAGCCGGGGTGAATCACAGAGCATTGAATATGAAGGAATCATACTCCACAGTTTGCTCCAATCCATCCTGTACGAATTTTTTTCCCTGACAAGACGAAAAACCGGACAGAATACGCAAAGCCAACCTAACAGCGGATTAAAGCAAAGCGAAATTACGCTGAAAAAATTCATGTCGCTTCTTATCAACGACGGTGGGCGCAACCGTTCTGTAACCTATTATGCGGACCAACTGTTTATCTCGCCGAAATATCTGTCATCGCTCATGAAAAAGAATACGGGGCGGACGGCCTTGGACATCATTCGGGAGATTACCATTAAAAATATCAAACAGGACTTACTGTATTCCGAAAAATCCATCAAGGAAATTTCCAACAAATATGATTTCCCCAACATTTCTTTTTTCGGAAAATTCTTCAAGCAACAAATGGGTATTTCCCCTCGACAATATAGAAATCAAAACAAAGAACAATTATCGACAGACACAAACTCTAAAACTGATTCACAGTAACCAAGAATCTGATACCGACTTGTGAATACGATAGCGGAAGAACCCTACTTTGGATTCTTCCGCTTGTTTTTTCGTTTAAGTCCCCTAAACAGTGCCGACAGCAACGGGGTTTCACTAACTGCAGCATACAGGCGCAATCGCCACGAACTCCGATAGCGCAACCGCCGCATGCGACTGACGGCATCGGCCGCAACTTCCGGCTTTTTCAGACAAATGCTGTAAGAAAGGATGCTGCGCAAATACCTTTCCATAAAATCACGGCAACGGTTGGCATCCATACCGAACGCCTGCATTAGATCGGTCCGCAACATATACACACGGTAGAGAAAATTCAAGGTTTTCCCATCGTCCTCGCTGTGGCTCACCGATTCACCCGTGCGGTAAACGGCCGTTTCAAGCCGCTCATAACGGAACACTCCCTCGCGCAACAGCAGAAACACAAGCTGAAAATCCTCGCAGGCATATTCCCTGTTGCGGAAAAAACGCTCATTCTGCCCATAGGCCCGCCGGAACGCGTCATTGCGAAAACAGGCTGCTCCGACAAAGACAAAAGGATAGCCCGCTTGATCGAGCAGTTCGTACACGTTGCCGTCGAAAGTAGCCTCCTGAGGCTTCTCGACAGGACATCCACGCTTCTCCCATTGCTGTGTCCACTCGTTATAACAGCAGAAATCGGAATGAACGAGCACGACCTCCGGATGGTGTTCCAATATGTCGACCTGCCGTTGGAGCTTGTGCATGTCACACCAGTAGTCATCGCCGGCACAATCGGCAATATAGGGCGACTCCACGCTCAAAAGCGTATCATAATAGTTGTCGAGCAAGCCCTTGTTCTTTTCATTGCGTACGAATTTCACCGTTTGCGGATAGCGTTCGGCGTAGCGGCGGCACACGTCGGCTGTGCCGTCAGTCGAACAGTCGTCCACCACCAGCACTTCAAACGGGAAATCACACTCCTGCCCGACGGCACTCTCTATGGCCTGCCCCACAAAACGCTCCTGGTTATAGGTGAGTATCACCACCGTCACCAACGGTTTTCCTGTCTCTGTCATGCAGTTTATGCTTTTAGAAAAAGCGGAAAAGCAATCCGACGGGGAACTGCATTTTCCGCTTTCTGTATTCAGTTGAACGTAATTTATTTCTTAGCCATCACCTTGTCCACTTCCTTGTGGAGCTCTTCGCCCTGCAAGCCGCGGAACACGATAGTTCCGTCAGGCGCAAACATGATGATATGAGGAATACCCATGATGCCGTAAATTTCAGTCGGTTCCTTCTGACCGTTTACCATAACATCCCAGGGCAATTCCAGACGCTTCATGGCGTCGCGTGTATTTTGAGGTTCGTCCCAAACGGCAATACCGACAACCTTGAGTCCCTTGCCGTTGTACTTTTTATAGATTTCCTTCAACCCTGCCATTTCACGGATACACGGACCGCACCAGCTTGCCCAGAAGTCAGCCAATACATATTCGCCTTTGCCGACATAGTCCGACAATTTGGTTGACTTTCCGGTTTCATCAGTCACCGTAAAGTCGGTAAACATCTTGCCCGGAGCCGTGTTTTCTAGGCGTTCGGCAGCTTTTCTGAAATCTCCGACACGTTTTGAATTTTTGATCCAGTCGGCAGTGCCTTCAAGAGCCTTGTCAAGTTCCGTCTTGTTCAAGCCATAAGCATATTCAAGAAGTGCATAATAGCCGGCACCGTTGTCCTTGTTGGCATTCAGCGTTGTCACGATCAAATCCTTGATGGATGCATCAGTAGCTGTCATCAGTTCCTCCATCTGGGCTTCAACTTCCTTTTCATCCGCACCCGGAGCGTTCAGCTTTTCGGCCTTGGCGCGATAATCGGTCACGATGCTGTCGTAGGCAAGCACGTATGCCGTGTATTTGTCGTTCGTCACAGTACCTTTAACCACTCCTTTTTCCACATCAAGCGTCAGTGTACCCGGTTCGAGAACGAATTTTGCCAGACGCGGACCGTCGGCCGTAGTCAGCACGGCAGGAACAATCGAGTCGGCAACACCCTTGAATTCAACGACACCGTTCTTTACCACGGCACTGTCAAGCGTATTTCCATTGTCAAAGTTCTTCAAATAAACGGTCTTGCCGTTCAAAGTAGTGTCCTGCAGCGTGCCGGTAAGCGTATAGCTGCCTGTTTCGCCTCCGCAAGCCACAAGCATTGCCGATGCACCAAAAGCTAAAAGTAGTTTTTTCATATCCTTAACTGTTTAATTAACAAATCGCTTCCAACAGTTTTTCCGCCTTTGGCGCACTGTCGGCACACAAAGAAACAAAATATCTGCCAATCCTCAAAACATTATGCTGTGCCATTGCAAATTTCTAACATTTTACCACACATTTCTACGATTTATGCAGATTTTTCGTTAAATTTGCCGTAGACTATTAACTTGAAAAAGTATGCACATTAATAAAATTCTCGAAAATTCCATCCGCAAGAACTGGGAAGAACTTGCTTTGACGGATTTCAACGGAATCTCTCTGCAATATCGAGATATTGCACGAAAAATTGCAAAACTGCATCTTCTGTTTGAAAATGCAGGAATTCAAAAAGGGGACAAAATTGCCCTGTGTGGTAAAAACAGCACCCAGTGGTCAGTAGCATTTCTCGCTTCACTCACCTATGGAGCCGTGCCTGTTCCCATCCTTCATGAATTCAAGCCCGACAACATCCACCACATCGTGAACCATTCCGATGCGCGCCTGTTGTTTGTCGACACTGCGATATGGGAAAACCTCAACGCCGATACCATGCCGGCAATCGATGCCTTCTTCAACATTTTTGACTACAGCCTGCTGCTGTCAAGAAAAGAAAGCATCACCCATGCGCGACAGAACCTCAACGCCATTTTCGGAATGAAATATCCGGAACGCTTCACACGGGAAGATGTCGTGTACTGCGAACCCGACCCGGAATCGCTGGCGATTATCAATTATACGTCGGGATCGACAGGATTTTCCAAGGGAGTCATGATTCCCTACCGCGCCATCTCTTCGAACATTGAGTTCGCGTTGAGCAAACTGTCCTTCCTGGGCCCGGGCGACGGTATCATCTGCATGCTTCCGCTGGCTCACATGTACGGCCTTGTTGTGGAAATGATCCATCCGCTTGCCAAAGGATGCCATGTCTACTTCCTTACCCGCGTTCCGTCGCCGAAAGTCATCATCGACGCCTTCGCCACCGTAAAGCCGCGGCTCATCATTGCCGTACCGCTTATCATCGAGAAAATCATCAAGACTAAAATATTCCCGCTGCTCGAAAAGCCGCACATGCGCCTGCTGATGACAATGCCGTTTGTCAACGACCATCTGCTGGGCAAAATCAAGGCAAAACTTTCGGAGACATTCGGCGGACAGCTTCATGAAATGATTATCGGTGGAGCGGCTTTGAACAAGGATGTGGAACGCTTCCTTCGCAGAATAGAGTTTCCCTACACCGTAGGCTACGGAATGACCGAGTGCGCGCCGCTTATCTCCTACGCCGGCCACGAAATAAACCGCACCGGCTCCTGCGGTCTGCTTGTCGACCGCATGCAGATGAAGGTCAATTCCCCGGATCCGAAAAACATTGCCGGCGAGCTGATTGTGGCAGGGGCAAACGTGATGCTTGGCTACTACAAGAACGAAGAAGCTACCGAAGAGGCTTTGCGCGACGGCTGGCTCTACACCGGCGACCTTTGCAATGTGGACGAGGACGGTTTCATCTATATCCGCGGACGCAACAAGAACATGATTCTCGGTCCGTCGGGACAGAACATCTATCCGGAAGAAATTGAACAGAAGCTCAACAATATGCCTTACGTCTGCGAATCGCTCGTGGTGGAACAGGGCGGCAAACTGATCGCTCTGATTTATCCGGACCTCGAGAATGCGCAGTCACAGCACATCCCCGACAGCGAAATTCCAAAGATAATGAACGAAAACATCGCTGCCCTCAACAAAGAACTCCCAGCATACTCTCAGATTGCAGGGCTGAAACTGTACAGCGAAGAATTCGAAAAGACACCGAAACGCTCCATCAAGCGTTATCTCTATCAGCATCAATAAAAACAATATTGACATATCCAAAACGGATACAGCCACGCGGTTGTATCCGTTTTTTTATTCTTTAATTACGCTCCAACCACTAACAGAATTTATTTTTTGACACAAGAACATCAGCATTATTTTTCAATCGCATACCGTCCGATACAAGCCGGTTGATGCTTCCCCAAATTATGTCTTTATGTTCTTCTGTCTGAAACATAAATATATGATTATCGCTGCGTTAGCTTTTCTGCCCATAAGATAGGGGAAGTGGCCGCAGGCCAAAGGGGTATGAACACTATCTATGGGTTATGGGTTAGCGGTTAGAGCGAGTCTGTAAACTGTAAACCGTAAACTGTAAACCGTAAACTGTAAACATCAAAACCATAACCTCTAACCCAATAAAAAAAAGCAAGCCGCCGCTTGCGCGACAGCTTGCCCTGTATGTATGTTTCAGTGTAGACCGGATTATTTCACCACTACTTTCTGAACTTTATTGCCTACGCGAACAATGTAAAGACCGTTAGCCAACGCGATTTCAGTCTTGCCGTTCACAGCTTCAGCAGCAACCTGCTTACCGTCGACAGTGTAAACCTGAGCAACGCCTTCAGCGCCCTCAACTACCACACAACCCGCAGCAGCATAAACCTTCACACCGTCACCAGCTACGCTTTCAACACCTGACAGCGGTGCACTTGTAAAGCTAACTTTTATCGGAGTTTCCACTTCATTAGTTGGATAATCCTGATACCAAATTACATCAACATCCATCTTTACATCGCTACCAATAATGGTACCATTCAATACAACTTTAGCATGAATAGCACCACCCATCAAAGCCATATCTTCCACAGTTCCGGTATAAGAATTTCCACCATCAATTGGAGTAATTACAACATTGTCAATACGAATATCTCCAAGAGGGAGAGTCGAATCTTCAATAGTAATAATCAAATTTGGCAATAAGAAAGTGCAATAACCATTCTGATAATCTTGAATCTCAATTTTTGACGAAGTGTTTTCCGCTATTGTGCTTCCAAGCATTTCTACATTCAAATAGCCATCATACTCTTCAATGACCGGTTTCAGATATTGGAAAGTATAGGTATGTGAAGATTCACCATCAGTATCAGTACCATATTCATTTGAAACGGTCACAGTAACCAATGCTTTTTCTGTATCCACTGAAACATCAGTTTTTGCTGTTTGTCCTTCTCCTTCCAAAGTATATACCACATTTTCTTCAGAGAAATTCAATGGTTTTCCTACAGTATAATCGTATTTACCCTCTTCCAATGTAATAGCGTCGCCATTCAAAGAAATCGAAGCCAAACGGGAAAAATAAACAAAACGAACATCATCAACCAAAAGGGTCGTATTTTCTTTCAAGTTACCACGAGTCCAATAGTCACCGGCCGAAATAATCATATTCATCATAGTTGGTTCTCCAGCACCTTCTACATAAGTTAAAGGCACCACTATTTCCTGCCACTTATTATTGGTTGACTTAAACGTATATTCACGACTTGCAACCAATTTGCCATCTCCGGTAACAGGATTCTTTTGAGGATCTAACTTATCACCTAAAATTGCACGGTCCACATTAGATTCCTCTTTATATGTATTCAAATCTACACTTCCAATTTTTGAAGAGAACGAACCATTCCAAAGATAGGCTATTATATAAGAATCCTCCTCATTTGTATCTGTCCTCTTAAACTGTCCTTTGACAGCATCCGGTTTTGAAGTGAATTCCACACCTCCAAAAGTTCCACCATCACAATTTGAAATATTAGTTGATGCATAAACCCACGGAGTACCTAATGTCAGATATCCAGGAGCAGTAGAACCAATAGAAAACACCCCAACAAACTTATTTTGCAATTTCACAACAGTGTCTCCGTCCTCAATTACCTGAAAGACCAAATCTTGTTTCTTATTCAGAATCACAGTCTGATTCACACTGGAACCATTCCAACCGTCGGGTTCAACACCTGGACGCTGACGATATCCTGTTTTATCGTCCATCCCATACGTATTGCCGCAGGCTGTTTTCCAGTCCTCAAACCCGACATTCGGGAGTTGTTGGGCATTAGCCATCATTCCGGCAGATGCCAACATCATTGCGCATGTTGCGCTTAAAATTTTCTTCATAATGTTTTTTATATTAAGTGTTTATTTTATCAATCGTTTATCAAACCATGTTTAAAAAATCGTACAAAGGTAGAAAAAAAACAAATATGTCCAATTCCTTTCCAACAAATAAGCCACAAATAAGCCGTAATTTGGGCGAAATGGAAAATATAAAACAATGACAGCAGACTACCTGTCGGCAATCTGCTGTCGTCTACATATTCAATTGATTGTTATTTCACTACAACTTTTACAGCCTTAGCACCTGTACGAACAATGTAAAGGCCTTTATTCAGAGCAACTTCTGCGTTACCGGCAACTTGAGCCGACTTAACCAAACGACCGGCAAAGTCGTAAACTTCAACAGTTCCTTCATAACCGTTTACAACAACAGCACCGTTAGCCCCATAAACCGTTGCATCCATTACGAAAGCATTTTTAACCGAGCTACCATCGTCTTTCTTCTGACCAACAAACTTAACCACAATCGGCATTGTCTGAGTCATATCATCCGGATAAGACGTATACCAATCTACGGTGATATTCAAAGTCATTGCACCATCGGCAGTTTCTGTTCCCGCAATTTCAACCTTCGCATGAATCATGCCTTCCATCAATGACAAGTCCTCAACACTTCCGGCAATTTCAAAAACACCGTCGCTGTTATCGTCCGTACGAGTAACATTTTCAACGACGATATCACCCAACGGAAGTACTTGTTCTGCAATCGTCACAGAAAAATCCGGTAACACGAAGGTATAGTTTCCGTCTTCTGCTTCATTCATATCGACAACGGCAGCCTGGCCTTTGGCAATATCAGTACCCATCATATTGATGTCCAATGTGCCCTTATAGCTGGCGGCATTCGCCATAGCCACCAAGGCTACCAACATAAAAAGAATAGAGTAGATTTTCTTCATAAATTTATTGTTTTTCAGATTAATACATTACAAGCAAAACTGGGCGCAAAGTTATAAATTATATTGATATTTAAAGCTATTATATTATTTTTTAACACAAGCATACACAAACCTTACCCTGTTGTCTGCTAAAAATAACGACTGTAGAGCTGCTTATAGGCCTCGGTTTCCTTGAACTGTTTGAGCCAACTGTTCAGGCTGTCGCACAATGTCTGATTGTCCTTGCGCAGCACCCACGACTGAAACTGGTTGAAGCTGACAGCCGTCGAAATATCAAGTTGCGGATAATGGGAGATCATCGAACGGGCAATCTTGTCGCTCACTACGGCATAGTCGATTTCGCCCGTGGCCACCATTATTACCAGTTGTTCCTGGCCGTATGTTGCCTCTTCTTTCACGATAATCGAATCACCGATTTCCCGCTCAAGATTGTCGATACGCGTTGCCACCGGCGAACCTTTCACCACCCACAATGTCTTTCCGGCAATGTCGAGTTGCGACCGCACGGTTTTGTTGCCCAAAGAGTCCTTTTTCTGCACCAACACCTGACGGTCGAGATAAATCGGGTCGGACGACAGATAGCGCGCCTTGAAGTCGGTCGTGGCAGGCACCTGAGCCGCCACAATGTCGTAGTTGCCCTCGTCGAGCATGCGCAAACTCTCGTCAAGGGGTGCAGTTTGATGTCGATGCCTTTATAACGGGATATGAGCTGAAGCAAATCGTGATTAAAACCGCCGAGCGTGTCGTCGTAGGTATAAAGCGACAACGGCGAATATTCGATGGCCACATCGAGCGTGTCGCCCTGACTTTTCACAAAACCGTCGGGAGCCGCCTGCGAACAGCGGTTCAGCCACACCATCATGCCGACTGCCACAACAAGCAGCCCCACATATACCGTCATTTTCGGTTTCAAAAGCATCGGATTCTTCATAACTGGCTGTATTGATGAAAAAACAGAAAACCTTAGTTGGCAAAATCAACCGAAACGCCCAACTGGAATCGGCTCGGATTGATAGGATAATGGAGCGCACTGAAATAATCGCTGCCGCCAAACAGTCCGCGGTTAGCATGCGAATAGAGCACATAGAAGCGTGTCTTGTAGAGCTTCATGTTGATGTAGGCATTCATCATCGGATAGTTGCCCAACTTCTTTTCCTGCTGCGTGTGAAACATCATCGTGGCAGGCTGATAGGCAGGCGCATAATATTTCGTGTAATAGTTGCAGTCAATGCCCAACTGCACATGCAGCACTTTTGCTATGCGGAACAGCACAAACATATTGGAATACACCGCCAGCTTGGGCAACGACAGCACCCGTTCGTTGGTCGAGGTCTGATAGGTAACACGGTTGTTCCAGTTGAAAATGCCGAACCGCAGCTTCTGGTCGATAGCGGCACTCACCACTTGAATGTTGCCGCCCTCCTGCGTAGGCAACGCCTGATCGTTGAAATACAGATAATTCTGAATATTTTCCACACCTGCCGTCAGCGTTGTCCCCGTATGGGGCACATCCAGCACGCCGCCCAATCGCAAACGCCGTTCCTTGCCGAAATCGTTCTTCCAGGCAAAATGGTTGGAAATATAGTTGTTGTAGAGGAACGGAGCTTCAATGTTCTTGAAAAAGCCCTCACCGGTAATCGTCACGGAATCGCCAAAGAGTTTGAATCGGGTCGACACCTTTCCGGAAATATCCAAATCGCCCGCCACCGGTCCGACCAATCCGAACTGTGCCGTGGCGGAATAGGTCAGCAGCGAGCCGCGCTGTTTCGTCAGCTGTCCGCCCACCCACACGAGATGCTGCGTCGTAACCGGCGCAAGCGAAATATCGGGGAACGGGGTCAATCCCTCCGGCTTATAGGCAGAAGTGAGCATCGTATCGGTAGTTTGCGTATAGCGGCGCACTTCGTGAGTGGCATATCCCGACAGTCCGAACTTGGCATATTTGTTGAAACCTTCGAGCAGGGAAATACCCACGGTGTTTCGCACGCGCCAATACTTCGTTTCGTCCTCCGTACGGTCGAGCGACAGATAAGTATTGTCGAAAAATCCGCTTTCCGTCGAACTGCCGTCCTCTTCCACAAACTTATGTGTGTTGTTCTTATAATCAAAAGTCCATATAAAACTCATCACCGGCACATAAGTGGTAATCGTGTCGGTTTTCGTAATTTTTTCATCGTAGAAACCCACTTTGTAGCGGTGGTTCATATAGAATTCCGAACCGCGCACACGGGAAAAGGCAGTGTTCAGATTTACAGGAATAGACTTGGCGTCGATTTCCGACACACCCCCCTGCACTTCTGCCGGGTCAAGAATATACAGGTCGTCGGTGATACCACCGTTTTCCATGTTGACCGAGTTGAAGCTGTTGAACATGGTCTGGAGTTCATAGCGGTCGCTGATATAGGATGCCGAAGCCCCCCACGTAAAGTTTTTCAGCGCCTGACGGTCGTAACCACCTTTGGAATACAGATAGTCGAGCAAAGCACCGAACTGGAGCTTCTTCCCGGCATTGCCCGAGAACACGCCCTTCAGGCGGTCCTGATTGGAATCATTGCCGCCACCGAAATTGTAGGAAAGCAACGTCATCGGAATCCGAGTGTTGTAATACACCTGCTTTTCAGGAGTATACAGCCACGGATCCAACACATCGGTGAACATGAATTCTGTGCGTTCGGGACGTTGGAAATAGATACTGTTGATGCCCGGCGCCCCCAAATTTCCGGTAGTGGCATAGGCATCAGACGTCAGCGCCGGAATGGACTGCTGACAGTAGTTATAGAGAAGTGTGTCGATGGTAGAAGGCTCATGAAGTCCGAGCGGCTGCGTTGCCACCCAAGCATACGACGGAGCCAACTGCTGTTTCTTCTGGGCAAACACACCCGAAAAAGAAGCCAACACGACACAAATGATATATAATGTCAAACGTTTCATCGGCGCAAAGATAGTGAAAGGTAAGCGGAGAAAAAAATAATGAAACTTGTTTCAATTATTTTTTATCCCAAACCGCATCCTATCTTATCCAAAGATAACAAAAGGTGAACGCAGAAAAAATAATGAAACTTGTTTCAATTATTTTTTATCCCGAACCGCTTATACTTATTACCTTTACAACAACGTAGAGCCCCACCCCGATGGAGCCGACTACCAACAACTCATTCCAAAAACAAGGCTCTGCACGCCCGGCCTTCAACGGCTTTCGGCATGCAGAGCCTTTCCCCTATTTATATTTCCGTTTCTACAATTTAACTGTCAACGAAGCTCCTTCCTTGCTTTCGTTATTGGCGCAGTCGAGAGCTGTCACCACATAGGTATATTCCCCCTTCACGCCGGCAGGAACTTCGTATTCCGGCTTGTAGGTAACACACTGGATAGCTGCCGAATTCTCCAAATCGCACTTTTCTCCTTTGGCAAAACGGTAAACCACATAGGAGCGTGCCTCCTGCATCGGGCTGTCGGCAAGAGGAGCCGTCCAGGTCAAGGTACGGCCGTCGACCTTGAGGCTGCACACTTTTTCAGGAGCCTCTTTGTCAATCCAAGGATAGTTGGGCACCAGTGCGACGGTCGACTGCTGGTGCATAGCCAAAGAATCGGCTACACCTTTATAGTTCTTTGTCAGCGAATAGCCCGGCCACCAGCAATTGCCTTGAATGTGCGGCAATTCACGGGTCAGACGGATTTTATGGTCAAGCTGCGTAGGATTCTTCGACGGAGCCAAATCGGGCGTATCCATCGTTTTCACAATATCCTGTCCGATATACATGTGGCGGCCGTTGGCATTGTCGTTCCACCAGTAAGCCAATTTTTCGGAAGAAGCCACCTTCTTTTCAAGTTCCCAATAAAGCTGCGGCACCATATAGTCGACCCAGCCCTGTTCTGTCCACAGTAGCACATCGGCATAAAGCGCATCGTAG
>OHBW01000733.1_pt1 | contig 14466 bp, 12 predicted proteins | sample 1577411 | NCBI WGS metagenome assembly OHBW01 (sample SAMEA3879534, study PRJEB24766) | human gut metagenome | biome: human-associated habitat; feature: feces | place: USA | collected 1985/1987 | reverse complement strand
CAAGCAACAGCACGATAAAAGGAAGCACGAAAGCCAGCAGTACAGCTTTCATGCCCATCGACGTTGTTCCTACAATCATAACCCGTTCGCCTACCTGGCAAGGAACATTATTTTTATTATAAACATCAATTATTTTTTCTTTCGTTTCGGAAGCGCTGCAGTGTCCTTTCACACTACAGGCAGAGCAAGCAGAACTCTGCACGATTTTCACTTTCAGGCGAGAGCCATTGATGTTTTCCACAATACCTAGATGTTTAATATTAGTTACCATCTTTTGCAAACCGTACTTTACAAATTCGTGGCAAATGTACTATAAAAATTGTTTCATTGGTAACGTTAACAATTATTTTCTCATTAAAAAAAGTAAAAATTATATCAGCGCATCATCGTATCCCATAGCCAGCATCCTCTTTTCCAACTCCTGATAAGCAGACCTTAAGCGCTTTGCTACCGTGGAGCGATTAACACCCGTGCGGTCGGAAATTTCCTGATAGGTCAGACCTTCCCATATTTTCATCCGGACCAGCTCGCACAAGTCTTGAGGTAGCCCGCCAACGGCACATTGCAGATCGCTGAACTTCTGCTCTTTATACTCAGCAGTGAGCCAGCCATCAGCAGGACCGTCATCTCTCAACACCTCCAGCTTCAATGGTAGGCATTCACGATTCCTTTTACGATATGCACTGCACAAAAAATTTCCCACTACACACGTCAGCCAGGCTGCAAAATGTCCATTTGCCTGATACATATTTCTTAATTTTTCACAAAGATGGACGACAACTTCCTGATATAAGTCATCAGAGGTTTCACTGTTACCTGCCGTACTTTTTCTGACTAAGTTTCTGATGTTATCTGCATAGCGGTCGAGCAGAACTTCGAAAGCATGGTTATCACCGCCACGAAACATGGTAACCAACATATCATCCGGAAATGTTTTTTTATTATCCCCCATAACTTAAAAAGAGATTAGAATGTAAAACAATTTGTCTGTACCACAGTAATCAGGCCAGACTTATTTTCGAAAAAAGCAAAAAAAGGATATAGTACAAAAGAGAGAATACTGTGTTACAGACAATTCAATTTAAGAACTTAAAATCACTAACCAATTATATTTAACAATAGCACCTTTAATTCTTATTAAACACAAATTTATTTAATGATTTGTTACAAAGGAAACTCTTTTTTCCGTATTTTCAAAATATTGATTAAAGACTTTGTCGAAAAAGTGAAATTATCTTTCATGGAAAGATTTACAAATTTCAGAAGGGATATGAGCAAGAAGAACTTGTTTTTTGTACAAATAAAAAAGTTTTTTGTACAAAAAAATAAAAAACGTCGGCACGTTTTTTCCCAAGTGTCAAGGAAGTTTTCACTAAAGATGAAGGCATGTTCTTTCAGACAACAAAATACCCTTTGCATCACGCTCCCTTCCTACCAGTCTGTGTAGTCTGGCTGTACAGGAATCCGGCGAGAAGCAAAGGGTATGAAACAAATAAAGAATTATAAATTTAATCCAGTTTAAGCACGGCAAGGAAAGCTTTCTGCGGTACCTCTACCGTACCGATCTGTTTCATTCGCTTCTTTCCTTTCTTCTGCTTTTCGAGCAGCTTACGCTTACGGCTGACGTCACCGCCATAACATTTGGCCGTTACATCCTTACGCACCGCCTTGATTGTTTCGCGGGCGATAATCTTTGCGCCAATAGCTGCCTGAATGGCAATTTCGAACTGCTGGCGCGGTATCAGTTCTTTCAGTTTTTCGCACATACGGCGTCCCAGATCGTATGCATTGTCGAAATGAGTCAGGGTAGAAAGCGCGTCGACCGACTCTCCGTTCAATAGGATATCGAGCTTGACCAGCTTCGACGGACGGAAGCCCGACTGATGGTAATCGAACGAAGCATATCCTTTCGAAATACTCTTCAGCTTGTCATAAAAGTCGATGACAATCTCTCCCAACGGCATTTTATAATGCAGTTCCACACGATTGCCCGAAATATAATCCTGACGAACCAGCTCTCCACGCTTGCCCAGACATAAAGTCATGATCGGACCAATATAGTCGGTCGCAGTAATGATGGAAGCATCGATATAAGGTTCCTCGATATGGTCGATAAGCGTTGGGTCGGGCATGCCGCCAGGATTGTGTACTTCCTGTACATTTCCCTGCTTGTCGTATACCATATACGATACGTTGGGCACGGTCGTGATGACGTTCATGTCAAACTCACGGTCCAGACGTTCCTGAACAATCTCCATGTGGAGCAGTCCCAGAAAACCGCAACGGAATCCAAATCCCAAGGCCAGTGAAGATTCAGGCTGGAAGGTAAGCGAGGCATCGTTCAGTTGAAGTTTCTCCAGCGAGGCACGCAGGTTTTCGTAATCTTCGGCTTCTATAGGATACACGCCGGCAAACACCATCGGCTTAACTTCCTCGAATCCGTCGATTGCCTTGTCGCACGGACGAGCGATATGTGTAATCGTATCACCTACCTTGACTTCTCGTGAAGTCTTGATACCGGAAATGATATATCCAACGTCGCCCGTACGGAGTTCCTTGCGGGGAACCATATCCATTTTCAGCACTCCCACCTCATCAGCATCGTATTCTTTACCTGTATTGAAGAACTTTACTTTATCGCCGGTACGGATAATTCCGTTTTCTACCTTGAAATATGCAATGATACCTCGGAACGAATTGAATACAGAGTCAAAGATAAGTGCCTGCAAAGGTGCGTTTTCGTCGCCACTCGGACAAGGGATGCGCTCTACCACCGCCTGAAGAATCTCCTCTACTCCCATGCCGGTTTTTCCCGAAGCACGGATAATGTCTTCACGCTTACAGCCCAGCAAATCGATTATTTCATCTTCTACTTCCTCGGGCATGGCACTTGCCATGTCACATTTGTTCATTACCGGGATAATCTCCAGATCGTGTTCCAGTGCCATATACAGGTTTGAGATTGTCTGCGCCTGCACGCCTTGTGAAGCATCCACTACCAGCAAGGCACCTTCACAGGCAGCTATGGAGCGGGATACCTCGTACGAGAAATCCACGTGTCCCGGAGTATCAATCAGGTTCAGGATATATTTTTCTCCTTTATAGGTATACTCCATCTGGATGGCATGGCTCTTGATGGTTATACCGCGCTCACGCTCCAGGTCCATGTCGTCCAACATCTGTCCTTCCGTAATCTTGATAGTCTGTGTATACTCCAGAAGTCTGTCGGCCAATGTGGACTTTCCGTGGTCGATATGGGCAATAATACAAAAATTACGTATATTCTTCATTTCTTATCTTTAATATTTCTGATTCAACAGGCGGCGTAACACCTTTATTTTTTGTCATGCAAAGATAAAGAAAAATGAGCAAGGCACAAAAAATCATCCTTTATTAGAAGTCAGATTGACGTCTATCTCGAAAATTTACCCTATTTTTGCACCGATTTTATTATAAGATTCACAACATGATTACACTTGATTTTGCATCTACGACCTTTCTGCTGGCTGCAACCTGTAGCATACTTTGCATTATTCAATTATGCTATGTCTTCGGAATCTACAACCGCATACACCAACTATTCAAAAAGGGAAATGAACCTTCTGCAACCGATTTGCCTCCGCTTTCGGTCATTATCGTGACAAAAGACTCCGGCAGCGCACTGAACCAGAATCTTCCGGCAATACTCGAACAGGATTATCCGAAGTTTGAAGTCATCGTCATCAACGACAAGTCAGCCGGCGAGGATGAAGATATTCTGAAACTATTATCCGACCGCTACGAAAATCTTTACCATACTTTTATTCCGAAAACTGCCCGCTATGTCAGCCGGAAAAAACTAGGCATCGCCATGGGTATACGTGCCAGCCGCTACGACTGGATTGTTGTAACGGAACCTTACTGCCATCCGGTCAGCAAGAACTGGTTGAGAAGCCTTGCAGCACAAATGACTCCAAGCACCGACATCGTACTGGGCTACAGTAATTATCTGCCAAAGAAAGGCTGGTTTGCCCGACGTATTATCACAGATTCTTTCTTTCATTCTCTGCGTTATCTGGGCATGGCACTGGCAGGACATCCTTACATGGGCGTAGGCTGTAACCTTGCCTACCGAAAAAGCCTGTACGAAAAGCACAAAGGTTTTGCAGACCATCTGCAACTCCAGCGGGGGGAAGACGATTTGTTTATCAATGCCGTAGCCAACAAATACAATACGCGTGTGGCATCGGGTCCGGACAGCATCGTACGTATGCCGGTTCCTCCCTATAAGCGCATCTGGTTCGAACGGAAAATGAATGCGTTGGTTACCGGCCACTATTACCGCGGGATGGCAAGAATCTCGAATGCCTTTGAGACGTGGACATGCGGACTGTTCCATCTGACTACCATCGGTGTACTGGCTATGAGCATCGCAGAACAGCAATGGATCGTTACAGGCATTGTCGCACTACTCTGGCTGCTTCGCTTTATCTCAGTCATGATGGTATTCCGCCGTACAGCACACGACCTGAACGAAAACTTATGCTGCATCTTCCCGTTGTTCGACCTGCTGCGTCCGCTGTGGAGCCTGGTTCGACAAACCCAGTATCTGCTGCGCAAGAAAAGAGATTTTCTGAGAAAATAAACAAATACAACCGTTATCTGTTAAAGAGTTCGAAGGTAAATTTGCATCCTACCGATGTGAATTTACCTTTTTCATTGCCTATAAACACCCCAAAGTCGAAGAGATGGGTCCCTACACCGTAGCCCAGTTCCACATACGGGTTCAAATGAGGCATGAACAAGACACCGGCATAGATTCGCTCCTTCTGAATGAATGAGAGCAAGCGCCCTACAGGATATAACAGCAGGAAAGGTGTTTCGTACGTCATGTTCCCGCGGAAATAATGCCGTGAAGCATTGTACCAGCGTCCATCCAGCATCTGAAACGTACCACCTATATCGTCATTCCAGCCCTGAGGAAGGTTTCGGTTGGCAAAATTCACGTAATCGACAAAGTACATATCTTCTTGGTTGGTAAAGAATCCCCCTCCTATATGATAAGCAATGGTATGTAAGTCGCGGACACGTATCTTCTGTTCGGCAGAAAACTCAAAGCGTTCGTACTCACCGAAATTCTTCATTACTTTGACACCGCGCTCATAGTCTATCAGGAAAGTCGGGTAACGTGAACCAACATTGATCTTTCGATGCCCGTTCATGTAGTAATACATGCCTGGAGTCCATTCCACACGCAAACGAGGTGCGAAGCTGTTGTATCTTAAACGCACGCGTTCGGCTACTTCCGGAGTCCCGTTTACAGCATACCGCCAGTGCATGGCAATACCCGTCCATATAGTCAAGCCATTCAGGATTTCTATATTATGCGACACGTTCAGGTATACATCCTTGAAATAATCCAGCTCTAGTCCGTCGAAACTAAATATACTGTCGGGAGTTTGTTTCAACTGGTCGAGCACGATACTACTATATATACGGTTACCGTTTCCTACATTTACCATAATAGAGCCATGCCTTTCGGGATTATAGACATACTCTGCGTCCATCTTTGCATAGAGCTCTTTCTTTGTAAAGTTATAACCTATCTGTGGTACAATATGCAATAGTCTTCCATCGTGAAACAGTTTATTGTATTTAAACTCCTGACTGTAGGAAATTCCGTTCCGATGACTGTAACTTACCAGCAGAGGGTTTATCAGAGGAGAGCAAGTAATATTACCAACTTTTGAGATATCTACATTATAACTGCTTATCAATGCATCACCCAGTTGGCCCATGTACACCAGATTTTTCTTGAATTTCGTTTCGACTTTGGGTAATGTATCGCCCCTTTCCTTCCAGCGTCTTTCATCGAACGCTCTGTAAAGGCTATCTTCCCAATCGGTAAGAGGCAACGGACGGATGCGTGCAAACGAATCACGATCCTGCACCAGTCGTGTCGTGTCACAGGTCAACGTATACGAATTGGAAAGATTGTATTTGCGACTTTTCTTCAACAACAGATCCATCTCTTCCTTCTTCTTGAAGATCACTTCGTCATATTTCAGCCAGCCGGTATAATTCATCTCCAGATTATTGCGCAAGAATTTGAATACAATATCCAGATTTACCAGCTGAGGAAGATATTTTGTATCCTCCGCTTCCCCCATGCGCATGGCTATATGAAAGCGAATCAAATCGTATTTTCCGCGAAAATCAAGATAGCGTATAGTCCAGTCTTTTGTCGAAATCCAGAAAAATCCTTCCAGCAACTGCGTACTCCGATACCGGGGTATCACACGTATCTTGTAAACCTCTCCCGCCTTCCAGTAATCTACCGAATCGAGTAAATAATAATAATGTACGCTCGACTGCTCATTCAACGGAGAAAGGAGCTTGTCTTCCATCAGAGAAGGAGCATAAATATTGAACTTCATGAACTCCAGAATATCGAAAAACCGGCTGTTTCCGCCCGTAAAGGTAGTTGAAACAGCACGGATTTTCCGGTCATAAATATTAGGTGCCGTATAATGCAACTCGCTGATTGATTCATGAATATAGTCGTTGATTCCCTTTTCGAAACGAAACATGGAAGGAACATATTTGATAATCTTATTCTGCTTATGTATCTGTAGCCTTCCTTTCAAATACAAGTCTGCCTTGTACTCTCCTACTTCTTCTGCATAGACCGAGGCCGAGCGAAAGATACGAGTCAGAATAGTATCAGCCACATACGGCTTATACGAGGAAGCCAGCACCTGGTTGCCGCCCCCTACTGCCGTAATGTAACTCCATACAAAGAAACATATCAACAGACGGAATATGATATGATATATATTTCTTAATTTTACCATAAATCAAAGCAAATATATAATAATTCCACATGTGTACACGACATTTTTCAAGAAGAAAATCAAGTTTTTAAATTTTTCTTCCTACCTTTGTGCTACAAAACATGGTTTTATAGCACTTATGGTCAAGAAGGAATTAACAGAAGCCGAGATTGCCGAAAGTATCCCTGATTTGTGGCAGCCTCTTACCGAAGCGCAACGTGAATTGCTTGCGCAAAATTTTACGATACAGAAATATAAAAAGAACGAAACAATCTACTGCGAAGGAGAAACTCCGATGCACCTGATGTGCCTGCTTAGCGGAAAAGTAAAGATTTACAAAGATGGAGTGGGTGGACGCAGCCAGATTATCCGTGTAATCAAGAATAAGGAATATTTTGCCTACCGTGCCTATTTTGCAGAAGAAAACTTTGTCACGGCAGCAGCAGCATTCGAACCTTGTACGATATGCCTTATTCCCATGCCGATTATCGTCAAGCTTATTCAGGAAAATGCAGAACTGGCTATGTTCTTTATCCGTCAGCTCTCCATCGACTTGGGTATCTCTGATGAACGTACGGTAAACCTGACTCAAAAACATATCCGCGGACGTCTTGCTGAATCTCTATTATTCCTGAAAGACACTTACGGACTGGAAGAAGACCAATGTACGCTTAGTATTTATCTTTCAAGAGAAGATCTGGCAAATCTGTCGAATATGACAACCTCGAACGCCATCCGTACTTTATCGAACTTCGCAACTGAAAAACTAATTATTATCGACGGCCGAAAGATAAAGCTGATCGATGAGGAACGCTTGAAGAAAATAAGCAAAATAGGATAATTCCTTTCTAAACATCCAATACAAAAAATGTCCTGATATTTTAAGATCATTTGAAAGATTTTCCCTTAAAATATCAGGACATTTTATTTTCATCTTACATGATTATTACTCGAACCGAATGGATTTGGCCGGATGTATACGACTGACGAGATAAGAAGGGCCTACCAGCATCAAGACGGAAACCATCAGCGTTGCTATGTTCAGCAGCAACCATATCCCGACATTCAATTCAATTGGAACTGCATCGACATAATACGTAGCGGGATCGAGCTTTATTATCTTGAAATAGTATTGCAATACGCAAAACAAAAGCGCAACGATATTCCCCCAAAGCATTCCTTTTCGTATCAGCAGTACGGAAAATGAAAGAAAGACCTTCCGCACAGAAGTATTGTCTGCCCCCAAAGCCTTGAGTACACCTATCATATTAGTTCTTTCCAATATAATAATGAGCAAGCCGGAAATCATGGTAAAACCTGCTACACCGACCATCAGAATCAGGATAACCCACACATTCACGTCGAGTAAATCGAGCCAGGCAAATATCTGAGGATATACTTCTTCCACCGTCCGCGAGTAATACATACTTCCATAGCGATCTGTCTTTTCATTCAGTAACCCACGGATTTCCTCATTTATTTGTTCCAACAAGGCATAATCGCCCACTTCTATTTCGACTCCTCCTACCTGATCCTTCTTCCAGTTATTCAAACGTACTACCGTATACAGGTCTGTTATCAGGAATAAGTCATCGTAAGCCGAAAAGTTTGTCTGATAGATGCCGGCAACCGTCAGCCTGCGAGCACGAATATTATCCTCCAGATAATAAGTATACAACTTATCCCCTACCTTCAAAGAAAGTCGATCGGCAATGGTTTTCGATATGACAACCGCATTGCTGGATACAGAATCGGAGAAAGACGGCACCTCTCCTTCCAGCAAATGTTTTTTCAAAAAATCAGCGTCATACTCCTGAGCTACACCTTTCAGGACCATCCCCTGGAAATTGTCGGAAGTCATGATCATTCCCGGTTTGGTAGCATAGCGCTGCATATGACTCACGGAAGGAACTGTTTTCAAAACCTGCAACAAACTATCGCTAGCTACCACCGGAGTAGTCTGATACGACTGTGCTTCATCCATACTGGTCACAAGAATATCGGAACTAAGACCGACAACCTTGTCGCGCACCTGATGCTTAAAACCTATTACGACAGCCACAGAGATAATCATCACTGCCAGGCCAATGGCAATGCCTGCCATCGCAATACGTACGGCAGGCTTTGAAACTTCCTTTCCGCCTTCGTTGCTCTTATAGATACGGTGCGCTATAAAAAGCTTCCAGTTCATACTATTCGTCTACATGTCCAGGGTAAGCTTCGAGTGCCTTGCGCAGCACAAACAATGCACGAGCCAAGTCTTCTTTCTTCAAGACATAAGCCACACGCACCTCGTTTCTGCCTGCACCCGGAGTCGTATAAAAGCCTGCTGCCGGAGCCATCATCACGGTTTCACCTTCATAATTAAAGTCAGACAGACACCAGGCACAGAACTTTTCGGCATCATCCACCGGCAGTTTAGCTACGGTATAGAAGGCTCCCATCGGAATAGGCGAATAGACTCCCGGAATACGGTTCAATCCGTCAATCAGGCACTTACGGCGCTCTACGTATTCATCGTACATTTCACGTGAATATTCCTCCGGTTCATCAAGTGAAGCCTCAGCGGCAATCTGCCCAATCAACGGAGGACTCAGACGAGCCTGACAGAATTTCATCACCGCTTTACGCACCTCTTCATTCTTGGTAATCAGGGCACCGATACGGATTCCACATTCCGAATAACGTTTCGATACAGAGTCTATCAGCACAACATTCTGCTCAATTCCTTCTAGATGACATGCAGAAATATAAGGAGAACCGGTATAAATAAATTCGCGATAGACCTCATCGGAGAACAGGAACAGATCGTACTTCTTCACCAGATCACGAATCTGATTCATTTCACGGCGGGTATACAGATAACCTGTCGGATTATTCGGATTACAAATCAAGATACCTTTGGTACGCTCATTGATCAGTTCTTCGAACTTTTCTACCTTCGGCAAAGAAAACCCTTCATCGATTGTTGTAGTAACCGTACGAATCACCGCACCAGCCGAAATGGCAAATGCCATATAGTTAGCATAAGCAGGCTCGGGTACAATGATTTCATCTCCCGGGTTCAGACAGCTCATAAAGGCAAACAATACCGCTTCCGATCCTCCGGTCGTGATGATAATATCATCAGCATCAAGGTTTATATCATATTTCTTATAATAGCCTACCAATTTTTCGCGGTAACTGCGATAACCCTGGCTCGGACTGTATTCAAGCACCGTACGGTCGATATGACGAATCGCATCGAGGGCCGCTCGTGGAGTAGGCAGGTCCGGCTGACCAATATTCAGGTGATACACATGAATTCCTCTTCCCTTTGCAGCTTCAGCCAGAGGAGCCAGTTTACGAATAGGCGACTCAGGCATCTCGTTTCCTCTAATGGATATTTGTGGCATAAATTAACAATTTGATTTAAATGTGGCTACAAATATAGCCCGAAAGAACAAAACGCACAACTTTTCTTATAAAATAAATCCGACACTCCACCGTCAAGAAAGCCTAAACAGGCTCTAAACTCTATCAAAAAACATAAAAACTCTTCACAACTTCAAGCCTGCAAACGGAAAAAAATGTATATTCGTAATTGTAAAACTATTAGATATTAAGCTATGAATCTATACCTGATTATATTCACATCCGGAAGTTATAAAATGGAACAGACTTACCAGAACCATAAGGAACTCTTCATGGCTTTGGAAAAACATTTTACGCTCCATTTAGTCAATCACACAGAAACGGAAAGTATCCCGCCCAATGCATACAAGCTGGCATTTATTGCAAGCGGAGGCGTGGAAGATTCCGTTATCAGAAACTTCAGCATACTGCCCTACCCGATTACACTGCTTGCCGACGGACTGAACAATTCACTTGCCGCCGCACTGGAAATAGCCGCATGCGTACGCAATAAGGACATGAAAGTACGCATCATCCACGGACAGGTAGCCGACATGGCAGAACAAGTCTTGCGACATCATAAAGCCTTTGCAGCCAAGCGCTCGCTGAAAGGCAAGCGCATCGGCGTAATCGGGACACCGGCTCCGTGGCTGGTAGCCAGTCATGTAGATTATCTTCTGGCCAGCCAGCGCTGGGGAGTAAACTACATCGATATTCCGCTTCAGGAAGTTTACAAGCGTTTTTATAACATAACCGATGACGAAATCGGGCTGGAAGCCACTATTTTCGCCAACAAAGCCAAAGCTTGTCAGGACACAACTCCGGAAGAACTTTTAAAAGCCATGCGACTCTACAAGGCTATCAAGCAGCTATGTACTTCCGAACATCTGGATGCCGTAGCATTGTCCTGCTTCTCGCTGGTCAAGCAACTGAAAACAACCGGCTGTCTGTCTCTCTCATTATTAAACAACGAAGGAATTCCCGCAGGATGCGAAGGCGACTTGCAGGCCATCATGACCATGCTCATGGCGAAAGCCGTTACCGGACAACCGTCATTTATGGGAAATCCGTCATTCATTGATACCAAACGCAACGAGCTACTGCTGGCTCACTGCACCATTGCCACCAAAATGGTAAACGACTTTATCATACGCGACCATTTTGAAACCCAAAGCGGTATCGCCATACAGGGAATGATGCACGAAGGAGATGTGACACTTTTCAAGTGCGGAAGTGAATGTCTGGACGAATATTATCTGGCAGAAGGATATCTTACCGAGAACACGAACCTGTCGACTTCATGCCGTACGCAGTTCAAGATCAAGCTCAACAAGCCCGTAAGTTACTTCCTGACCAATCCGCTGGGGAATCATCACATTCTGTTACAAGGGAATCACGCCGCTGAGCTCCAGGAGTTCATGCAGCAGAACCGATGCAAGTTGCGCGAGTAAGCAAATAAATTATTTATGTAAGGGTTTTAATTAAAATTTTAGTGTAAATTTGCATGAACATTGTCAAACTAACACAGAAAGAAAATCATTATGATGCATAATTGGTTCGAATGTAAAATCCGCTACGAGAAAGTAGCGGAAAACGGCATGAACAAAAAAGTAACAGAACCTTACCTAGTAGACGCACTCAGTTTTACAGAAGCGGAGTCACGCATTATTGAAGAAATCACCCCTTTTATCAGTGGAGAATTTACCGTAGCCGACATCAAGCGTGCCAACTACAGCGAGTTGTTCCCTTGCGAAGAAGATGCAGCCGACCGCTGGTTCAAGTGCAAGCTGTACTTCATTACACTCGATGAAAAAAGCGGAGCCGAAAAGAAAACAGCGACAAACGTGCTGGTACAGGCCGCCGATTTGCGTGATGCCGTAAAGAAACTGGACGAAGGCATGAAAGGAACCATGGCCGATTATTCCATCGCTTCGATTGCAGAAACTGCCATCATGGATGTATATCCCTATTCTGCCGAGCCGGATGTAAAGCCCGAATTTCCGGATGCCGATAAAAGATAATACTCAAAAAAACAAATCTGATAATGGATATTCAAACTAATTTAAAGGAAGTGGTAGCGGAATTGCCGGAAAACGTCCGTCTGGTAGCTGTATCGAAATTTCATCCTGCCGAAGCCATCGAAGCAGCTTATGCTGTCGGACAGCGTATCTTCGGCGAAAGCAAGGAACAGGAATTATCGGGGAAATACGAAAAACTGCCGAAAGACATCGAATGGCATTTCATCGGACACCTGCAAACCAACAAGGTAAAGTACATTGCACCTTACATTGCAATGATACATGCCGCCGACTCCTATAAATTATTGGCTGAAGTCAACAAACAAGCTGCCAAGTATAACCGCGTCATCCCCTGCCTGCTCGAGATACACATCGCGCAGGAAGAAAGCAAATACGGATTTACATTCGACAGTTGCAGGGAGATGCTTCGCGCGGGAGAATGGAAAAGCCTGAATCATGTCTGCATAGCAGGCGTCATGGGCATGGCTACAAACACAGACGACACGACAGAAATTGCCAAAGAATTTCATTCACTGAAAACATTCTTCGACGAACTGAAAAAGGATTATTTTTCCGATCGTCCGGAATTTCGTGAAATATCCATGGGTATGTCGCACGACTATCCGATAGCTGTAAAAGAAGGAAGTACGATGGTACGTGTGGGAAGCAAAATTTTTGGAGAAAGAATCTATTTAAATCTAATTAATATGGCACAACTAAAAACAACATTCGCAGGACTGGCACTTGAAAACCCGATTATCATCAGTAGTTCGGGACTGACTAACAGTGCGGAAAAAATTAAAAAACTGGAAGAAGCCGGCGCAGGAGCAGTAGTCCTGAAGTCCGTTTTCGAGGAACAAATCAACATGCAGGCAGGTTCCATGCAGGGATACGGTTCCCCCGAAGCTGACGATTATCTGGGAGCATACGTACGCTCGCACGCGCTGAACGAACATATCAGCCTGATAGAAGAGACAAAGAAAACATGTCATATCCCCGTTATCGCAAGCATTAACTGCTACAGCGACAGCGAATGGGTGGACTTTGCAGAAATGATGGAAAAGGCCGGAGCGGATGCCCTGGAACTGAATATCCTGTCTTTGCAGACCGACAAAGACTATACCCCGGGAAGCTTCGAACAGCGTCACATCGAAATACTCCGCCACATCAAGAAAGTTGTAAAAATCCCCGTAATTATGAAACTGGGAAGCAACTTCACCAATCCGGTTTCTCTCATCAACCAGCTTTATGCCAACGGAGCCGCAGCCGTAGTTCTGTTCAACCGTTTCTATCAGCCGGATATCAATATCGATACGATGACCTTTACCAATGCCAACGTCATGAGCACTCCGAATGAACTGGCCGACCGCCTGCGCTGGACAGCCATCGCTTCGGCAGCCGTACCACGCCTGGATTATGCTATTTCTGGTGGCGTACACTGTGGAAAGGGTGTCATCAAATCAATCCTGGCAGGCGCAGCAGCCGTAGAAGTATGCAGCGTGATTTACCAGTACGGTGCCAAGGAAATTGAAAACATGAAGAAAGAACTGGCTGAATGGATGGACGATAAAGGCTACGAAAGCCTGTCGCAGTTTAAAGGCAAGATGAATGCCGAAGCTGCCGGCGACATCAATCCGTTCGAACGTACACAGTTCATGAAATACTACAGCAGCAGAGAAGAATAAACATTTTCCGCTGTACAAAAATCCGGCAAGTCCTTGTTCGTGGGGATTTGCCGGATTTTTTATTACTCGGATGACATCTTTGGAAAGATATTTATCAGGTTCTCAACGACTTACTTTCAACAAAACAAATATCAGCATCTGATTCTTCCTCCCTCAAAATTGTATTTTTTTGCCTTGCCCTTCATTTTTTTCGGCAAAGTGTGTTACATTTCGCACAAACTTGCGTCTAAGTATATGAGAAACTAAAAAAACATTGCTTATGAAAACATCAAAACTTGCAGCCACACTAGGCATTGCACTGGCATTGATAACAGTCGAAAGCTGTTCCCTCTCCATAGACGGAAAGACCATCAAGCCAAGCAACAAATACGTTACCAAGAAAATAGAACTCAGCGATATCGGCTCCATCAAATCCTCTACCTCGATAGATGTAATCTATACGCAGACCTCAGGCAAGACTTACGCTGAAATCTATGCTCCCGACAACATCATTCCGTACGTAAAAGTACATCAGAATGGAGTTCGAGGAAAACGTCTCGCCCGAAGAGGTCAATGAAA
>OHBW01000731.1_pt1 | contig 14480 bp, 14 predicted proteins | sample 1577411 | NCBI WGS metagenome assembly OHBW01 (sample SAMEA3879534, study PRJEB24766) | human gut metagenome | biome: human-associated habitat; feature: feces | place: USA | collected 1985/1987 | reverse complement strand
GCGCTTTATGTCGTTCATTTTGTAAACAAATGCCAGTTTGGGCGATATTTTTAACTGATTTTGTCGATAAGTATAAACTTATGAAATTTTTTTCATTTTTCTTTTTTTGTTAATTCGTCAATAAGCCATACCTTTGTTTGCTCAGAAACAAAATAGGTAAAATGATGAAAGTAGGATTATTTATTCCCTGCTATATCAATGCTGTTTACCCCGAAGTGGGAGTGGCTTCTTACAAGCTCCTGAAAAGTTTGGGCGTAGATGTAGACTATCCGTTAGACCAGACCTGCTGCGGACAGCCTATGGCGAATGCAGGGTTCGAAAATGAATCGAAAGAATTAGCTAAGCGATTCGACAAGTTATTCGAGGGTTATGATTATATAGTTGGTCCTTCGGCCAGTTGCGTGGTATTCGTGCGCGACCATTACGGCAATCTGCTGGCGGAGGAGAAACATCGTTGTGCCAGTGAAGGCAAGATATATGATATCTGTGAGTTCATTCACGATGTAGTAAAGCCAACCTCCCTTCAAGCTTCATTCCCTCACAAGGTCAGTATTCAGAACAGTTGTCACGGAGTGCGTCTGATGAAACTCTCTTCTCCTAGTGAACTGAACATCCCTTATTATAATAAGCTGCGAGATTTACTGTCTTTGGTAAAGGATATTGAAATCGTAGAGCCCGAACGTCCGGACGAATGCTGCGGTTTCGGAGGAATGTTTGCGGTAGAAGAACACGACGTGTCCGGTCAGATGGGACGCGATAAGGTAAAACGCCATATGGCTACCGGAGCCGAATATATCGTAGGAGCCGACAGTTCGTGCCTGATGCACCAGAGAGGAATCATCGAGCGTGAGAAGCTTCCTATCAAGACCATTCATATTGTTCAAATATTAGCTGCTGGATTATGAGTACGAAACATGCAAAAGCTGCCGGAGAATTTCTGAAAAACCGGGAAATGGCAGCATGGCACGATGAAACATTGTGGATGGTTCGTGCCAAACGAGATAAAATGAGTAAACAGGTTCCCGAGTGGGAACACTTGCGTGATATGGCGTGTGCCCTAAAAATGTACAGTAACAGTCATCTGGACCAGTTGCTTCAGGAGTTTGAAAAGAATGCTGTGGCAAACGGTGCCTGCGTTTACTGGGCAAAGGATGCCGACGAATACTGCTCCATTGTGTACAATATCTTGCACGGACATCAGGTAAAGCATTTCATCAAGAGCAAGTCGATGCTGGCGGAAGAGTGCGGACTGAACGAGTTCCTTGAAAAGAAAGGCATCGAAGTGGTGGAAAGTGACTTGGGAGAACGTATTCTCCAGCTGATGCACCAGCGTCCGAGCCACATTGTGATGCCTGCCATTCACATCAAGAAAGAAAAAATAGGTGAATTGTTTGTTCGTGAAATGGGAACGGAACCGGGTAACAACGACCAGACTTACCTGACTCATGCTGCCCGCAAGAACCTGCGCCGGAAATTTATCGAAGCAGAAGCTGCTATGACGGGAGCCAACTTTGCCGTAGCTTCTACAGGAGAATGTGTGGTATGTACCAACGAAGGTAATGCCGATATGGGAACTTCCCAGCCGAAACTTCAGATAACGGCGTTCGGAATGGAAAAGATTGTGCCCGACCGCGATGCGTTGGGTGTCTTTACCCGCTTGCTTGCCCGTTCGGGTACCGGACAGCCTATTACAACTTATACTTCACATTATCGCAAACCGCGCAAAGGCGGAGAACTTCACATCATCATTGTAGACAACGGACGCAGCCAGATTCTGGCCAATCAGGAACATGTCAAGACGTTGAACTGCCTTCGTTGCGGAGCCTGCATGAACACTTGTCCCGTTTATCGTCGTTCGGGAGGTTATTCATATACTTATTTTATTCCGGGACCTATCGGCATCAACCTGGGAATGCTGAAAGCGCCGTTGCATTATTATGACAACGTTTCGGCATGTTCGTTGTGTCATTCGTGCCAGAATGTATGTCCGGCAAAGGTAGATTTGGCCGACCAGATTTACGACTGGCGTCAGAAACTGCATACGTTAGGTGTTGCCAGTTCGTCCAAGAAGGCCATGTCGGGTGGCATGAAGTTCCTGATGTCGCATCCAGCTCTGTTTAATTTTGCGTTGAAAGATGCGCCGATTGCCAATTCACTGCCACGTGGTATCGTATACAATGGATTGAACGATTGGGGAAAAGAGCGTGAAATGCCGAAGTTTGCCAAGGAAAGCTTCAACGAAATGTGGAAAAAGAATAAAGTAAAATAAGTATGAGCAGCAGAGAAGATATATTACAGAATATACGTCGCAATACAAGGGTGCGTTATGAAAAGCCGGATTTGTCTGACTTAGAGCACGAGGCGTTGACTTATGAAGATAAAGTTGCACAGTTCTCTGAAGTCATAAAGGTAGTAGGAGGGCAGGCCGTCGTATTGCAGAAGGGAGAAGATGTAAACGAACTGATAAAAAAAATCTATCCGGAGGCCCGGCGTATCGCTTCAGTAGTAAGCGAAGTACAGACGGAAAGCGGTGTACAAGCTATTACATGTGGCACGTTCCATCCTGATGACGTAGAAAAATCGGGTGATCTTGACGGAACAGACCTCGCAATTGTAGACGGCCGTGTAGGTGTGTGTGAGAACGGTGCCGTATGGTTGCAGCAGGATGTAGAACAACGGGCCGTATACTTCATTTCCGAAGCATTGGTCATCTTGCTCGACCGGAAGAATCTGGTAAACAACATGCACGAGGCTTACAAACGTATTGATACCGGTGAGTATGGTTACGGAGTGTTTGTTTCGGGTCCTTCGAAGACGGCAGACATCGAACAGGCGCTTGTTATGGGAGCGCACGGTGCACGTAGCGTAACGGTTATTTTGCTCTGATAGTTGGAAAACTATATAAATGTAAAGCTTGCTCTATTCACATAGGGCAAGCTTTTTTACATATTAGGAAGAAAGTTTACAAAGAGATTGTTTGAGTATCTGAAAGTTTTTCTTACATGCATTGTGAGATAAGCCACCAGACCAGATTCAGCAGAACAATACCTCCTATCAGGGTATATATTGTCCGGATATATATTTTTTTGTTTGCTACCTTTTTATCGGTAACCTGTTCTTCGTTCTGTATGTCACTTAATTGGTTGATTAGCATGTCTATTCTAATTTTGTTCATTGCTAAAATGTAGTCTTTAGGTAAAGACTGCATATAACGCTCTTGTTTTTAATCATTTTTTTAATAGCTGTATTTTTGCACCGAACGAAAAACGCAGGATATCCTTCATGGTAAGGCTCTTGTTGGTTGCCTTGCTGATGATGTATAGCTCGCAGGTACTAACTTCGTAGAACAGTGAGATATGCTGTACGATGCTGTTCTGCAAGTTGAAGTTCATACGTTGTCCGATGAAAATGTATGGACGTATTTTCGTACTGAAGTTATAGTAGCGGTTGGGGTAACGTCCGGGTTCCTTTTTCCAGAATTCTTCTCCCGCAATGGTAGTAAGATATAGTCCGCAGTAAAAAGGTTCCAGTGCCCAGTGTTCGTCAAAACTCATACTCCACGGGATATAGTTCTGTTTTACGGTCAATGTAAAAAGCAGGTCGGTAGCATACTTGGGAGGCAGATAACCTATCAGGAAATCGGTTTCCCATTGTCGGCGTTTACCGTAATCCCAGCCTACACCTGCCGACATTACTCCCATTCCTCCGGCATACTGCATTTTCACATGGGTAGGTTTCAGTCTTTCCCAGCCTTCGTATCTCAGGTGAACACGTTTGTCCCACCGCTTAGGGGCCGGAAGCTCGTTGTCGTCCGTCGCTCCAAACAGACAGAGGGGAGTACTTAGCAGTACCAGCAGCACGTATTTAAAATTCGACCAGCTCATAGTTGTAATCGTTTGGTTTGATAGTAAAATGTACATAACTTCTTTTGTTGATGGAAGGAGCGGAGTAATACATTACGCCGTCCTCGAATAAATCATTTTCCGAGAAACTATGTATGTGGCCATATACACAGAATTGCAGGGCTGGAAACTGAGAAATGCAATATTGAAAGACCCTTGCAATGTTATTGTTGAACTGTTCGGAGCGGGGAGGGGCATGCATGGCTATCACGGTCTTGGCAGCTTGTGACGGAAAGTTTTGCAGTTCGCGTTCCAGAAAGGAGAAGTCGGGTACTGCTTCCGAATAATCAAATTCCAGTGCATTGGTGTTGAGACATACGAAACGTACGTTTCCAGCAGTAAAGGAAAAGTTCTCATCGCCAAAAATGGTGTTGAACACTTCCTTTCCGGTGGCCAGACAGTCGTGGTTGCCCAGCAGGCACACATAAGGAACATTCAGCCGGTTCAGTATATCGCGTTGTTTTTCAAATTCCATTTTCATGCCGAAATCGGAAAGGTCGCCGCAGTGTATCACAAAATCCACATCGTTGCGTTCGTTGATGGCATTTACGGCATCTTCCGTTTCATCGTACCAGCGTTGCGTATCGCTGATAAGGATGAACGAAATTTCTTCCTTTCCGTTCAGGCTTGCTTCGATGGACTGAATATTCCTCCTGTTAATGTCTGTATCCCCCTTTATATTCAGGTCGTAGGGATGGTATTCTATCATGTCGCATCCATTCGTCAGCATCGTCATGCCCGTAAGTGCCAGTCCGGTAAATGCCGCATGTAAGATGTTGATGCATCGCTTTTTAGTGTTCATATAATTCTCCGTTTTTCTGTTTTAATGCAAATTTTGCCATAAAAAGCTACATCTTATTCATTGTTTTTACAGAAAAACTGTTCAGATTTACGGATGGTAGTGAAACAGAATACTTTCTCTTCCTTTTGGAATAGTCTGAAACTGCTATAGGGGAATCTTGTATCGCAACAGTTTATTTATCTGTTACGAATTTATATGCCGTATGGCTTTGAAAAACTTCGCCGGGTCTTAGTACCGTAGAGGGGAACTGAGGATTGTTCGGGCTGTCCTGAAAATGGCAGGTTTCAAAACATACGGCTCCGCGGAACGGATAATAAATATTGTTTTTCCCCTTGACGTTTCCCTTCAGCCCGTTGCCCGTATAGATATGAATGGCAGGTTCAGTGGTATAAATCTCCATTTTCCGTCCGCTTTTGGCATCGTATATCCATGCTGAAGGACGGGTGTCATTACCCGGATTGCGGAGAGCCCATGCATGGTCGTAGCCGTTTACGATTTTCAGTTGTCCGTAGTTGTCGTCGATATGCTCGCCGAGAGTATGCGGTTGGGTAAAATCCAATGGTGTACTTTGTACGGGCCAGAATTCTCCGGTTACACATTTCTTCTGGTCGTAAGGCGTAAAATAGGCAGCATCTACCCACATCGTCTGGTCTTCCACGCTGCTGTTCAGGTTGCCCGACAGGTTAAAAAAGGAATGGTTACACAGGTTGAGCACCGTAGGCTTGTCGGTTGTAGCCTCGTAACGTATGTCGAGTGCATTATCGTCGGTCATCGTGTAAGTGAGTTTGACACTCAAGTTGCCGGGGAAACCGTTTTCTCCGTCGGGCGAAAGATAGGTCAAGGTAATGGAGGAAGGAGAAGTCTGTTGTGCTTTCCACATACGTGCTCCGAAATTCGGGTCCCCTCCGTGTGCCGTATGTCCGTCGATGTGATTGGCTTGCAGGTGATATTCTTTTCCGTCGAGCGTGTATCGTGCCTGCAAGATGCGTCCGATATATCGTCCTACGGTAGCTCCATAATTCTGTGGCTGGCTGAGGTAACCGTTTATATCAGGAAATCCGCAGACGATGTCCTCCAGCTTACCGTTACGGTCGGGTACCATGAGTGATACCACGCGTGCACCATAATTGGTGATACAGGCTTCCAGTCCGTTTTGGTTACAGATTCTGTATAAGGCAGTCTTTTCGCCTTCCACTTTTTGCCGGAAGTCGGCAGAACGAAGTCCCGATGAGGCGATGAACTGATTTCCGCCGCATGAGCTTAACATGCCGGCCAGTGTCATGCAGGCAATAAAGCATAGTTTGTTTGCTTCCATATTGTGTTTGTTATTGGGTTTTATGCAAAGTTATGTTTTTATGGCAATTTTCTGTGAGCTTTCCTTTTCGAAAATGAAGATCCGGCGTTAGAATAGGGTAAAAATGGAAACGGTTGCTGGAAAACATCGGGACGTTTCAAAATCTTTTGTACAAATTTTCTAAGTTTTTGTACAAAAACTAAATCGGTTCTCGCCAGCTCTTTCATAAAAGTGCCCGAACTATTTAAAAATATCTGGTTTTTAGTGATATATGAGAAGGCAGACTTTTCTCTTCGATTTACTGGAGCTAGTAAGTATCGTTATATCAACAAAATAAGTATGTTCTTTTTTTAGGTGTCGTAGATAGACAATGTTTATCCTATTAAGTTAGTATTCGTAGACTTTTGTAATTTCCTTTTTCCAGCGTTCAACTTTATTTTGTTTGTTTAAAGTGCGCGTTTCTATATTGAAATGAGTTTCAACCCATTTGACCTTAGGCGATTTATTATTTAAATTAAATTTATATGAATTTGTCTTTTTGGGTTCTATAACGCTACCTATACGCCTGGGTCCATAAATTTGGTCAGCTACCCTATGGGCTACGATTGATGAATCTTTATCTTTCCACCAAACCTCGTACCAGCAGAAACTTGTATCTAAACAATCATGCGTAAACTTTGGTGATAAGAAAAGATCTGTATCATAATGGTTTGTTAGCGTTAAAGTTAGCTCTTTAGTATCTTTATCATAAGAGATTTCTGTACTTACTTGTGCTATAGTATGCGCACTAATGAAGAGTAAAGTCAGTATTAAGTATAATGTTCTCATAATCATTCCTTATTTAAATAATTGTACATATATTCGGCTTCCCATAAGTTAAAATATAGTTCTGCTTTGTAGGTTTCATCATGTTTACGATACTGTCATCATAATTAGCTATCGTGGTAACTATTGGTTTGTAATTCGATTCATACCATTGTTTAGCCACAGATTTGGTTAATTCTGTATTCTGGTACCTGTCTGGCTGCTTTCCCGATAATGATAAATCTTTTAACGGAAATTCTTCTATACATGAAAAGATGAATGTTAATAGACATATTCCAATCGGTGGAATCCATTTAAAAAAGGAAATTTTCTCATAGTTTTTTAAGGTTTGGGGGTTATTTTGCAAATATAGTATTTGCTTTAATAAAATGGGCTTGTATAATTTAGATTTTTTATGTATATAATAATAAATGATTGTAAGATCTATATGTATTGCATGATAAGTTGACTTCATTTTGAGGGCAATAACGTTTTATATACTGATGGGATATCTTTTTTCCGATTGTTTTGCACTGACAACAATATATGAAAGTGATGACAATTGCTTTTCAAGGAATGAAAAGGCTTTTCATGAAAACACGACAAGCGTGGAAATGGTTTCATCCGTAAGCTCGATAATATTTGCATTTTGTAAAGTAATTTCAATAAAGAGCCTTGTTGTAGCAGAAATCAAAAATACAAAAAGAAAATTAAAATCCCTTCAAAAAAGGACTGACTGGTAAGGTTGAATATATATGCAGATTATAAAAAAGATACTCCCGCTAATCACTATTAGCAGGAGTATCACAACACAAAAACTAAACTAGACTTAACTAAACTATTCAAATAAGAAGTTTCACAACTTCTGTTCTTATTATGTACTCTACAAATATAGGGGTTATATTTAGAAGTGACAAATCTTTGTGAAAAAAACTTTGGAATGTCTGGTAAAAAAAAGTTAAACATTTGGGAATGCTTCAAACAATATGTTCATTAACATAATTTTGAAGTTCTTGCTTATAACTATCTGAGATGGGGATGTATTCTTTGCCGAAAACAATCCGTCCTTTGTCGATAACTTTTATCTTTTGCTTTTGTACGATAAAGGAGCGGTGCACACGAATAAACTGGTCGGTTGGAAGTTTTTCTTCCATGGCACGCATACTTACCAGTGAGAGTATCGGACGTTCTTCTCCTTCCAGATGAATTTTTATATAGTCTTTCAGTCCTTCTATATAAAGTATCTTGTTCAGTTCTATTTGTATCAGTTTGTAATCACTTTTTACATAGATATAATCTTTCTTGTTTTCACTCCCTGCATTGGTATTCTGTTTGTCTGCCTTTTGTCGAAGTTCGAACCATTGGACAGCCTTGTTGATGGCTTCTATGAAGTCGGAGTAACTGATGGGTTTCAGCAGGTAGTCGAGTGCATTTACCCGATAGCCGTCGAGTGCATACTGGTCGAAGGCAGTAGTAAAGATGATTCGGGTATCTTCAGGAACCATGCGTGAAAATTCCAGTCCGTTGAGTTCGGGCATCTGTATGTCCAGAAAAAGTATGTCAACCGGGTGTTCCGGTAAATATTTCATGGCTTGTATCGCACTGGAATAACTACCGGACAGTTCCAGGAAAGACGTCTTTTTTATATAGCTTTCCAAAAGTCCTAAGGCTAATGGTTCGTCGTCGACGATGGCACATTTCAGGTTCATATTCTTTGGTTTTTAAGATTGTTGATTCAGATAAATAACAATGGTAGAAAGATATTCCTTTCCGTCGTCAGATACCTTTCTTTCCCATCGATAAGCTTCAGGATAAACCAGCTCCAGACGCTTCCTTACTTGCTCCAGTCCGATACCGGAACCGCTTTTATCGGTTCTGGTTTTCGGATGATTGCTGTTGCGTATTGTACATGTTATCTTTTCGTTGTCTTCCGAAATGATTATGTTGATGAAGCTTGGTTCTACGGGAGAGATACCATGTTTAAATGCATTTTCAATCAGTGATATGAATATCAGTGGAGCAATAGGGGTCTGGCTCTGGGGCTTTATATTGAATTGTGTTTGTATGTTTACTTGAGGTGAAACACGGATACGCATCAGCTCGATATAGTTACGTATGAAGTCTATTTCCTTCCCCAGCGGGACAAACATCTGCTGGTTGTCGTAAAGTACGTAACGCAACAGTTTGCTCAGCTCCTGTACGGCCTGTTGTGCCTTTTCTGTATCGAAGGCTATCAGGGCGTAAATATTGTTTAGTGTATTCAGCAGGAAGTGAGGATTGAGCTGATTTCTCAGGTTTTTCAGTTCGGCTTCCGTACGGCTCTTGACAGCTTCCCGGCGTTCTGCCTCTGTTTCACTCCATCGTTTACTCATGCAGATTGCTACGCTCAAACCCGCCGAAAAGATCAGACTTGCCAGATCGCGCAGATAGAAAATATACATCGGCGGCAACGGACGATCGTGAGGCGGGGGAGGGCAATGCAGGTCGTTTAAGTAACGCAGTCCGACAGTCATGATGACAATCGTTATCAGATTTACGAACATGAACCGTTTGGTCTGTTCGTGAAAAAGAATATGCGGAACAAAAATGAAATAATTCAGATAAAAGATGATACAGAGGGAAGCGGGAACAATGCAGTGGTGCATAAATTCTTTCCATTTGATGGTACCGTCACTGTTTTGCGTAAAGAACAATGGAAACGCGAAAAAGAGTCCCCAGCAAATCGTGTGGATCAGGATTTCGAGTGAACGGTGAGACGTATCGGTGGGTTGTTTCATAGGTTGTATAGTGAGTAGAACAAAAGTAATCAAAAAACTTTAAAAAGTCCGGCTGCATAGCGATACTTTTATTGCCATAGGCAGCCGGACAAGGAAACCAAAGTTATGAAGAACAAAGTTATAAAAATGAACTTTCACAAGCTCATTATCGTTATTCGTATCTTAATGCTTCAATCGGATCGAGGTCGGCGGCTTTTTTGGCCGGATACCATCCGAAGAAGACTCCCGTAAGCGTACATACCGCAAACGACAGAAGTACGCTCCAAGGCTGGATAAAGACGGGCCAGTGGGCTACAGTCTTTATGACAAAGCTGGCTCCGCATCCTAAAATGACGCCAATCAGTCCTCCGGTGATGCTTATCAGGATGGACTCGATCAGGAATTGAGACAGGATGTCTATGCCTCGTGCTCCTACAGACATTCGCAGTCCGATTTCACGGGTACGTTCGGTCACGGACACATACATGATGTTCATGATTCCGATACCTCCTACTACCAGTGAGATTCCTGCGATACATGCCAGCAGGGTAGTCATCAGGTCGGTAGTAGTATTCAGCATGGAGCTAAGTTCCTGCTGGGTGCGGATGGTAAAGTCATCGTCGTCGGTAGCTTTCAGTTTATGTACGCGGCGCAGGGTAGTGGTTATTTCGTCGACAGCCTCTTCGGTCATGTCCTCAGTCAGAGCCGAAGCGAAGATGCCACTCAGGTATGTTTGTGCCAGCAAACGCTTCATGACGGTAGTATAAGGAGCCAGCACCACATCATCCTGGTCCATACCCATTGAGTTATATCCTTTCGATTTCAGTACACCTATTACACGGAAAGGTATTTTGTTACAGCGTATCACCTTTCCGATTGGGTCACTGCCGTCGGGGAAAAGATTATCTACAATCGTCTTTCCGATTACACACACTTTGGCAGCCGTACGTATATCGTTTTCCGTAAACATCTCTCCCTGTTCTACGGTGAGCTGACGGATTTTCAGATAGTCGATGCTGACGCCGCTGACTGAAGACGGATAGTTGTTCGAACCGGCGATGAGCTGTCCGGATGAGGAAACATCAGGGCTGATAGCCGAAAGGTACATACATTCGTCGCGCAGCGTTTCGTAGTTCTCCAGTTTCAGTGTTTGCATGGACGACGGGTCCTGACGGACACCTCCTCGCATTTCAGCTCCCGGGTGAATCATGATCATGTTCGAACCCATTTCCGAAATCTGCTGTTGTATGCTTCGCTTCGATCCTTGTCCGATGGCGAGCATCGCGATGACGGAAGCCACACCGATGATGATACCCAGCATGGTCAGGAATGCGCGGAGCTTGTTGTTGGCTAACGCACGGAGGGCTATTTTAAAAAGATTTGTTCCATTCATACTAATTGCATTTAATAATTATGGCTGACAGAAGAATCGTCAGTCTTCATCGTTTTTCGGCAGGGCGGCCAGTGCTTCTGCTGCCGACAGAATGTGATTGTTTACCGTATCTTCTATCACATGTCCGTCGCGCAGGCGGATGTTCCGGCTGCTGTACTGCGAAAGTTCCGGGTTGTGGGTCACGAAGATGATGGTACGTCCTTCGGCATGCAGTTTCTGAAACAGTACCAGAATTTCGAAAGAAGTACGCGTATCGAGGTTACCGGTTGCTTCGTCTGCCAGGATAACTGCCGGATTGTTGACCAGTGCGCGGGCAATGGCTACACGCTGCATCTGTCCACCGGACATCTGGTTCGACTTATGTTCCAGTCGGTCGCCTAGTCCCACGGCTATCAGTGCTTCGATAGCTCGGCGCCGGCGTTCGGCCGCACTGACTGACGAGTTGTACATCAGCGGGAGTTCTACGTTTTCTACGGCTGTTGTTTTAGGCAGCAGGTTGTAGCTCTGAAACACAAAGCCTATCTTGCGGTTACGTAATATGGCCCGCTGAGGCTTGCTCATGGTTCGTACGGAAACACCGTCCAGCAGATATTCTCCACTGGTAGGGGTATCCAAACATCCCAATGTATTCAGCAAGGTGGATTTTCCAGAACCGGATGTTCCCATAATCGTGACAAACTCTCCTTCGCAGATGGAAAATGATACGCCTCGCAATGCATGTACGGTTTCATCACCCACCTGGAAGTTTCGTTTGATATTTTGTAATTCTATGACAACTTTACTCATGGTGTATCTGTATAGAATTGTGTTTATTTACTTTCTTTGCTTTTGTTCTTGTCTTTTCCCGGAGGGCCTGGCATGAACGGGCTGCGTTCTCCTTGTGCATCACCGGCGTTCATTTCGGGCATTTCGCTCGCAACGACTGCTTCGGTTACGATGCTCGTTCCTTCACTGATGCCTTCCAGTATTTCGGTATGCTGACCGTCGCTGATACCCGTTTTAACCGGATGTGCTACAAATGTATTGTTCTCCAGTGTCCATACCTTGTGTTCTCCCTGACAATCTTTGATGCTTCGTCCGCCTGCTATTTCTTTGTTTGGCGAGAAGCGCAGTGCTTTGGCTGGAACAACCAGTACGTTGTCGCGGGTAAGCGTATAGATGGTTACATTGGCAGTCAGACGCGGTTTTAGTTTCAAATCGGGATTGTCTGCCGTAATCACAACTTCGTAAGTTACAACGGTTTCGCTGGTTGTTGATGAACTGCTGCTTGAACTGCTGTTCGTGCTTCCCAGACGTACCTGACTAACTGCTCCTTCGAAAACATCGTCGGGGTAAGCATCGACGGTAAAGGTAACGCGTGCGCCTTCTGTAACACCGGCGATATCAGCTTCGTCTACATCGGCTACAACCTGCATCTTGGTCAGGTCGGCGGCAATGGTAAACAGTGTCGGAGTTTCGAAACCTGATGCAACGGTCTGTCCCTCTTCCACGTCTTTGCTGGTTACGATACCGTCAATCGGTGAAGTAATGGTTGCGTATGAAAGGTTGCGTTCTGCTTTAGAAAGTGCCGCTTTGCTTTGTTCGTATGTGCTGCGTGCACGCTGATAATTATATAATGATTCTTCGTAGTCTGTGTCGCTGATCAGTTGTTTCTGATGTAGTTTCTCATTCCGGTCGTATAGTTTTTTCTGATATTCATATTCGGCTTTGGCACCGTCGTATGTAGCTTGCGCTGACTGGAGGTCGCTTAAAAGAGTAACTTTATCCATTTCAGCAATTACTTCACCTTCTTTCACTACTGAGTTATAATCGACATATATTTTGTCGATGATACCTGAAACCTGGGTACCGACTTCTACTTCCGTTACAGGCTCTATGGTACCTGTTGCGGTAATCGAGTTGCTTACATTTCCTTTTTGCACCTGTTCGGTAGCAAAGTCTACTTTGTTTTTAGCTTTTGATCCACCGAATATCCAGCATCCTCCGGCCACAACAATGATGACGGCCGCTGCGATGATGATTGTTTTTTTATTCTTCATATTTCAAGTTTTTATAGTTCAATTTTATTGCCTGCATAGAAATTGAGGAGTGTACGGTTTAAGATGGCCATGTATTTGGCTTGTACGCGTTCCTGTTGTGCACTGAGCAGATTGTTTTTCTCGGTAAGCAGTTCCACGGTATTTTTCATACCCAGGTTGAACTGCTCGCTCACCATATCGAAACTTGTCTGACTGCTTTCCAGCTTGCTTTCGGCTGCTGCATACTGCTGCTGGGCATTAAGTGCGTCCAGCCATAAGGTTTCTATGGTGCTGTACAGCTCTTTTTGTTTGTTTATCAGGTCGTACTGGCTGTTGCTGTATTGCAGCCGTGCTTTCTGTACGTTGGTTTTATTCTGTCGGTTATCGAAGATGGGAATACTCAAATTAATGCCTATCATATTGTTCCAGCCGTATTTCATTTGTTGAGCCCAGTTGTTTGTACTGGCAGTATTTGTCATACTGGAACTGGATGCCGATAAACTGATTGTAGGATAGTAACCTGCCTTGGCCGCCGAAATGCCGAGCTTGGCATTTTCAATGCTCAGTTTGCTGCTCTGAATTTCAGGACGGGTTGTCAAAGCTGTCTGGTAAATGTCTGTCTGGCTTGGTAATACTTGCATCACGTGTTCATCATTCAGTTCCGGAAGTACCAGTTTCATTTCGGCTGTACCGTCTAGCTCCAGCAATTGTTTAAGTTGCAATTTGTAGGAGCGCAAAGAACTTTCGGCTGTAACCAGCTGATATTTGTCGTTGCTCACTTGTGCTTCCAGCTGGGCAAGGTCGGCTTTCGAAATACTTCCTTCCTTAAACAGCTCTTCTGCCCGGTGAAACGTTGCTTCGCTGACCTCCAGTGTATTCTTGTTGATGTTGATAGACTCGTCAGCATAAAGAATCTGAATGAACAGTTTGGTAATTTCTTCTTGTAGACTATTCTCCGTTTCGTTTACGGCAAGTCCTGCAATATCTCGGTTCGTTTTCTGTTGCTTGATATTGTTGAGTCGTTTCCCGCCGTTCCAGAGTGTCCACTGTGCATTGAGGCTGTAGCTTCCGTTGTAAGTAGTCTTGTTGTCACTGGTAATGATTTCTGTGCCGCTTACCGTTGCACTTTGCTCCTGATAAGGCCGGTTTATTACATTATGTCCGGTGCTGAATGACAGACTGGGGAAAAGACTTGCCTTTGCACTCTTTATGTCTATTTCGCTCTCTTGCAACGATATCTTATTCTGTTGCAGCTGAATGTTTTTTTCAAGTGCATAATTGATGCAGTCTTCCAGCGTCCATTCTTTCTCTTCCTGAGCGTAGAAAGGAGTAACCGCCGATAAGATTGCGATAAAACATAGTGCTCGTTGTTTCATATTCTGCTCATTTAATTTGACGATACAAAAATACAATATGCTATATTGGGGTTCAAATGAATTAGATTAATGCTGATTTTATCCGGACAAAGGCTTGCTTTTTACCGATAAAAGACTTTACTTTGTAATCATTAT
>OHBW01000720.1_pt1 | contig 14638 bp, 16 predicted proteins | sample 1577411 | NCBI WGS metagenome assembly OHBW01 (sample SAMEA3879534, study PRJEB24766) | human gut metagenome | biome: human-associated habitat; feature: feces | place: USA | collected 1985/1987 | reverse complement strand
ATATTCCCTGCCTATTAATAAGAAGTTCGTTTCATTTAAAACCTTTCAGTTTTAAACATACCGGATTATTTCCGGAACAGGCTGCCAACTGGAACTGGTTTTCCCAGCTCATTGCAGACGCCGTTTCCAAAGGACGTCAGGTTAAGGTTCTTAATCTTTTCGCCTATACCGGTGGGGCAACACTTGCGGCCGCTGCGGCAGGTGCAAGCGTAACCCATGTAGATGCATCCAAAGGCATGGTCACCTGGGCAAAAGAAAATGCAATTTCTTCCGGTCTGAAAGATGCCCCGATCCGGTGGCTGGTCGATGACTGTGTCAAATTTGTAGAGCGGGAAATCCGTCGTGGGAACCATTATGATGCCATTATCATGGACCCGCCGTCTTACGGTCGCGGACCAAAAGGGGAAATCTGGAAAATAGAAGAGAGCGTTTATCCGCTCATCCAGCTCTGCAGCCAGATTTTAACGGACAATCCGCTCTTCTTCCTGATTAACTCATATACCACCGGTCTGCAGCCGGCAGTTCTTTCCTATATGATAAGCACGGTGCTTGGCACCGCCAATGGTACAGTCACCGCCAGCGAGATCGGTCTTCCGGTTTCCTCCAACGGACTGGTTCTTCCATGTGGTGCCAGTGGGCGCTACGAAGCTACCGGGATTTAACCAATCCCTTTTCTTTCCACTTTCCGCTCTTCCAGCGAAGGTACATGCCAACGGCACGGACGCATTCATCACCAGTCATACCGATGTATGCGCCCACGGCCAGAAGGCCCAGACGGATTCCAAACAGATACGTTCCCCCAACTGAACACAAAATCATAAAGCAGGCACCCATCACTACCGGGAATACGGCATCCCCACTTGTCTTTAATGCCTGTCCGTACACCAGATTGGTTACACGGCCTATCTCAAGTACGATGTCAATTGCCAGAAGTTTACCGACAAGCGACACCATCTGCGGATCTTTGGAAAACAGCTGCATAATCCAGCCGGAACAAAGCGTAAACACCGTCTCCAGAATAACTGCAACAATCACTCCGATCACCGCTGCTTTTTTCGTTCCACGGTCACACGCATCATACTCTTTCGCACCGATATGCCATCCCGTCATAATTGCATTTGCCTGTGCAAGTGCCGCACCTACACAATAGGAAAAATTTGTGATCTGCATTGTGTAGGAACGCGCTGTCACATTAAGCCCCTGCGCATCCATCTGATTCAGGAAACGGATCACCAGCGTCATGGAAACGTTATAGATCGCGGTCTCACATGCAGATGGAAGCCCGATACGGATGATCTGTCCCATCACTGCCCGGTTGCTCTCTCTCTCCGGATGCTGTTTTGCTTTCACCAAAACAGCACCAAGCAGTACAACAATCACCAGATTGATGATGCGTGAGATCACCGTAGCGGTAGCAACACCCGCCACCCCTTTGTGCAGTACAAACAGGAAAAATGCATTCAGGCAAAAATTAATAACATTACCGATAATGGATGCATACAACGGTTCTTTCGAAAACCCAAACGCTCGAAGATAACTCGAACAGATCGGAATCAGTGCATTTAAAATACAAAATCCGCCCACAATCTGCAGATAGGTTCTCGCCGGCTGCATCAGTGCATCTGCCACACCGACCCCAGAGAGAATGGTCCCTGCACCGAGTGATAAGAATAGAGACATTATTACGCCAAGCACTGCATTAAATGCCAGTCCAAGCTGTCTTGCCTGATATGCCACCCCCGGTCTGCCCGCCCCGATATTTTGCGTCATAACGGCTACCATTCCCGAAGAGATCACAGAAAACATGATGATAAAAATTCCGATATATGTATTTGCAGTTCCCACCGCCCCAACCGCCTGATCATTTACAGACGAAAGCATCAGGGTATCGACCATCCCCGAAAGCATATACAAAAGTGTTTCCAGACAAATGGGAATAAAAAGCTGCGTTAAATTTTTTCTCCTCTGTTCCATTTATGGTATCTCCTTTCTTTCGTATTCATTTTATGCCCTTTTTTCAAAAAATGCTTGCATTTTATCGTCTTATAATTGCATTTTTTCTACTTTTCCATTATAATTTAGGAAACCGACAGAAGGAGGGACTTCATGTATCCGGAACTCAAGGAAAACCGTCCGCACGGCACAGACAATTACCCCTATACACAATATCACATGCACAATATTTTCCATGCTTTTCAGATTCCCGTACACTGGCACGATGAGCTTGAAGTTATTTACACGAAAAAAGGACCTTTAAACCTCCTGATTGACGGGAAAGAATATACTGCTGAGGACGGTTCGGTCTATTTTGTTGCTCCGGGGCAGCTTCATCTGATGGGATCGGCAGCCGGGGATGTCGACTACTACACCCTCCTGTTTCCTCTCGAATTTATTTCGTTTCAGTCGGATGATTCTTTGGAACGGGAACTTTTCTTTCCCCTGCGGAACCACACCCTCTCCTTTCCCTGTAAACTTCCAGAGGATCACGACACAGCAGCAAAGGCATCCGTTCTGCTTGATCAGATCATCAACGCCAACTCTGACCGTATTGCTACGAACCAAAAAAACGGATACCAAAACCAGCTTGGCACCCGCATCCTGCTTCTGAAACTTGTGCTTCTCATTGCAGAACAGAATCTGTTTTATCCCAGCCATACCAAAAGCACCAGCAGTCTCCAGAAAGAGTTGTTATCTTATATTCAGCAAAATTACTGTTTTCGTATTTCCCTGCACGATCTCGCCGGACATTTCCATATGTCCGAAAAATATATCTCCCGGTATTTCCGGGAACATTTCCAGCTTACGCTCTCGCAGTATATCACGTACCTGCGGTTATCCCACGCAAAGCATCTGCTGGAAACCACAAGTCTCTCCATCACAGAGACAGCACTGCAGAGCGGCTTTCCAAATGTAAGCTATTTTATCCGGACATTTAAGAACACCTTTCATGTCCCGCCTCTGCAATACCGCAATTCAATCCGCTAGAGGATACGCTTCTTTCGCAGAAGAAGCAGGATAATCACACAAATGATCACCATAATTCCGATGATAATAGCAAATCCGTGCGCAGTATTAGCAAACGGGACCCAGTGCTCGTTGACATTCATACCGTAAATTCCGGAAATAACCGTAGGAATCGCCATAACCAGCGTGATGACTGTCAGCGATTTCATGATGGAATTCATCCGATTATCGATGACCGATGACAACAATTCTCTGGTACCGTTTATGATGTCACGGTAAATACTTGTCATCTCAATTGCCTGCTGGTTCTCTACGATTACATCCCCGAGCAGTTCCTTATCCTCCGGATACTGCTCCAGCCGCTTGTATCTTGTCAGGCGGTCAAGCACTACTCCGTTGGCACGAAGGGATGTCGCAAAGTAGACCAGTGTCGATTCCAGTTCATGCAGCGCAATCAGATCCACTTCCTCCGTATCATCCCCGACACGTTCCTCGATCTCCGTACGCATCTTGTCGATGATACGAAGATCACTCTGATAAAGCACCGCAATCCGGTACAGGATCTGATAGACAAAACGAAGCTTTTTTTTCGTGCTGAATTCCCGGACACGGTTATTCAAAAACGCCTGAAGAACCGGTGTATCCTCCGTACAGACTGTAACGATCTCACCCGATGTAATCAGAATACCAAGCGGTATGGTCGTATACGATTCTTTTTCATGACGGATCTCGATCGACGGGATATCGACCAGAATGAGTGTATAACCATCCTGTAGTTCGATACGGGAACTCTCCTCTTCATCGAGTGCGGCCAGCACATCTTCAACATCCATATCCAGAGCATCCGCGACCATCTGTCCCTCCGCGACACTGGGGTTTACCATCTGCACCCATACGCCATCCTGAATTGTCGGTTCTTCATGAATCTTTCGGTCATCTGTTCTGTAATATTTAACCACCGGATTCCCCTCCTTTCGTATCGTCTGTACGGAATTATTTACTGTAATGTATTATAGCACTCTGTATAACTTTCCTACCAGACTTTTATTGCGAATCATGGAAAGATTATTCAAAAACAGCACATCATTCACTTTCTTGTCCTGTGCAAGTTTACTGATACTTCCTGTCCAATAACGGTAATCCACGACATACACCGTCTGATAATGATCAACCAGAAATGGAATAAATGCATTTCCGAACGATTCTTTTACAACAATGCAGGAACTTCCATCCGACAGATCCTTGTTCTCAATTTCCGTGTATGGATTATCACTTGCAATAAACGTACTGTATTTCAGTCCCGCATTGTAATTCGAAACATCATAAATTACCGGCCAGTCATATTTTTTGCCATCCGATGCCGTCACATGGCATATGCTCTCAGCATTTGGGTAATATGCTGTCACAGTATCCGGATTCGCCTTCAGCTTTGCATCCGAAGTATCATTATAAAAAGATCCCAGAAATCCGTCAAAATCCTGTTTTTTACTATATGCATCCAGCGATTCCGGCGTAATCCCTTTTGCTTTACAGAATTCCGTATATGCGTAATAAGCACCAAGTGTCGTCCAATGATGATCCGTCCGAAAATATTCATACTCCGTCCGATGCTGCATAAGCACGTCATATACGTCCACGTTTTTTACATGTTTATCCATTTTTGCCTGGATCTTCTGCATGGCGTCATGCTGATCGGAAGACGAGATTTTGTCTTTCAGATTATCCGGAAATGTAATTCCCGAACTGAGGGGAATGACAAGATCATACACATCCGATTTTCCGGCCAGAGTATCCGCTACCTTATTTACACTTTTTGCATAATTGTCTGCTACTTTGTCCAGATATGTGTATAACTCATATGCTGTATCATCCACTGTCACAACGCTTTTGTAATCTTTTATTTTTCCATCCGAAGTGATGGACGGATATTTTGTTTCCTCTTCCACTTCCTGCGTGACATCCTGTGTGGAATCCTGTGTGCTTTTCTGTGTTGTGGTCTCTGTTTCTGTCTTATCTATTCCTTCTTCCTGCCTATTCCCGCAACCCGAAAACACCGTTACGGCAAGTATGGCAGCAAAGATTATTTTACTTACTCTCTTATAAACCATTTATCTTACCTCTTTTCCATTTTAAATTCTTCCGACCAGTTTATACAGATTCCGGTCTGAAATAAAATTTGTAATATTATAGAGAACGAGTACATCTGTAATCTTATGTTCTTTCATATATTCCTCTACATTTCCATTATAATACCGTAAGTCAATCATGGTAATCTGTCCATAGTTTTCTGTTGCAAACGGCACAAAGGTGTTTGCAAACGAATCCTTGATGACGAGCAGATTGCGATCCTGATGTCTGGCATGGTCTGATACAATCTGTACCGTTCCGTAATTATCTCCGAAAAAGTATTTATATTTATCCTTTTGACTCAGCTGCGCTGTATCGTAACAGCTGTCCGTCTGTTTCTTTTCATCAATTGTCAGACTGCAGTCACTTCCGTATGCCTTCTGCTTCGTATCTCCATACGTCCAGATACTGTCATATGCCGAATCCGCATCCAGTATTTTGGAATACAGACTTCCACGGAATTTTTTGGTTGCAACCTGTTTTTTCAGATCAGCCAGCGGCGTGCTCTCCATCCCGGTACTGTCACACCATGTTTCATAGGCAAGGTAAGCGCCCTCACTCGTCCAGTGATGATCCGTTTTGTAATAAATATAATCATCCTTATGCGAAAGAAGGTCTTTCCTCACATCTGTCACACGACAGTCCGTCATCTGTTTTTCAATCTGGTCAATATACTTTGCCTGATCAAACAACCGTGCATGTGCCGGAAGTTTATCCTCCATTACCAGCCCGGATGATGGAACAAGCAGAAAAGATAACCGGTCCTTTTCTACATTTTCAGAAGCTTTTGCGAAAAAATCCTGCACCGCTTTTACATTGCGGGCAATCTGTTTTTCATCCACATCTTCCGGTGTGATTTTTTCAAAATCATAGCCGTCTTTTCCCACATAAGCCCCTCCGATATCCGTGTCTTTGCAGGCTTTCTGGATTCCGGTTTTTACCGTGATCCATCCATCGCGGAAACAGATCTGATCCCTGAGATAATTTTCAAGACCATCCTGAAATTTTCCACTCAATATATTGTCAACCGTCAGTCTGGGCGGTTCTGCCAGATATCTGTTTTCATTTGGTGAAAACTCACGATCTTTCATCAGCAGGCTTCCACCGGATACCAGCGCAAGAAACGCAACAAAAATGACGATCATTGTCACTCTGATTTTTTTCAATGATCTATGCCTCCTAAAAACGGAAATATAAAAACGGATTGTAACTGTCTCCTACCAGAAATGCAAAGGACACCAGCAAAAACACAACCATGAGAACCGGCTTTGCTATGGTCCATCCCTTCGACGTTGCAATCGTATCGTATACAGTAGCATCTTTTCCAAGCTTTAATCTGCGCATCCAGACACGGTAATCAATAGATGCCGCGATCAATGCCACCAGAAGTACCGCATTACTTCCAAGGAAATATAAGAAATCAGAATCCGCAACTGCCACATGTCCCATTCCAAACATTGTCTTTAAATATTCTCCCAGCTGGTGAATATCCGTCTGTGCAAAAATTGTCCATCCAATAACCACGAGAAACATGCTGTAAATATGCCCGATCCAATTTGGAAGTTTATCCAGCCATTTAAGCAGGAACAACTTTTCAATCATGAGAAGCACACCATAATACACACCCCAGAGTACAAAATTCCAGTTTGCCCCGTGCCACAGACCGGTCAGCATCCATACAACCATTAGATTGAAGATATGCCGGCTCTTCGATACTCTGTTGCCCCCGAGCGGAATGTATACATAATCCCTGAACCAGCTGCTCAGAGAAATATGCCATCTGCGCCAGAATTCAGTAATACTTTTCGCTATGTACGGATAATTAAAATTCATACAGAACTCAAATCCAAACATCTTTCCAAGTCCCACTGCCATATCCGAATAACCACTGAAATCAAAATAAATCTGAAAACTGTATGCAATTGCACCAAGCCATGCCGTAGCCACCGACATGTGATTCAGCTGTGAAATGGAATTCCACAGACTTCCGATCTGATTTGCCAGAAGCACTTTCTTTGCCAGACCCACGGAAAAACGAAATGCTCCTTCGGAAAAATCTTCCAGCGTGACTTTTCTGTGCATGAGTTCTTTTTCCACCGTTTTATACTGCACAATCGGTCCTGCGATCAGCTGCGGAAACAGGGTTACATAGGTTGCAAATGTAAGGATGTTTTTCTGTGCTGCAACCTCCCCGCGATAAACATCAATCGTATAAGACATTGTCTGAAAGGTATAAAAAGAAATTCCAATCGGAAGTGCTATATGCAGCAGCGACAACCCTGCCCCTGTAATGGAATTGATACTCCCGATAACAAAATCCGTGTACTTAAAAAACCCGAGGATGGCAAGGTTTCCGCACAGATCAACGATCAGTGCGGCTTTTGCTTTCCCCGGACAGTTTTTGTTTTTAAAGTGCTCGATCAACCGCCCATTCGCATAATCAAATACAATCGAAAACAGCATGATTAATACATAGACCGGCTCTCCCCACGCATAAAAGACCAGACTGAAAACCAATAAAACAAGGTTTCTAAGCCTTGCCGGGCAGAGATAGTACAGCAATAATACGATCGGTAAAAATGCAAGTAAAAATACAAAACTACTAAAAACCATTTTATTTAAACGCCTTTTCTATAATTTCCTTTGCCTGGTCCGAATCCCCGGACACACACAGAACCACATACTGATTTTTCTGCTCCAGCACCGCATTTCCAATCCGTTTTGTCTCTTCCGGCACATAATCCTGGAAAGAATCCGCCTGATCATCAAGATATTTCTGGACATCTTCCATGGTTTCTTTTGCCTGATTTGAATCTTTTGCGGTAAAAACACCTACCTCTTCTGCCGTAGAACCGCTTCCGGCATACATAACAGAATCAACATCTTCCGGTAAATCTACAAGCATTGAAATTTCATCCGCTGTCAGTTCCTTTAATGTATCGTCGTATTTAATCTCTGTTGCAAGCGATTTTGCGAGAGCCTGCACATCAATTGTCTTTGCTTCCCCACCGCATCCTGCAAGTAAAAGTACTCCTGCTGTCAGTACTGCCAGCAGTCCTGTCTTTTTCATCATCATATTTTCCGATCCTTTCTTTTTATACACCCTGATATTTCTCACTCTGTACACGAATCAGTTCTTCATCATCAAAATAATTGATTTTCATCGCCTGTTTTACTTCAGAAAGTGTCTGTGCTGCAACTTCACGCGCTGCATCACTTCCTTTTTTCAGAATTTCATATACTGCCGGAATGTCTTTCTCAAATTCTGCCCTTCGCGCACGAATCGGAGCCAGCTCTTCCTGAATGACGTTGTTCAGGAATTTTTTGATTTTTACATCTCCAAGACCGCCTCTGGTATAGTGTTCCTTTAATTCATCCAGATTATGATATTCCGGAAGATATTCTTCAAAATGTTCCGGTTTGCTGAAAGCATCCAGATAGGTAAATACACAGTTTCCTTCCAGATGTCCCGGATCAGATATCTGAATATGTGTCGGATCCGTGTACATACTCATAATCTTTTTTTTGACATCACTTTCCGTATCTGAAAGATAAATACAGTTCCCCAGGGATTTGCTCATCTTCTGTTTTCCATCAATTCCCGGCAGACGCATACATGCCTCATTCTCCGGAAGCAGCACATCCGGCTCCACCAGCACCTCATCATAAATGGAATTGAATTTACGGACAATCTCCCTTGTCTGCTCAATCATTGGAAGCTGATCTTCTCCCGCTGGTACAACCGTTGCCTTAAAAGCAGTAATATCTGCTGCCTGACTGATCGGATATGTAAAAAATCCGACCGGAATACTGGTCTCAAAATTGCGCATTTTAATTTCTGACTTAACAGTCGGATTCCGCTGCAGCCTGGAAACAGTTACCAGATTGGCATAGAAAAAAGTAAGCTCTGTCAATTCGGAAATCTGTGACTGGACAAACAATGTGGATTTTGCTGGATCCAGCCCCGCAGACAAATAATCCAGTGCCACCTCAATGATATTCTGACGCACCTTCTCCGGATTATCAAAATTGTCGGTCAGCGCCTGTGCATCCGCAATCATAATAAAAATCTTATCAAACTCTCCCGAATTCTGTAATTCCACTCTTCTTCGCAGAGATCCTACATAGTGTCCCACATGCAGTCTTCCTGTCGGGCGATCTCCGGTTAATATAATTTTTGCCATCTCTATGCCTCCTGATTTTTTTCAGTTACTATATATTTTCGTGTTATTTTTCTAATTTCATTCATACACTGTCAACTGTAGCAAATCCACGTTGCAATGTCAACGGATGTTGTGTTAAAATAAGAATGAATTAAGATATTAAACTTCGTCAATTTAAGGAGGTTTGTTTTTATGAACGAGAAAATATATAAAGCAATGGGATCATCAGCCGTATCAAGCCTCGTGATCGGAATCTGTGTACTTGCCACAGGAATCGCCGCAGGGGTTCTTCTTATTATAAACGGGTCCCGCTTACTAAAGCATAAATCAAAAATTTTATTATAATACTTCAAATCCGGAGAATTTTTTCATTCTCCGGGTTTTTTACTCTTTATTGTCAACCTGTTCACTCATCATCGTTGACATTTCATTTTTTCCATGCTAAAGTGAATGCATATTGTTAATAATTACACACAAGGAAGGTATTTAGCAAATGCATACAACAAAAGAAAACGATCCGGTTCTCTCCCGCGAGGAGGCTCTTTCTATTTTAAACACTCCGGACGATCAGCTGGATGATCTGATCGCCCGTGCTGAAAAACTCCGGAGAAAATATAAAGGAAATCACGTCAGCATCCATATTCTGACCAATGCCCGCAGCGGCAACTGTTCCCAGGACTGCGCATACTGTGCACAATCCTGCCGTTCCACCGCAGATATTGAAAAATACAAATGGGTTTCCGATGAGAAACTGTACAAGGATAACGATTTTGTCAATGAACACCATTTAAGCCGCCACTGTATCGGCTTAAGCGGAATGAAATTTACAGATGAGGAAATTGAAGAACTTGCCGAACGCATCCGTGCCATGAAGAAAACCGGCACACATCTGTGCTGTTCCATTGGATTTTTAACAGAAAAACAGGCACGCACGCTCTACGATGCCGGTCTTGACCGCATCAACCACAACTTAAACAGCAGCCGCGCCTATTACAGCCATATCTGCTCCACCCACACCTTTGACCAGCGTGTTGAAAATATTCATATGCTGCAGAAGATTGGATTTGAAATCTGCAGTGGCGGAATCATCGGTATGGGCGAGAGCAAAGAAGATGTGGTAGATATGCTGATGGAACTGCGTGAGATCCAGCCGGAAGCACTGCCGATCAATTTTCTGCTTCCGATCAAGGGAACTCCGTTAGGCGATAAAGATATTTCCGGTCTGACCACAGAATACTGCATGAAAGTCCTCTGCCTTGCAAGACTGATGGTTCCACAGTCAGATATCCGCTGTGCCGCCGGCCGTGAGGTATATTTCAAAGGAGAAGAAAAAAAGCTTTTAAGTGTCGTCGATTCCATCTTCGCCTCCGGTTATCTGACCGCCGGTGGACAGGGCATCCAGGATACCATCAAAACCATCGAGGATGCCGGCTTTACTTATGAGATTGAATCTGCATAAAGCTTTTAATCATGTGGAATATCATGAAAACGCCCCGCAAGTTCTTCTGTCCGCACAACATTGATAAAAGCATGGGGATCAATCTGACGGATAAGCGGAAGCAGCTCCCTTTTTGCCTCGGAATTAATGACGGAATAAATCAGGGTCTTTTGCTTTTCCTCATAACACCCGATCCCCTGGAATAACGTTGCATCATGGTTGGTCCGTTCCCGGATGGCACGATAGATTTCATTGGATTTATCAGAAATAATAAACATCGTTTCCTTCTGGTAACGCTTGTACAGTGCCTGAATAACCTGTGTGCTGCAAAACTGGAAAATAATCGAATACAGCGCACTCGACCAGCCAAACAGCGCACCCGCAATGACAAGCATAATCACATTTCCGATTAAAATATAATTCCATGCATCAATGCCCTTCTGCTGTGATAAAAAGATGCTGATAAAGTCGGTGCCACCCGTGGTGGTGCCGACATTTAAACACAGACTGATGGCAAATCCATTGATCAGTCCACCAAACACACTGATCAGCAGCACATCCTTTGTAAACACATACGCCGGAAGCATATCTGTAAAAATACTCGTCAGTACAATAACAATAATAGAATACAGAGTAAATTTTTTCCCGATAAATTTATATGCAATGTAAGTAGGAAAATCTAACCCGATCTGCTGCAGTAAAAGTGACAATCCGGAAAATCCTCCCGGAAACAGGCCTGCCGTTTTGGCAAAACAGCGCAGATTCCACGCATACAAAAGTGAAGCAAAAAACACAATAAACAGGCGGAATACCTGATAAAATTTCGGGTGTTTATATTCAAGTGACTGAAACATCCTTTTCTCCCTCTTTCTCATTTTTTTGCATTGTAACATATTCCGACAAAAAAAGACAGACCTTTACGGCCTGCCTACCATCTGCCCTATTGGATAATATTTTTCATCTCCAGTTGCCCACTGGATTCCAAGTTCTGCCTTTCCATTCCCATCAAATCCATAGAATATATAACCAGTAATCATTTCTACATGATAGATTCCCTTATATCTTCCATTTTTCTGTCCGGTTTCAAACATCACATCCCCCGGATTCAATTTCATATTTTGTATATTTGCCTGACTCAGACCTCCGCTGACAAGTTTCTTATGCTGTGCACACCATTTTCCCATATCTGCCGCAACCGGTGCATAATATGCCATTCCAAAATTTACACCATTCTTATGATAAGATTTCCACACCAGGGAACTGCAGTCGTAAAATTTTTCCTGCATACGCTTTGGCTGGCTGGTTTTATCAATTGTTACATTAGACAAATCCAGAACCATATCCGTTGGACTATCATCACTGTCATACCAATCATCATTATCATAGGAATCAATATTATAACCATCTTCTGCTTTCACTTCTGCCACCGGTACACAGATACAGGCACCTGCCATAAGTACTGCTGCAAGCAGACAATAAAACCTTTTTTTCATAAAACCATGCTCCTCTTTTGCATGTAATCTTCAATAGAATTATCATACCACTACAGAGGTAGTAAAATCAACTATCCAGCTTTTCCTTCACCCATTGCATGCCAAGTATCAGCACCACGCCAATGACACAGGCAACTGCCTGAAAACTGCCGAAGGTCATTGCAGGTTTCGGTATGGTCAATGTGGTTGGTCCCATAACAATCGCATAAAAGGAACCTATCATCATTCCAAGAATTGCATACACGGTCTGCACGCGAAATTTTTCCAGACAGATTTTAATTCCTTTTACCACAGTAGCAGCTCCTGCGAGCACACCAAAGCCAAAAAACATCAGGCCTGGTAAATAGGAAAACTGCATAGATAACAATCCCTTTACTGCTGATATCACCGGAATATATGCTCCAAAAATAAGTAACAGTGTGGATCCGGAAATCCCTGGTAAAAACATGGCAGAAATAGCAATCATACCAATAAAAAACAACTTAATTCCTGTTCCAAAGGAAAAGTTTCCAAGATCCATCACATGGCTTCCGGTATGTCCGTTCAGCCAGCTGATCCCTACAACGAGCACCATACCAAGAACTCCAAACAAAATTCCTTTCCCAAACTGACAGAAACTGTCTTTTTCCTCTTTCCAGATCAGTGGAATCGCGCCTGCAATAAACCCAATAAACAAAGAACTTATCATATAAATGTGACTTTCAAATAAGGAGGACAAAACAACAACCGCAAGCCCCATCCCAATGACCCAGCCAATTCCAAGTTTTACAAGATAAGCAATTGCTTTTTTCTTTTCTGCTATGGCGCCAAATACCAGATCATGAATAGATCCGATAAACTTGTCATAAAACCCCATAATAAATGCAACGGTTCCTCCGGATACCCCCGGCACACTATCCGCAAGTGCCATACAAAATCCATTGATTCCTTCTTTTACCATCATTTTTTTCCTCCTGGCAGTTCTTTATTCATCTCCACCGTAATATCCGAAGCATTCTGTACATTCATACTTGCAAGAATTGCCGATCGCTGGCTCGCAGACATATTCTTTAAGATTTTTACAATCAGATGCTTTTGATCCGGCATCATACCATCAAACACCTGAGCCGCACTGCTCGGACGCATGGACGAGTATGTTTTCACATAATCCTGTAATGCAGCTTCTTCGCTCGACTGCGTGGAAGACTGTGAAGAATTTTGTGAAGACTGTGAGCTGCCTGTCACGGATGATGCATTCTGTACATCTGTAGTCGATGATGTTCCAGATCCTGCGGTTCCCTGTAAGTTATTCTGTGCACTGTCCACACCTGCGAATCGGTCTGTGCGGTTCCTGCCGATGTTCCAGAATCATTCTGTGCATTTGCAGCCAGCTGCGAGTCTGCCTGTTTCTGCGTATCATTCTGCCGGGATGCTGCCTGCTGGGATGCCGCCTGTTGTGCGGCCAGCTCTTTTGCTGTCTTTCTCTGCAAATGTTTTGGCAGAATGCTGCGTGCCACCGGCACATCTCCAATCAGAGGTGCCAGTGAGGAAGAGGCAAACCCTCCGGCATCTGTCTTAATCAGCACCGTAATGCCTCCAAGCAGCAGTACAACCGCAAGAATTCCTACCAATGCACAGACTGCTTTTCCCTTTTTTGTATTTCCCTTCAGATCGTCAAGTTCTTCCTCCATCTGACGCTTTTCTTCTTTTAATTTTTCAATTTTTTCTTTTCGTTCCCGTTCTTCTTCTTTTTCTGACATAAAAATAAACCTCCTGTTCTTTGGATCATCCTCATCATATTGGAACAATCTCAACATCCAGAAGGTTTCTTATAAACAAATTATAAACTTTTGTATCTATTTCAGGTTCAGACGATACCCGGCTCCCCACACCGTCTCAATAATCTTTGGATTTTTCGGATCATCCTCGATCTTTTCCCGGATTCTGTTAATGTGCACGGTCACGGTCGCAGCGTCCGATGTATATTCATATCCCCATATCCGCTCAAACAGGTGCTCCTTGGAAAACACAATATTGGGATTAAGTGCAAGATATTTGAGCAGTTCAAATTCCCTGTTTGGAAAATGAATTTCCTCTCCGCCTTTGATCACTTTCCAGCTCTTCGTCATAATCTTTAAGTCCCCGATCTGTAAAATGTAATCGTTGGCATCGTATTCTTCTTCCTCTGTCTTTTCTCCCTTGTGTGTCAGACGTGCATAACGCGCAAGATGGGATTTTACCCGTGCAACGAGCTCCATCGGATCAAACGGCTTGACAATATAATCATCCGCCCCAAGACCAAGCCCCCGGATTTTGTCCACGGACTCGGTCTTTGCAGTGACCATCAGAATCGGAATATCTATTTTGTCCCGATACTCCCGGCACAGATCATAACCGCTTTTTTTTGGCATCATAATATCCAGAATCAGCAGATCATATTTCTGGTACGTTTTAATAAAGGTTGCTCAGGGCGT
>OHBW01000719.1_pt1 | contig 14656 bp, 9 predicted proteins | sample 1577411 | NCBI WGS metagenome assembly OHBW01 (sample SAMEA3879534, study PRJEB24766) | human gut metagenome | biome: human-associated habitat; feature: feces | place: USA | collected 1985/1987 | reverse complement strand
CGTAACAAGGTAGCCGTATCGGAAGGTGCGGCTGGATCACCTCCTTTCTAAGGAGCAAGCAAAGATGGAAACATCGGAGCTTCATCCTAAAGGTCGATCTGGTTGACGAAAGCAGAATGCGGACAGAAATGAAAGCAGGAAGGGAAGTTGACCAGCAAGGAGCTGTCACAGGACAGCAAAAGCTGAGAAATCAGCAAAAGGACGCACAGCGTCAAAGAGGAAATCTGTTGCGTTTGCGAAGAAAAGTTCTGTATCGTTTTCAGGGTTCGGATGACAAATGCGAGACTATGGGGGTTTAGCTCAGCTGGTAGAGCGCCTGCCTTGCAAGCAGGAGGTCAGCGGTTCGAACCCGCTAATCTCCACCACATATGGGTCGCTAGCTCAGTTGGTTAGAGCACACGCCTGATAAGCGTGAGGTCGGTGGTTCGAGTCCACTGCGACCCACTCCACTCGAAAGAGTGGCAACTGCACCTTGACAACTGCACAGAGAATGATTCTAAAAAAAGACCAGTTGCAACGGAGTAATGAGGACTTTCTTAGAAATAAGGAAGAAAAATCTCACATACGAAGTTGACCAGTTGGTCTCAGGATCAAGCGACGAAAAAATCAAGCTAATAAGAGCACAGGGTGGATGCCCAGGCACCAAACGCCGATGAAAGACGTGGCAAGCTGCGAAAAGTCACGGGGAACCGCAAGCAGGTATTGATCCGTGAACGTCTGAATGGGGAAACCCGGCGGGTTAACAGCCCGTCACTATTAACTGAATCAATAGGTTAATAGGGGGAACGCGGGGAACTGAAACATCTCAGTACCCGTAGGAAGAGAAAATAAAGAATGATTTCCTAAGTAGCGGCGAGCGAACGGGAAAGAGGCCAAACCGAAGGGCTTGCTCTTCGGGGTTGTGGATCAGCAAAAAGGACGGAAGACCTTAGCAGAAGAGGATTGGAAAGTCCCGCCAGAGAGGGTAAAAGCCCCTTACGCGAAAAGGTCAAACGACGAGCTGACACCAGAGTACCGCAGGACACGAGAAATCCGGTGGGAAGCCGGGAGGACCACCTCCCAAGCCTAAATACGAATTGGTGACCGATAGCGCATAGTACCGTGAGGGAAAGGTGAAAAGAACCCCGGGAGGGGAGTGAAAGAGAACCTGAAACCGTATGTCTACAAGCAGTCGGAGCGAAAGCGACGGCGTGCCTATTGAAGAATGAACCAACGAGTTACGTGCACTAGCGAGGTTAAGTGGAAGACACGGAGCCGAAGCGAAAGCGAGTCTTAAGAGGGCGGATAGTTAGTGTACGTAGACCCGAAACCGCAGTGATCTACCCATGTCCAGGTTGAAGCGCAGGTAAAATTGCGTGGAGGACCGAACCTGTGAGCGTTGAAAAGCTTTAGGATGAGATGTGGGTAGAGGTGAAATTCCAATCGAACGCGGAGATAGCTGGTTCTCCCCGAAATAGCTTTAGGGCTAGCCTCAAGTAGTAAGTATAGGCGGTAGAGCACTGATCGGGCTAGGGGCCATAAAGGTTACCGAACCCTGTCAAACTCCGAATGGTTATACTGTAGAGCTTGGGAGTCAGACTACGAGTGATAAGATCCGTGGTCAAAAGGGAAACAGCCCAGACCACCAGCTAAGGTCCCCAATGTCGTACTAAGTGGAAAAGGATGTGGGGTCTCTAAAACAACCAGGATGTTGGCTTAGAAGCAGCCACCATTTAAAGAGTGCGTAATAGCTCACTGGTCGAGAGACCCTGCGCCGAAGATTACCGGGGCTAAAGTACGAAACCGAAGCTGTGGCTACGACGTAAGTCGTGGGGTAGGGGAGCGTTCTGTGAGGGCTGAAGTCGTTCTGTAAGGAACGGTGGACTTCACAGAAGTGAGAATGTTGGTATGAGTAGCGAAAAGAATGGTGAGAATCCATTCCACCGAAAGCATAAGGATTCCTGGGCAACGATCGTCGTCCCAGGGTAAGTCGGGACCTAATCCGAGGCATAGAGCGTAGGAGATGGACAACTGGCAGATATTCCAGTACCGGTAATGATTGTTTGAGCGATGGAGTGACACAGGAGGGCAGGCAGGCAGGAGATTGGTTGTTCCTGTACAAGCGTGTAGGATGGGACGTAGGCAAATCCGCGTCCTGTGAGTCTGAGGCGTGATGTGGAGGTTCCGGAAACGGAACTGAAGCTGCTGACCCCACACTGTCGAGAAAAGCTTCTAGTTAGAGAATTACCGCCCGTACCGTAAACCGACACAGGTATGCGGGGAGAGAATCCTAAGGTGCGCGGGAGAACCCTCGTTAAGGAACTCGGCAAAATGTACCCGTAACTTCGGGATAAGGGTAGCCGCTGTTGTGAAGTCTGAACAGACGGAGCATGAGGCGGTCGCAGAGAAGAGGCCCAAGCGACTGTTTACCACAAACACAGGTGCCTGCTAAAGAGAAATCTGACGTATAGGTGCTGACACCTGCCCAGTGCCGGAAGGTTAAGGAAGGATGTCCGGAGCAATCCAAAGCATTCGACCGAAGCCCCGGTGAACGGCGGCCGTAACTATAACGGTCCTAAGGTAGCGAAATTCCTTGTCGGGTAAGTTCCGACCCGCACGAAAGGTGTAACGATTTGGGCACTGTCTCAACGAGGGACCCGGTGAAATTGAAGTACCTGTGAAGATGCAGGTTACCCGCGACTGGACAGAAAGACCCCATGGAGCTTTACTGTAACCTGACATTGGGTTCTGATACATCACGTACAGGATAGGTGGGAGGCATGGAAGCGAGGACGCTAGTCTTCGTGGAGCCGCCGTTGGGATACCACCCTTGATGTATCGGAATTCTAACCGTAGGAGTAACGAAACTCGGGACAGTGTCAGGCGGGCAGTTTGACTGGGGCGGTCGCCTCCCAAAGAGTAACGGAGGCGCCCAAAGGTTCCCTCAGCGCGGCCGGAAATCGCGCGAAGAGTGTAAAGGCAGAAGGGAGCTTGACTGAGAGCCAAACACGGCGATCAGGTACGAAAGTAGGGCTTAGTGATCCGGTGGCATCCAAGTGGAAGGGCCATCGCTCAACGGATAAAAGCTACCCTGGGGATAACAGGCTAATCTCTCCCAAGAGTCCATATCGACGGGGAGGTTTGGCACCTCGATGTCGGCTCATCACATCCTGGGGCTGAAGTCGGTCCCAAGGGTTGGGCTGTTCGCCCATTAAAGTGGTACGTGAGCTGGGTTCAGAACGTCGTGAGACAGTTCGGTCCCTATCCATCGCGGGCGCAAGAGATTTGAAGGGGGCTGCTCCTAGTACGAGAGGACCGGAGTGGACGAACCAATGGTGTACCAATTATCTCGCCAGAGGTATAGTTGGGTAGCTACGTTCGGAAAGGATAAACGCTGAAAGCATCTAAGCGTGAAACCAGCCTTAAGATGAGATCTCTCATAGAGTAATCTAGTAAGACACCTTGGAGAAGACGAGGTTGATAGGTCGGGAGTGTAAGTACAGTAATGTATTCAGCGGACCGATACTAATATGTCGAGGGCTTGACTTAAGAAGTAAGCCTGAAGTTAAAGAAATTCTTCTGTTGAAGTTTTGAGGGTACAAACCTCAAACTAAATAATCCGGTGGTGATGGCTAAGGGGATCCACCTGTTCCCATCCCGAACACAGTAGTTAAGCCCTTATACGTCGAAAGTACTTGGCTGGAAGCGGCCTGGGAGGATAGATAGCTGCCGGTTAGAAAAAAGACATGTCATGTGACATGTCTTTTTTCTTTTACCGTCAGCTATCTTATGACCAGCAGCGGGCCTGGCTGCCCAGCCACCGCATTTGAAGGAGCAAAGCGACGCGCAAATGCGTTTGTGGCGAGGCGTGTCGACGAGCTGATGTAATCAGCTTGTCGATTGAGGATAGATCCTATAATTATGGAATCAAGTCGGCGGTGGGAGCTTCTTAATGAAGTATTGCTGGTCGCGAGAGATATATCGTTTCAGTCAGCAGCAATTTCTTAACGCAAATTTCACATGGAACCAGGACGAAGTGCCGCAAAACTCGCGCGAAGCTAAAAAATTCTTCAATATAAGTTAATTTTAGCGCTCAAACAATTGCGACACTTCTATGGTTCCAAATGCTCATTTGCTAAAATTGCTATTCCCTACACGATATACCTCTCGCTCAATTTACCAGTGTTCTATGCGTGACATCCAATCAGCATCGGTCTGCAGATTCGCTTCTTGGATGCGCTAATAAAGAATATATGCGCCTGCTCTGTAAGCCTCGAAATTTGTCAACTGTGAATAGACATTAAAGCAATATAAACCAGTGTTAAAGTGCCCTGTTTTGCACTTATTTACACAACAATGTATAATTTTTAACAATTTGTCAGCGATTTTTTATAATACACTTGCTTTTAGTTACGTAATCATGATATAATTTTTTCGGACTTTTTAGAAAAAAATTATGGAGTGATTAATTAGATGAGAAAAAACAATTACTTATTTTTGGCGATACTGCTTGTTATCATGGCTGGCCTATTTTATATAAGCGGACAGCATCCTAACACTGTTGATCCTGAAACCTATAAGCCTGCCGTATATTCGACTATCGGTGCTTTGCTGCCTCCGGTTATCGCAATTGCTTTGGCCTTGATTACTAAGGAAGTATATTCTTCTTTGTTCGTAGGTATCGCAATCGGTGCACTGTTATATTCCAACGGTAATCTTGAACTTGGTTTAAATACTATGCTTTACAATGAAAACGGTGGCATGATTACCAAGCTGTCGGATAGCGGTAACGTTGGTATTATGGTATTTTTGGTTATTCTTGGTATCATGGTAGCTCTTATGAACAAGGTTGGCGGCAGTGCTGCCTTCGGCCAGTGGGCTTCTAAAAATATCAAGACCCGCGTTGGTGCGCAGCTCGCTACCATTGCACTGGGTGTACTTATTTTTGTCGATGACTATTTCAACTGTCTGACGGTTGGTTCTGTAATGCGTCCTGTTACCGACAGACATCAGGTTAGCCGTGCAAAGCTGGCATATCTTATTGACGCAACTGCTGCGCCGATTTGTATTATTGCGCCGGTTTCCAGCTGGGCTGCAGCTGTAACCTCATCAGTACCTAAAGGCTCTGATATTAACGGCTTTAACATGTTCCTGCAGACTATTCCGTATAACTTCTACGCAATTACTACCTTATCTATGATGATTCTTTTGACCATCATGAAATTTGATTTCGGCAGCATGAAGGTTCATGAGGATAACGCAAATAAGGGTGACCTGTTTACTACTGCTGCTCGTCCGTATGGTGATGATGATGACAATACCGATAAGCCTAACGGTGCGGTTATTGACCTTGTACTGCCTGTAATTGTACTTATTATCTGCTGTATTATCGGTATGATTTATAGCGGTGGCTTCTTCACAGGCGAAAGCTTTGTTGATGCTTTTGCAGGTGCTGACGCTCCTAAAGGCCTGGTACTCGGCAGCATGGCAACCTTCTTCTTTACCTTCTGCTTCTACATGGTGCGCAACGTAATGACCTTTAAGGAATTTACTGAGTGTATTCCTGCAGGCTTCAGAGCAATGGTTGCGCCGATTATGATTCTGACTATGGCTTGGACCCTGTCCGGTATGACCGGTCTTTTGGGTGCAAAGTTCTATGTGCATGATCTTGTTGCAAACTCCGCAGGTATCCTGAAAATGTTCCTGCCGACAATTATCTTTGTTGTTGCTATGTTCCTTGCGTTCTCTACCGGTACAAGCTGGGGTACTTTCTCTATTCTGATTCCGGTAGTTTGCAACGTTTTCGGTTCCGGAGATACCTATGAAATGCTGATTATCTCTATTGCTGCCTGCCTGAGCGGCGCGGTATGCGGTGACCACTGCTCGCCTATCAGCGATACAACGATTATGGCATCCGCTGGTGCGCATTCCGACCACGTTAACCACGTTTCCACACAGCTGCCCTATGCTTTGACTGCAGCTTCCGTGTCTGTTGCCGGCTATCTGATTGCCGGCGGTATTGCGTACTTTACGGAAAGCTCCTTAGCGCTGATTGCTTTGCCTATTACGCTGTGCTTATTATTTGTAACATTGCTGGTTATGCGTACTTATATGCGTAAACAGGCTGCTTAAACGAAATATTTTATTATCGAAAAGCTGATACAGAAATGTATCGGCTTTTTGTATGTTAAGCATTGCTTATCATAAGCGTTATATTATGCCTTATAACTATAACCGGGCATAAAAAATATCAATTTGCTATTGCCTAAATTTAGTATTATAATATCTATCACTAGCTAAAAAGAAAGAGAAGGTATTGAAGATATGCGGACAAGCATGGACATGCTTAATGGTTCCTTATGGGATAAAATATTTAAATTTTCTATGCCGGTAGCTGCAACAGCTATCCTAGAGCAGTTTTTTACCGCTACAGACGTAGTAATTGCCGGCAATTTTGCTAATGGCGACAGAACTGCGGCGATGGCTGCCGTAGGAACAGGTTTGCCGATTATTGGTATGATTATTTTTCTGTTCTTGGGCCTAGCTTTGGGCTCTAATGTTGTTATTGCGCAGTCTATCGGCAGACGTGATACGGAAGGCGTAAAAAAGGCAGTGCATACTGCTGTAGTGCTTTCGCTGATTATCGGTATTGCGGTAGCTATTTTTGCACAGTTTGCCGTTGTGCCGATTTTAGGGCTGCTGGAAATTCCGGCGGATGTTTTGCCGTCAGCGGTGATATACCTTAAAATTTATTTTTTAGGCATGCCGGTTATTTTGCTGTATAATTTTGAAGCTGCAATTTTCCGCAGTATCGGTGAAGCAAAAATGCCATTGATGGCACTTATTGCAGCCAGCTTGGTTAATATAGTGCTGGATTTATTTTTTGTCTGCGTATGCAAGCTGGATGTTGCCGGTGTTGCAATTGCTACGGTGCTGGCTAATACGGTTTCGGCTATGATTCTGCTTCGTCTATTATTGAAAACAGACTCTGTAATAAGGCTGGAATACAGTAAACTGCAGCTTGATATGATTACGCTGAAGGAAATTGTGCGTATCGGTCTGCCGGCAGGCATTCAGGCCGCAGTTTTCAGCTTGGCAAATGTAGTTATCCAGGGGGCTATCAACAGCTTGGGAACAGAGGTAATTGCGGCCTCCAGCGCATCACTTATTATAGAAATGGTAGCGTTCAGTATCTTCAGCTCTTTTACACAGGCGTGCACAACCTTTGTCGGACAAAATTACGGTGCCAGACAGCTGGCTCGCTGCCGCGAAATTTTACGCTTATGCCTTTGGGAGGATATTATTTGTACCGGTATTTGCATGCTTATAGTATTTCTCTTCGGCGACAGACTCATTGCGCTCATCAACGACGACAGCGAGGTTATCAGGCTTGGGTATATAAGGGCTTCCATTGTATTCTGCGCTTTTATTTTCAGGTTATTTTATGATGTTATGTCAGGTTATCTGCGTGGCTTCGGCATATCCTTTTTACCGTCGCTGCTTACGATTTTAGGTGTCTGCGGTATACGTTTCCTGTGGGTTGCTTTTGTTTTCCCGGTACATCATGATTTCCGCACCTTAATGTATGTTTACCCTGTAAGCATGGGTGTAACGGCTGTGATGATTTTTGCTGCGCTGATGTGGTGCAGACCGTCTAAAAGATTTGCATAAATAATTTAAGGCGCAATTTTTGCTGTAAAATGCTGTTGTAAGTGAATATATTGCTGATAAAAAGGAAATACTGCTCATTGTAATATGCCGGTGCAGAAATGTGCCGGCTTTTTTGTGCGCTAAAGCTAACTTTATTGTTTATCCGGTTGGAATTTCAGTATATTTTTGTTATAATGAGTAAAGAGGATTCAAAGGAGGAAGGGCCATGAAAATAGAATTTACAAAAATGCATGGTGCTGGTAATGATTATGTCTATGTTGACTGCACCAAGGAGATGCTGCCGAACCCGGGCGCCATTTCCGAATATGTAAGCCATAGACGCTTTGGTATTGGCAGTGACGGTCTTATCTGCGTTTGCAAATCTGACGTTGCTGATTTCAAAATGCGTATGTTCAACGCTGATCGCAGCGAAGGCAAGATGTGCGGTAACGGCGTGCGCTGCGTAGCTAAATTTGTGCATGACAAAGGTCTGACCGATAAAACTACTATTACGCTGGAAACACTTTCCGGTGTAAAGGAAATTGAAATGGTTGTCGAAAACGGTGAGGTTGTAGGTGCGAAGGTAGATATGGGCAAGCCTGTTTTCCGTGCTACCGAAATTCCGATGAACTGCGATCATTATATTTTCGTTGACCAGGCAATTGTTCTGAATGATAATCATGATGATGTAACCAAAGAAAAAGTTTTCTATAACGGTACGGCAATTTCTATGGGCAATCCGCATTTTGTTACCTTTGTGGATGATGTGGACAGCCTGAACCTGGAGGAGCTGGGACCGCAATTTGAACATCATAAGCTGTTCCCGGAAGGCGTGAATACTGAGTTTGTACAGGTTCTGGACAAGAACACTGTTAAGTTCCGCGTATGGGAGCGTGGCAGCGGCGAAACCTGGGCTTGCGGCACTGGTGCGAGCGCTGTTACCGTAGCCTGCATTATGCTGAATAAAGCGGGCAAGAAGGGCGAACCGCTCAATGTACATTGCAAGGGCGGCCTGCTCAAGGTTACGCATGAGCTGAATGACCATGTTACCCTGGAGGGTAACGCAGTCGCAGTATTTGACGGCGTAATTGATATTCCTGAGAGTGTTATTAACGAGTAAACAAATTGCTTGAACTACTGGCTGCAGGTATCGCAATGCTTGCAGCTAGTAATTTTTCAGGCGTTTGCTATAAATTTAAAATGATTTTAATAATGGGGGTTTTTCAATGGCATTTGTAAACGAAAACTATTGTAACTTAAAAGAAAGCTTTCTTTTTGCTGATATCGCGCACAAGGTAAGCGCGTATGCTGAGGCACATCCAGACAAAAAGATTATCCGCCTGGGCATTGGTGACGTTACCCTGCCGCTGGCAAAATGTGTTGTTGATGCAATGGCGAAGGCTGTAACAGAAATGGGCGTACAGGAAACTTTCCGTGGCTATGGTCCTGAGCAGGGCTATGATTTTCTGCATGCAGCACTGGTAAAATATTATGCTTCCTTCGGCGTTACCCTGGAAAGCGATGAAATTTTCATCAGCGACGGTGCAAAGAGTGATTGCGCTAATATCACCGATATTTTCAGCAATGCAAACACTATCCTGATTCCTGATCCGGTATACCCTGTATATCTGGATACCAACATTATGTGTGGCCGTAACATTATTTATATGGAAGGCAAGCCGGAAAATGATTTCCTGCCGATGCCGGACGAAAATGTAAAGGCTGACGTAATTTATCTGTGCTCTCCGAACAACCCGACCGGTTCTGCTTATACTAAAGAGCAGTTGGAAGAATGGGTTGCTTATGCACTGAAAAACGATGCTGTTATTTTGTACGATGCTGCTTATGAAGCATATGTAACTGATCCGGCAATTCCGCGCAGCATTTTCGTTATCGAGGATGCTAAAAAATGCGCTATCGAGCTGTGCTCTCTGTCCAAGACTGCCGGCTTTACCGGTACCCGTTGCGGTTATACCGTTGTTCCTCATGCACTGGTTCGTAAAACCGAAAGCGGCAAGGAAATGGAACTGAACAAAATGTGGCTGCGTCGTCAGACTACTAAGTTCAATGGTGTTCCTTACATTATCCAACGCGGTGCAGAGGCTGTATTCAGCGAAGAAGGCATTAAACAATGCCGCGAAAGCATTGCTTACTATCAGGAAAATGCACGTATTATCATGGAAGGCTTTGACAAGGTTGGCATTAAATATTATGGCGGCGTACATTCTCCGTACATCTGGCTGCAATGCCCGAACGGCATGAGCTCCTGGGAATTCTTTGACTTCTTGCTGGAAAAACTGCAGGTTGTAGGTACTCCTGGCGCAGGCTTCGGCAAAATGGGCGAAGGCTTCTTCCGCCTGACTGCTTTCGGCAGCCGTGAAAATACCATCGAAGCTATGGAACGTATTATTAACGGACTGAAAAAATAAGCTTAAGTATTTCAAGCCGTACTTCTTCTTGCGGGAGATAGTACGGCTTTTATGCAGTTATACTCATGTATACATTATATCTGTGCCGGAACGCTTGCTTTTTTGACAGTAATATAGTAAAGTATTACGTAACTTAGTAGATAATTTCACAATGAAAGGTGTGTTTTTGATGAACTTGAAGAAATTTTTGAAAGCTGCTCTGTGCGGCGCTATGGTTGTTGCAATGGCTGTTACCGCAGGCTGTGGCGGTGGCGATAAAAAAGCTGACAGCGGCAAAAGGGTATTGAAGGTTGGTATGGAATGCGCATACGCTCCGTACAACTGGTCCCAACCGTCTGCTGACGGCGGCGCTGTAAAAATCGCCGGCTCTAACGAATATGCTTACGGTTATGACGTTATGATTGCTAAAAAATTAGCTGATTCCATGGGCGCTGACCTGGAAATCCATAAAATCGAATGGGATGGCCTGGCTCCTGCAGTAGTAAGCGGCAAGATTGATGCTGCTATCGCCGGCATGTCCATTACCTCCAAACGTAAAGAGACCGTTGACTTCACCAAACCTTACTACTATGCAACTGTAGTAGCACTGGTTAAAAAGGATTCTCCGCAAGCTCAGGCTAAGAGCGTTGCCGACCTCAAAGGCTCTATTGCTACCTCTCAGCTGAATACCATCTGGTATGACCAGATTGACCAGGTTCCGGACGTTAAAAAGCTGCCTGCTATCGACAACGTTCCTGGCATGATTGTTGCTCTGAAATCCGGCAAATGCAACCTGATTGTAACCGATATCCCGACTGCTAAGGCTGCTGCTTTTGCTAACCCTGATCTGACCATGGTAACCTTCCCTGAAGGTCAAGGCTTCAAAACTTCTAAAGAAGATGTTGAAATCGGCATTGCTATTAAAAAAGGCAACAAGGAACTGGCAGACGCTATGAACAAGGTTCTGGGCGGTATGACCGAGGCTGACTTCAATAAAATTATGGATGAAGCTATTAAGAAACAGCCTTTGGCAAAATAAGCTGTATAAGAATGGAATAGCTGCGTTGCAATAACGAGTTACGCCATTTGCAAGGGGCGGCGCTTGTCGCCTCTTTTTGTATTAAATTAAGGTGGTGTATGTAATGCCGGAAACATTTTTTGGCTGGGTAGTTTACCTGCTGCAGCAATATGGCTCTGTCCTGATGAAGGGCGCGGTCGTTACTCTGCTGCTGGCAGTAGTAGGCACATTTATCGGTTGTATTATCGGCCTTATTGTTGGTGTTATCCAAACAATTCCTTTGGAGGATAATGACAGCAAGGTTAAGAGAACTTTGGTGCGCTGTTTGCAGCGCTTGTTAGACGCTTACGTAGAGGTATTTCGCGGTACACCTATGATTGTACAGGCTATGGTTGTTTATTACGGTGCAATGAGTCTGTTTGATATCGATATGTCACCGCTGTTTGCCGGCTTTTTGGTTGTTTCTATTAATACCGGTGCTTACATGGCAGAAACTGTGCGTGGCGGTATTGAATCTGTTGACCCGGGACAAAAGGAAGCAGCAATTGCTATCGGTATGGACCATATCCAGACTATGCGCTGCGTTATTCTGCCGCAGGCTCTGCGCAACGTTATGCCGCAGCTGGGCAACAACCTGATTATCAATATCAAGGATACCTCTGTATTGAACGTTATCTCCGTAACAGAGCTGTATTTTGCTTCCAAGTCTGCTGCAGGCGTGTACTACAAATACTTTGAAATTTTCTTCATTACCTGCGTAATTTACTTTATTATGACCTTTACCGCTTCCCGCCTGCTGCGCTGGTTGGAAAGCAAGATGGATGGCCCTAAGGATTATCAGCTGGTTACCTATGACCCGATGATGGATCCTTGCGGTGATATTCCTCTGCCTACTAAGAAGCCGAAAGGACGGTACTAAGCTATGGAAAAGGAACTTTTGTTATCAGTCCATGATTTAAAGAAAAGCTTTGGTGAGCGTGAAATTTTAAAGGGCATCAGCTTTGATGTCCGTCGCGGTGATGTTGTTTGCATCATCGGTCCTTCCGGCAGCGGTAAGTCTACGCTTATCCGCTGCGTGAACTATTTGGAGCATCCGACTGCCGGCACTATTGATTACCGTGGTACGGATGTAAACGAAGCTTTCAAAAAGCTCACTATGTATCGTACTAAGGTAGGCATGGTATTCCAATCCTTCAACCTGTTTAATAATATGACTGTACTGGAAAACTGCATGGTCGGTCAGGTTAAGGTCCTTGGCAAAAGCAAGGAAGAAGCTCGCACAACTGCACTGAAATATCTGAAGCATGTTGGTATGGATACTTATGTAAATGCCAAACCGCACCAGCTGAGCGGTGGTCAGAAGCAGCGTGTGGCAATCGCACGTGCGCTGGCGCTGGAGCCGGAGGTTCTTTTGATGGACGAGCCGACAAGCGCATTGGACCCGGAAATGGTTGGCGAGGTTCTGCGCGTTATCCGCGACCTGGCTAAGGAAGGCCTGACGATGGTTATCGTAACGCATGAGATGGCTTTTGCCCGTGACGTTTCTAACCGTGTTATCTTTATCGACCAAGGCGTAATTGCTGAGGAAGGCGAGCCGCAGGAGCTGTTTACGCATCCGAAGAATAAACGTACCCAGGATTTCTTAAGCAGATTTGCTAACGCTTAAGCTAATTTTATAACGTAGCTTTGCTCTCTGTTTCAAGGTATACCTTGAAGCAGGGAGCTTTTGTTTTGCGATGAGCTTTTATTATAACCGAGAGATGCAAGAAGAAATTATAAGTCAACGCAGGAATTTTATTGATTGCTGTAGAAATTCTATTAAGGCGAGGAATATCTCTGCTTAGAAAGAGTTAAAGGTAGTGATAAAAATGATGAAGGTTTTGCGAAGTGTTTTGCTTTGCGCTTTACTGTTGACTACTCATACAGCATTTGCCGCTAAGGGCACTCTGTTATATATACCCATGGACAACAGACCGGTGTGCCTTGATTACACAGTGCAGACGATGCAGGCTGCAGGCTGGGATGTACAGCTGCCGCCGGCCGAATATATTGCCGGTGCTCAGTCAGCAGGGCAACCGGAAAAGCTTTTTAACTGGCTGGAGGCTAAAGCCGGTGAATCTGTAGCCATTGTTGCTTCCTCCGATGCTTTGCTTTATGGCGGGCTGGTAGCATCGCGCACACATGAAATTTCGCCGGAGCTTCTGCAGCAGCGTGTCGAACGCTTGGTAGAGCTGAAAAAGCAGCACGGCGGACAGAAGGTTTATGTATTTACTACTATTATGCGCTCGCCTAAGGCCAGCAGTGCGCCGACAGAGCCTGCATATTATAAGGAATGGGGCCCTAAGATTTTCCGCTTGGGAGAACTTGAGGACAAGCTGGAGCTTAAGCAGATTAAGCGTAAAGAGGTAAAAGAGCTGGCGGAACTGCGCAGCAGCATTCCCCGGGAAATACTTGCTGATATGTTTACACGCCGCAGCAACAATATCCGCGCCACAGAGCTTTTGCTGCATGGTGTGGAAAGCGGCGACTTTGATTATATGCTTATCGGGCGTGACGATACTGCAGCCTATTCTCAGGCACATAGGGAAGCACGCGAGATGGATATTCTGGTCAATGAGCTGCCGAAGGAGAAAATCCGTTTCTTCGCCGGCGCAGATCAGCTTGGCCTGCTGCTTTTGAGCCGTGCTGCCAACCGTCTGCAGTATGAGCTGCCTTTGGTAAATGTAACCTATGCTGCCGGTAAGGGCGGTAAAACTGTGCCTACCTACGAGGATGATACTGTAGCTGTGAGCGCTAAGCAGCATATCTACGCTGCCGGTGCCTTCCCGGTACGTGCACGTAAAAATGCCGATTTGGTATTGGCGGTAAATACTCCGGAGAATGGTGTGACACATGAAGCATCTGATGTCAGCAACAGCTATAAGGTTATGCCGGCAACCGTAAATTTTGTCAATAAGATTGAACGCATTCTTAAGCATAATCATCCTGTGACTGTGGCAGACATCCGTTTTGGCAATGGTGCGGACAATGCTTTGGTCAAGAACTTGTTTGACAAACAGTTGGCATATCGTCTGGCTTCCTATGGCGGTTGGAATACCGCAGGCAACAGCCTGGGTTTTGCTCTGGCGCAGGGACTGCTGTATAAGCAGTTAACGCCGGAAGCAAGAGAAAATCTGCTTAATGTGCGTTATCTTGATGATTGGGCATATCAGGCGAATGTGCGCATGCAAACCTATCAGCAGCTTATCTGGCCTAACTATTGGCCCAACAGCGGACTGAATGAGGAGCAGCGTACTGCGGCGGAAGAGTTTATTACCCGGGAAATCAACAAGGTAAGCAAGCCGTATATGGGCAATACTGCCGAAGAATATAAATTTACGCTGCCGTGGAGCAGAATGTTTGAAGTAAAGGTGGAGCGATAAAATGTCGATGAAGTATACGCTTCGCTTTGCGAAGCCTGACGATGCCGAAAAGCTGCTGGAAATTTACGCGCCCTTTGTCATCAGCAGCGACAGGTCGCTCAGTGATGTATCATTTGAATATGAGGTACCGTCGGTAGAAGAATTTACAGAGCGAATCAAAAATATTTCTGCGGACTATC